>SDBS01004784.1_pt1 | contig 13271 bp, 10 predicted proteins | sample 2277091 | NCBI WGS metagenome assembly SDBS01 (sample SAMN10404972, study PRJNA504765) | marine sediment metagenome | isolation source: marine sediment core GS10_PC15, 163 cmbsf | place: Arctic Ocean: Southern Knipovich Ridge | collected 2010 | reverse complement strand
TTTGGCTTCGCATAATTCGTTACCTCCTTATACGCAAAGTTCTGTTCTGGCCTGGTGGTTAGCCTTTAGCCAGGCTGGATTGTCCAGCTTGTTAACATCAGCTTACCTTGGCGCACCCATTTAGACGCGTAAAAGGCATAATTGTGACGCACAAGAAATCATATCTCCGGCCATTTTGCTTGTCAAGGGTGTAAAAAGTTCAAGCTGTTCGTTGTTATTGGATGCATACACTACATTAGCTTCTGCACGTGGGTTCAACGTCATCAGTCGACAGCCATAGGGTGGACAAAAAAGTACAGACCAAGCTCACAGCAATGAATAGCATCTGAGCTACGCGGTCGATAACGGCCATCGTATAGGGGGCATCCTTATATACAGCATATTCATCGGCGAGTACAAAATGAAAGTCGACAAATTCAGTAGGCCCTATCCCCTCGCCATTACTTGCCGTCCAATAAGCCTTCCAAGGAGGGAAAAATATGAAAAATACGACCAGTAAAGTGCCGATCCAAATAACTTGTTTCTGAGATTTGTTAAGTGTTCTTATGTCAATAAAATTAAATGGGCCAAGAAAACAATACCGAATAAGTGTTTTAAGATTCTCCGGGACAGGGATTTTTCTGCCAACTGCTAACCAAGACAAGATTACAGACAACAAGGCGGAATATTTGAGAATGACTGTTGAAGTTACGCTGGTCAGTGGTTCATATTTCCTTGTCAGGGCAAGACTCACAGTAAACCATATTGCAGCGGCCAATAGAATAAACAGGGCAACAAATGCTACAGTTGTCCATGGCGGAAGAACCTTTCTTCGTTTTGAACGGAGTCTATTAGTGTTTGCCTTGGGCAAAAAACGTGTGATGGCATAACCCACTACGAGACCAATTGAAGCTCCAAGAAAAAACCTCAGTATATGCAAAGTGATAGTTTTACTCACGATTACTGAGGCATGTTCAGGAATATCGTCTGGCAACTCAGGCCAATATAGTTTCGCTTCTGTTTCCGACAGTTCAGAGAGAGTACTCTCGTGAACCTCGATACAGCAAAGAAGCCCAAGGATAACCGCAGTTACTGCGACAATAGCTATTTGTGCTGGAGTAGCTTTCATGGGAATCACCTTACAGTTCGATACCCTACGATATCTGCTATACCCTATATTATATGACGGAGCAAGTCCTGTTTTGTGACACTTATATTTCCGGTCATTTTGCTTGTCAATGGTGCCAAAAAAAATAGGCGGCTGTTTGATATTGGAGGGATATACTGTATTGACTCCTGCACGTGGGTTCAAGGTTATTTCGCGCATCATTCATCCTAAACGATGCCGCGGAGCTTTCGTTGGCTCGACGGGCTTGTTGCGTTTTGGGGGTTGGGCGATTATTATGATGGGTGTGTGACGGTTGATTGTGGGGATGCGGCTGTTTGATAATTTTAAGGAGGAATGTTATGTGTTTGGGATATGAGCGACTTTTCAAGGTGATGTTGCTGGTGTGTGTGGTGGGTGTGTTGTTGGGTCATTGCGCGGAGGTGTTCGGTGGAGCGACAAGGTCTGTGGCTGGGCCTTTGCGTGTTAGTGCGAAGAATCCTCGTTACTTTGCCGACGATGCGGGGAAGGTGGTTTATCTTACGGGGTCGCATACGTGGAACAATCTTGTGGATATGGGCAAGAGCGATCCGCCGGAAGCTTTTGACTTTGACGCGTGCCTGGACTGGATGGGCAAGTTGAATCATAATTTCATTCGGCTTTGGACGTGGGAGCCGGTGACGTGGAATACGAAGAACAATCGGCGGGATGCGATCAACAATGTATCACCTCAGCCGTGGGCGCGGACGGGGCGGGGCAAGGCGCTTGACGGCAAGAGGAAGTTCGACTTGTCGAAATTCGACGAGCGATATTTCAAACGGTTGCGGCGACGATTAGAGAAGGCGAACAGGCGGGGTATCTATGTTTCGGTTATGCTGTTTGAAGGATGGGCGATGCAGTTTTCGCCGGGGGCGTGGGAGGGGCATCCGTTTAACGGCGGGAATAATGTCAATGGTGTCGACGGCGATGCCAATGGAGACGGCAAGGGTCTTGAGGTGCATGAACTGGTCGACGAGAAGGTGCGGGCGTTGCAGGAGGCGTATGTTGGCAAGGTGATCGATACGGTGAATGATCTGAATAATGTGCTGTATGAGATATCGAATGAGAATCATCCGGCGTCGACGGAGTGGCAGTATCATATGATTCGCTTTATCAAAGGGTATGAAAAGTCAAAGGCGAAGCAGCATCCGGTGGGGATGACGTTTCAGTATAAGGGGGGCAGTAACAAAGTACTCTATAATAGTCCGGCTGACTGGGTCTCGCCGAATCATGACAATGGTCGATACCGTAATAATCCGCCGCCGGCAGACGGGCGGAAGGTGGTGCTGTTGGATACGGACCATCTGTGGGGGATCGGGGGAAATCAGGTGTGGGTGTGGAAGAGTTTTTTGCGTGGGCATAATCCGCTGTTCATGGACCCGTATGACGGGCTGATACTGGGCGAGCGGTTCGATCCCAAGTGGGAGCCGGTCAGGCGGAGTCTTGGGCATACGCGGTATTATGCGGCGAAGATGGATTTGGCATCGATGACGCCGCGGAGCGGGCTGGCTTCGACGAATTACTGCCTTGCCCGGCCGGGAGCGGAGTACCTGGTGTATCGGCCGAGCGGAAAAGAGTCATTTACCGTTAAGCTCGAGGCGGGCAGGTATGACCTCGAATGGTTCGACCCGGCAAAGGGAGCAGTAATCAAGACGGAGACGCTGCAGGCTGCCGGCGGTGAGAAGGTATTCAAGTCTCCTGTCGACGGCCAGGTGGTGCTGTACATTGGGGGCAAGTGAGTTCGTAGTTCAGAGTTCGTCGGGCGTAGGGGCACGGCATGCCGTGCCCCTACTACCATCGAGTTGTCGTATTCGGCGACGTCGTTGCTCGAAGAGTCCTGTGTTATATTACGCGCATCATTCATCCAAACGCTCTGAAACGGCACCGCTGACCCTTACTTCATTAGTGCCCAGAGACGATATCTCTGGCTCTTTGATATGATTCGCCGTAAACGGCGAGGCTTATGATCGCTTGGCGATTACTCCGCCTCCAGTTGCGTCTACGCTTCGCGCGGGGTGGGGGCCGTTTGGTTATTTCTTTGGGTTGGCTGTGAGATAGTTGTTGAGGAATATATCCACAAGGTCTTTGACAGCCTGTTGGGTCGTTTCCGGGAATTTGCTCATGGACCGAATGCCCACGGCACCTTTGCTCCAGGTTGTCCCAAAGACTGTTGTAAATGGACTCCTAAGAACCGTGACACGTTGCGTAAACACCAGCGAAGCATGGTACATGATGAATGGACTACCCTTGTCGCCAAAGGTGTTGATGTTCACATAAATATGTGCCCCGTCCTCAGAGGCCAACGACTCTTCCCGTGAGCTGACCTGAATCCCTGCAAGCTGGAGTTTCAATTCAATATCCGTTTTCAATTGCTCCTCAGTCAAGCCCGCAGACTTGGCATCTTCTTTCAAGCCTTCAACAAGGACATATATACTCTTGACACCTATAAGACTTCGTGCATCAACGGGCAGCTTGTAAGTTCTCTCCAACTCTGCTATTGCGGCTTTATCAATTTCGGCAGGCTGAGACTGTTTATCCTGTGAAATGCCGATGGTGGAGATTGCGGCCAGTAACAACACGGTGAAGAACAGTTTGGACTTCATGGTTTCCCCTTTTGTAATTGAAGTTGAGTTCCTGTATTTCTTGGTACCATAATGCACAAGAAATCATATCTCCGGCGATTTTGCTTGTCAAGGGTGCAAAAAGTCAGGCTGGTCTGTGGAAGTCGAGATGCTTAGCCACCTGTTGGTGCCAGCATTAGGACGGCTCATCGATGTAATTGCCGCAGACGAAGTATCGCGTGTCATTGTTGGAATCCGTCTCAAGAATTACAGGTCAGGATAGGCGAACACGACGAAGTCGTCAATGCAATTGGAATTCGTGACGAGATTGGGACGGCTGATGAGTTTGGGGGATTTTTGTTGTTTTGCACAATTAATCTGAAATTTTTTTTCGCATACACCGCCTGAGAGGCCCTGCCGGGGGGGTCGTTGAAAGATTTCACAGGTACCTGATATTTGTTTGAGAGCCAAACCGGCCTGCCAACACTGATACTAACGGTTGGCAGTCCCGGACAGCGGCAACGTGGGGCAAGTCGCGGGGCGGGTGAGTCGGCAAACTGCCTTCGACCTGGCGTTGCAGGAGGGGCTGGAAGGAAGAAAAAACGCAAAAATTCAAAAAAAATCAAAAAAAGAGTTTGACGAAAGTGCCAATACGTTTTACATTTTGCAAAACGTAAAATACGTTTGCCGCCCTGCTGTCGAGTTTGTTCGACGGAAAGATCGAAGGGCATGGGAACCAGGCGGTAAAGAAATGCGGCGGCGGGTGTGAGTTTGGTATTGAGTTTGTTGCGGCTGAGTGAGTCGGGAAATTAGAAGCTCTTTGGTTTGTAAAGAAATGCGACGGTGGGTGTGAGTTTGGTATTGAGTTTGTTCCGGCTGGGTGAGTCGGGAAATTAGAAGCTCTTTGGTTTGTAAAGAAATGCGGCGGTGGGTGTGAGTTTGGTATTGAGTTTGTTGCGGTCGGGTGAGTCAGGAATTTGGAAGCTCTTTGTCATAAGAAAAGAAATGCGGCGGCGGCAAGTTTGTTATTGCGTTTGTTGCGGATGGGTGAGTCGGGTACTGAAGGTACTCTAACAAAGCCCGACTCGATTATAAGGAACCGCTTCGCGGAATTGTTTTAGCGGATTCCTTCCCGGCGCGCCGGGACTCGGAATGACACATTTTCGCTCGAAATGACGAATCTGGTTTTGTTAGTGGAAGCTGCTTTCTTCTGGATTCCCGCTTTCGCGGGAATGACAAAGGGTAGTGGGAATGACAAAGAGTGGGTAGGACAAAGAACGGGAATGACAAAGGGTAGTTGGACTTGAACGTGTTTATGATTTGAAAGTTTGATGAGCAAAAAGAATCTCGACAAGACAGTTACGTTTGAAGTTCCGGCCAAGCTGTACCGGATCGGGGAAGTTGTTCGGCATACTCCTTTTACCCGACAGACGATTCATAATTACACTACGATGGGATTGATTCAGGAAACGGACTGGACGCAGGGCGGACACCGTCTTTACGACGAGACGGTTTTTGCAAGGCTGGCGACGATCATGGAACTGCGAAAGAGCATGACGTTAGTTGAGATTCGAAAGATACTTCGGCAACGTGAACAGAATACGAGTCGCGATTGAACGGCTCTCGAAGGAACGGGACTAAGAGACAGGAAGTCAAAGAGATGAACATTGCATTAACCGCTGCCGACAACATCACTGAGTTACTGTCAAACATTCTGGAATTCACTCAGCGTCGGCGTGCGGTGATCACCGAGAATATCATGAATGTGAACACACCGGGTTACGAACCGAAAGACCTGGACGCAGGGGAATTTGCGGATTTGATGGGGCAGGCTGTTGTGGAACATACGCAGAGCCGCAGGCTGCTTCTTTGCGACGGCAAGCACATTGTTTTCGGTGAAGAGGGCAGCTTCCGAACGATTCCGATCCTTGACGAGCGGGCCAAAGCCCTGCTTGAGACAGATACCAAGGATTATTTGCGATATCAGACCGATAAACTCTCAGAAAATCTCTTCAACAGCCATGTGGCGGGCGATCTGCTGGATCGCAAGCAGCGTCCGAGCATGCCGGCACAGTATCTCTGAGAGGGATTGGCGGTCGGCGGGCGCCGGCGGGCCTTTTGCGGAAGGTTGTAAACAGGTTTTTTTAAAGGGCAGTATTAAATTGGCCGATAGGGATAAGCCGGCCAATCTGTGTGCAAAGAGGGCGGACAGCCGAATGGGGGTTCATCTTCTTTGCTTATAGGACCCAAACAACAGATGAGTCAGGTTTTCGATGCTATAAGGAGGTACACGAAATGAAGACGGCCCAGATTGCTAACATCGCTGAGGTGTGGAACTCATTCTTTGAGCTGCGGGACGAATTTCATCGTAACCTCCTGATGGAAAACTACCTTCCTCTTGTCAAATACACTGCGGATCGAATCTACGCCAAGCTTCCTGACAAGGTTGAGCTGGATGACCTCGTCAGCGCGGGGATATTCGGACTGATGGATGCGCTTGACGCGTTTGACCCGGAGCGCGGTGTTAAGTTCGAGACTTACTGCACGCCGCGGGTACGGGGATCGATTCTGGATGAGCTTCGCAGCATGGACTGGGTTCCCCGATTAGTTCGGGCTCGTGCTCATCAACTCGAACGTGCGCTGCGGACTCTCGAGGCACATCTTGGACGGATGCCGACAGAAATCGAAATCGCCGCGGAGATGAATCTTAACATGAATGATTTTCATCGGCTGCAGAAAGATGCGGTTGCGACTGGTATTGTTTCGCTGAGCAACAAGTTCAATGAGTCGGACGGCGATAAGGATATTCGCGAGATCGACATCATCGAGGACCAGAAGAGCCAGAATCCTCTGCATGAGGTTCAGAAGCGCGACCTTAAGGGCCTGCTGACCAAGGGACTGACGCGGGCGGAGCGCTTGATCATCATACTGTATTACTATGAAGAGATGACGATGAAGGAAATCGGCGCGACGCTGGACCTGTCGGAATCGCGTGTGTCTCAGATGCATTCGTCGATTATCGCACGACTGAAAGCTCAGATGAACAGTCGGCGAAAGGAATTTGCCATTTCGTGACCGTACCGGGCACGGGGGCCGCGGGGGCGTGGATTTACATACCTGTTTTTGCTTTTTGCTTGATTATTGCGCCGGCGGCGGTATAGTGGTCCGGGTGGGCCGAACCCGTCGTGTCAGTTGACGGTGGGGTAAACCCCACCCTACGGCTTGGTGAAAGGTTTCGCTATGAATTTTATTAAGATGCACGGCCTGGGCAATGACTACGTGTACGTCAACTGTTTCGAGGAGCGGGTGGAATCGCCTGCTGAGTTGGCGGTTGTCGTGAGCGACCGGCATACGGGGATCGGGGCGGACGGATTGATTCTGATTTGTCCTTCGGATGTGGCGGATGTGCGTATGCGGATGTTCAATGCCGACGGGTCCGAAGCCCAGATGTGCGGCAACGGCATTCGGTGTGTTGCCAAATACGTGTATGACGACAATGTGATGGAGGCTGGCGGTGAGTTTTCGGTGCCGGGCCAGGGAACGTTTGCCCGTTCGCTTCGTGTCGAGACGGGCCGAGGTGTGCTGACGTTGGGTCTGAAGCCGGGGGACAACGACAAGGTCCGGCGGGTGTGTGTGAATATGGGCCAGCCGATCCTGAGGGGGGCTGATATTCCTGTTGCAATGGAAGTCGATACGGTTGTCAACGAGCCGATTGATATCGACGGGCGCAGGCTTTCTATGACGTGCATTTCGATGGGCAATCCTCATGCTGTTTTTTTCTGCGATGATGTGGGGGCGGTTGACCTGTCGGGGCTTGGGCCGGTGATCGAGAACCATGCGATGTTCCCAGAGCGTACGAATGTGCACTTTGTGAAAATCGAAGGGCCCGCCGAGCTTACGATGCGGACATGGGAACGCGGCAGCGGTATTACGATGGCCTGCGGGACGGGTGCGTGCGCTTGCGCTGTGGCTGGTGTGCTTACTGGTCAATGCGAACGTCTCATCGCAGCGCATCTTCCGGGGGGGGATCTGGAACTCAATTGGTGCGAGGATGATAATTGCGTGTACATGACGGGTCCGGCGACGGAAGTGTTCAGGGGGCAGTGGCCCGAGTAGGATAACGTACGATATTATGCGTTATCATTGGGACATGAAAAAAGCCGCAGATTATTAATCAAACCTGCGGCCTGTTGGATTTAGCATGTGGGCTTGGGCATCCTAATCCGGATCATACTCGTCGGAACCCATGTCAACATCCACTGTTCCATTGCCTTTCCCGGAAACATCAATGACACGGTTATCGCCATCGATATCCGTCTGGCCGGTGTAATCACCAGAGGGATCGCCGACGTCAATACACGGTGAGGTTGAATCTAAATGATAATCATCATTAGGCGCGTCCACAAAGTTCGGATCAGAACTGATATTGCCTGTACTATTTGGATCAACCTGACCACAGCTATAGATGGATGTACAGTTGCTCAATCCAGTTCCGTTGCCCCAGACTATGCAATTGGAAAGACTGGCTGAAGATGCTCCATAGATGGTGTTGTCGGCTATTGTGTTGTTTCGTATGACCGGGATGGATGGACTACTCACAGCCACTCCGATAAAGTTTTCGTAAATGCAGTTATTTACTATTTCCGGATACGAATAGCCTGAGATCGATATTCCGGCCCAGCCAGTCGAGTGAATGCTGCAGCGTCTTATTGTGGGGGAGGAATTATTGCAATAGACGCCATAACGGCTACCTGAGCTACCTGAAAGGACGCAACGTTCTATTGTGGGGTTGCTATTGACACACTGGATTATCTTGCCGACCCGACGGTAAGCATTGATGGAGATTCCAGAGAGCATAGCCTCGCTGGTCTCACCTGAGATAAAGTCGACACCGCCGATAGTGGTTGCCGCGACAACGGCGTCATCGGAAGGATCGTGACTCCTGAGCGTGAAGGACTTGCCTGCGAAATCGACCACCTCTGAATACGTCCCCTCATGCAACTCAATAATGTCGTTGTCATTTGCGTCGTCTATTGCATCTACAATTGTGAAATACGTTGTCGCTTGTGAAAGGTTATGTACCGGCCCCCATGTTTCATCGGCTCCTATGTCTACGATGGGGTTGTTGTCAGTGCTGCCGTCTTTGTGCATTCTTCGCGGCTCTGCGTCAATATCCGTTTGGCCCGCATAAACACCATTCGGATCGCTAACGTCCACACAGGGTGAGTTGAGGTCGATGCCATAGTCGCCATTTTCCGAATCGATGAATAGCGGATTGTCATCGATATTGCCGCCGCCGTCGATGCCAATATCAGAATCCCAACTGGGACCGCTGCCGTTTGAGTATCTGACGTCGGAATAGCTGAAAACCGGGGCTGAGCTGCCAAATTTCAGTTGAGTGCCCCAGATGACGGTGTTGGTGATTCTCGCAGTAAAGTCATCATGGAAGATGGCTCCGGCGCCAAGGGTGGCGACATTGTCTGCAATGGTACAATTTACGATTTTGGCGCCTGTTCCCTGCCAGAAGTAAATAGCACCGCCCCATTCGGCAGTGTTTTCATAAATCAGGCAGTTTGTTATTTCAGGAGTGCTGCTCCAGCAAGTAATTGCTCCTGAATACTGGGCGGAATTGTCCCTGATGATGCAGTTTTTGATTTTGGGGCTTGCGCCATTGTAGCAAGCGATCGCCCCACCGTCGACATCTTCATCCAAAGCACCATTGTTGTAAAAAACACAGTTTGCTATCGTAGGATCGGCTCCGGATCCGGTGCAGAACATGCCTCCACCGGACGAGTAGCCATTCTGTGTGGGAGCATAGCCGTTAGTAATGGCTAGACCGGTTACAACGGAATTGGGATCTTCAGCGCTATGGAAGTAGAAGGCACGATGTTGATCTGTCGCGGTTGCCTGACAGTCGATGATCGTAGATGCAACAACCTCCCAGTCATAAGGGTCCCAGCTGCGCAGCGTGATGGCTTTGCCGTCAAAGTCAATATCCCGGTTGTTGGGGCCTATGTAGGTCCCGGGGCGGACGACAATCTCGTTACCTGACACCGCATCGCTTACAGCATTGCTGATATCGAAGTAGTCGTCAAGCAGCGTCTGGCACGTCTCGTCTGAATATAATTTGACACGAGCGTTCTCGATGTTGGTTCCGGGCGCCACATAGGCTGGGTCGTGCTCATCGCTTCCATAGGGGTCGAACGTGACAGTCGTAATATCGAAGCCAAGTGTCCCTTCGGGAGCATTGAGCTGGTATTCGTAACCATCTGCAGCACAACCGGCAGTTGTCCTGCTCGTGGAGATGCTGGTAGCGCCCACAATATCACATATAGCGCCACCCACAAGCTCTATTCCATCCACTTGAATGCCCGCGCCATCATCGTTCGGATCTGCAGGGTTCCCCGGATCCTCAAAGGCAGTAAGAACCATGTTGCAGTCTTCGATCAATGTTTGGCCACCTGTGGCGTGAACCCCCTGAAGGTGAACCACAGATGAATCTTTATGGTTTTCGGTTCTCAGGCTTAAAGAGACTTCGCTATTCCTTATTTTGACAAGTTCTCCACTGTCTAGCTTCAGCTTGAATCCCCAGACCCCCATCGTTGACGAGTTCCCCTCTGTTCTATCAGCAACATTTGAGGCGGTTATTGAGACGTTATCGACTATTCCTGAGGCCTCTGCAATTATCCCGGTAGGCCATTCCAGATTCGTGGGGAAAGCGTTCGGGTAGAGTTGTGAATCAGTAACAGAAAAAGGGCCATAGACATGTATACAGGAAACAAAGAGGGCTGAAATCGAACAATCGTCCACTGTCAGTTCAGCCCTTCCGTGTAAAGCTGCGTGCTTGCTGACAATGTCGCAGTCCAGAAGTTTGCCGTCACCTTGAAATTCGACTGAGTTCTGGACCCACCCGGTGGATTCTCCTTCCGGTCTCTGGTTGAGCACCTTGAGATGTGAGATTTGATTGTCACCAAGGCAATTGACGCCGGTCTTATTTATCCCCGTATACGGGCCAGCCCAAGGGTAGTCGCTCCAGTGCTGGATTACGACGTCATCGCGTTCAGTGCCCATACCTTTTAAGTCGCAATGGGCCGGAAGATCATAAGCGCCCGTGTAATACGAATTTAACTGTTCGACATATGTTCCCGCGTAAATCTCGATGCACCCGAGTTCAGTCTCGCTAAGCGCTGGCATGTTGACAATCGCGTCATTGATGGTTGTGTAGTCGTAGGTTTCGGGGTCTGTGCCTACAGTGAGGACATGTGTGTAGGTCCTGTCAGCGTGGGCGGCAGCGGTGAGTGCAAGCAGCGCCGCTATCATCAGGATTAGAGTGTTCGATTTCATTGTCATTGCCTTTCAATAATGAGTTAGCTATTCCGCATGGTACCACAACAGCACCATGTCATCCCTGTTGGAATTGAAGGCACAGGGGGCTGCCTCTTACACGGATGTTTTTCTATATGTTAGTGCCGTGTTTTGGCGAAAACGTGATGCGGTTTTTTTGAATTTTCCAAATTTTTTTTGAAATCCTCCGCAAAAACAGTCTATTGGCTGCATTTCTGTTGGAATTGTATTGTGTCTTTAATAGCATGCAAGAGGAAAAAGCGAATTTTGGTCACTTTTTTTTTCAAAATGGTGTTTTTTCCTGTTTTTGGCGATTTATGAGGGGCATCGGGAGGCATTGAGGGGTGGTGCGTGAGGGGGAGAGCGCCGACGACATGGGTGTGGTCCCATTGGCTTCGGTTGGGACGACGGTAGGATGATCTCCACACTACGGATTGATTGATCATGTGTGTGGGCTTCTGGCGAAGCATCCCTTTGCTGGGCTGCGCTCCGCAAAAGGATGCCACCGGTCGGGTTTTAGGTGCGTGATTCGCAGGAACAGGGCTCTAAGGTTGTTTTCGGCCTGAAAACCGCGATGATTTCTGCCGAAGCTGGGTTTTTGCGGGTCTCAGTTGCAATTCGGTGCAGATTGTGTTATACTTTCTGTAATGGAAAAGCCTGGTTGCGTAGCCAGGCGTTTTAATAGGCAGCGTTCAATATATATTGGTATATTTGTTAGTGTATCATTATCGTAAGTCTGCAACGGTGATATAGATTTGGAGAGGGCGGCATGGGTAGTTTCACGGAACGTTTTAGGGTGTTTCTTGTCATTTCTGTAATCGCAATTCCGCTTTTTGTCCAGGGGGCCTCGGGACAGTCTTTGGTCAAGGGCCCATATCTGATCTGCACGGGTGTCAATACGGAAATGATGGTTCTGTGGCAGACGAACACAACGGCGTCGTGCAGAATTGAATGGGGCACGAGCACGGGCTACGGCAGCAGCGCCACCACAACACAGTACGGCGACCATCAGCACAAATATATCATCGACAGCCTGACACCTGGAACAAAGTACCACTATCGCGTTACAGTAATTTCTTCAGGTGAGTCATCTCCGGGCAGTTTCAGGGCGCCGCCGCCGGTATACGCCGGAAGTGTCAAAATGTTGGCTTACGGTGATACACGAAGCCGACCGAGCACGCATAACGCGGTAAATGCGGCCATGATTGCAGCGTACACGAGCGATCCCGATTATCAAACCATTGCCCTCCTCAGCGGAGACTGGACGAGCAGCGACACCGAATCGAACTGGACGGACCAGTTTTTCGGGCGTTCGCAGGCAAGCTCAATGGAGATGCAGGCGAACCTGCCTATCGCGGGGTGCAGGGGAAACCACGAAGCATCGGCAACTCAATATAGAAAATACTGGCCCTATCCTTATGTCAATGGCTACTACTGGTCGTTCGATTACGGCCCCGTACATGTTGCGGTCGTTGAGCAGTACACGAGTTATTCGCCAGGCTCGGCGCAATATACATGGCTGGAAGCTGATCTTGCCGCTACTACGGCGCGGTGGAAGTTCATTGTGCTGCACGAGCCGGGCTGGTCGGCAGGCAGCCACGGGGACAGCAGCGGTGTTCGGAATTATATTCAGCCCTTGTGTGAAACTTACGGAGTTAGTATTGTTTTTGCCGGCCACAACCATAACTATGCGCGCGCGATGGTGAACGGTGTGGCCCACGTCACCACCGGCGGAGGCGGGGCTCCTTTATATGGAACCTCGTGGCGGGAATACGTTGTAGCACTTGAGAGCGTGAATCATTTCTGTGAGATTAATGCGCAGGGAGGCAACCTTACTCTGACTGCCCGCAGACTTGACGGTTCGGTAATAGATAGTTTCGAAATGGGGACTGGAATCACAGAGTATTATGTTGACGATGATGCTCCGGGCGATCCCGGGCCTGGGGACCCCTCTGTCAGCGACCCTGCTGAAGACGGCACGGCGGAGCATCCGTTCGATACGATTAATGAAGCGACTAACTGGGCCGGCAACGGTGATACGATTTTTGTCGAAGACGGCACGTACAAAGGCAATGCCAGTTTCGTAGACTTCCTGGGCAAGAGCATAACCATCAAATCGTTAAACGGGCCGGAGAACTGCGTTATTCTTGATGAAGTCCGTATCACGAGCAACAACACTCAATACGCGCAACTGGAAGGGTTTACAATCAGTCGGGGATTCGAAACCCAGGGAATAAGGATAT
>SDBS01004783.1_pt1 | contig 13272 bp, 19 predicted proteins | sample 2277091 | NCBI WGS metagenome assembly SDBS01 (sample SAMN10404972, study PRJNA504765) | marine sediment metagenome | isolation source: marine sediment core GS10_PC15, 163 cmbsf | place: Arctic Ocean: Southern Knipovich Ridge | collected 2010 | reverse complement strand
TCATCGCTATGTCTCCTATGGGAACGTGGGCAGACCGTCGACCTTGATCGAACAGGACATCTTCAGACCGTCGTTCAGCGCGACGGTTCCGCCGATCGAGATCCCGGCTCCGGCGAACGTCCATTCAGTCGTCCCGGTGTCGGCGAAGACGATTGACCAGCTTTCCTCACTGCCAATAGCCGGCGGCGATGTAATCAACGTGAGTAACGCCCGATGCCCGGCCAGGGCGGGATCAAGAAACGCTTCAAAGCCGACGCTGCCTCCCTCGCTGCGGCCCGTCCCTTTATGCGGGATGCCCGAATTCGTGTTGTCCAACGTGTCGGCCTCGAAGGTCTCAGACTCCATATCTGGCAGATCCAGACCGATGACTTGTGCAACGGCCACAAGAACGGTGGACACCAACTGTTTCAATACGGTACCTTTGCATTTGACAATCGCCATGACGACTACCCCTTTCGTTTCGCTTCGCGTTCAATAACTTGGCTGATCTTCTTTCGGGCAGCCGCAACGCTCGCGGCCATCGAGCCGGCCATAGCGTGCCGCGTCACGTCGCCGAATACACCGACTAGCTTGCCGGTAGGATGACCCGCCTTGGGGCCACGGGCGCTCCCTTTTTTCAGCGTCCGCTCGTCGGTTCCCAGCACGAACCAATGGATGTTCGCAGCGGAAATACCAACGCCCTTGCCGTCAACCTTTTTGGAGCGATAGGCTGCCCGGATCTGCTTCGCCTTCTTGCCCACGCTGAATCCGACCTTGGCGCGTCGCTCGGTGATCCTTCGCGTCTTGCCGAATCGGGCGCCAATCGAAGCGCGGGCCGCACGCTTCAGTTCTGCAGTGGCGTCGGAGCTGTTGATCGCGGCCCGCATCGCTCGAGCGATAGGCGTCATCGACGCACGGATCCCCGCGGTGATGGCCCGCTTCGAGCCGCGCCGGCTCAAGTGCTTCAACTTGCGTTCCAGTTCCTTGTCCCCCAGGAGTACGGCGCCCATCAGGTCGTCTCCATCCAGGTGACTTTGTAGTTGCTGAACACGTCCCAGAAATACTGATCGCTGCCCTCGGAAACCGGCGTTGCGATGGTCTGCTCGTCTTCGAGTACCGCGTCGTAGACCGTGCCGTTGATCGTCTGCGTCATGCCGGCCATGCCGGTCCCGGGGTTCGTTCCGTTGACTCGCACCGCTTTGGAGAGCGCCCTGGCCTTGGCCTTTGTTCGGGCCCGGCAACGGAGCGTCACGTCGGCATAGCGGCGGCCGCCCTTGCCGTTGAGGCAGTTCGTGGGGTCTTCGTTGTCGATCTCGATAACAATCGCCTCTTGGGTGTCGTCGTCGTCCTCCCACAACACATCGGGCCTGATCCGCGCATCATCGCCCGTGCCGACCTTCGACGTCACGGTGCCGAGGGTAAGCAGGAAAGTTCGGAGATCGTCCTCAACGCTCATGGATCATTCGGGGGCTCTGCCCCGCCCACTTGTTTCTTCTCGACAAGCTCGTACGACTTCGCAATGCCCACAACTTCCTTGGCCTGATCACATCCGATGTATTTCTCGACTATTACGGACACGGGTTCCCCGACAGCCGCACGAAGCACAACGGAACGCACGCGCTGATTCTCCAGGCCAAGGGCCTTTAGGAGCTCCGGCGCGATTTGCGTCCCCGATACAATCGTTCCCGATACGCTCATCGCCTACACCCTCTGCGTGCATTCGCACTCGATTTCCGTCCTCATCATGTCCACGTCAAACACCCGCGAAATGTTCAGCACTGTGCCGTCTCTCAGCTTGAGGTGCATCTTCGGCGTAATCGTTCTCGTCTGCGTGTCGTATCGCATCCGGACGAGGTACGTTACGTCCGCCTGCGTTTGCTGGGCGAGGAGCCGTTCGCGGCCACTGATCGGCTTGACGCTCGCCCAGCGCTGTATCCATACCGTTTCATTGGCTACCTTCTGGCCGTCGGGGTTCGTCGTCGGTTCGTTCTTACACACCGACAGCCGCTGGTCGTACGTGCCGGCCCTGACGGCTACCATGTGGCTTCTCTTTCGCAACGGCGGCGGCGATCAAAACATGGGGGCTGGTGTCTCCCGCGGTGTTCCGCAACGCCCCCACGCTCCCCTACCGGTTTGGTTCCTTGAATGAATATGGCGTCATCAACGCCCCCACGCTCATCGGTAGTTGTGCAATGATCGTCCCCACCACCACGAGCTCCCGGTGCTGGTGCAGGTGTCCGCACAACAGTTTCATCGCGTGGCGAATCGGCCCGGGTACGGCGTCGGCCTCGCCGTAGCCGCCCGTGAATCGCACAACCACCGTGTCCGGGTGCCCCCGGGCGTCGCTGGGCCAGGTCTGTTGATACTTCAGCCGCACAACGCCCACGCCGTCGACCAGGCCTTCCTCCCACACCGACGTCTCCACTGTCTGCGACGACCCGCCGATATCGGTGTAGGTCACCGACGTGACGTTGCCCAACGGTGGCTTCCGCAGCTTCAGCTCGCCGGCGAACCGATCGAAATACTGGTCGTAGGTCGCGGTGATGAACTGCGTCCAGTACATCTCCTCCAGCGCCTTGCGTGCCGTGGTAATCAGGCCGCCGAGATAGGTGTCCTCTACCGTGTCCTCGATCTTCAGGTGCGTGCGCAGCTCGCTCTCCGTCAGCGGTTCGCCGTCTTGGGCCGTGGCCAGTACAAGCTTGGACATGTCACGCAACCGCTCAGGCTGTCGTTATCTTCCCTTTGCGTCCGCGCCGCTGGGTTCGGACCTCCACCATCGGCGGCGGTACCATCCGCTCGGCCCGGCCGCTGTGAATCCACATTTCCGCCACGCCGTCGGCCTGCTCTAATACGGCACCGACCTTGAGCGCACGGAACGGTTTCAACATCTTGATCTGCACGTCAGGTCCCTCGCGTAGCGGTGAACTGCGGTGAACGGCGGAAGCACTCCTATACGCGGAGTACTGAGTCAAGACCCCGCTGGGTCGCCGTCGTGGGTGATTTCGCGCCCCGGCTCAGTACGCACCAGGCGGCCGCATACGTGCCCGCACTGCCGTCGCCGGCGGTCAGGGTCAAGTCGAGGTACCGCTTGCGGGTCTTCAGGTCGATGTCGAAACAGAAGATCGCGCCATCGTCATCGGCGGTCGGCAATGTCTGGGTAGTACCGGCGATGTCGGTGTCGCCGTCATAGTCCAGCCCGGATACGTCCCCGTGTCCCGAGCCCGCAGTGTCCGACTCCGTGACCTTCATCGCGGTCAGCGCAATGTCGGTTACGCCCAACATCACGTAGATTTGGGCGTAGTCGTAGCCCAACGCATCCACCTCCGTGGTTGCCCAGTTGGTGTTGTCCGCAATCGCTACGGGAAACGCCATCCCGACGACTTTTTCGTTTTGTGCGTTAATCATTCTGCACTTCTCTTTCTGAAAGTCCTGTGATATTGCGTAGTCATCGCCCCCGCCGTATCCGCCGGCGAGGGCGCTCGGGTTTGGTTAGCTGCCCGGCGTGGCCAGCATAATCATCGAACCGGCGTTGCTGGTGTCGCCCACGTCGTGGACCTTGATGTCGTACCGCTCGGTCCCCACGATCACGAGCTGATCGAGTTCGATAAACCGCTGGTCCGAGGTCTTAATCGTGATGCCGCGGCGGTCGCCCAGCGTGGCGGCCTGCGGAAGATTGCCCAAGTAAGCCAGCCCGTTTGTGCTCGTTTGGGTAGTCAAGGTGGTGTTCATCTTCTGCGAGATCACCACCGGATAGCCGAGGAACTCCTTCGGCGACGTGCCTGCGATCATCGCGCCGGTGTTGCCGCCGGCCGCGTCGATCAGCCGCAACATCGAAGCGGCCCAGCCCGGCTTCGAGATGTACCACTTGGCATCGGGACCCTCAGCGTACTGCGGCAACTTGCCGATCATCGACTCGAAGTCGACCAGGTCAAGCGAGCTGAATGCCGTGTTGCCGGTGAGTGCCGTCACGACGGTCGCAGTAGCGGCTGCACACTCGGTTATTAGGCCACTGATCCCGCCGTAGGTCGACGTCCCATCGCCGAGGAAGCCCGCGTCATCTTCCTTGGACGCGAAAGCTTCGCCCATCTTTTTGGCGAGCTTGTCCGCAATACTGATAATCGAATCTTCGTTCAACTCCGAGCTGTACTTCGACAAGCAAGCCAGTTTACGGACCACTAGCCGCACCTGATCCCAGGCCATGTCCGACGCCGTAAACTCGATACCCTCGTCGACGTAGTACGCCGTGAGGCCACCGGTCACTCGTGGAACCGTCTTGGTGTCGCTGGCCATCGGTTCGATCTCCGCCTCGCGGCGGAACACGCCGTACTCCTCGCGGAGATCGATGATCGCCATCCCGAACTCCTCGGGCACCAGGAACCCACCGGCCGTGTTGGAGTCTTCCTGCTGGGCCAGTAGCTCGATTCCGTTCGTCCGGCAGAACTCCCTCGCACCCTGGGTCGCCGGGGCGTCGGGGTGTCCGAAAATGGCCAGGCAGAACTTGCCCGACTTGTAGGCGTTGAGCTGCGCGTCCGGCCCCTTGAACGCCGTCAGCCGTCCGCGATACTGCGAGAAGCTGATCTTCGGAGTGAGAAGGTTATCGTCCGGCACGGAGGGCTGGCTGGGCCGCGTCTTGGGCCCCGGGCCGGTGGTGGCCAGTTCCGTTCTGCGTGCGGCCTGTCGCTGCCGCAGGGCCTCGTCGGCCTTGTGCTGTGCGATTGCGGTCTTGAGGCCTTCGATCTCGGTCTCAAGCGTTGCGACGGCGTCACGATCCTCGTCGGTGAGCGGGCGCTTGCCATCGTCTGCGGCCTTCAGTACCGCGTCGATCTCCAGCGAGGCGGCGTTGAGCCGCTCGCACTGCTGGTCGTAGTCCATGTTACGTCTCCGCTGCTGGGCCGATGAGCAGCAGAGTGGGCAAAGAGAAACGCCGCAGCGAATGCTGGCCATCGGCGACTGATTGAAAGTCGCCAGATGGCCGGCGCCCGCTACAGCGTGGGCCAGATCCATCGTTCCACCGGGGGCCACTCGCAACAGCGTGGGGCAGAGTCCCGACGGCGAAAGTTTTAGTTGTTAGCCCGCATCATACCACCGCTGGGGAAACAGCGTTAGTTGTGCGCATGTCCAATACCTCGATATTACGGGACTCACCCGCAACGCGACGGATGCAACCCTTTCGTTCCAGAGCCCCCAGGTGGCTCGCTGCTGCGTTCGGCGAGGCGAACCCAAAGTGAGCCATGATCTCCCGGACCGTGGGCGGCTTGCCGCGTGAGGCGATCTGGGAACGGATGAAGGCCAGGACGGCGGATTGGCGGTCAGTGAGCATAGTTCTCCGTTCGACTTTCTTTGGCGTCTCTTTCCAATTCGTCAAAAATCGGTTTCGTCAGTGCCTTTGCTAGTTCTTGGAAAAGCACATTCAGATCGGGAGAATGCTCTCGGCAGTAATAATGCGTAACGCCACGGGCTCCGCAAACTCCCACAGACGGCGCCCCGCAGGTGTCGCAGGGCGTCTCACCGACCAGGGTCCAGCCGCAGTCGAGGCACGACAGCACGACGCAACCCACCTCTACGTCGTCGCTTCCGCACTTCGGACACTTCGAGTCTACCTGGAAGATCATTGGCCGGCCGCCTTCGACTCATCGCATTCACGACATTCAGTACCGAGCGTCGGGCAGTTGCCATTGCACCAGCTCTCCTCGGGCTCGGCCCCATCCGACGCTGCCAGCCTCCGTCGAATCCGCGCCTTCTCCGCGTCCCTCGCAGACTCGTACTCAGGCTCAGGCTCGCCAAACCGCCGCGTCAGATACCGTTCCTTCCACGCATCCAGCCGGGCCTCAATAACCTCGCGGTCCTGGCCGGCAAACACCCGGTCCAGGATCTTCGCGCCTTGACGGACCGCACTGTCGGGCAACCCCTCGGCGTCCAGCGAAACGCTCAGAATGCCGTCCACCGCATCGCCGGTATCCACAACGTCGCTGGCGTGTAGTTGAGTCGGATGCCAGAGCGGGGGCAGTTCGACGCCGTCATCGTCCAATTGAGGTCGACCCCGATTGTCGAGCCGATATTGCTTGTCGGACTTCAGCACCAGCGAGCTGGACATCGCGTCGGGATCCGACTCGGCCAGGTCCATAACGTAGGTGCCGAGATCCCCCGATGGCGACGTGTGGCTCGCCGGGTCCAGGTGTAGGTCGGCTCGTACCACGGTGATCTCATCGTCTCGCCGCCCACCCTCCGATTCCCGCGTGCTGATCTTGTCCAGCCGCGGGTTCTTGATCCGACCCAAGAATCGCCCCAGCCCGTCGCTGGTCATATCCGGATGGGTAAACCGCGACTTCAGCCCGTTGGGCGATGCCCGCATGAGTTTGACGATTTCCCGCAGGGCGGGCTTGTCGAACTCGCCGCGGCCCTCCGACTTGAACGGCCCCTCTTGCGCCACGATATATCCGCGGATCACCTCCGCCTCGCGATCCACCTGCACGACGTTTCCCTTGGCCGTCGCCCTCAGCCACTCAGGTTCAGCTTTCATCTGCATTGTCATCGGATGTTTCTCCTGTTTCAGTTTCCCGCTGCCCCCACTTGGCGACACACGCGGTTACGCTTTCGATCAGTTTGTCGCGACTGCACTCAGTCGCAGTCAGCAACGCCCTCTGCGATTCCCTGACGTGCGTCTCAGCCAGGATCTCCGCCGGCACGCCCAGCATGACTGCTGCCAGGCCGCATTTTTCTACGCACAAAGCGACGTGGGTTTCGTAAAACGTATCCATCCACGCCAGAAAGTTCCCGCCCGATTCCGCCTGACGGATAGCCGCCTTGCCTTCCTTGGTCCATAGCTGTCGCTCGGCTTCCTCAAGTACCCGGCCCCCAAACCTCACTCGCTCGTCTAGGTGGTGCACTATCGCCTGTACTTGCCCTGCGAGTTCTTTGTCTCCGTCGGCCAGCCCCTTGAGTTGTTGGCTGATCGCGTTGGCCCGATCCGTCGCGTTCTTGTCAACCCCACCTACCTGCTCTTGAATCGCGTCACAACGCCCGTCAGTGAACGCCGAGCAGTCCATCAATAGGCTCCTCATCGCCGCCGCCGCAACCATATCCTCGTTATGGTCGGCGTCCAGATTCCTCTTTAGGCGGTCGAAGTAGGCGTGTACTACCGGCAGAACTTCCGCCCGCTGATTCTCCTCCAGCCCGTCGTCATCCTCGTCCCCATCCTCCGGCGCCGGGATCACTGGCGGTGCCTCCGGCTTCGGGGGTTCAGGCGGCCCTTCGATCGCCTGCTCCAACGGGACCAGGTTCATCGGCACGAATCTCACGTCACCTTCGGGTCCGATGGAATTCTTGTTCTCCAACCGCAACTGGTCGTTGACCGAATAGAGCCCTGTGCTAAACCCCTTGCTGTACAGCTCCGCTCTTCCCGCCGGGTCGCCCCGCAGAAACGCCGTAGTGTTGAACTCGGCGAAGTATCCGTCGCCCAGTAGCTTGCGGTTGATTTCGCCCAGCCAGCGCATCAGCCAGGGCATCATCGTGAAGTCGATGAACTCCCGGCCCAGCTCGACGATCGACGCATAACTTGCCGCCCCCTCGGTGAACTCCTGCAATAGGTGCAAGCTGATCCGGTAGGCGCGGGCCACTTCCTCGATCCCGAATCGCCGCGCCTCGATCATCTGCACGTCTTTCGGATTCATCTGGGTCGCCGTGTATTTCGCCCCGCCCTCCAGCAGTTGGATCTTATGCCGCTTGCCGTGCTCGCTGGCCGATTCGTTGAATGCCTTGCGGGTCCGCTCGTACGCCTCATCGCTCAGCTCGCCCTCCATACTCACCACGCCGTTGGGCCTCGCGTCATTGGCGAACAGCTCCGCGGCGTAGCGCTCGGCGGCCTTGTTCAACCCGATGCTCTCTTTCATCAGACTGATCGGCGAGTAGCCAATGAGCCCGTCGAAACCGAATCCCGGAATGTGCAGCATGTCTCGCGACTTCACCCAGGTCTCGTGTCCCGCGTCGTCCCGGCACTGATACCATATCTTGCCGTCGACGTCGTCGCGTCGCACCGGCTTGGTGTGATGCGGCTGGGGCGGCCGCTGCAACAGGGCCAGCGGCGTTCCGTTGAAGGCTCGGACGATCTCGGAATAGGTGTTGCCCCAGGTGCCGAGGTGACCCTGCTTTGTCTCCCGCCAATTGAACGAGGACGTGTCTTCGTTCGGCTCGGTATGCAGCAACCGGTGGACCGGGTGGTCGGTCGCCGGCAGCTTGTCGCCATTGGGCAACCGTCGGTAGACGTCCAGCGGTAACGTGGCCACGGTCTCGGACAAGATCCGGTTGCACGCCAAGACAGCGTTGCACGTCAGGGCCGTCTGTTCGTTGATCCGCTCGCCGCTTGCCGTTCGCCGGCCACCGGTTACGAAGTCTACGAACCATTGCGGGTGAGTTGCCGCGCCGGTCAGGGCGCCGATCATTTTGCCTATCATCGTGGTTGCCGCCTTTCGTTGGTCCCGTCCGTAATATCCTTCAGCACACCCACCGCCACGGCCGCCAGCCCGAGCACGATCACACCGGCCGGCGGGTAGATCCACGCCACGCCGCCGGCTATCGTCAGTACCCCGAGAATCTCCAGGGCGTCGGCGATGGTGGGTTTTTTCATATCGACCTCGGTGTGCGTGTCTCGTAGAAGCGGCTGGGCGGCATCTGCCCGGCAGCATCCAGTGCCATGATGCCGGCCACGATGCCGTCGGTCTTTTTGATGTTTCCGTGCGGTGGTTTGATCGGCCGCATGTTTTGATTCGCGTCGGTCCAGACCTGCGTGTGCCCAGCCTCCCATGTCGTGATCGGGTCGCCGCGATGTTCGAGCTTTCCCGCAATCACCAGCCGCTCAAACTTCGCCGTTGGTCCAGCAAAGCCCATGATCGTCTGTGCGAAGACGTACCGCTCGCCGCGCCACCCGTGCTGTTCGGCCAACCGCTGAACAAACTCGTGGGCGTACTTCTCATCGAAGCCCAGACACCCGACGTCGAACTTGCCGAGGATCTCGACGACGTCGCGCTCGACGAAACTGTAGTCGATCACCGGCCCGGGGATCACGGTCAGCCAGCCATCGGCCACCCACCGGGCATAGTCCACTTCGTGCCCGTGCCGTTCGATCGCCGCCTCGGGCAGCCAGTACCACCACAGGCCCCGGACCGGCTTGTCTTCCTCACCGGCCGCCTCCCCCGGGAACATTAGGCAGAACGCCGTCATATCCTCGGTCCTGCTCATGTCCAGCCCGGCGCCGCACGGCTTGCCGAGCAGGTCGGCCTCGGTGTAGTCGCGCTCGCAGGCCGCCCAGTCGTGGCTACGCAGCCAGGGGTTCGTGGTCCGCTGCCAGATGTTGAGACGGTACATCTTGAAGCGGCCGAGCTTGCGGGGCGACTCCTTCGATGTGCTGTAGTCTGCGAGGAACTCCTCTTCGCCAATCGTATGGCCCCAGGACGGGTTGGCCATCTTGCCGTACTTCACCGGGTCCGCGTCCAGGTCCGCGTCGGACAGGTCTTGCGGCGCCGCGTAGATCATGGCGAACAGTCGGTGGTTGGTCCGCTTGCCGGCGAGAACCCCCGTCGCCTCCTCGAACCGCTCGTAACCGTAGCCGTCCGGGTTGTCGCCGCTGGTCGAAACCTCGATCGCCATCGGCTCCGATCTGCTGATACCCATCCGGGAAATGATCTCCATAAACTCCCGGTCGACGACGTGTACCTCGTCAACGCCACGCGAGCCGTTGAGCCCCTCCTTCGCTTTCTGGGTGCGCGTGTTGCTGGACGACAGGGGCCGCAGCGCCGACCGCGACGCCTCATGGGTGATCTGCATCAGGTTCTTGTTGAACGATAGTTCCCCCTGTAATTCTGGCGACGACCTGGCCATTTCCATAGCGTGCTTCCCGGTGACCTCCCGGGCCTGGGCACCGTCCTTGGCCGCGAAGTAGAAATTCTGCCCGGGCTCGGAATCCCCCACGGTCATGTACAGTCCCCATGCGGCTAGGGTCGGGCTCTTCTTGCACTTCTTCGCGACCCAGATACTTGCCTCGGTGAACCGCCGGATCTCACGCCCCCACCGTTCCGAGTGTTTCACCCAGCCGAACATCCGCATCGTCGCATCGTACTGCCAGTCCGCGGGCTCGCCGGCCGCGTAGGCTTCGGCGTAGGCGCCCGCCCGGACGAGCGATTGCTTCAGGCCGCCCTCGTCCCACTCGTCCAGGATCGGCACGCCCGCGTCGACCGAGGGAATCCCGCGCAGCACCAGCGGCTCGCCGGCCCACTCGCCCTGATAGAGCCGGCAATATCGCTCAATCCACCAGACCGTCCACGCGCCCCGCTCCGCGTCGAACCGGTAGCCGGCATGCGCAGCCCGCTCGTCGGACTCGTTGCGGATCCAAAGTTTGGTGAGGGGGTCGGTCGGCACTAGGTTTTCTTTCCGTCAGGCACCAGGACACTGAGCAGTACGGACGCTATGACGAGGCACAGGCAGCCCACGACGATCATTGCGAAGGCCGGCGACCACTGCCACAGTCCCCACAGAATGCAGCCCCAGCCATAGATTACAAGCAAGACGAGCAGGCCAAATCCCATGTTCCGCATCACGCTCTCCTCTCCCGTGTCCGCTTCTGGACCGCCGGCGCCTTCGCCTGCGTCTCGACCTGAAGTCGCGTCCGGGCCGCCGGGGTCAGACCGAACTCAGCCTCCAGCCGCCGTAGCTCGACCGCCAGCTTGTTCCGTTGCGTCAACTCGGGGAACGGCTGGAAGCCCATGATCTCCACCGTCTCCGTCGGCTTCCCCCGGTCGACGACCCGCTTCAGCGGAAAGCTGATTCCGTACTTCTTCACGTGCTCGTCGCACCTCCACCACTCGCACCACATCACGCAGTACCGGGCCAAGGCATTGCCGTCCGCCACCGTGAGGACGCCCATCTCCTTGAGCATGGTGACGAGTTGCTTCCAGGCCGCCTTCTCCTTTACGGAGAGATTGGTCGGGCATCGCGGAGCGGCCCTCCTCGGCTGGGGCTCATGCTTTCGACCCGCCGCGCGATTCGAGCCGTGCAGCTTCAGGATTGCCGTCGGCGTTGGAGCCGGCCCGCGTTGTCCCATGACGTACCAAACAAAAACCCCGCCAGATCCCCGGCAGGGTTCGTCCGATACCGGTCGCGCTGGCCGTGTTGAATCACAGCCGACGCGCAACCTTGGCAGGCATTATGACGGAAGGGGTCAGGGGCTCCTAGTTGTGCGCGTGTTCAATAGTCCGATGGGGTGGGTAGTGGGTCTTCGTCCTGCGGTCATTGCTCGGCCTTGCAGGGTTCGAGGATGTTGTCGCGGATATGCTCAGCAATGCACTTCATGAAGTTGGGGGGGACGGAGTTGCCGATACGAAAAGTTGTGTCACGCTTGCTGCCAGCCACCCACAGCCAAGCTGATGGGAATGTATGGCACGCCTGAAGAACGGACACAGGGACAAGTCGCCGTGGTGGCCTGCAATAATACTCCACCCCGCTTTTCATAATGGGCGGCAATGGCTTGTTTGCTGGGCTTTTGTCATTACGCAAGCCACCGCCCTTGTTGCGAAATCGCACATACGTCTTGCCCTTCTCTGCTGGCACAATATCCACAACCCCCGCCGGCCGTCCCTGCCCCTTCGGATGTCCCGGCTCGCTCCCTACGTCCTCACGTACCCCGACGAAGATCAGCCGCTGCCGACTCTGCGGTACGTTGAAATACATCGCGTTGAGCAGCCGGGCCCGAACCTTGTAGCCGCTCGCCTTCAGCTCCCGCAAGCACTCCGCGAAGATCAGCTTCATCTTGCCCTTCACCATTCCGCTCACGTTCTCCATCACGAACACCTTGGGCTTGAGCCCACGCAGCAGCCGGACGAACTCCCGGAAGAGTTGGTCTCGATCGTCCCCGAAGTCCCGCTTCCCTGCCGTCGAGAACCCCTGGCACGGCGGCGACCCGTCGAGGATGTCCAACTCCCCCGGCTCGATCCCGGCCAGCTTGCAGCACTCCTCAGCCGACAGCTTGCCGATGTCCCCGTGGTAGATCGGCGTGTCCGCGAAGTTGAGCCGGTAGGTCTCCACCGCGTTGTCGTCCCACTCGACGGCCAAGAGCACCTTGCCGCCGGCAAGCTGGTAGCCTAGCGACGAGCCGCCGCACCCGCTGAAGGTGCTGACCACGGTAAAGCTATTTCGGGAACTTGTGACCACAGCTCGGGCACTCCGTCATTTCCACATCGTTCGCGCAAGACTCGTCAAACTCTTTTCCATCAGCCCCCGCCGGCAGTTCGTATGGGCCGATGCCCTCCTGCTTCGCCAGATCATCGAGCAGCCCTTGCAGCCCGGCGTTGTCCGTCTCGATATCGTGCAGCAGCTCGCCCAGCTTCTGCTGCGAAGCCTCGGCCATCGCCGCCATCGGGTCGAGCACGGTCATCAGCTTGTCGGCCTCCGCCTTCGACAAGTCAGTGACCAACACAGGCACCTTCTGGTCCGGCGTCGTGTCAGCTCGAAGGTGGCCGTCGATGATCTCCAACGCCCCGCCCTTCATTTCCCGCACGAGCAGCGCGTCGGCATAACCGATCTCGGCGAGGATACCCTTCAGGGCGTCCTGCTGGGCCTGCGGATGGGTCCGCCAGTTGCGAGGGTTGGGGCGCAGGTCGGACGCCTTGACGCGGCGGAGGCTCTTGATGCGGTCTCGGATCTTCATTACGTGATTGCCTTCTGCTCGAAAGAACGAGCCCCCGGCCGGTCGACTCGGCCGAAGACCCGCGCGGCGGTTGCACGCCGGCTATGTGTTCACTCGCTCCTCAATCCGCCGGATATCTTCCCGGCTCAAACCGCTCCGCTCCAGCCCGTCCATAAATGGCTTCGACCGGCGGACCCGGAACATGTACAAAGCCCAAGGTTGCTGCCGCCAGGGTAAAGCTGTGCGCAACAGTAAACGCTGTAATCGCGCCGACAAGCGGTCCCCATCCTTTTATCAGGATTAGCAAAGCCAAAATAAACAGGAGATGATCAAATCCGCTCCAGATGTGCTCGATTCCAAATACTAAATACATTCCAGCAAGTTCAAGCCGATTCTGATCGGCAGCAACAGTAAAGTATGGATCCGAAGGGCTGATGCGATAAACCTGTGTTGATCCATTAAGAGATTCGATTCGAACTAGAACATCAGTGAGCGTTGCAGATAGCCCTTCGATAAAAATTGTTTCTCCCTCGATCCCTCCGCTGCATTGGATTGTGGAGCTCTCGACCCAGGCATCGCCTGTATATCTCTTAGTAGTTTCCTAATATTTAATGCCATTA
>SDBS01004782.1_pt1 | contig 13273 bp, 6 predicted proteins | sample 2277091 | NCBI WGS metagenome assembly SDBS01 (sample SAMN10404972, study PRJNA504765) | marine sediment metagenome | isolation source: marine sediment core GS10_PC15, 163 cmbsf | place: Arctic Ocean: Southern Knipovich Ridge | collected 2010 | reverse complement strand
ACTCCGGTTTCTTCAACAATATCATTGAACAGCGATTTTTGGGATAAATCAACAAGGTCAACGGGTTTTGATAAGTGCTTAACCAGCTCGGCATAGAACTTGAAGAATAATTTTTGTTCAATCCCTCTTACTCCAAGGTCTATATCATTAGCGCCCTCATCTTTTTCAATTGACGAGCCAAACAAAAACACAGAGGAAACGTTATATTTTTTGGCATACTGCAAAATTACATCTTTCTCATATTCTGTTATCATCGCATACCTCTCTGCTAAATTTCAGACAAACTAAAATAACCGAACCCTTTCGACTACACATTACTATAGGTGAATTTTATTCAAAGGTAAATATATATTTTAACAATGGTGTAGAGACGATAAGGAAATTGACCTGGCCTACTTTGTGGGCTTTGCAATGACAAGATGAAGCGACGAATTTACTTCGGTGGCCAGATCCTTCGACTCCGCTTCGCTTCACTCAGGATGACAAGAAAGTGAGATTGCTTTTTTCACTTTCTCGTCAACTTTTTGCCTGGTCGAGGATGAGGTCTTTGACTTTTTGGCTGGGCAGATTAAGTGCGCCGTAAGCGGCAGCCGCGGCGCTGCGAAGCTCAGGAGCAGTATTGTCCGAACTGATAAGTGTGTAAATGCTGTCAACCATCGGCTCAACCAGCATATTGGCGTTCAATTTCGCCGAAGTTGCAAGAGAGTTAAATGCTGATATTCGTACATCATCGGCATTGTTATTATCAAGAGCCATTCCGGCTATTGCCCGCTGGGCACCGGGGCTGTCGAGATGAGCTAAAATCTGACCGGCCAAAATCTGAATCTCAGGGCGCTCGTCATTTACCGCGCTTACCAGAGTTTCCTGGGCGGCAGATAAATTAATGACAGGATTTCTCGTTTGAGCCAATTTGAGCATTACCTCGGCCGCACGCAGGGCATAGCTGTCGGCTACCTGCTCATTCCACAGGCCGGTATCATCAGCGGCCGGCTGCGAATTTTGTCCTAAAGCCTCCGCCAAATTCGCAACCACCAGCTTACTTTCGGCAAACGGCTCCTTAGGCCCTGCCGCAGCTACTGCTATCGCGGCACTGTATCTTACCCTTATATTATTGAAACTCAGGGCCTGAAGCAGCGGCTGAGCCGGCCCAATGCGATAAAGCAGCGATTTTTCACCGGCTGTGGTACCCAACGCCTCAATTGCACCAAGTGCGACGTGAGCATTCTTATCTTTGACCGCACGAGCAAGGGCCTGATGAAGATATTCAACCCCTGCGGTGGTAGCATAGACAAGCGCATCGGCGTGCCGGTCGCCAAAATATTGCGGCATCTCCTCGGCGCCTGCGGACTCCGCTTTGAAAAAGGCCGCCAGCCAAAGACCAATGGCCGGGCCGAATCCTGCGTCAGCTTTGAGCGCCCATTCGCAGCACCGCATCACCATAAGCTCGTTAAAGTAACTCTTGGCCACTTCTTCGCGAACCAGTCGCTGCCGGTCAGAATCCAGGAACCAAACATTGGCAAAATCAGCATCCTCAGCCGGTGTCAATGACTGCGCATGGTAATAATATTTTTCGCCAAGCTCGAAGAACAACTGGGCAGCCGGAATTTTCAGAGCTCCAGGATCAATTTTACTGAGGCTGTTCTTGGCTAATGTACGAAGCTCGGTTGAACCGTCGTTCTCAACAAGATACTTTAGATAGGCCTGTGATTGGGGATAGCCAATCTTGCCCAACGCCGTTATTATCTGGGCCTTGAGTGCTACATTTTCAGTCTGCAACGCGGCCACCAGAGGCCTTATCGCATCTCTGCCAATCTGCGGAAGCGCCCGTACAATATACGGGAATTCTGCGTCGCGGGTTTCGTCGGCCATCGCATCGAGCATAAACGGTATTGCGTATTCACCGGCATTGCGAAGCCGTTTAACCCCCGTGAACCAGCCACGCTCGGTACTGCTCAGCCTTTTTATCTCCGTCACGATAACCCTTGGATCGGCCCGGAGGGTGAAGCTGCCCCGCTCGATAATATCGAGGATTTTACCGCCTAACTCTGCCAGCTCAGGGTCAGGTGAGATTTCGTTGACTCTTAATAAAATCGCATAACCCTGAGGATTGTCTTTACTTAGCTCAAGCAATTTTACAGGGTCGGGATTGCTGTCCAGAACCGCCTGTGCGTATCCCTTGGCTAAATCGAATCGGCCGATTTTCGTATAATGCAGGAAATCGTTCCAGTTCTCCTCCAAAGTTTGAGCAAAACCGGCGCTAACTACAAAAAGTGTTACTGCTAAAATTGCTGCGGCACTTTTTCCGTTGAACATCGAAATTTCTCCTAAAAACTCTGCTGGATTCCCGCTTTGCGGGGTCCCTTTTCTATCACCAAACCGGATTCAGCGGCCAAAACACATATAAAGAAAGAACCAGATTGGCCGGCCCTTACCTCCAAAACAATTCCATTGGGGCGGTTTTTGCCTACCAAATGCAGACAAAAACCACATTTAATTATTATATACTACAAGTAAATCCCTTCCTTGTCAATAAAAAACCGCCTCACTGCCAACAATAAGCAGCTATTAGCCCACATATTTCATAATTCCTATAATGATGCTCCTTTTGGAAGTGTTTTGACTGGTCCTTAAGAAAGATGGTTTCTTCTATCTTATCCGCCTCACAGCCCTTTAAATGGCAAACTCGTCCTTCAGAAACATTAACTGCATACTCTCTCGGCTTTTTTTAGCCATTACGACCGGCTATTGCACACAACATAAGGGGCCTATACCGTATCGGTATAAGCCCCCGAATTGGCGCAAATATATTGACCTATCGCTCGTCATTGCAAGCAGTGCAATTACGAAGCACATCCGGCAACGTCGTTCAGTCAATCTTAGAAATCACAATAGCATCCATTAACGCTGCGTCCTCCCTGTATCCGATCTCCAGGGTATAGGTCCCGGGATCCATGGTGAAGAGCACCGTTTCGCCATTATCTTCGGCGCTGAAGACATCGTGCCAGTACCAGTTGTTTGAGTTCGGAGGGTCACTCCACCTCACCCAGCCGCTACTGTGGTTGGTCGTCTGGGTGGCAGCGCCCGGGATACGGACCCAGAAGGAGTCGCCGCCGGGGATAATTATGCGACAACTGACCTTGTAGATTCCACCTGCTACCGTAAAAGTGTAACTCGCAGTACCGTCAGGAGCCGGTGGAGTATCACTGCTGTTACCAACATCATCAGTTGTGCCGATATACTTACCGCCCGATGCTGCGGGGTCATCATAAGTCTCCATGGGTGCGGTTATGGTATCGGCCGCCTCTGCCTCAAGCCAAATTTCTTCCGAAGAAACCACAATCTCAGGAGCCGACGCATACAGCCTGATGTCGTCAATGTACAATGTACCACCGGCACTATTGCCATCAATACCAATACCCATCGTTGTAACATTCTGCAGGTTCACGCCTAACGATGCAAGGTCGATATTCCACTGCTTCCACCGTGCTCGCTGAATGTCAGCCGCATCACCGTCATATACCACCTTAGAACCGTTGACCTTCACATACAACTGCCCGGTGCTCCCCGCACTGCCGTGGAAGTACAGCACCAATGTCTGAATGGCGGCTTTAGTCCAGTTTTGCGGAACAGCAAAAGTATGTTCGGCCTCTGAATATGTTGCACCGGCCGTGTTGCTGTAAAACAGCGGCATCGCCTGCTCGCCGTCGTGGACAATCGCAGTCTCAACGAAATGCTCTCCAGCATTCCAGTTTGGATTAGGATAACCTACAGTGGAACCGTTTGTAGGATTCTCATATCCATCAACCCAGGCCAAATATATCGTATCGGGCTCAAAGTCGGTGTAGTCCTCGAAATCATCCACGATAAGATAGTCGGCTACTGTAAAGCTCCAGAGATCGCTTCCCCAGGTAGTTATGTCCTCGGCCTCATTGACCTCGTTAACCTTCCAGTAATAATCCTTGCCTAAATCAAGAGATAAGGGACCGTAGCCGGTCTCGGTCATGGTCTCAACAGGGGCGGTATCATCTATCACAGCCTGCTCGTCGTCGCTAAAGTACACATCGTGCGTGACCGCCTCTCTTCCCGCTCTCCAGCCAAGGGCCACATCAATGTCCACATCTGTTGCCCCGGAAACCGGATAGGGCTCTCTTGCATTCACAGGTATATAGAGGAAGCGAACCTCACTGAGACCATATAGGTCCAGGAGGCCTCCCCAGTTGCTGTTTGCTGTGAGCTTGACGTACTTTGCTCCCGCGCCGCCAAAATCAACCGTGGTATTTGCATAGCCGGACGCTCCAGGCGCCTGAGCAAACTCATGAGTAGTACCCAAAGTTGCATAATCGGTGCCGTTGAGCGAATAATCAATGGAAACATCTTTGAGTCCGAAACCAATAAGTGGCTCAACCATTTGATTAGAGTTCCATACAGATATCTCATGCAGCTTGTAAACCCTGTCGAGTTCATATTCTATCCAGGCCCCGAGTGGTTCACTGTCGCTGAGCCACATATCCGTCACTTCCACCGAGTGCAGGTCGTTAGCATCCAGTCCGGAACCGTTGATGGTGTTTTCAGGGCCCATATCTTCTCGGCCCGCGCTGGAAGCTGTGACGATTATATCCTCGACCGGATAAGCAAGCAGCTCGGTCGTAAAACTCCAGATTTTACCTTCATGTACCGTAGAGTCCGGCGGGGCATTGACCTCATCGACGCGCCAGTAGTAAGTCGTGTCGAAATCAAGGCGGTTGGGAAAAACATAGCTGCTGGCACTCTGGGTGATACCGCCAATGCCGTCGTTGACGTCGTCAAAGTTCTCGCTAATGTAAACTTTGTGCCCATTGACCGACGGGGCGAAAACTCCCGGCTCCCAGCTAAGGACCACATCTCGTGGCACTTCTATTTTCCCAATAGCAGGATGGGGTCGTTTAGCCTCTCCAATCGACCATTCGATATGCAGCATCACCGCATCGTTCCCAGGCCCGGCCTCAGCAGTTCTAAAACTTATGGATGGATTGTCCGGGTCGTCGTAGATTATTATCACAAGTGAACTACCGCTGACCCAGTTGTCCTGGCCGACTATCTCCTCGATTATAGCCGATATATCAGAGGTCTGGTGTGTTTCGCCTAATACAGGCCAATCCTCCGGTTGCCAAATCACCCACTCCATAGTTCTGGTCCTGTCGCTAACATCATTATTGGAGCTGGAAAACTCACGGGCATTGAGACTCAGCTCACCAACGATGATCATGTTAGTGGCTTGAGGGCCTTCAAGCTCATCCACTGTGAACTCAAGAAACGCTTTACTAACGGTGGCGCCCTTAGGAACACGGACTTTCAAAAAGCGCATACCTATTACCTGATCATCTGGAAGCTCCAGATCACTGCTGGTACTATCGATACTTCCTGATGACTGCTCTTCGACATCATCAATATCGTCTTCGATTCTGCCCTCCCAAATCGTATCGCCAAAGACCACATTTGTACCGGCCAGGGCCAGCACGAGAACAAAAGAAACCAAATAAATCAGTTTTTTAGACATAATAGTCCTCCTTCAAAAAAATTTACTATAATCAAGTTTTAGCCGCACAATATATTGTCATTTTTCATTGGCTTATGGCTAAGGAACCGGCACATACAGCCCGATGTCGTCAAAGTACAAGGTGCCACTGGCACCATTGCCATCAATCCCAATAGTCAGCGTCGTAACGTTCTGCAGGTTCATGCCTAACGATGCAAGGTCGATATTCCACTGCTTCCATTGTTCTTGCTCTATATCAGCCGCATCACCATCATAGACCACCTTAGAGCCGTTGACTTTCACATATAACTGCCCGGTGTTCCCCGCAGTGCCGTGGAAGAACAACACTAATGTCTGAACACCGCCTTCAGTCCAATCTTGCGGCGGACTCAGCGACAGTTCGGCCTCTGAATATGCTGCACCACCAGTGTTGTTGTAGAAGAACGGCATCGACTGCTTACTTCCGTGAACGATGGTCTGCTCGCAAAAAGGAGCAATTTCATAACCAACGAGAGAGCCGTTTGTCGGCATCCCGTATCCGTCTATCCACACGTTAAATATCCTGTTGCTCTCGGGGTCAGCGGGGTCAAGGTCATTGTAGGACTCAAAATCGTCCACGATAAGATGGTCGGTTGTCGTAAAGCTCCAGATACTGCCTTGCCAGGTAGCTGGTATCTCGGCCTCGTTGGCTTCATCGACCCGCCAGTAGTAACTTTTATTTAAATCAAGGGACATGGGACCGTAACTGGTTTTGGTCACGGTCTCAACAGGGGCAGTACCATCTATCACAGCTTGCTCGTCAGAACTGATGTAAACATCGTGCGTAGCTGCCTCTCTTCCCGCTCTCCAGCCAAGCACCACATCTCGCGGCACACCTGTTGCGCCGGAATCCGGGTAGGGCCTTCTTGCATTGACAGGTATATGTAAGAAGCGAACCTCACTGAGACCATACAGGTCCAGGACGCCTCCCCAGTTACTGTTAGCTGTGAGCTTGACGTACTTCGCTGCCACGCTGCCAAAATCAACTATGGTATTGTGTGCATATTCGGGCGCTCCAGGCGCCTGTGCAAACTCTTGAGTAGTACCCAATGTTGTATAATCAGTGCCGTTGGTCGAATACTCGATTATAACGTCCTTAAGTCCAAAACCGACAAGAAACTCAATTAGTTCATTAGAATTCCATGTCCACATCTCATACAGTTTGCGAACCGTGTCAAACTCATATTCGATCCAGGCCCCGAGCGGTTCACTGTCGCTAATCCACATATCCGCCGATCCTGCCGAGTGCAGGTCACTACCATCCAGCCCCGAGCCGTCGATGGTATTTTCAGGCCCCATATCCGGCAGGCCCGTGCTGGAAGCCGTGGCGGTTATGTTCTTGACAGGATGAACAAAAGGCTCAGCCGTAAAACTCCAGACAGTGCCTATCCACGGGCTCTCTGGTTTGACATCGTTGACCTCATCGACGCGCCAGTAGTAAGTCGTCTCGAAATCAAGGCGGTTAGGAACAGCATAGCTGTTGGTACTCTGGGTGATACCGCCAATGCCGTCCTTGACATCGTCGTAGTTCTCACTAAAGTAAACTGTGTGCCCATTGATTAGCGCCGTAGAACCTCCCGGCATCCAGTTGAGGACCAAATCTCGTGGAACATCTATTTCGCCGTCACTCGGGTTGGGTTCCCTGGCATTGTTAAACGACCATTCTATATGCAGCATCGCCGAGTCGTCCCCCGGCCCAGCCTCGGCACATCGAAGGCCTATGGAGGGATTATCCGGGTCGTCTCGAATTATTATCACTATGGCATTACCTTGTGCCCAACCGGGCTGATTGACTATCTCATTGATGACAGGAGCGATATTCGAGGTCTGATGCACATCACCTACATTAGTCCAATTTAACGGAACCCATACCACCTTCTCCGTCGTTGCAGGTCTGCTGGTAACGGTCGCCGTCGAACCAAATTCAGCGGCATCAGGGCTCAGGTCACCCTCGATGATAAGGCTAACAGGTTCTGTGCCGCCTTTATCCTCATCCACCGTGAACTCAAGATACGCGTTACTAACACCGGCGCCCTTCGGGACATTGACATTCAAAAAGCGTATACCGATTACCTGGTTATTGGATTGGCCAGTGCCTTCATAGGGCAACTCAAGGTCGCTGCTGCCATAATCAATAAAGCCACCGGAGACCTCCTCTTCAACATCATCAGGGTCAGTGCTGATTCTACCCTCCCACACCGTGCCGCCGAAGGCCACATTTGTACCGGCCAGAGCCAGTACTAAAACAAAAGAAACCAAGTAAATCAACTTCTTAGACATAATAGTCCTCCTTCAAAAAGTTAAAATAATTAGCAATAATGTTCTGGCCACACACCAAAACACCCGTTATTTGTAACAAGCAACTTCAAACAAAACGGCCAATTCATCCTTCGTAGTAAGACTACTACGGAGAACGGATAATAATTTTCACACTCTCTACAAACGAACAATTGCCGCTTATGGCTTCCGTGCTTCTGGTTATGGAGCCGGCTGATACAGTCGAATGTCATCAAAAAAGACTAAACCTGAACCACCAGCCTGCAGATTGTTCTTATCGCCGAAACCAATAGTAATCGTATTGACATTGGCCAGGTTCACGCCCTGGGAGGCAAACTCCTGTAAGTCGATAGTCCATTCCGTCCAGGCACCTATCTGCGCTGCATTGGGATTATCATGATTGACCAACACGCTGCCATTGAGAGCCACATACATCTGCTCAGCAGCATTAGCCGCATCACCATAGAACCACAGCGATAATACTCCAACACCTTCCTGGGTCCAGTCACGCACCGAAACCAACGACCTACTTGCCTCAGAGAACTTTAAATTGTTGTCGTAGAAATACGGCATCGACTGGGCGCCACCGTGAACAATCGAAGTCTCGACATAATGCTCTCCAGCGCTCCAATCCGGAGCAGGATAACCTATAGTGGAACCGTTTGTCGTGGTCCCATATCCATCTGTCCACGTGGACCATATCTCGTCGGGTGGATAATCGTTGTAGTCCTCAAAATCGTCCACGAGAAGATAGTCGGCCACTGTAAAGTTCCATACTTTGCCTGTGCTGATTGTCGCGTCGGTATTATATTCATCGATACGCCAGTAATAAGGCCCGCTGCCCCACTCAAGAGGTTCGGGGGGTGTATAGCTGGCAGCACTCTGACGGCCTCGATATATGCCCGTGGTATCGGATGTATCAGTACCCTGGACAGCGAGTTCTTCAGTGCCGAAGTACACATCGTGCTGAGCGGCGTTTTCTCCAGGTGACCAGCCAAGCGGCGGCACCTGCCCTATGCCTGGTGTTGAGTTACTAGCAGGCATCGGGCTGTGGGCAAGGTCGACATCACCTTTGAAGACCTCGGCTACCTCTTCGGCCGACAGCGACCTAATGTAGAAGCGGGCGTCGTCCACGATGCCTTGGTATTCCTCGCTCGGGCTACTATCCCATTCCTGGCCTATTGACCACAGCGTGTCCCCGGCCGGATTGTCATCGGCTACATCCGAGCCTCGCAGAGCTCCATCGACGTATATGTACGCGGTGAGCCCTTCCCTGACGTAGGTCAACATATGCCACTGGTTGTCGGCAACTTTAGGGCCGGGGAACTCCATTTGGGGACCATCATCATTCGCAAACGGATTCCCATTTTCAATGCCAAACTCCAAATCGTGACTGCTACCAGTGTTAGATGCAAACAGGTTCCCCTGACCCATCTGATCGGATTTGATCCATGCACTGATCGTAAAATTGTTGTTTATCATCATTGGAGCTATACTGTCAATTCCGACATAATCATTATCTCCGTCCAATTCCAGCCCGCCGTCCATGACCCCGAGTACCCACTGCGGATTACCACCAAGTATGCCATGGTTGCCAAAGCCGGACGAATCATAGGCGATGGTGCCCTGACCTTCGTCAAACTTCCACCAGCCGATAAAAGCAGGGTCGTCAAATGTTCTGAAACTCCAGACCTCGCCTGTGTGCCTGGTTGTACCATCCGCCTCGACCTCATCGATCCGCCAGTAGTAAGCGGTACCATTCTCAAGACCTTTGGGATTATATGTTTCATCCAGCTGGCTGCCCTTGGACGTGCCGCCGGTACCGGCAGTTACATCGCTCAGACTGGTGCCGAAGTACACATCGTGTGCAGCCGCACTGGAACCAGCACCCCAGCTAAGGACTGTATCAGGGAGCGTAGTTTTGTTACCATCAGGCGGGTTTGGGCTATGGGCGATAAATGGCGCAGCAAGAAAGCTACAGACATTACCTGTGTAAATCGTAGTGCCGTCAGCCTCGACCTCATCGATCCGCAAGTAGTAAGTGGTACCTGAAGTAAAAAGAGGAACGTGCCAGTACATCGCCCAGGACCAGCGGTCCATATAGTCATCAGGCCCCAAATCCGGATTGGTGCCGAAGTACACATCGTGAAACGCGGCAGTATATCCTTTCGTCCACTGCATAAGCGGCGCGGGCCCACCTGTACCGCCATCAGCCGGCTTCGGCTCCGTAGCATATTTGACCACATATTCTATATGCAGCAGCGGCGCCAGAGACGAGTCCCCGTCGAAAGCCTCGGATTCTCGACATCCCTGGGAGGGATTGTCCGGGTTGTCCCTAAAGAGCACCACCATCGCATTGCCGGCTGCCCAACCGTCCTGGTCGATTATCTCCTGGATGATAGAAGAGATGTCAGCAGTACGCTCATCCGGACCTGCCGCACGGACGACCCCCCACAGCGGTATATCCCACACCTCCGACGCCGTCGTTGTGGCCCTGGAGCTGATGTTGGGATTACCTGAACTAAAATCAACGGGATCGGGACTAAGCTCACCCTCGACGATAAGAGACACAGGTGGGAGATGGTAATCATTATTTATATCATCGGCGGCGAACTGCACCCATGCCTTCCTGATTGCAACACCCTTAGGAATACCTACGCCCGTAAATCGGACGCCTATAATTTGTAAGTTCCCCGGATCGAAGGCTCCTTCATGGCCCAACTCCAGGTCGCTGCTGCCCCTACTCATACCGCCACCCACGACTTTCTCTTCGGCATCATCATTGGTGGCAGCGACTCGGACCTCGACAATGAAGGCACCAAACGCCGCATTTGTACCGGCCAGAACCAGCACCAAAACAAAAGCAGTTAAAAAAATCAATTTCTTAGACATAATAGTCCTCCTTAAAAAAGTTTAATAATTATGCTTTGGCCACACATCAAAACACCCGTTGTTTGTAACACACATCGAAAAATTAAAATCTTAAATCGTAAATCGAAATACTACCTCCTTCTTTCAAAAGCCCATTATGGATTGTTAACTGAAATGTAAAATATCTACATTGTGAAGTACATGTACTCGCGTTACCCCCTTTGCTTCTCTGCGACAGCAGATAAGGGTGTGCAAGCACAAAATCCCCACTGTGTGCTCCGTATCTCACATAACACCATCCTCATTTCTCAAAAGATTCCACACGTCAGATGCTCAGCATCAGCAAATACTGCTATGAGGGCACAAGCCTAAACAATCTTATTTATACCAAATTAGCCGCCCTCCAATCAAGGAAAATCTCTGGATTATCTAAATTAAATAAGCACTGTTCAAGCACTTTATAGTTGCATTCAAGAGCGGTTTGTACCATAATATCTGATGTAACACCTCAATTTGCTTAAAGCCGGGTACTACTGAGACAAAGAAAGTGGGTGGAGAAAAAAATACAATTATGCCCGAGGGACCCCGCTTCGCGGGAAGCCAACAAAAAGGATTTACCCCGTTAGAAATTGAGATTCCTGGTCGGGAAAGAAGAACATTGCCCGAAAGACACGGGGAGGGATCCCGCTTTGCGGGAAGCCAAACAGACGTCCGGAAACGACACCGGAGTTTTCTCCGAAAGTCCCGTAAGTCCCGTAAGGGACGCTGCGCGGGACGCCTTGCGGCGGAGTCCTTAGGACTAACGGGGTTTACCCTGATAGAGCTTCTGGTGGTGATCGCGATTATCGCGCTGCTTATGGCCATCATTTTGCCTGCGTTGAACTCGGTCAAAAAGAAGGCTGCGGCGACCGTTTGCCTGAGCAATACCAAGAACCTTGCCCTGGGTTGGTACCTGTACATGCAAGATAATGACGGCCGCATTATGAGCTCCGAAGACAATGGTGTAGAGCAGAACGGGACATACGTCGGTTGGATCGGGGTGCCTCGTAACGTAAATGGCAGCCTTCTTAGCAATACCCAAAGGGATCCCCCTGTGACGGATGAGGACGAGATCAGGGGGATCGAAAGGGGTCTGCTATTCCCCTATCTCAAAGAGCCGGATGCCTATCATTGTCCCGCCGACAATGTCCGTAAGAGCATGTATGACGGAACCAAAGTATTTGTCTCTTACGGGCTTCCTATGTGTTTATATGGAGCCCTCAACCCGAACAGTTCGGGATACAACTTGCAGATCAAGACGTTCGGTGAGATTACTTCGCCATCGACCCGTTACGTGTTCGTCGAGAGTGCGGAGACGCGAAATTGGAATTCGAGCCATCATTTTGTATTAGGGGCCCCCGAGTATACAGGAACGACCACATGGGGCTGGTGGGGACCGATGGCGGTCAATCATGGCGACAGCAGTGTTTTAGGGTTCTGTGACGGTCACTCGGAAGTGCGAAAATGGCGTGATCGCTTCACTATAGAGCGTGTGGACAAGTTGATTCGTGAAGGAGTTACAACTTACGGCATTGAAAATCCACCCGAGGGTCAGATATTGGATATCGATTATATGGCCTCCGGCTGGGCATATCGCTATAAAGGTACCCAATAACCGGGTCAATGGGACTCTGAGCAGCGACGCCCTAAGGAATTAAGAGTTTTTGGATCAAGGTTCGTGTAAGTGCCGGCTTTTTTTCACTTGTGGGTCCAAGGCTCAAACCCGCGGCGCCCAACCAAGCGATTGGCCCAAAGGGATGAGAAGCTTCAAGGGCTACTGAAAAAAGCACTGTTTCACGAAAAGTAATAAGAAAATATGCGAGAATTATTATGAACAAACAAAGAGGATTTACCCCGCTAAAAATTAATATTCCCGCTCGAAAAAGTGGAACATTTCTCCGAAAGGAGTCCTTAGGGCTAACGGGGTTTACATTAATAGAGCTTCTTGTGGTAATTGCCATCATTGCGTTGCTAATGGCGATATTGATGCCGGCCCTAAATCGGGTAAAAAAACAGGCAAAAGCAGTCGCCTGCCAAACAAACCTGCGTCAATGGGCGCTTGTCTTCTTGATTTATATGGATGAAAACGATGGCTATTTCGCCTACGGTGACAGCAGCGGCAGATGGAGGTGGGTCCTGCAAGCCCACCACAGAGACCGCAAGCTAAGCGTTTGCTGCCCGGAGGCCTCGAACCCTGACAGACACGGAGGTACGTTTGGTGTATGGGGCGCAGAATCTCTGGATGCCGACTAACTATGTGGCACAGCAGGACTACGGCAGCTATGGTATAAACCGCTGGGTCTATAACAGAAAAGCAGACCAGCCGCAAGAGGGTTACTTTAAAACTCGCAATGTTGCAGGCACAAATCAAATCCCGCTGTTTCTGGATTGCTCATGGTACGGGGCCGGCCCTCTTGATTATGATTTGCCTCCGGAATATGAAGGTCACACAGAGAGTGGTACCGGCCATTGGAGAGGTGATAATATGAGACGCTTCTGCCTGAACCGGCACAACGCAGCGACAAACGGCGC
>SDBS01004779.1_pt1 | contig 13279 bp, 7 predicted proteins | sample 2277091 | NCBI WGS metagenome assembly SDBS01 (sample SAMN10404972, study PRJNA504765) | marine sediment metagenome | isolation source: marine sediment core GS10_PC15, 163 cmbsf | place: Arctic Ocean: Southern Knipovich Ridge | collected 2010 | reverse complement strand
GTCAGCAGTCGTGTCTGTTCATCGCCGCGGGAAACGGCCTTTTCTCCATAGTTTTCCTCGGGCAAAATCATTCCATCCACAAGAATTTCACGGTATTGTCTGGTTAAGTTGAAGATCCTCGCCAGCTTCGGGTACTCATCATCACGCAGAAACCAGGGATTGCCGTAAATCTGGGGTGCCAGGAGAAGATTTCTGTTAAATGCCTGCAGGATCAAATCATCCTCCCAGTAATTGAGGCAGGATGAGATACAGACTCCGTGGTCCTCGGTAAGCCTGACCAGGTTTGGCACGACCCGGCGGGAAACGGCTCCGGCCCGGTGGTGGGGAGCAGTCTGGTCATTGACCATATGGACGTCGATATAGGTTTCAGCACCGCCCAGGAGATAGGTTGTTGCGTGCGGTAGACCTTTGCCGAGCTTGAGCCTGTGATTCAGGAGAATCAAGTCTGGCGAGTATTTGCGGCATTCGGTCATCATACGGACAAACGCATCCTGCTTTTCGGGACGCAGGCCGCCCACAACTCCGTCGAACTTCAGCAGAATAAACTCATAGTCCCGGCAGAGTTTGACCATCATGTCGATCCGTGCCTGCTCTTCTGCGGGCGTATCGCCAAATCCGTCCGGCCCGCCCCATGTGCCCAGCCGAGTCCCCATTGTTTTTGCCTTTTCGTAAATGGGTCCAAAGCCGTTCGGGAACTGACGCCGGAACGCATCCGAATCCATTTTGCCGTACCTGCCTGCTTTATCTATCGCCCCGGCACTTATGACATAAATATCCAGCACCATCCCATACTCATCATAAAGCCACTTAAAAAAATCAAGATTCACCATTATCTGCTCTTCGGTGCTTCCTTCGTTGGTGTTGTTTATCCATGAAAAGTACTGCGAATAGGATGGCGTTCGTTCATCGGCGCCGGGGTAAACTTTCTCCTGTGCTTTACCTTGTATCATGAAAAAAAACAGTAAAAGGAGGGTGATAATAATACGTTTCATCAATATTTCCTTTTGGTTAGAGTTTCCATTTATGATCCTATGGTTCACCTTTTCCCTGATTTTATTCTCTGCTCCTGCATGAATCGGGCAATTTCGTCCTGATTCTCCCGGTGGCTGTAAGCTTCAAGGGCAGGGTCGCCGGTCTCGGCCATGTAAGCTTCAAGCCTCTTGCGCATAACCTCAATTTCATCCGAAAATCGGGGATCTTGGATGAGGTTTTCCAGAGCATCCGGATCTGAATCCAAGTTATAGAACTCTTCAGGAATCCGATAGGAGAAAAGCCTGACCCGTGCATCGATCTCTCGGTCATTAAGAGCGGCTTTTTTCATAGCTTTGAAGCTCAATCCACCTGTGGAATCCATGGTCATTCTTGTTTGGCCATCGGGCCAGAAATTAAAAATATAGCCGAACTGGGCTGTTTGAACACAGCGCATGGGATATCTGTTTTTAGCGGATGTCTGGTGAAACTCGGTAAATACGGAATCTCTCCCGGGTTGGCTCTTCCCTTGAAGCAGTGGTGTGAAAGACCGTCCATCCATCCCTTCTATCTGGGGGAGACCCGCGATCTCCAGAACGGTCGGCATAAAATCTATGCCGGATATAAAATCCTTGTGGTTCACAGAGCCCACTGGGACCTTTCCCGGCCAGCGTACGATCCAGGGGGTTTTAGTGCTGTTAAGATAGCAGTTAGCTTTGGCAAATGGGAAGGACATCCCATTGTCGCTTAAGAACATGACTACAGTATTCTCTCTATAGCCCGATTCGTCCAGGACTTCAAGTATGCTGCCCACCACCTCATCACACCGATATACAGATGTGTAATATTGAGCGATTTCCTTCCGGACATCAGGGATGTCTGGTAAAAATCCGGGGACCGTGACTTCTTTTTCGGTGATCCATCGCCTCACTTCAGGCAAGTCTTTTCCCCAGCTTTTTTTCTCGTTTTCGCTTCCTGCAAATGGCCGGTGTGGGTCATGGGCATTGGCCATAAGAAAAAAAGGTTTACCTCTGGTGCGGGCCTGGGTGAAAAATTCCCTCGAGAAGGCCTTATATTTGGCCGGGTCCCGTCCGATTCCCATTCCGGAAGCCAACGCCTTCTCTCCGCTCACAAAATCCATGCAGAACTTGCTGTCTGGTTTGAGGTGTTTTTCTTTGCCCAGAATTCCATTCCAATATCCGGCTGCTCTCAGCTGTTCGCCCAGGGTCGGGACCTCGAGCCAAATGGGGTTGAAACCCTCGCCTCCATGCCGGAATGCGTAGCGCCCTGTCAAAAGAGACTGACGGCAGGGCTGACAGACAGCGATATTGACATGAGCATTTGAGAATCGCATCCCTTCTTCAGCCAGACGGTCGATATTAGGAGTGATTCCTGGAATAGTGGAACCGTAGCAGCCGGGAGAATTATAGTTCATATCATCGGCAGTGATGAGCAGGATGTTTGGTCTTTGCTTTTTTTTCCCTGAAGACCGACAGGCTTCCAGAGATAAACCCAAAGCGCCCCATCCGACTGTTTTAAGAAAATCCCTCCGAGTGCTATAACCCATTTGATACTCCGATATAAAATGATTCAAAAAATTGGTCCGGCTGAAGAATCACTTTCGACTCATAAGAATCCGAGAAGTGGAGAGTGATTCATGTTCTATCCAAATAATTAAATCTTCTCTGTTGAGTCCACTTCGTTGACCAATCCAAAAATCCTTTTTTTCCTGCAAAACTTTATCATTCATTTGAACCGTGATATTTTCTGCTTCCCATCCATTTATAATCATACATATATTTACAATCGGTGATTCTTTGCCGGCAATAATATCCACTTCCAAATTATCAGAATTTTTATCCGGGCTGTTAAGAATATAAGCGCGTTGTGTAAAATCGTAACCTTCGTTGGTGAAATTACCTTTTTTGATTTTTAGTAGAGGTGGTTGGAGCCAGGATCTGGCAAGGATTGCAAGTTCTTTGGGTGTTTGTTTTGAAGCCCCATACATCCAACTTGACCAATAGGTCTTTACAGTTTTGCCCCCCGTGTTTTCTTCCATTTTCAATTCTCCTTCACTCCCGCTTGCTCTAGCTTTAATTATATTACCTGCTTCGTCATGAAAAGGCGGCCCTCCCCATGCAAGCGAAAAATGAGAGGGTCTGTCTGCGGCCTGACAATATCTTCCATCTGATAAGTTTTGCGCTACGGGCCAATGGTTCCACCAGGGAAAGTGGGATACATCCAGGCGTTGTTCTATTCCAAATACTTCCATATTGTTTTCCTTCTCGAGTATCGTAAAGGGCTTATTTTGGGATTTTAAATTAACAATCTGAATAACAGGATTTTCGGGATTTTCCCCCTTTTTGAAATCGGGCGCACCTTTTGCCCATGAATAAGTATGGTTTTCTCCTTTAAGATTCACAAGTGTCATCGCATCAAGAAACACATTGTCTTCAGGTTTTGTCCCAGGTTGACACAACACTATTGATTCTGAAGGCGCTAGGGGTTCTCCTGAAGTATATTGTACGACCTTCCGAATACCTATTCCATCAGGGTAAAAAGTATAATATTCATCAATACTATCAGACCATCCTGTTTTTTCGTCAACCTGCGATAGTTGTGTTCGCACACTTACAGGAATATATCTCCAGTGAACCACAACTCTGGCAGGAGTATTTTCAATAATACGCACATGCGAATAAAGGCAATGTGGGTCTAGCATATGTTCGAAACAGCCATTAATCGTATCAAAATACTCCGCACTCTGATCTGCCATCCACTGCCCGTTTTCCATGACCCAGGCTGGGGAATACCTGGTACCTCTCCAAAATACGACACGAATAGGAGAATCATCAAACTGAACAACAACATCGGAATATGATCCAACTCTAAAGAGTGCATCCCATTCTTCATAATATTTTAATTTAGTGTAATACGCACCAAACTTACCTTTTCCCTTTGGTCCGCTTGGCATTATTCTGTCTTGAATGTCTGGAGGTAGAAGATTATCATTTTTTTTCGATTTATCTTGTATTGATTTTTGGGAAAGGGCTTCATCATATATCTTTATTTCATCAAAAATGCCATCAAAAGAGTACCAGGTAGGAAGTGTTGCATAAGTTCTTACAGGGTTTGAAGGCACGAGCTTTTCACTATTCATTCCAATCAACAAATCAGTTTCTGTTGCAAAAACGGGTTTTCCGGAAATATTCAGTTGACCAGACAGTTCCCCGTTGATATAGATCCTGAATCCATTGTTTTCATCAAAAGTCGCTGCTAAATGAACCCACTCTTTTAGTTGGATTTTTTCCTCCGTTTCACAACTTTTCCAAACTCCATTAACAGAGGCAAAAATGCCAACCTGTCCCTGAGGCCCTACACCAAAATAAAATCCTGTTTCTTTATTTTTTTCCTGGGCAAGTATTGGACACCAGTTCCATGGATAAGTAGCTGCAGCAACCCATGCTTCAAGAGTAAAGGACTCGACAAGTCTGGGAACCATATCAGATTTACGAGTAATACAAGTGGTGAAGCCATCTAACTTCAAAGCTCTGCCATAAGTCCCATTTACCAACTTGAAATTTCCGAGTATCGAATCTTTAACATTCGAAACTTCATCAGTTATGATTCCTGAATTAGATGAATTGAAATTCCACCACGCCACAGGTTTTGTATCTTTTGTATTCTCTACAATTGGGGCACTATAGACAAAACCAAGGTGAAAAAACACAGTTAAGCAAAATATCATGCAGTATTTTTGTAAGTTTCTCTTTTTCATTTTTTTCCCTTTCAATTTAAGGCGTTGTTGGTCATTTTAATCTCTGTTTTGCTTTTCTGGCTGAAGAGTTACCGGTCCTAATAAACCCGAGGGAACAAGCGGGCTGCTTTTTGTGTGCTGCCCCTTCATATTGGTGCGGGTTATACGGTCCTCTTCAGGAAGGAACTGATCGCCTACAAGACGATTATTCCAGACGTTGGTGACTTTCACTTCTAGTATGTGGGAGCCTTTACCGAGCAGTTTTGCCGGGACTTTTACACGGAAAGGAAAGGTCCAGACGGTCCCGAGATCCAGCCCGTCAATACTGACTTCGCCGACTTCGTTTACCTTGCCGAGGTCCAGCCAGAAGTCTCCGGAAGCAGCCCCTGACATTTCAAACTGGATGGAGTAGGCAGCAGTGCCTGAAAAATACTTGATGCCGGGCTCTTCCGAACTTGTCCAGTCAATCAGTTCGTTCCATTTGACAGATTCGGGTGCAAGCCTGCCAAGCTGGAACTTCACCGTCCATTTTCCTTTGATTGGAGTCTTTATTACTGATTTGTTTACAAAGAAATCACCGGTTTTTTCCGGTGCCTGCCCATTACGGCGGAATACGACAAAAGCTGACCCGATTGCCGGAAGCTCCAGCTCGATGTTGCAAGAGTTGTCAGGCTGGCGGCTGACGACCTTTGCCGAACATATCTCACCTGTAACGGGATACCAGATTTCCGGTCTTCCCTCAGCATCACGGAATCGGCAGAGCAGCGTTTTTGTTTCTAATGCGCCGTTGCAGACGAAATAGACGTCGGCATTATTTGTGCGGCGGTGAATGTAATCGACCCGATCCGGTCCCTCTTGTGAACCGCCTTTCAGGACAGTAAAGTCGGGTGTAACGCCCATCTCTGCCAGCACCTGACGCGATGTCAAATTTGTGTAAACCTTGCCTTTGCCAAATTTCAGGCTGTGGGAGACTGTATCTTCGGTCGATTTTTCAGCTCCCCAGAGTTCCCAGCCGATCTCAGCTACCATCCTGTCAGCCTCTGGATAATCGGTCAGTGAATGGGTGTGTAGCGGCTGAACCGGCCCGACTATGGTGGCGCCCTGTTTCACGAGATCACGGATCCGTTCCAATACGTCGAGGTTGATATGATCGTGCTGAGGCAGGACCATCACTCTGTATCTCATATTATTCACGACCAGCTGCCCGGTTTCGGGATCGACCTTCATGCGATTAATGATTGAGTTGGCATCGATATAATCGTAGTCGTAGCCGCTGCCCAGCTGTCGAAAATCTATTGGTACCGGACGTCCACAGTGGAGGCATTTGTCCAGTGTGTAGAGGGGCTCGATGTTCGGATCGATCCGTCGGGAAGGCACGAGGTTTGGCGCCTGATCGCCGTAGTAAAAACAGACGTCCGCGACAAAATCGCCTTGCTGCATCATATATGAGCAGCGTCCCATGTAGGCGAGCATAGGACCGGACTGCTTCCACCAGGTATTGTTCGCGTTGAAATGTTCACCGGCGTGGTAAACGTAACCGGGGAGTCCCGCCTCCGGCGGATTGTGAGTAAAGGTATGAAAGGTCAGGCGGTTCAGTCCCGCACAAAGGGCGACATCAAAGAGCTGCTTGTAGTGCAGGGGCCCGTCCAGCCAATGGCGCCAACCGGTGAAGGATTCCGAATCGACGAAGCGGCGTCCATAGAGGTGGGCTGCACTGGCCGCCTCTTTGGTTACCCAAAAACGCTTGCCGTTCCAGAATTCACCTCTCGGAATATCAGCCTGGCCCAACGCCCAGATCGGATCGACTCTCGGAAAACCACCATGACCTGCCTCGGCGCAGAGTTCCATGCCGTAACGATTCAGCACTTCACGGCTTACGCGGAAATGCCTTTCCACCGTCAGCTCGCCCACGGTCTTGCGATAGTCGGCCAGGAAACGTGTTTGTTTATCCAGATCATTCAGCGTCCAGCCTTCAAGCAGTGGCAGGTATTTTCCGGGATCATACTCACGCCGTTTTCTAAACTCATCGGAAAAATCCTCGGTCCAGTCATTTGCTGCATCGAGCTCATAGCTGTCATGGGACATAATTTTTAAGATTTTATGTCCCGGATCGATTTCTTCCAGCTTGTTTATCATGTACATCATGTGTCTTTCGGTGGCTTCGGCGCTGAGATGGTCGATAAGCAAACCGTCGGAATTCGGACTTGGAACAATCAGACGCTGATTTGTGCCGCGGCAGACAAAGCGCAGGATCGTCCAGTTCCCTTTGGGGACATCCCATTTAAGCTCTCCCTTGCCGTTCATTTTATCAGTCAAATCTATCCCGAGATCGAGTGAGGCGAGTTTTTTGTCTTCGGACTGTGGAACCGCGAGCACAGAGACGTCATAATAATAGGTTTCTTTATCGCAGGGCAGTTCAAGCACAGTATCAAATTTTTTCGGTCCTGCAACGTCAAGTGAACTGCTTGCGATCCTCTTGCTGCCGTCTGACTTTTTGACCCAAGCGCCGCCGGCGTTCCAGCTGCTGGCCGCAATCATATTGAGTTCGAGTCCAAGCCTCTTGGCTTCGGTCATCGCATGTTTGATGCTCTTTAAGGATTCTTCGCCAAGAAAAGCAGGACCAGCAGGAACCATATTTACTGGCCGGTACACACCGATATCCCAAATCTCAAAACCGCGCATACCCAGCTCCTTGGCTTCTTCCATTTCGCGGGTCATCTGTTCATGATCAACAGCGCCGTTTAGCCAGCACCAGTACGCCCCAGGCCTTGCTTCCATTGGAGGCGAAACAAATGCCTCCGGTGAAACCGTATCGCCAGCCGCTGGTCTGTGATCCCTATTTGCACAACCGACAAATGCACAGATGAGAGCCAGGGCCAGGATTGTTCTGACTGGTGTGGTGATAGATGGTTTCATGATTTCCTTATCTAGTATTTTTTTGGTTTGTTCATGGGGCTCTGCACCTTGAAATTGTCCGGCTTTTTGCCGATGAAGTACGGAATAGCGCCATTTCTGCCCACTGTATAACCCCATTCCTCCAGGTAGTGTTGTTTTGGGTGTAATTTATCATTTGTCTGTTGGAGTTTGGATTGAAGCTTTTCCTCCAGTTTCTTCTGCAGTCCGGCATGTTCAGCCACGCCAACCAGGTTTTTCATCTGGTATGGGTCAACCTGGTTGTCATACAGCAGCCACGGACCGACCGGATTGCGGACATAGGTATATCGTGAGGTCCGTATGCCTCTGAATGTTTTTCGGCTGGGGGCTCCGAAGGGGCATACATTCATGACCAAAGCAGCCCGATCTTCATCCAACTGCTTGTTCAGAATGAGGCGTGATAGGTCCTCTCCTTCTATCGGCTCTGGAATCTTAATTCCGGCAAGCGAAAGTAATGTCGGCAAGATGTCAGGCGTGTTGATCGGCGCCTTAACCATCTGCCCCTTATGACCCCTGATTGCAGGATAGCTAATCAGGAATGGAACCCGAATGGATTCATCCCAGGGACGTTGTTTCTCCTTGGGGGGTTGTCCCTGTGATCCGAGCATTTCACCGTGATCGGAAGTAAAGACAAAGATCGTATCCTCAGCCGCACCGGTTTCCTCCAGGGTTTTGTGAAGATCTCCGACGCAGTCATCCAGAGCGGTACAGTGAGCATAGTACCCTTGTGCTTCTTTCCGGGCGAGGCTCTTCATGTCTTCCGGCACATTGGGACGCAGCTCGATGGAATCAACCGGATACAATTCCTTGAGTTCCTCCGGTGCGTATCTATGTGGAAAATGGGGGGCGCCATAGGCCATTACCAGCAGGAACGGCTTGTCGCCTTTTTTATGGTCCCGGATGTACTTCTGGGCATCCTGCGTTTGGGAATAGGCATCATAGCCTTTCCATTTGAGCTTGTTCGGATTTTCGCCTGCATAATAGTAGGATTCGTTGTACTCATGAGTACATTCCAGCACCTTCCAGTAGTCAAAGCCCTGTCGGCGGTTCTTCGGGATAAAGACGTCACGGCCGTGTCCGTCAAGATGCCATTTCCCGATATACGCCGTTTCATAACCGGCTTCCCTGAAAATCTCCCCCATACACAGCTCCGCGTCCGGCAAATAGAGATCGTTCATGAACATTCCCGTGCTGAGCGGATATCGACCTGTCATCAGCGAAGCGCGATGCGGCGTGCAGACGGGGCAGACCGAGACCGCATTGGTAAAGTTGATGCTCTTAGATGCCAAAACATCCAAATGGGGCGTCTTCACATTGGGATCGCCCGCATACCCGGTGGCCTGAGCCCGCCATTGATCGGTAAGCACATAGACAATATTTGGTTTTCTTGTCGGCTTGGAAGTCTGCTTTCCCATGGTTTGCACTGACAGAGCCGCAGACAGGGCCGTTCCGGTATATAGGCTCCGTTTTAAAAACTCGCGTCTCGATATGTTATCACGAATCATGATATTTCCTTTAATATTCAGCGGGTCGGGACGGATATGTTCCTACACTCATCCCCTTGCCTTTACCATCCGGCTGCGGTAACCGGATGCCCTTAAGGCGGCAATGGGTTCAACAGCACCATCCATCTCCATTCTGGCCATGGCCAGGATGGGAGAGACGTCCGTATTATAGGCTTTTTTAAGTTCAGAAAGTGACATCATGGGATCGTTATTTTCCTGGAAACCGGCAAGGGCCTCCCTGTCGACAAGCTGTGCCTGAACATAGGCGCGGTGCACTTCGGCCGCACTGTTTATGAGCGATTCAACCGGGTCGGTCACATTGTGTGACTGGTCGAGCATATATGCCGGGTCGAATCCCTTTACATTTTCCTTTTCTGCCGCCACCAGTTCATTAAAGATAAGAAAAAGCTGAAAGGGTTTGACTGATCCTGAGTCGAGATCGTCATCACCATATTTGCTGTCGTTAAAATGGAATCCACCCAGCTTGCCGAGGGCAATAAGGCGGGCAACAATCTGCTCGATATTGACATTGGGGGCGTGATGGCCGAGATCAACCAGTGAATAGGCTTTATCTCCAAGTTCCTTAACGCAAACATAATTAGTGCCCCAGTCGGAAATGACCGTGGAATAGAAGGCGGGTTCATAGACCTTGTGTTCCACATAGATTTTCCAGTTATCCGGAAGAGCCTTATAAATTTTATTCATGCTCTCCATGTAATAGTCCAGTGTTTTACGGAAATGGGACTGGCCTGGAAAGTTGGAGCCATCACCGATCCATATCGTCAGTGCCTTTGACCCAAGCTTTTTGCCGATCTCAATGCATTCGATATTATGAGCAACAGCCAGTTCCCTTACAGATTTTTTCGTATTGGTCAGGCTTCCGAATTTATAAGAGTCCTGCTGGCCGGGCTGGTCCTGGAAGGTGTTGGAGTTCATGGCATCGAAGGAAAGACCAAGTTCATCTGCCTCTTTTTTAAGTGCATCCGGATCTTCGGGAATGTCCCAGGGGATGTGGAGGGAGACAGATCCTGCAACCGGGTTGAGTTGGCGGACAGCCGCACAGTCCTGCAGTTTTTCGTTTATATTGCGGGGCTCACCCTTTCCTGGAAAGACGCCGAACCGGGTGCCGCCAGTGCTGGTTCCCCAGGAGGGGATGGCGAGTTTAAACGCGGCTGCCTTTTTCTTAATTTCTTCGATATCGATGCCCCGGCGGTTAAAGACCATGCCGAGATGGTCGTAGTCTGTCTGAAGATCCTTTTCGAGCCTGCTGTTATGTTCTGCCACCTTTTCAGGGGCAATGGGGAAGCGTGTCATTTTTTCCATAGTATTCTCCTATCATTCGGATGGCAGTGTATAATGGCCCGGCTGTCTGTTTTCATGGTTAGCTTCCTGCGTCATTGCGAGTCCCGTTTACTTAACATCATATCCACCAGTGCAATCCCGAACCAGACCACCATACCTACGATCATCCATCCCTTAACGGAATCCAGATTTGTGCTGCCCGTCAGAAACAGGATGGCCGGGATAATTGTCAGTCCGAGACCGGCAATTCTAATGACTGTTTTAACTAAACGGCTGATGGCATCCCCCTCTTCTGATAAAGAAAACTCAGGCCAACATAAAGAATGGATGCAAAGAACCATCCCGGAAGGCCGATAAAGAATATCTGAATTGATGTCAGGCGAACCGTCAATAGACAGACAGCCACGGTCAGGATCCAAGTCAGGCCTGCAGCTAGGTTAAAGGAGATCCCCTTTTCAGAAGCATAGGATTCCTTCAGTCCCAGTTTCTTAAAAAGATAAAAATCAATAAAGATAACCGCGCCCATGGGCATGAGAACCAGACCATACAAGGCGACAAAATCGAGCAGCTTCATGGCGAGTGCGGGAAACATGCCAGCCAGAGTGGCAAGTCCTCCGGCGATCAGGGTGATAGTAAAGCGGGAACGGTCTTTCATGACTGCCTGGAAAGCAAGGCCTGCCCGGTAGATGGTAGGGTTGGCAGTGGTCCAACCTGCAATCAGCACGCAGGCGATACCGGCCAGTCCGCATGCCTGAAAGGCGAGGGGACCGGGGAGAACCTGGGTGTCGGCAGGGTTGCGAAAGAGTTGAAGCGCGTACAGGAGTGAAGCTGCGAGCCAGGCTATGAAGTGGCCGATAAACATACCCGCAGCTGAAGCCGCACCGTACCACCATTTCCGGGCATACCGGAGAACGGTTAGATCAGACATGCCGATATGCATGGCCATATTACAGAACCAGGCAAAAAAGGTGACATGCCAGAAGGTGAACTTGACCTGGCCTGGTAAGGGATCGCCTCCACGCCAGATGTGCGTTTTCATCAAAAACCAGAGATCGCCGAGAGAGTTGATAGGGGTCCCGGTCAGGTCGATAAACTGCTTTAAGGCGATCAGGCCGAAGGCAACAAAGACGAGAATCATCCAGGGCGCGGCAATGCCGGCAAATCGGGAAACCGCCTTGTATCCCATGGCCGCCACCAGAGTAATAACAACGCCAATTCCAAGTGTTGCGATTACCCAGCCGAAACTGTTTGGGTAAAGATCGTTTAATGCAGGCATGGGAAATTTTATCCATACACCAACAGCCGTTGCGGATACGGTTATCATGGCTCCTGCAAGAAAACAGAACATGACTCCGTTGGCCAGGTTGTACAGGATAACCAGCTTCTTTCCGCAAATCTGTTCGAGCTGATAATAGAGTGTGAGTCTGACCTTTGTTGCAATCGGTGCGGTCAGAAACATCCAGCTGAGTACCGCAAGCAGATTGCCCAGAAAAAGACCGCCGAGTACATCGAAAGCACCCACGCCGGCTGCGACAAACAGAGGACCTATCATCAGTTCGGTCCCGGCACAATGTTCACCGGCATACATGCCGAGAAAGCTCATAAATCCCAGTTGGGCCTCTTCGGGGACCGGTTTTCGTTCAAATTCATCCATCTGGAATTGTTTTCCCTATATTTTCGGTTTGAAAGCACATAGTATTTATAATTGTCATAATAAAAATAATAATTTTCAGAATAATAGTCAATATTATTTACAGTTAAGGAACTTGACACCATAGTTCTCTCTAGCAGCGGGGACATTAGAACCCCAGATCTATGGTATTATATTATTCTCATCCGAAAGGAAAACTGTATAAAGGAGGGAAAAATGAAATCAATCAGACCTATCACATATTGCTGTCTCGCGCTGGCCCTGCTGGTGGCTGGGTGCACGACGACTGAGAAAGCTCCAGGCCCGGGGACGAAACTCGTGGCCGATGAACTCGAGCGGTTCGAGTCGGCTGCAACCGTCGAGGAGGTTCGTCACCAGATCGAGAAACTGCCGAAGAACACTTCGTGGTGGAACGTCAATGGCCAGGACATGGCCTGGAACAACAAGAACCTCAACCGCATCTTTCCGACGGTCAATGTGTACCGCGCCGGACCTGTCCGGGAGCTCAAGCGCCATCTGATGCCTGAGATCGCCGACCACGAGGTGGATACACCAAATGGGAAGGTACGGTTTGCCGACTTCCTGAACAGCGATCTGTCGACCTGCATGGGCGTGGTCATCCTGCACCGGGGCAAGGTCGTGTTTGAAGAGTATCCGCGGATGGAACCCTATGAGAGACCCATCTTCTGGTCGGTGACCAAGGTGCTGGTTTCTGCGGTGGTGAGTATCCTCGAACATCGGGGACTAGTGGAGATCGACAAGAGTATCGAGACATATATCCCAGAGCTGTCTCAGTCCTCGTATGCAGGGATCACCGTCAAGAACATCCTGGATATGGCCACCGGAGTCGATTGCTCGGAGGAGTATTACGACACAAATTCCTGCTATTACCGCCTTATGGAGACAACCGGTGAAGCCCACTGGGACGATGAGTCTGCCGACAATCCCTACGAGTACATCGCCGGACTCAAGGTGGGCAGATATGCCATACAGGGGACCTCCTTCGAGTACGGCTCGATCAACACCTACATCCTGGGATGGCTGGTGGAAAAGCTAACGGGGATGCCCTTTCAGGACGCGTTTTCACGCGAGATCTGGACGCGGATCGGTACCGAGAGCGACGCGGCCTTTCTGGCGCCCCGCTACGGCGTCCCGATGTTT
>SDBS01004778.1_pt1 | contig 13280 bp, 13 predicted proteins | sample 2277091 | NCBI WGS metagenome assembly SDBS01 (sample SAMN10404972, study PRJNA504765) | marine sediment metagenome | isolation source: marine sediment core GS10_PC15, 163 cmbsf | place: Arctic Ocean: Southern Knipovich Ridge | collected 2010 | reverse complement strand
AGAAAGTCGTGCTGACATTTCCCTACAAGTTAATCAATGAGCCCATAACCTATCATCTTATCAAGGATTACGATCTAGAAGTGAATATCATCAGAGCCCGGATTAGTCCGCGAGAAGAAGGACGTCTGATGATGGAGATAAGCGGCAAGGAGGAGCCTTTAAGAAAGGGGATGAACTATCTTAAGGAGCTGGGAGTTGAGGTGCAATCTCTGGCTCAGGACATAAGATGGCTTGATGAGAAGTGCACTCACTGCACTATCTGCGTTCCTGTCTGCCCCACTGAGGCTATGGTCCTGGATCGAAACGAAATGACAGTAACCTTTGACCAGGACAAATGCATAGGTTGTGGCCTATGTGTGCCCGCCTGTCCCTATAAAGCTGTAGAAATCTTATTCTAAAGCGCAAAGGGAAACGAGATGAATTTTGAGCGATATTCCAGACAAATTCTTTTTTCTGGGATTGGTAGAAAAGGACAGGAGAGCATCTTAAGGAGTAGGGTGATTATCATTGGGTGTGGGGCTCTGGGCAGCGTAATAGCCAATAACCTAGCCCGAGCCGGAGTAGGAGAAATTAAGATTGTGGATCGGGACTTCGTAGAGCTTCAAGATCTCGGGCGGCAGATTCTCTTCGATGAAGAAGATGCAAAGAAACGTTTACCTAAAGCTATAGCCGCCCTAAATAAGCTGAAAAAAATCAACTCTTCCATCCGGTTGGAAGCTGAGGTTTTGAGCGTAGAGCCTCGCAATATTGAAAAATTGATAGAGGGATGCCATGTGGTTCTGGATGGCACAGACAATATGGAAACTCGCTTCTTGATCAACGATGCCTGCGTGAAAAATCGGATTCCCTGGATTTATGGAGGTGTTATCGGTGCGACAGGGATGAGTATGAACATAATCCCGGAGAAAACTCCCTGTCTCAGGTGCGTAATCCACAAACTTCCCTTGCCGGGAACTCTGCCTACCTGTGACACTCAGGGGGTCATAAATCCCCTGCCCAATGCAGTCGGCTCCTGGCAGTCATTAGAAGCATTAAAAATGCTGATAGGAAGTGACAGCTTGAACCAGAGCCTCATCTACCTGGACTTCTGGCAAGGAACCTTTAACAAGATCCGGGTCATGAAAAGAGGGGACTGCCTCACCTGTGGCAAACGCGATTTCAGAATTCTCAAGTCAAAAGAGATCTCGTGGGTCACTGCCCTCTGTGGAAGAAATGCCGTACAGATATCACCGCCTGAGGCAACCAACATTTCTCTAGAGAGTCTCCGGCAAACTCTTGGGAAAGTGGGTAAGGTTTCCTATAACGGATACCTGCTGAGTTTCAAGACAAACGGATACGAACTGATAGTTTTTCCTCAGGGAAGAGTCGTAATTAAAGGGACTACTGATAAGTCAGTAGCCAGAAGTCTTTGTGCCAAGTATATAAGTCTATAATGGAGGTAAATTGTGGCTAAGAAGAAAATCTTCTCTCCTGTAAGTGAAGCGGATATAACCAGGGCCATTGTCGGGGAATTTTCAAAAGAATTTCAGGAATACGTAGAAAGCGACTGCTTGATTGTTGGAGCCGGCCCCAGCGGTCTAATGATGGGAAAAGAGATCGCCGCCAAAGGAAAGAAAGTGCTGATAGTGGAGCGGAACAACTACCTGGGAGGAGGCTTCTGGATTGGTGGCTATCTGATGAATAAAATCACGGTGAGAAGCCCGGGTGAGAAGATTCTTAAAGAATTAGGTATACCCTTTAAAGAGGTAAGTGAAGGACTCTTTGTGTCCGATGGTCCTCACGCCTGCTCCAAACTTATCTCCAGCGCCTGTGACGCGGGGGTTAAGTTCGCCAACATGACCGTTTTCGAAGATTTGGTGCTGAGAGAAGAAAACCAGGTAGCAGGAGCAGTGGTTAACTGGACTCCCATTCAGGCTCTTCCCCGCCAGATTACCTGTGTGGATCCTGTAGCTATGGAAACCCGTTTGCTAGTTGACGCCAGTGGTCACGATGCCTGCGTGGTAAGAAAACTGGAGGAGAGAAACGTCATTAAAGTCCCTGGGTTCGGAGCTATGTGGGTAGCTCAGTCTGAGGATCTGATAGTGGAACACACCGGCAAAGTCCACCCTGGTCTCATGGCAGTGGGAATGGCTGTTTCCACAACCTATGGCCTCCCCCGAATGGGTCCCACCTTTGGAGCAATGCTCCTTTCCGGAAAAAGAGGGGCAGAGATCGCCCTTGAAGAACTAAAATAAGAAAATGTTCTCTCCATCAATAAAGCCTCCCCGCTTCATATATCTTTATGACGGGGCAAAAACCGATAAATTGGAGATGGCCAGGCTAGCTATCTATCTAGAAGGAAAGCTGAAAAAAGTCCCCGTTATCATCCGAGATGAGTTTCTGGCCCATTACCTCTCCCGGCTTCCTCCTTCCCAGAAAGAAAAAAGGATAGATTTCCTGGCTAGAGAGCTGGCTCAGCTTAAGATTCGGAAGATCAATGGAAGAGAATTCTTCGAACCTCTTCCTGCTGAGGTTGAATATGAAAAAAGGAAGCTTCTCAATCCCGAACTTAAAGCTTTTGGAATTCTCTATGAGGGCTTCAAACTGGCGACCCTTTTCGGCAAGCTTATCCCAAAGGAAGAATCTAGTCTCGAGTGCTGCCACATAGCCGTTATCAATCAGCTTTTTGGGACCTGGGATCAGAATAATCATCGATATCATGCGAGGGTGAGTGTCTATAGCTTTCCCTCCCTTATTTCTGCGATAGGATTAGTAGAAGCTCCTGCCAAACCAAGAGAACTCTATTTACGAAGGCAGCTTGGCTCTGATCCTATAGTTTTGAAGGAAGAGTTTAGGGGCAGATTTATCGATTATGAGGATCCTCGATTAACCGAAGTTATGAAAGGATACTCGCTGCAGGCTATCTTTTTTCATATGATGGGCGATCCCTTCTGCAAGAATAAGAACTGCCGACTCTATGATGCTCATTGGCAGGAAGAGGTCATCCATGCCCAGTTAGAGATTCCGGATGAGCTTTGCAAAGACCACCAGGCAATTCTACGCTCCCTGTAACTCTACCCAACTTTTTTCAAGCTTTTGCATCTGTCAAACCTCACCTTCTGCCTCAAACCCTTCCCCGGGACAAAATTGAGGTACTTCCTTTGGTGGATATGAACCTCAGTGCAAAAAGGGACCATGTAGGGCAGAAAAGCTTTTATGCCCAATCTTCTGAGAGAATCTCTCCTTGCGAACTCACAACAATAGATTTAACAGGAACTTTTCTTTTTGAATTCTCTACGGCTCGTTTGGCAAGGCTTAACAATCCCATACAGCAGGGAACCTGCATAATCATCACTGTCAGGGTGTTTATCTTTGCATCTTCAAACCAGGACTTGATTTTTTCCAGGTAGGCATCCTGGCCTTCATCCAGCTTTGGACAGGCAATAGCTATTGCTTTACCTTTCAGGTAGTCCTTGTGAAAGTCTCCCAGGGCGTAGGCTACACAATCTGCGGTAAGGATTACATCTTGACCTTGGTAATAAGGAGCAGCAGGTGAGACCAAGTGGAGTTGAATGGGCCATTGTCTTAGCTGGGATTGCCTTTTGCCAGCTTCTTCTTTCACCTCCTTATCTTTTTCTCTAAAATCCATTATCTTTGAGCCGGGACAGCCAGAGAAAGAGTCCGTGTGTTCATGGGCGCTGCGCAAAGGTTCCTCCTTAAAAGGAATTTCTATATTTCTCTCTTTCAAGAAATCTACGGCCTCTTCAAGATATTCACTCTGGCCGTGCTCTTTGAGATGTTCTAGGTGGGCTTTTATCACATTCTTTCCTTGTCTCACGATATTTCTCATAACCTCTTTCTCATCGTACTCCTCGGCCTCCCTTTCCTCAATAGTAATTGCATCTTCAGGGCAACTTCCCATGCAGGCACCCAATCCATCGCAGAATAGGTCACTCATAAGCCTTACCTTGCCATCTATGATCTTCAGTGCCCCCTCAGGGCAGTCCGGTATACATAGACCACAACCATTACACTTTTCTTCGTCAATTCTTATTATTTTCCTTTTTGCCATATCCCTGTCCTCCTCTTTTTCTGACAAAGTGAGCAGTTTTTAGAAGATACAGAACCAAGGTCATTTTTTGCACTGTGCTAACCTGATCTCTCCTTAACTCCATTTTTTGATGGGGCTATTTTAGGGGATCTCTCAGGTTGACCGGTCGTCATTAAATAAGACAATAATTGTCTTATTAAAAAGCACAAAAAAATCGCCTCACTCTATTCTTGTTTTCTTAGATAGAACTTTTTCATCTCGCTTTTTTAACTGCGACCATACCTCCGAGCCCAGGCATTCTTCAGCGGCCTTGCACCAATCAATGCAAGAAGGAATCCTCTTCCCGTAGACTTCTCTCTTGCAGCGAGGACACTCATGCCTTAGCTCATCCGAAAAGATCTCCACCTCGCAGCCGCAACCGGGACATCGGTAAAGCTCTGCCTCTAGATTTCTCCCAGATTGACCGGGACAGCGATAGACCCTCATCACTAGCTTCCCTTCTTAGACAGCTTCAACACTTTTTACTTCTGGAACTTCCTTCTTGAGAACTCTTTCAATTCCTGCCTTTAAGGTCATGGTGGCCATGGGGCAACTTCCACATGCTCCGGTGAGCTTAACCTTGACTACTCCCTCATCACTAACACTAATCAATTCCACATCGCCCCCATCGCCTTGTAAGGACGGACGTACCTTGGCCAGAGCTTTCTCAACCTTTTGCCGCATTTGGTTTTCCTCCCTCAATCAGATCTTTAATGGTGGTCATGTTTAGGATTTGAAGAAAATCCTGCTGTGTTCTTCGCCAGAAATTCGATGCCTCGCATTCACTTGAACGAGGGCAATCTTCTGCCCGAAGGCACCTGACCAAACCCATCTTTTCTTCCAAAGGTTCAATCACCTCGGCTACCGTGATATCTTCTGGCGAACGAGCGAGGCAGATTCCCCCGCCTCTGCCTTTGAACGAATTGACTAGGCCGCATTTGACCAGGGTCTGGAATATTTTTCTCAGGAACTCTTCAGGGATCTCAGTGGCTCGGGAAACTTCATTTAGAGAATAGCGGTGCTCTGCCTCCCTCTGAGACAAATAAAGAACGGCTGCCATGCCATAATCTGCTCTCTGGGTCAATTTCACCGGATACTCCTTAATTGGACTAAGTTAGTCTCATTATAACCAAAAATTTCCCTTTGTCAACCCCTTCTGCCCCATCCGGCAACTTGAACCCGGCCAAGAAGGCTTGTGGCACCGGGAGTAAAGATATACTTAATCTTCTATGATCGGCACTGGGGCTGAAGCCGTCTTCTCCCTGGTTCCGATAATCTCCAAAGAACGGAATTTGTAGAATATCAAAATGTAAGCGAGTGCACCGGCCAATAGGGTCCAGGTAAATCCAAAAAGTATGGCTATTATTACGGCCAGGATCGATCCTACCACAGACATAACTGCGTTCACTCCCCACATCCAGGCAATGTCCTTGGGAAACAAATGATTCAAGATCCTAAGCCCTGTTGGGAAGGGAAAACCCATCAAAAACCCTCCCGGAAGAACTGTGGCCATGGTAATTAAGGACCGAGTCAGGATGGAGGAAGATAGGAATCTATCTAGAAGGAACGGCAGACCAAAGAGGTAAGCTAATGCAACAGCCGCTATTCCCAACGCAACCACAGAAATCTTCCGGGCGGGTTTTTCTTCAATTAGATTGCTGCTCAGGCTACCCAATCCACCTCCCAAGAGAATAGAAAAGAGGGTTATAGAGAAGGCTAAGGTAGGGTAGCCCAAGAAAAGGATAAACTTCTGTATTAGGGCGATCTCGATGAGCATGAACCCCACTCCCAGACAAGAAAAATAGAGGAAAAAATGGGATATTCCGGGAACAGTTCGAGAACTTCTGAGCTTTCTTCTGACATAGGAAGGGATCAAGAAAGCTCCCGCCAAAAATAGAGAGATCAAGAATGAAGCTCTCAACAAAGGGGGAACTCCCTTGTCAAAATTGTAGAAGAAGGGACTGTCATCCGCAGCTGGTCTTATGTTGACGAGTGAACGAGACACGAATTCTTTCAAACTCATCTCTGTTCCGATCAAGGAATAAGGCTCTTCCTCATAAACATGGGGAATAAACAAGGGTTCTTTGTTTAGGACTAGGGCCGTCTTTAGGATGGTGGATGCCTCCTCCCTGGAGAAGGGGGATTCTCTTAGAATGAAAAGAGGCATGTGGAGTAAGTTGACCCCTGGTATCCCCATGAAACCATTGAGGATAATCATATGTTTTGAGGCGTTCTCCGGGCTAATACCTCTAGCCTCCAGCACCGAAAAAGCGGTGACAAACGCTTTATCTAAGTCTTCTCTGCCATGTAAGATCATCACCACTCGACCATCTTTATCCAGATGATCCAGATAGTCAGCGAAAGCTTCTTTGGTAAAGACATAATTCTCCACCAGGGAGTATCCCACCATGCTCGCCGCCCGGCTAAAGACCAAGGATAGGTATATCATGTCATATTTTTCCTGGCTTCGCTTTATGAAACTCCGCCCGTCACCAAGGAATACCTTTACGTTACGATAGTCATAGATATTGCCGTTGAAACTGGAGAACTCTCTCACCGCCTTCACCGACCCTGGGTTAATCTCTACCGCAGTGATTTCTTTTGCTCCACCGAGGAGAGCTAGGAGAACGTCCTTCCCTCCCCCTGGACCAATAATGAGGATCCTGTCCTTTTTCTCCTGATAAAAAGGAAAGAAACCTATCTCCTCTGCGAGAGCGGCTACTTTGTTGAAATCACCGTCAAACCGCAACATTTCCGCTCCAGCTCCTCCATCAATGTAGATCAACTTGGAATTAGGATCTTTTCCTTCAGTTACGTCAGTGCGTCCAAAGAAATTCCAATCGGTGTAAACGATTTTGTCTTCCTTGTTCGGATCGTTTAGCGCAGCGAATAGAGTTTTCGTGTGATCGAATACCCGCGAAAAGTTTACATCTATAAGATTAAGATTAACATTCAGGTAAAAAAGAAGAAAGAGACACGCTGGTAAAATTAGCGTTGATCTGATCAGGATCTTTCTCCTCGAGGCAATAGCCAAAAATACAGTACTAACCGAGGCTATCCCCCCCACAAGTAGGACCGTGTTAATGCCCCCCCATGCCCCTAAAGCCAGGACGACCACGAGAGAACCACTGGCTGCCCCCGCCAGATCGACAAAGTAAATCTTAGCACTTTGTTTGGCAAATCCCATGAAAAGAAGGGAGAGAAACATCCCGGCGAAAAAGAAAGGGATAGCGGCAGCGAAAAAATACACAACCAGCCCCGCTCCTGCGCTCGAAAACCTTAGGAGAGCTACGAGAGAAGAAATCAAGGATAAGGGGAAAAGCAAGGAAAGGAGAAAGAGAGCTTTGAAAATCGTTTTTTCTGTACTTATCTTCGGCCCCAGTTTATGAACGAAACCTGCTCCTAAACCTAAGCCGAGAACAGTTAGGGACACTATGAAAAAGACAAAATGGTAGGTCAGAACTAGGGAGGATATGCGAGTCAGAGTTATCTCAAACATAAGGACGGATAAAGATACAATGAAAACTGACCCCAGAAGAGGAAACATCCTTCGGGAATTAGGGACTGTTCCGCTTGTTTTTCTATCTTTCATTACTTCCCTCTTTCGAATCACGGGCAATTGGCGCCATTGAGCTACAGCTGACTATGCGGGGTAAACACCGCTCATCTCCCAACTTCGGGAATCCCTTCTTGCCTAGTTCCTAACCTTCTCTTCTTCTCCTCCCGGTCTTGGCACATTTGTCTCTCAACCCCGCGTCAAGCTCACCAGCCTTTTCGCATCAGTTCTTGATCCCGCCATGTTGCTGCAAAATCATCCTTCCCGTCCGATCTTGCCTAGCAAGGGTAAAGTGAATTTTTCACCAAGGGAAGAATTGTTGTTACACTCATGTTTCTCCTGGAGATCTCCGTCCAGGAGGTTCCGAGAAGTCCAGACTCCGACCGAGAGGGCAAGGAGAGCCAAATATGAACTCTATGACGTCATTACCGATTGTGGCGTTTATGTTGGCGCTTTCTCAGATAATCCTTTGGATACTTCTCAAACTCGGATTGGCATTTCGGACAGCAAAGATAGTAGACCTCATCCTCGTATTTAAGCCTGACATAGGCTTTGTTTCTGTTGATCTTTCTCCCGCAGACCGGATCATGGTAGAGCACAGCTTACCTCCTCGTATGCTTGATCAGACTAACAGCGTCTGTGTTTTTTGAACTAGCGATCTTCATCGCCCCTGTTGCTTTCGTATCAAGCCATTTAACTAGTAGTCTCAGAAGAATGGGAGGAGCCGATCCTGACTCCCCGCTTCGCGTTCAGGCTTCCTCTATCACACTGCGGTCTCCTGCGGGCTCCACTTGAGTGATACTGTCATGGGGCATTTTAGAGGTTAAGTATAGTATTCCTTATCCTGACTCCCATCTAAAAGCTCTTTCAGAAACGTTGTACACATTTCGCATCGTAAGCTCGATGAATTTAGTGTTCCGCTTCTATGGTGACCTCCGGGGGGAGGTCCCTCCCAGCCCAGTGGTTTGTAAATATTATCCTTGCCATCTTTCAACACGGATATCCTAGTTAGATCGATCTCCCTAATTAACCTCTACTGCCGAGCTCACCCAAACTTTCTTTTTGAAAAAAGGGGCAAGTTTCCAGCGTGCCCCCCACATCGTGCTTCAAACTAGTTTCTCCATCTAGGAATCTTTGGTCTTATTCTGTGCCCCCCTGCATGCCAGGCGAGGAACACTCGCCGAGCACTACGGAAAAGACAAAGCAGTCAGTCCATATTAGAGAAAACACGCGATTCAGGGTGATCTAAAACATGGGGACTAACAAAGAGACAGTGAAAACGGGCCTATAGAAGAGAAGGTAGGAGGACTGATGAGACCACGTTCCTGCTCCCTTCTCTCCCCCACCAAATCATTCAAGACACGAGCTGGCATCACACCTGAACTTGCTTCACCGTGGAGGAGTTCTTGTACTCTTCTCCTTGCTCACCTTTTCCATAGTCGGTTTCCCGTGTCCTCGCATCATGAATATATGCATTAGAGGACACAAAAGAAAAAGGCCATATATGGCTAATCCACCTAGTCCTGCCGCCACCAGCGCTGCAATGGCCACTACAGGAATTAGACAACAGAGGAGCATGAAGAAAAGATGCTTTTGCCTCATCATTCGGTCTCTCCTTTCACTATTCCTAATTGTTTTATTTGCTTTAGAGCAACCGGGCAACTACAATCAGCCAGCACAATGTCACAACCACACCGGCACTTTATCGCTTTTAGACGCGGATCATAAGGTAGTTCAGTCAGCCCCTCCATTTTGTGGGTTAACACAGGTTCTCTCTTTTTGGATTCCCTCAGCTCTCCCAATGCTTTCTCAATATCCAGAGAAGACAAGTTGGGAAGAACAATCTGGGGAGGCTTGGGGGGGTCGAGTGATTTGGCAGACGTAACCTCTGAGTTCCACCAGAGCATTCCCGTTAGGCTAAAAACTGCGTACCACAAAATAGCCGTGGAGCCGAGAAATGCTCCGATCCCCCAGGTCCACTTCGTCGATTCTTTCATCTTCCTAACTCTGATCCCTGGAGTACCCGTCTCCCCATCTTCTTTCTCCTCTTCCGGCTTCAGGGCCTTGACTTTGAGCTCTGCTTGATTTCGTAAACCTTTTCGGGCAAGCCACCAGGCAACTAGGAAACTCAGAGACACCATTAGTCCGTAGGATCTGAGCGTAAATGGTCCCACGGTGCAGATAATCGGATGCATTCCCTCTCTATCACCTTCCTAGCCTGCCGGCGGCGGTCTTTCTTGGCTCATCCCAAGAGGTTTATCTTACTGCCCCGGGTGAACCTCCCAGGCTTATTCTTCTTCCATCTCAATGTACTTCATGGGATCCTCTTCGAACTGCTTCTTACAACCCTCAGCACAAAAATAAAAAGTCTCTCCCTCATACTCGAAGGTGGCTACTGCCTCATCCTTGTCTATCTCCATTCCACAGACAGGATCAACTACTTTCTCGCTCATCTTGCCTCACCTCCCTATCCTTCAGTTTGTTATTGATTTACTGCTTTAACTAATTCGGATGAATATTCACCTTCCTTAGTCGATCAGCATTGGTGACCACGCTTGTGGAGCTGGAGGCCCTGGCCATGCCGCCAAAGAGGACCAGGCTAACCATTTCCAATTCAGTATTTGTTCAAATATGTATGGATCTTAGAGCCTGACTCTTTTCAGCCTCAGGGCGTTGGAAACTACCGAAATGGAGGAAAGAGCCATTGCCGCCGCGGCAATCATGGGACTGAGGAGAAAGCCGAAAAAAGGATAAAGCACCCCCGCCGCAATGGGAATTCCGGAGATGTTGTAGCCAAAAGCCCAGAATAGATTCTGTTTGATATTCCTCAAAGTAGCGCTGCTTAGCTTGTACGCTTTCACCACATCGAGGATATCGCTTTTCATCAACACAATCTTGGCCGACTCCATAGCCACATCCGTGCCGGCGCCAATAGCTACTCCCACATCTGACTGCATCAGGGCCGGGGCGTCGTTGATTCCATCACCTACCATGGCCACCTGATACCCTTCCTCCTGAAGCTTTTTCACTTCCTTTGACTTATCTTCCGGGAGAACCTCAGCCAAGACGCGGTCAATACCCACCGTCCGGGCGATCGCCTCGGCCGTTCTCTTATTATCTCCGGTGAGCATAGCCACTCTTATCTTTAATTCGTGAAGTTCTTCAATCGCTTTTTCACTATTCTCTTTCAAAACATCCGCCACGGAGATAATCCCTATCAGGACCTCATCTTTGGCTATAAACATGGGGGTCTTCCCTTCGTTGGCCAAGCGGATAGCCTCCTTCTGGGCTATTTTTAGACTTATCTTTTTGTCATCCATTAACTTCTCGTTGCCCAGAAATATCTTCGATTGATTGAGGCTTATCTCTATCCCATGACCAGGGATGGCATTAAAATCAGCTACTTCGAATAACTCTAGCTTCCTCTCCTCGGCCTCATTGACAATCGCCTCCGCTAGAGGGTGTTCGGATTTTTTCTCGGCGCTGGCCGCAAGCTTCAGAACCTCATCTTCCTTGTTGTTATTAAAGGTGATGATGTCGGTAACCCGGGGCTTCCCCTCGGTAAGTGTTCCTGTTTTGTCAAAGATGACGAAATCGATCTTGCGGAAGTTCTCCAGGGCTTCGGCATCCTTAATGAGGATACCGTGCTCTGCTCCTTTGCCGGTCCCCACCATAATGGCTGTGGGTGTAGCCAGCCCCAGCGCACAGGGGCAGGCGATAATGAGGACCGTGATCGCCGCCGTCAGGGCAAAGAGAAATGTCCCCCCAGGAAGGGCAACCCCAAAAACGGTCCCGGTGAGAGACCAGACAATGACGGTAGCCAAGGCAATGCCGATTACCCCCCAGGTGAAATAGCCGGCAAAGATATCGGCCAAGCGGGCGATCGGTGCCTTTGATCCTTGAGCCTCTTCAACCAATTTGACAATCTGGGCAAGAGCTGTGTCCTTGCCAACCTTTTCTGCCCGAAACTTAATGGAGCCAGTCTTGTTCAGGGTTGCCCCGGTTACCTTTGAGCCGGGATTCTTTTCAACAGGGATGCTCTCACCCGTTAACATTGACTCATCCACGGACGTCCTTCCCTCGACTACCTCACCATCCACGGGGATTTTTCCCCCGGGCTTAACGATAACCACATCGCCAATCTGGACCTCGGAAATAGGTATTTCTTCCTCGAGGCCGTTCACTTCAATGACGGCTGTCTTTGGGGCAAGCCCCATCAGCTTCTTTATGGCCTCCGAAGTCTTGCCCTTGCTTCGCGTCTCGAAGAATCTCCCCAAGAGAATGAGGGTAATAATCACTGCAGCGGTTTCAAAATAGAGGCTTCCTACATACTGCCCGGTGGGGTCCTTGCCCAGCAAGACTAACCCGGCAGCATAAAAACTGTAAGAGTAGGCAGCGGCTGTCCCCACGCCAATGAGCGAATCCATATTAGGGGTTCCTTTGAGAAGGTTGGGAAAACCGATGCGATAAAAGTCTCGGCCGACAATGATGACCGGGACCGAGAAAATCATCTGAAAAAGTGCAAAGCGGACAGGGAAATGCTCCGGACTTAATGATCCCGGCAAGAGGCTCTTGCTTACTATCTCTACCATGGCCACATACATAATAGGCAAGGCAAATATGGCCGCCCAGATAAACTTCTTTTTCAATGCCCTGATTTCGTTTTCCCTCGCTTCTTTTTCTAAATCCGCGGCATCTTCACCGGCCTCGATAAGCTGTGGCTTGTAGCCAGCAGCTAAGATAGCTTTCATTATCTGTCGGGTACTTAGCGTGCTTTCATCATACGAGACTCTGGCGTAGGAGTTAGCATAGTTCGTTTCTACCTCTTTCACTCCTTCAAGCTTTTCCACCGCCTTTTTAACCACTCCAGCGCAGTGATCCGAGGCCATACCCATAACCTTGAATTCTACGGCCCTCTCTCCCGATGATTTGATAGCCTCATACCCCGTATCTTTAATGACCTTTTCCAAATCTTCTATGCCAATCAGAGCGGAATCGTAACTTACCATAGCTGTTTGAGAAGCAAAGTTCACCGCCGCCTTCATGACACCTTTCTTCTTGTTGAGATTCTTTTCAATCGTTTGGGCGCAGGAAGCACAAGTCATTCCCCCGATCTTTAGAGTTAGCCTCTCTATCTTCCGGATGACATCATAACCGACTTCTCTTATTGTCTCAATTAAATCCTTGTTACTAATTACTTGGGGATCGAAGTCTACATAAGCTTTCTCCAAAGCAAAGTTGACATTGGCCGCGTGAACGCCTTTCTTTTTCTTTAGATTTTTCTCAATAGTCTGGGCACAAGAAGTACAGGTCATACCCTTGATTGGTAAATTAACTTTTTCACTGGTCATTCTAAGGCCTCCTTTCATCAGACTGAAAGAACCTTCTTAATTCGCGCGTTTATTACCAACCAAAATTTGCTTTTCTCCTGTCCGTATGATTTTCAGTTTATCTTGAAAGATGATCCAGCAACTTTTTCTCTTCCAAAAAATCTAGAAATTGCCAGCTAAATCACTTCTCTAACCGCAGCAGCCACCCTTTTTCTCCTCCATCTTCATGTATTTTGTGGGTTCCTGGTCAAATTTTTCCTTGCAGGAACTCGAACAAAAGTGGAAGGTATTACCCATATGCTCCGAGGTTGCAGCAGCCGTTTTC
>SDBS01004777.1_pt1 | contig 13280 bp, 12 predicted proteins | sample 2277091 | NCBI WGS metagenome assembly SDBS01 (sample SAMN10404972, study PRJNA504765) | marine sediment metagenome | isolation source: marine sediment core GS10_PC15, 163 cmbsf | place: Arctic Ocean: Southern Knipovich Ridge | collected 2010 | reverse complement strand
TCTGTCGCTGGCGCATTTCGGCGACGCGGAGGAAGCCGTCCTTGACGTCTTGGGAGACGGCCATGGCGGCGACCAGGGTCATGATGGTGATGAGCATGCCGGCGACGACGGAGATGACGATGGCGGTGTGGCGGGGGCGAAGCCCAAAGAGGCTGAGGCGTTTGCGGCCCATGCGACGCCCAACGATGTCGCCGACGTAGGCGACGACGCCGCCGACGAGGACCAGCGCAGCGATCAACAGAATGCCCGAAAATCCAGCCACGAGGATGCCCTCCCTGGGTGGCATCTCTTCCACCCCGCCTGATTATAGGTGGGCGGGTGAGTCGGCGTCAACCTGGAGGCGGCTGCGCGGGCGGGGGTTCGTCTTGAGGGATGACCTCGCGGGCGGCGCGGAAGCGAGGCGCAAGCAGCCGGCCGAGGGGGCGCAAGGGTCGCCAGTGCTCCATGATGGACTCGCACCGATCGAGGTAGTACTTCAGCCTCTGGAGATGGTGCTCGCCGCCGAATTTGCCGAGGAAGTTGGCGGCGGCCCCGGCGTACACCAGGCACTTGAAGAGGGCGGCGTAGGCGACGCCGCGAGTGAGCTGGTCTGTCTCCGGGAGGGGCAGCCCGGACTCGGCGGCGATGACGGCGTAGTGCTCCACCATTTCGTCCCAGCCGGCCGGACCGATGTCGCTTTCGGGCTGTGCGAGAAGGGCTGCGAGGTCGAACTCGGGGGGGCCTATCGTGGCCTGTTCGAAGTCGAAGGCATAGAGCCCCGAATCAGTCACGAGAAGATGGTGAGGGGTGAACTCGAAGTGGATGAAGCCGCTGCGCCTGCCGGCGAAGAAGTCGACGAGGGGTCCGGCCTGCTCGGCGATCTGGGGCCACTCGGCCTCCGCGATGGGGGCGTCGGCGAGAGCGGCTATTCGGTCGGCGGCGATGCGGAGGGCGCTGAAGTAGTACTTCGGTACGAGGATCTCTTTATCTATCTTGCGGACCTCTGTGGTGAGCTCGCGCAGGTGCCCGTGGGCGGTGCTGTGGAGGGCGACGAGCGCGCCCACGGCGGACCGAAGCCGGTGGTGCCTGACGTCGGCGTCGGAGGCCTCCAGGCGCTCGGCCAGGGTTTCGTCTCCCAGATCCTGCATGACGAGGAGGGCCTGATCCTCCCTCAACTCGCCGGCGTAGACGCGGGGGACGGCGGCGCCGTACTCGCGAAGGAGCTTCAGGACTCCTTCCTCCCGCCGATAGCAGGCGGAGAAGAAGCTGATGCGGTCGGCGGCGTAGAGCTTGGCGATGACGCTGCCGGGACCCTTTCCGGGCCAGGCCAGACTGAGGCGGTAGACGGTGTTGCGCGAGGCCTTCGGGTGGACCGCTGCCTGCGTGATCTCGGGGCGTCCTTCGCCCGCCTGAGAGAGGATGTCGAGCAGGCCCTCCCGAGAGAGGTTGAGGTCGGCTGAGGCTCGCCGCGCCGGGTCGCCGGCCTCGGCTTCGGCGCCGGGCGGAGGAGTGGTGCGAGCGAGCTGGGCGAGGGCCTCGTCCAGCTCGCCGATGCGGGCGAGGACGACGTCGCGGGTATGGCGCAGAAGCTCTCGCCGAGTGCGGGTGGCCTGCGGCCGGGCAGGGCGGCCCCTGAGCTTGTCTCGCTCGTAGATCAGGAGAGAGAGCAGCTCCCGGTTGTAGCGACGAGCGGTTGCGACGTACGTCTCCAGGCGGTCCGGCTGGTTGCCGGTGCGCTCCGCCGACTTAAGGCTCCGCGTCGCCTGGCGGTGGGACTTGCCGGCGAGGTCTACGAGCCTGAGCTTGGCGCTGCGCACCACCTCCCGGAGATTGGGCATCTCTGCCAGGCGGGAGCCGGGCATCTGCTCCCACAGCCTGATGGCCTCGAGGAGGCGATCCCGACCGTAGTAGATGCGGGCCAGCCGGAGCACGACGCTGGGCCGAAGCAGCAGGTTCCTCGTCGGCACTTGTTCCCACTCGGCGAGGGCCTCGTCGAGGAGTCGCTGATCGGCGTAGATCTTGCCGAGGATGACATGGGCCTCCACCTCGGAGATGGGTCGCCAGAGAATGCTCTCCGCCGTGGCGCCGACGAGCATGCGCTCTGTGATGCTGGTCTCGGAGACCTTCCGGTGGAGTTGCCAACCGAGTATGTCAAGGGGAAGGCCGCGGTAGAGGGCCACCACGGGCGCTTGGTCGGGACGCTCCGAGAGGCCGATGAAGTAGTGGCCGCTGACCAGTTTCTGGAGGAGTGCCGCCGTGAGGAAGGCGGGAATGGTGAGCAGGCCGAGCAGCCAGAGGAGATCGGACCCGAGCGCGACGAGGCTCCACGCCGCGAGGAGGGCGCCGAAGCCCCAGTAGAGGGCGAGGATGCGGATGTCCGTCCAGGCGAGCCATTGGAAGTGATGGTGGAGCGGGGTGCAGAGGAAGGGGCGCGCGGCCTCAGTGCGATGGTGGCGGAGCGGCTTCACCACGCGCCAAAGGCCGCGGACGGCGCCCATCTGGAGGAGCACGGAGGCGGCGTTTACGACGAAGGGAGCGCCCAGGAGCAGGAGCATGAACTCCGCCCGGGCGAGAATGGCCAGGGCGCCGAGGGCAGCTCCCAGCCCGAGGGCGCCGGTGTCGCCCATAAGGATTCGGGCGGGGGGGAAGTTGAAGACGAGAAACCCGAGGGCGGCGCCGACGAACGGCCAGCAGACGGGACCCACGGCTCTGCTGGGGTCGAGGAAGCCGAGGAGGGCGAGCCCTGCGAGGGCGATGGCGACGGCGCCGGCGGCGAGGCCGTCGATTCCGTCGGAGAGGTTGACGGCGTTGGCGGTGGCGACGAGCACGAGGGCGGCAAAGGGCACGTAGAGCGCGCCGAAGTGAACGGGATGGGGAACGAAGGGCACGAGCACTTCGCTCCGGCCGCCGAGCTTCCACAGGAGGAGGCCGAAGAGCGCGGCCGCGCCGAGTTGGAGGAGGAACTTCGATCGCTCGCGCAGACCCCGGCCGCCGGTCTTGCGCAGGTCGTCCACGAAGCCGATGAGGGCGTAGGCCCAGGCGAGAGGGAGCACCCAGAGCGCCTCCGTCTGGGGCAGGCGTCCCCAGGCGAGGGGGACGATGAGCGTCGCCGCGGTGGCGGCCAACATGATGGCGAGCCCGCCCCCGAGCGGGCGGCGCGGCTTTGGGAAGAGGCGATGGATCTTCTCTTTGCCGGGCTTGCGCTCGCGCGAGTGAAGCCAGAAGAGACTCCGCCGGAAGGTCCGCGAGAGCACGACGCCGAGGGCGAAGGCTATCGTGAATGCGGTCAGTGACTGGGCCATCGACCCCGTTCCGCCGACGGGAATCACGAGTACCTGAATATGAGGCGGTAGATGCCGACCCCGATCTCGTCTCTATCGTGGAGGAGTTCGTCGCCGATCACGGGCTCGCGGTTGAGGAGTGTCCCGTTCGTGCTGTTGAGATCCTTCAGGAAGAACTGGCTGCCGTCTCTGCGGATCTGCGCGTGTCGCCGCGAGACAGTGTGGCTGGGGAGCTCGATCTCGCAGTCGGTGTTGCGGCCAATGGCGACGACATCGTCTCGCAGCTCGGAGGCCTTGGCGACGTGCTCGCCGGAGGGGTCCAGCAGCCAGAGGCTGGCGCGACGGGAGACGGTCTCGTCGGGACGCTCGTCGAGAAGACGGATGATGAGGGTGTCGTCGTTCTCCTCCGAGGAACCGGCGGCCGGGTCGAGGGGGCAGCCGCAGTGCTTGCAGAAGCTGCTCTCTTCGTCGTTTGCTCGATCGCAGCGAGGACAGCGTGCCATAGTGTGAAAGACTCCCACCGAATTCTAGGCACGGCGACGGGCGTTGTCAACCGAGCCGACGTGAAGAGGGACCTGAATGATCCTCGGATGCTCCGGGATGGCGGCGGCGAGGTGGCCTCGATGGAGTGCCGGCTAAGAGGTGAGAGTTCGCGCTCCGGCTTCGACGAAGCGGGCGACGGCGCCTGCGATCGCCTGCGGCTCGAGGCCGAGATTGGCGAGGAGGTGCTCCCGCGGTGCGTGCTCTATGAATCGGTCGGGGAGGCCCAGCCGCAGGATGGGCACGCAGAGGCCGCGCTCCTGAAGGGCTCCGGCGACGGCGCTGCCGAAGCCGCCGGCGACGGCATTCTCCTCGATGGTGACGACGCGGCCGCAGTCGCTCGCCAGATCGCATATCAGCTCGACATCGAGGGGCTTTACGAAGCGGGCGTTCACGACGGCGGCTCGAAGTCCTTGCTGGGCGAGGATCTCGGCCGCAGCCTGCGCCGGGGCGACCATGGTGCCCACGGCGATGATGGCGACGGCGTCGCCGGGAGTGAGAAGCTCCGCCTTGCCGACGGGAATCGCTGCGACGTCTTCCTCGGGGGGGTCCGCTCCCTCGCCCCGCGGGTAGCGGATGGCGGCCGGGGCGCCGAGCTCGATCCCCGTGCGCAGCATGGCGGCCAGCTCGGCGAGATCCTTGGGGGCCATGACGACGAGCCCGGGGATGTGATGGAGATAGCAGAGGTCGAAGGCGCCGTGGTGAGTGGGGCCGTCCTCGCCGACGAGGCCGGCCCGGTCGAGGGCGAGCGTTACGGGGAGCCGAGGGAGGGCGACGTCGTGGACGATCTGGTCGTAGCCGCGCTGGAGGAAGGTGGAGTAGACGGCGACGACGGGGCGCATTCCCTCCGCCGCCAGGCCGGCGCCGAAGGTGACGGCCGTCTGCTCGGCCATGCCGACGTCGAAGAACCGGTTGGGGAATCTTTCGGCGAATTCGGTGAGGCCGGTTCCCTCCTTCATGGCGGCCGTGATGGCGACGACGCGCGGGTCTCTCTCGGCGATCTCGATCAGGGCCTTGCCGAAGGAGTGGGTGAAGGAGAGGCCGCTGGAGGAGCTGAGCGGGTCTCCGGTCTCGATGTCGAAGGCGCCGGTGCGATGCCACTTCGCCGAATCGTTCTCGGCGGGGACGTAGCCGCGGCCCTTCTGGGTGATGCAGTGGATGAGGACGGGTCGGGCGAGGGAGCGCGCCTGCTCCAGGGTCTCCAGGAGAGTGGGCAGGTCGTGGCCGTCGATGGGCCCGAGATAGGTGAAGCCGAGCTCCTCGAAGAGCATCCCGGGGATGAGAAGCTGCTTGATGCCGTCCTTGAACCGGGTGACGGCGTCGATGAGGCTCTCGCCGAGGGGGAGCTTGGACACGAGGGATTCGAAGTCGTCCTTGGCACGCAGGTAGTACGGGTCGAGGCGGACCTTGGCGAGGTATCCGGCGAGTGCGCCGACGTTGCGGGCGATGGACATCTGGTTGTCGTTCAGGATGACGATGACGGGTGTCTTCAGATGTCCGGTCAGGTTGAGCGCTTCGAAGGCCATGCCGCCTGTCATGGCGCCATCGCCGACGACGGCGACGACGGCGTTGGTGCGGTTCTCGAGGTCGCGCGCCGTGGCGATCCCGAGGGCGGCGGCGATGGCGGTGCTCCCGTGGCCGGTGTCGAAGGCGTCGTACTCGCTCTCTGTGCGCCGCGGGAAGCCCGAGATGCCGCCGGCCTGCCGCAGCGTGTCGAAGCGGTCTCGGCGGCCGGTGAGCAGCTTATGGGCGTAGGCCTGGTGGCCGACGTCCCAGATGATCTTGTCGGTGGGGGTATCGAGGATGTAATGGAGGGCGACAGCGATCTCGACCGCGCCGAGGCTGGCGGCGAGGTGGCCGCCTGTGTGGGAGACGGTGCCGATCATGCGGGCCCGGATCTCGGCGGCGAGTTCGTCCAGCTGGGGGCGCTCGAGTCGTCGCAAGTCGGCGGGGCTGTCGATGCGATCCAGAAGACTGCTCACGATACCTCTAGGCCTCCTCGTCCTTCTCCGTTTCGTCGCCCAGCGGCGCGAGCCCGACTGCACCCATGCGCTCGACGAGTTGCTCGATCTTCCCCTCGGCCTCGGTGAGTTGCTTCTCGCAGAACTGGGAGAGCTTGATGCCCTCTTCGGCCAGCGCGATCGCCATCTCCAGGGCGAGGTCACCGCTCTCGAGCCGCCCGGCGATCTCCTCGAGTCGGCCGAGGGCCTCCTCAAACGTCGGCGAAGGCTCTGCTGCTTTCTTCCGTTGTCGCTTCGGTTTCTCGGTCAAGGCAGTGGCCCGTTCGCGATCTCTAGTTCGCCGTGAGGCGGGGATTCCCCGACGGCGCCGACTATCACCGTGAGGATACCACGACAGAGGGCAGGGACGCGCCGGCGGGTTGCGGGATGGTGGCTAGTCAGCGGGAGCGCCTTCCTCTGCCGGCTGCGGCTTCTTCGCTATCCCCTTCCCCAACGGCTTGGGCTTGGCCGTCGGCGAGAGCGCAGCGCCGAGCATGGTGCGCGCCACCTGTTCCGCTTCCTCCCGGATGAGGTCGTCGATGGATGCCGGCGGCTCTTCGTCGATGACCTTGACGTACCGCTGAACGGCGGCGAAGAGATCCTGGCGTGCGATGATCAGGACGCCGGCCTCGCCCGTCCACCGTTCCTCATCGGCGGGATGCTGCTTCGCCTTGGCGATGGCGGCCAGGCCGGCAGAGGCGTCCTGCATGACGTTCAGCGCGGAGTTGACGCTGATGAAGAGATTGGGTTTCGCATTCCCGATCTGACGGCCGATCTCCAGGGCTTGAGTGAGCAGAGCTTCGGCGGCGTCGACTTCGCCGGCGGCGAGCTTCTCCTTGGAGAGCTTGGAGGCCATCCGCGCGGCGTTCTGGCAGCGGGCGAGCAGCCCCGACCACTGCGACATCTGCACGTGCTGCCACATCTGGATCGCCGTGGTCCGATCCGGGTCGAGGTCCCCCGGGATCGGCAATCGGTGGAGCGTGATGCCGGGGAGTTGAAGCGCCTCTTCGATCCTCTTCAGGGCGAGCCCGCGCCGGCCGGCGTCGAAGGCGACGCTGGCGGCTTGGAGGGCGTAGAGCGAGTTCGACGGGTCGAGGTGGGCCGCGTCCGCGAAGGACTGGATCACCTTCTCGGCTTTGCCGGCGGCGGTCTCGGGGTCCATGTGGCTGAGCGCCGCTTCCGCCTGGGCTCGGAGGAGGTAGAGCAGGGGGCTGTCCTTCTTGCGCGCGATCGCTTCGGAGACGGCGTCGTAGGCCTGCTGGTACTTCCCGGCGGCAAGCTCGGCGTGGACGAGCGCGGTGCGGTAGTCGCTGTTGTCGGGGTCCGCGGCGACGGCCTCTTCGAAGTGGGGGATTGCGGAGAGCACAGCCTCTTGGCGCGCCTCAAGCGTGTTCCCGGTCTGCTGCCCCTGGCGCGGGGCAACGACGGCGAGCCATCCGGCTCTGAACTCGGCCTCGCCCTTCTTCTCCGTCGGGACGGCGTCGCCGAAAATCGGGCCGATGATAAGGAGCAAGACGATACAGCCGATGAGCCTATGCACGCTTCTCTCTCCGTGAAGGGGGTATGGACCTGCGAACCGCGACCTCGGCCGATCCCTCTGCCAATATGACTTCTGCCAGTGTACCCACATCCACCTGCCGCCAGGAACGGACGACCGATCCGTCGGGGAGCCGCGCGATCGAGTAGCCGCGGGCGAGCACCGCCTCGGGGCGGAGGGCGTCGAGCTTCTCTCGGGCGCGCCGAAAACGGTCGGACAGGTCTCTGAGGCGCTGGGAGAGGGCCTGTCGCTCCGCCGTGCGGAGGTCGTCGAGCCGCTGGCGGTGGTCGGCCAGCACGAGGCGCGGCCGGGAGAGGACGGGGCGGGCGCGCAGGAGCGCCAGCTCGCGGCGGTATCGGTCGACGAGGCGCAGAAGGCGGTCGGCGAGGCTGCGCCGGAATGCTTGCACCCTGAGCGAGAGGGCGCTGCGGTCGGGCGAGGCGGCGAGGGCCGCGCCGGTCGGCGTGGGGGCGCGCCGGTCGGCGACGAAATCGGCGATGGTGACGTCGGTTTCGTGGCCGACGCCGGTCACGACCGGGACGGGCGAGGCGGCGATGGCGCGGGCGACGACTTCCGAGTTGAATGCCGATAGCTCCTCCAGGGAGCCGCCTCCTCGAACGAGCAGCGCCACCTCTATCCCGTCGATGGCGTCGAGGCGTTGAAGAGAGCGAACGATCTGCGGGGCGGCGGCGGGGCCGCTCACCGGGGTGGAAATCACGATCACGTCGGCCGCCGGCCAGCGGGCGCGGAGGGTGGCGAGGACGTCGTGAACGGCGGCGCCGACGGGCGAGGTGAGGACGGCGATCTTCCGGGGGAAGGCGGGGAGCGGCCGCTTTCGGTCCTCGTCAAAGAGACCCTCTTCCGCGAGCTTGCGGCGGAGGCGCTCGAAGGCGAGTGCGAGCTCGCCGAGGCCGGCCGGCTCGAGCTTCCGGACGATGAGCTGGTACTGCCCTCGCGCCTCGTAGATGGTCACGGTGCCGAGCGCGACGACTTCGATTCCGCTTCCCGGGGCGAAGGCGAGAGCCTCCGCCTCCTCCCGGAAGAGAACGCAGCGGAGCTGAGCGAACTCGTCCTTGAGGGTGAAGTAGATGTGGCCGGAGCTGTGGTGGACGAAGTCGGCGATCTCGCCCCGGACGCTCACGGTCTGCAGGGACGGGTCCTGGGACAGGAGCGCCTTGACGTAGCGAGTGAGCTGGCGGACGGTGAAGATGTGGCGGGTCCTCATGGCTCCGCCCGCTCTTCATCGAGGTTCCTGATGACGTTGCCGAGGATGCCGTTGACGAAGCTGCCGGACTCGGCCGTGCTGTACCTCTTGGCCAGCTCGACGGCCTCGTTGACGCTGACGCTGGGGGGAATGTCGGGAAGGAAGAGCAGCTCGAACATGGCGAGCCGGAGGATGTTGCGGTCGACGTGGGCCATGCGGTCGAGCGACCAACCGCGAGCGTAGCTCCGGATGACAGCGTCGATGCGCGCTTCGCGCCCGGTGGCGCCGACGACGAGCTCTGCCGCGAAGGCGAGGGTCTCGTCGGAATACCGCTCGCGGTCGGAGACGCCTTCGAGAGCATCTTCGGCGGAGACGCCGGCGACGTCGATCTGATAGAGTGCGCGCAGGGCGAGCTCGCGGCTCGTTCGGCGGCTTCCGATTCGCGGCCTCATCTACCCATTCCCGCGGTCTAAAGTGAAGATGGCGGCACAGCCCGAGTCCACTCTCCGGCGGCCTTTCGGATCCCCGCCTTCCACTTCGCCCACAGGCATCTCTAGGTCAGGCCCATGCGGCGAAGGATGAAGTTGGTGGCGATCTCTCCCCGGCGGAAGTAGGCGTTCGCCATAACTTCGATGTGAAACGGGATGGTCGTCTTGATGCCGTCGACCTGGAACTCCTGGAGGGCGCGGCGGGTGCGGGCTATGGCCTCCGGGCGCGTCGGGGCCCAGACGACGAGCTTGGCGAGCAGGGCGTCGTAGAACGGCGGGATCGTGTATCCGGGATAGAGATGGGTGTCGACGCGAACGCCGGTGCCCCCGGGGAGGCGGAGCGAGTTGACGACCCCGCTTGAGGCAAGGAAATGGTTCTTGTAGTCCTCGGCGGTGATGCGGCACTCGATGGCATGCCCGTTGAAGGCGATGTCGCGTTGGTGCAGGCCGAGCTTGTGCCCGAAGGCGATGCGAATCTGCTCCCGCACGAGCTCGCGCCCGGTGACCATCTCGGTGACGGGATGCTCGACCTGGATGCGCGTGTTCATCTCCAGGAAGTAGAAATGCCCCGCGTGGTCGACCATGAACTCGACGGTGCCGGCGTTGGTGTAGTTCACTGTTTTTGCGGCGCGGACGGCGGCCTCGCCCATGTGGTGGCGAAGGCGCCTTCCGAGCCCGGAGCAGGGCGACTCCTCGAGCAGCTTCTGGTGCTTGGCGGTCTGAATGGAGCACTCCCGCTCGCCGAGATGGACGATGTTGCCGTGCTCGTCGGCGAGGATCTGGAATTCGACGTGGCGCGGCTCCTCCAGGTACTTCTCCAGATAGACGTCTCCCCGGCCGAAGGCCGCCTGGGCTTCGGACTGGGCGAGGCGGAGGTTCTTGGTCACGTCATCGTCGTTGTGGCAGAGGCGGATTCCCCGCCCGCCCCCACCCATCGCCGCCTTGATGAGGATGGGGTAGCCGAGCTGTGAGGCCGTGCGAAGAGCCTCTTGCTCGCTCTGGGCGGGGGCGTCGCTTCCGGGTATCACGGGGATGCCCGCCGCGCGCATGATGCTCCGCGCAGCCGATTTGTCCTGCATCCTCCGGATCGTCTCCGCCCGCGGGCCGATGAATTTGATGCCACAGGCATCGCAGTTCTCGGCGAAGGCGGCGACCTCAGAGAGATTGCCGTATCCGGGGTGAATGGCGTCGGCGCCGGTGTTCAGGGCGGCCTGCATGATGTTGGGGATGTTGAGATAGCTGTCCTTGTTCGGAGGAGGACCGATGCAGACGGCTTCGTCGGCCATGTGAACGTGGAGGCAGTCTCTGTCGGCGATAGAGTATACGGCCACCGTGGGGATGTTGAGCTCGCGGCAACTGCGGATGACGCGCACCGCAATCTCCCCGCGATTGGCGATCAGGATCTTCTTGAACACTCAGACCTCCGGGCGAGTGATGGCGAGTCCGCGGCTCCAGGCGATGGCAGACGCGGTCGCCGGGAAAGGCGAGGGCGGTCAGAAGCTCCCATGGCCGGGGTGGACGCAACGGACGTTGCCGGTCGCCGGATCGTATTCGTAGGCTTCGCCCCCCGGACAGGTGAGATCGATGCCCGCATGGAGGCCGTCGAGAGAGGGCGGATTCACGCCCGACGTGCCGGCATGTATGCCGATGGCGGCGCGAAGCTGGGCGAGATTGTTCCGGCAGACGACGTCCTGCGCGCGGTCCTTCGTCCCACCGAACACTGTGGCGGGATCTCCCCCGGTGCCGGCTCCGCCCGTTCCGCCGGGCAGCCCGTACATGGAGAAGAGGATGACGACGATGACCATCGCCAACAGCAAGCCGATCAGCGTGAAGAAGCCACGCTCTCCGCTAGGCAAGGCCGATCGATGTATCGTCATTGATTCCCTCTCTGCCCCGCTCCGGCTCAATGAGGAAGAGCGTCTGACCGTATTCCACTGCGGAGCCGTCCTCGACCAGCAACCGGGTGACGAGGCCGCTGACGGGGGAGCGAAGCTCGTTTGGCACCTTCATCGCCTCTATCGCGGCGAGGAGCTGCCCCTCACGCACGCGATCGCCTTCTCCGACCAGCTCTCGCGGGTCGAGCATTCCGCCGTTGTGGAACACCCCCACCACGGGGGCGACGACGGGGAGGCCCTGGGCCTCCTCTGGTTCCGAGGGCGGCTGCTCGGGTCCAGTCCCCTCGACGTCGGCCGGCTCCGATCGAGCGGGCCCGCCGGTCGTGGTAACCCGCGTCCCTTCCGGCTCGCGGCTGATGCTGATCTTGAACTCCGGCAGCTCGAGCGAGAGATCCCTGACGCCGGACTGCCGCATGAGCTCGATGAGTTCCTCCACCCGTCTTAGGTCCACCACAGACACCGTCCTTCCGGCCTTCGCAGGGCCTACGAAGACACACGCTGTAAGTACTTGTTGCTTCGAGTGTCGACCCGGATGAGATCGCCCTCGTTGATGAACAGGGGCACGTCGACGACCGCCCCGGTTTCCAGAGTCGCCGGCTTGCTGCCGCCCGTCGCGGTGTCGCCGCGCAGCCCAGGATCGGTCTGGCTCACGACGAGATCGACCGTGTTGGGGATATCGACCCCGAGGAGCTCGTCTCCGTACTTAACAACGGAGACCTCCATGTCGGGCTTGAGGTAGCTCGCTCCGTCCCCTATCGAGCGCGCGGGAAGGGATGTCTGGTCGAAAGTCTCCATATCCATAAACGTGTATTCGTCGTTGGCGCGATAGAGGAACTGCATCAGCCGGCGCTCTATGATTGCCTGCTCCATGCGCTCGCCGGCGCGAAACGTCTTGTCCGTGACCGATCCCGTGCGGAGATTGCGAAGCTTCGTCCTGACGAAGGCGCCGCCTTTGCCGGGCTTGACATGCTGGAATTCGATGATCTGAAAGATGTCGCCGTTGGCTTCTATGGTGAGCCCGGTGCGAAAATCAGCGGTGGAAATTGCCACTCCTGCGTCCTCCTTCGGATTGGCGCGATTGTACGGTTCAGTATGCCAAAAGTCAAGCCGAGAGGCGGGCACGCGGCGGCGGAGGCTGCCCTGCGTTCTTCCTACCACCACTGAGAGCGGGGCAGAAGGAGGGGGAGGCGGGGGAAGAGCGCCTCGAGCAGAGATAGCGCCACGGGAGCATCAGCGGCCGTGAGGGAGACCGCGTCCTGGAGGTAGAGCTCGCCGATGGTCTCTCGGCCGAGGAGGAGGAGTGGAAGCACCTCCGGACGGAGGGCGAGCGTGACCTCCGGCTCGTCCGGCGGCGGGCCGACGGCGACCGAGCCGTCGGCGCAAAGCAAGCCGGAGGACTGGTCGCCGCTGAGGATCTTCACGCTGCCGCGCCACTCGCGCAGGAGGCTCTGGGCGAGGCGGGCGCTCAGTGCCGGCGCGATCTCCTCGAGGAATCCGGAGAGGTCGACGATGAGGGCCATGAAGACGCCGTCTTCTTGCCGTTCCTCATATCCGCTCGAGGCGGCGGCGCTGGCCGAGAGTCCGTCCTCGGGGGAGAGGACGAGGAGGAGGCAGCTCTTCCCCATTTCGATCGCCCGCCTTTCGGCGTCGGCGAGGAGCGCCTGCATGACCTCCTCGGCGCCCGGTTCCTCGATGGCACACAGCTCCTGCACCACCGCGGTGTCCTCATGCCAGAACGGCTGATAGTCGATGAGGGCATAGCCGAGGACCCGCCCGCCGGCCTCGGCTATGCGGCAGCAGTGCCTGTCGTCGGCCAGCGAAGGTCCTGTCCATCTCCGGCGCCTGAACTGAGAGCGCCAGGCCTTCGGCGTGAGGCGGATCGGCCCGAAGAAATCGGACAGATAGGCATTGAAGAGATGTGCCAGGACCTGCTCGTCGCCCTCGCGGAAGCTGCGTATGGTCACGTCCCTGCGCCGCGGCGACATCGAGGCTATTCCTCGTCCACTGGGCGCTGGCGGAGAGCGATGGCCTTGGCGAGCGTGTCGAATGCGCCGGCATCGCCGCTCCACTGTACGAGTTTCGCACCTACCGCCTGCGACAATCCGACGCGGGAATCGAATAGCCCCAGGAAGGTGGTGTGCGACATCGTCAGAGAGAGGTCGAGGCGGCGGGGGGCGCGCGGGAGAAGGCTTACGTCATTGCCTTCGATCTTCAGGTATATCTTTCGAGAGCGCTCGAAACACAGGCGAAGAGCCAGCCGACGGCGGCCCAGTTCCGGGCTCTGCCGGACCAGGGATGATAGCCGGCGACGGGCGAGGGCGGCGGGGTCCAGCACCTTGTAGGCGGTGCGACCGGA
>SDBS01004774.1_pt1 | contig 13283 bp, 14 predicted proteins | sample 2277091 | NCBI WGS metagenome assembly SDBS01 (sample SAMN10404972, study PRJNA504765) | marine sediment metagenome | isolation source: marine sediment core GS10_PC15, 163 cmbsf | place: Arctic Ocean: Southern Knipovich Ridge | collected 2010 | reverse complement strand
ACTGATTCTCGCCTTGATCGTCCCGACAGGCCTTTTCAATATCTCTGCGATTTCATCCTGTGAAAAACCTTCTATATCTTTCAGAATGACTGGGACTCTGTATCGAGGATGGAGATTATTGAGGGCCTTTTTCAAGTTCTTCTTGAGTTCCGAGTTCCGTGGATTGTTTGCTAAATCGTTCTTTTCAGAGAGAGAATTCTGCACATCATCAAAGGACACGGTGGGCATTCGTCTCTCTTTTTTCATCTCTGTTTTGGCAAGGTTGGATGCAATGGTATATATCCAGGAAGACAGCGGGGCAATGGGTTTGTATTTGTTCGCCTTAAAATAAACTCGCAAAAACGTCTCCTGGGCCAATTCGGCAGCCTTTTGATAATCTCCAGTCAACTGCCAAAGGAAATTGGTGATCTTATCCTTGTAAGCACGGACGATCTCAGAAAAAGCCATTTCATCTCCTTGCTGCACGCGTAGTATCAGCTCTTGCTCATCCATTCTCATTTCTTTCAAACTCTTTTGTCCCCTATTCCGTTGCAATAAATTGGGGCCTGGCTTTGAATGAAAATTGGGGACAGTCCCCAATTAAAATTTTTAATTGGGGACTGTCCCCAATTTTCATTCAAAGCCAGGCCCCAATTCATTCCCCAATTCATTCTAATTCAATGAGGGGATTTTGTGTTTCGACAAGGTCTCCGGGTGAACAGTAGATTTTTTTCACGGTGCCGTCCATAGAAGCCTTGATTTCATTCTCCATTTTCATGGCTTCTACGATCACCAGAGTCTGGTTTTTTCGGACTTTGTCCTTCTCGGCAACATTGATCTTGATGACCTTGCCCGGCATCGGAGCTTTGACCAGAAGCATATCCTCTTGTGATTGTTCCTCCCCCCGCTTGAATCCATCTCCCAACTGGGAAGGTTCTGTTAAGAGAAACTGAAAGCCATCGAGCTGTATGTACAGTTTGTCTTTATTTCTGGCCACATAAGCCTGGACCGACCGTTCCCCTATTTTTATAGAGAAAACATTCGGTGAGACAGCCTGGATATCGGCTTCGAGTAATCCATCTCCGTCAGAAACAATATAAGTGTCTCCTTTCTTCTCCAGTGAGATTGTCCGGAGATGGCCGTCAATAATATATTCAAATTCCACTTTACCTGCCCCCACCAATTCTCCACTTCCCTAACGAAAGCCACGGAGAATATACTGATTTGAGTTGCGCCGAGGGTCCTGATCTCCCATAAGATCCATTTAAGGAATCAAAAGCCGCTACAAGCAGCGCCATCTTTTCCAGATCCTCCGGTTTGTCCTTTCCAATCCAGTTTTTAAAATGTTTATTTAAAAAACTCGTTGTCGTCTGTCCCGACCGGAATTCAGAATGTGCAATCACTTCTTTGAGAAAATCGATGGACGTCTTGATTCCCAAAATCACATAATCGTTTAAGGCTTCAAGCATTCTCTGACAGGATTGATCCCTACTCTCAGCCCAGACGATCAATTTGGCCAGGATGGGATCATAGTAGATGGGAACGTCGCATCCACTGTAGATACCACAATCATGGCGAACTCCCGGTCCGCCGGGCTCTTTTAGAAAAAGCACTTTCCCTGAAGAAGGGAGAAAATGGTTCGCTGGATCTTCCGCATAGATACGGCATTCAAGAGCATGCCCCTTTTGCTCCAGATCTTCCTGGGTAAAAGCCAGCTTCTCCCCAAAAGCGATTTTAATCTGCTGATGCACCAGATCCACACCGGAAATCAGTTCTGTCACAGGGTGTTCGACCTGGAGCCTGGCATTCACTTCGAGGAAATAAAAGTTTTTATCTTTATCCAGGAGAAATTCCACCGTCCCGGCGTTGTTGTATCCGGACACCTGCATCACTTTTTTGGCTGTCTCCCCCATTTTTTCCCTGAGATGCGGATCGAGTGCCTGAGAAGGAGATTCTTCGATAATTTTTTGATGACGCCTCTGGATGGAACACTCTCTCTCAAAGAGGTGAACCAGATTCCCAAAATTGTCCGCAAGAACCTGGAATTCTACATGCCTGGACTCGTCGATAAACTTCTCCAGGTAGACTGAGTCATCGCCGAATGCGGATTTGGCCTCTCTTTGACCTGCTTCAAGGGCCTCCATGAGATCTTTTTCATCTGAAACAATCCGCATTCCTTTTCCCCCGCCCCCTGCTGAGGCCTTGATCATAACGGGATAGCCGATTTTTTTTGCATCGGCCAAATAATCTGTGATATTTTTGTGCGTTCCCTTCATTCCAGGTATGATGGGGATCCCGGCTTTTTCCATTGTCTGGCGCGAACGGATTTTGTCTCCGACAAGCTCCATAGCTTTAGAGTTCGGACCGATAAAAACGATCTTCTCTTCCTCGCAGCGCCGGACAAATCCCGCATTTTCGGCCAGGAAACCATAACCCGGATGGATGGCCTCTGCCCCCGTTTTCAAAACAGCCTTAATGACGCTGTCTACATTGAGGTAGCTTTCCACAGCCGGGGCCGGACCGATGCAAACCGCTTCATCCGCAGCTTGGACATGAAGGCTTTTGCGGTCCACATCAGAATAGACCGCCACCGTAGAAATCCCCATCTCCCGGCAGCCCTTGATAATCCGGCAAGCAATCTCTCCCCTGTTGGCGATCAATATTTTTTTAAACATATCTATGTCTTGTTCTTTATCCAGTTGGGTTTTCTTTTCTCGAGAAAGGAAGCCATCCCCTCCTGTCCTTCTTTGCTCACTCTCAGACCGGCAATCATATTGGCCGTAAATTCCTTGACATCTTCGATTCGCATGCAGGAGGTCTGCATGATCAGTTCTTTGCAGCTGGCCATCGCTTCCGGACCCGATGTCAAGAGGTTCTCGATCAAACGATCCATTGATTCACTCAGCTTTTCCAGAGGAACCACTTCATTGACAAGCCCGATTTCTTGAGCTTTCCGCGCCAAAATCCTCTTCCCTGTCAAAAAATATTCCCGGGCCTTGCTCTCCCCTATTCTTCTAATGACATAGGGAGAAATGGCCGCCGGAACAAGACCGATCTTGACTTCACTCAATCCAAATGTAGCTTCTTCGGCTGCCAAGACTATATCGCATGCCGAAAGGAATCCCGTTCCTCCGCCAATCGCCGCACCATTGACCATGGCGATCGTTGGTTTGGGCAGCGTATAGAGTTGAAACAAAACATCGGCAAGAGCCATGGATTCCTCAAGATTTTGTTTAAAGGAATAACCGACAATCTCCCGCAGCCAGTTCAAGTCCGCACCCGCACAAAACGATTTCCCGCTCCCCGTGAGAACGACAACCCTCACTGAGTCATCATCCCTAATTCGCTTAACGGCTTCTGTCATTTCCTCGATCAGCTCGACGTTAAACGCATTATGAACTTCGGGCCGGTTAAACGTCACCCAGGCCACCTGTTCGCGCCTCTCAAAAATTATCGTGTTAAAGCCTGAGTTATCCATATTACATCCTGAAGATTCCCACTTTATAATCAGGAATGGGTGCGTTCAAGCTCATCGATATCCCCAGGGCCAGGGCTTCCCGCGTTTCCAGAGGATCGATAATCCCGTCATCCCAGATGCGGCTGGTGCTGAAATACGGGCTTCCCTCAATTTCATATTTTTTGAGGATGGGAGCCATCAATTTTCCTCTCTCTTCCTCAGTCATTTTTTTTCCCTGTTCTTTGAGCCTTTGGGCCTTGACTGTCGCCAAAACATTGGCAGCCTGTTCGCCGCCCATAACACTCACATGAGCACTGGGCCACATCCACAGTATACGGGGTGCATAAGCCCGGCCGCACATGGCATAGTTTCCCGCTCCATTTGAGGATCCGACAATAAGTGTGATTTTGGGCACATCGGCATTCGCCACAGCATGGACCATTTTGGCCCCATCTTTGGCGATCCCCCCGTGTTCATACGGCTTGCCTACGATGAATCCTGTGATATTTTGAAGAAAGAGGAGTGGGATTTTACGCATGGCACACAGGCTCACAAAATGGGCGCCTTTGACCGCACTCTCCGAGAAAAGAACACCGTTATTGGCCACAATCCCGACTGGATACCCCATAATCCGGGTAAAACCGCAGACCAGGGTCTGTCCGTAATTTTCCTTAAATTCCTGGAAACGGCTCCCGTCAACCAATCTGGCAATGACATCCTTAATATTGTAAGGTTTTCTGACATCTCTGGGCACGATACCGTAGATCTCCAGTGGATCATAATAAGGATCTTCGGGCCCGGACATCCCCAGCTCGAACTTCTTAGCCGGGTCAAGGGTTTCAACAATATTCCTGGCAATCTCAAGCGCATGCTCGTCGTTTTGGGCATAATAATCCGAGACACCGGAAATACGGCAGTGGACATCCGCTCCTCCCAATTCTTCACCGGTCACATCCACGCCAGTGGCGGCCTTGACAAGAGGAGGCCCTCCGATAAAAATTGTCCCCTGCTGCTTGACGATCACCGTCTCATCACTCATCGCCGGAACATACGCTCCTCCGGCCGTGCACGATCCCAATACGATAGAGATCTGCGGTATTCCCAGTGCCGAGAGACGGGCCTGGTTGTAAAAAATACGGCCAAAATGTTCTTTATCAGGAAAAGTTCCGTGCTGGAGAGGAAGAAAAATCCCCCCCGAATCGACAAGATAGATACACGGCAGCCTGTTCTCCATTGCCACTTCCTGAGCCCGGATGTGTTTTTTTATGGTCATTGGGAAATAGGTGCCGCCCTTGACTGTGGGATCATTGACAACCACCAGCACTTCTCTGCCGTGAACAATCCCGATTCCAGTGATCACTCCGGCTCCTGGCGCTTCATTGTCATACTGATCCCAGGCCGCCAGAGGACTTAATTCTATAAAAGGAGTATTTCTGTCGAAGAGTTTTTCCAATCGCTCCCTGGGAAGGAGTTTCCCCCGGGTTTTCTGCAGATCCCTGTATTTCTTGGGGCCACCTTCCTGCACACGTTTCAGACGGTCTTTGTACTCGGCCACTGCCTTTGTCATGTGTGCATAATTGTCCTTGTACTCCTGACTCCGGGTGTCGATGTTGCTTTCTATCCTGTACATGGGTCTACCCCTAGGGCAGCATTGGCCGCCTATTTTATTTCATGTTATATATTCTACATTTCCGGGACAAATTTGTACCCGTAGCAGATCACTCCCGACTCTCCCACATCATAAATCTTCCGGAATTCGAGTTTGACTTTTTGGCCGATTTTCATCAAATCAATATCACAGTCCACAATCTGGCCCATCAAACGCACGCCATCCTCGAGTTCAATGATCCCGACGGCAAACGGTGCCTGATCGACAAACTGCTGCGGCGCCACACGGATGATCGTATAGGTGAGAACCTTGCCTCTCTCTGCAAGCTTTGTCGTTTCGAATTCCCGGCTCTGGCATTCCGGACAGATAAGCCGGGGGGGGAAATTTATTTTCCCACACTGACTGCACTTATTGGCTTCATACCTGTATCTCTGAGGAATCTCTCTCCAATATCTTGCTGGCGTTGACATCTTATTCTCCTTCCCTATTCTCTTTCAAAGACATGCACGAGAGTGCTGGCACCGCTTCCACCCATGTTCTGAGTCATGCCAATCCTCGCCTTCTCGACCTGTCGTTCCCCGGCTTCTCCGCGGAGCTGCTTGACAATCTCAATGACTTGAGCTACGCCTGTTGCTCCAACGGGATGACCCTTCGATTTTAGTCCACCGCTGACATTGACGGGCCTTTTGCCGTCCACGGTCGTCAATCCTTTCTCTACGGCCTCTCCGCCTTTTCCTTTTTCGAAATACCCCACAGCCTCGGTCACACATATCTCGGCAATGGTGAAACAGTCGTGGACTTCGAGGACATCTATGTCTTCGGGTTTCTTACCGGACATAGCGTAGGCCTGTTGAGCCGCAAGGTAGGTGGCTTCCAACCACGTGATGTCTTTTCTCTGGGCGAGAGCGATGGTGTCTGTGGCGTGGCCGGTTCCGATGATCTTGATGATCGGTTTCCCCAGCTCTTTGGCTTTTTCAACCGGACAGAGGATGAGGGCTGCGGCTCCGTCCGTTATAGGCGAGCAGTCCAGAATTCTTAGCGGATCGGCCACCATAACGGAATTCAAGACTTGATCGACCGATACCTCAAAGGGAAACTGGGCCAGCGGGTTTTTGGCGCCATTTTTATGGTTCTTCACAGACACCATGGCCATCTGCTCCCGGGTCGTGCCGTATTTTTCCATGTGTGCCCGAGCTATCAAAGCATACAGCCCGGGAAAAGTGATCCCATGGTATCCTTCATATTCCTGATCCGCGGCCGTTCCGAGGGCATATGTGGCCTCGTTGCCGCCGACATCGGTCATTTTTTCCACGCCGCCAACCAAGACCATGTCATTTAGACCTGAGGCGACTTCGATAAAGCCTTGGCGAAGAGCCAGAGCTCCGGACGCACAGGCCGATTCAACCCGTGTCGATGGGATAGGCGCCTGGCCAAGGTAATCGGCCAACATGGATGCGATATGCTCCTGGCCTACAAAGAGCCCTGACGACATGCACCCCACGTACATGGAATCGACATGGTCCACACCGGCATCATCCAGAGCCAAGAGAGCCGATTCGACAAAAATATCCCTGTGGGAAGAGTTCCAGAGTTCTCCCCACTTGTTCATTCCAACACCGATAACTGCAACATCTCTCATTTCGTCCTCCTAATGCGCCTTCTTGATTTTATGCCTGAACTTGGCATATTCGCCGTATTCGAGATAATTCTTGTTGCTGTCTAAAAGAACTCGGGTCTTTGGAGCCAAATCTCTAACCTCATCGATCCGATCCAGAACTTCAAAGACAAAGGCATCGCTGCCCGCTCCGGAGCCGTAGGAGACGAGGAGGATTTTATCCCCGGCTTTAGCGATATCCAGCGTGGCCGTCAATCCCAATGGAGACGAACCCGAGTAAGTGTTTCCAAGTTTATTGACCAGCCAACCCGGTTCGATCTGTTCCTTTTGAAAACCCAGCATTTTTCCCACACGGAGAGGGAATTTACCGTTTGGCTGATGGAAAATGACATAAGTAAAGTCTTGAGGTGTCATCCCCGCTTTGGCCATCATCCCCTTGGCGGCACCTGTCACATGTTTGAAATAGGCTGGCTCTCCTGTAAAGCGCCCTCCGTGCTGGGGATAAAACTGGTATTCACGGCGCCAAAAATCGGGAGTATCCGTCATAAATGCATAAGTGTCCATAACTCTGGCGATCAAGTTATCCCGGCCGAAAATGAAAGCCGCAGCTCCAGCAGCCGCAGAGTATTCCAGTGCATCTCCAGGGGCTCCCTGAGATGTATCCGCACCCACAGCCAGAGCAAATTTCATTTCACCGGCTTTGACCAGGTTAAGAGCCAAATACATCCCTTCGGTGCCCGCCTTGCAGGCAAACTCTAAATCTGCCGTATGCACCTCAGGTGTCGCACCTATTGCCTCAGCCAGGACCGTCCCACTCGGTTTAACCGCGTAGGGATGAGATTCCGATCCGATATAGACTGCCCCGATTTCAACAGGATTTATACCTGCCCTTTTTAAGGCGTTTTTAGATGCCTCGACAGACATGGTGATCGTATCCTGATCGGGAGATGGGACGGATTTTTCCTCCAGCATCAAACCTTTCTTGTAACTTGGCGCATCGGCTCCCCAGACCTTGGCGATTTCCTCGACCTTGATCCTGTTCCGGGGAATGTACGCACCATACCCAACAATACCTTCCATTTAAGGCCTCCCTTTGATAAGTGAAAATAACGAAAAAATAGACATAAAATATTAAATATTTCCAAGGAATAAATTAAAGAATAATCGTGACACATCTCCCCACCTTAGTCAAGATTTGGTAGAATGGAGTGCAACGGAACTTTTTTTTTCAGAATTTCGTCTACTGAAGTGTGAAACGTGAAATTAAATCAAATCATCAGAAATTGCCTGGATGGCAAAGAAGGAGCCTGGAAAATGCTCGTTGATGCGTATTCGAGGAGAGTTTTCAACATGGCTTACCAGTTTTCCGGAAGCTATGAAGAAGCCGAAGACCTCACACAGGATATCTTCATCAAGCTCTATGGCTCTCTGACCAAATATGATTTCAGCAAGAACTTTTCCGCATGGCTTCTAACAATGAGCAAAAATTACCTCATCGACCAGTACCGCAGGACAAAGTGGGAAAAAAAGACACGTGATGACTTTGACGAATACCACCTCGCTTCTTCAGAAACCGAAAGTCCTGAATACAGCCTAGTTCAAGAAGAAAACAAAAAACTTGTCTGGCAGGGCTTCAATCATCTCTCTGCAAACATCCGCTTGGCTGTCATACTCCGAGACATCCAGGGGAAAAAATACGATGAGATCGCTGAAATTTTAGACATTCCCCTTGGAACAATTAAATCGCGTGTCAACCGAGGCAGAATTCAGCTGGCGAAAGTCCTCAAAGAATATAAAGAGAAAGGAGAAGAAAATGGATTGTAAACACATCGAAGACCTGTTTTCTCTTTATCTGGAAGATGAACTCAGCCGGGAACAGAGAGAATCTGTCGACCTGCATCTGGATTCCTGCCATGAATGCCGGGAACTGCTTGCACTCATCAAAGAAACAAATGAGGCCTTAAGTCTCTTTCCAGAGATTAAAGTCAGTGCACAACTCAAGAGCCGCCTTTACGAAATCCCGACCCAAAAGAAAAGATTCTCTTTCAACCTCAACGCTCTGCTCCGCCCGGCCCTCCAGCCCGTCTTTGCGGGAGCCACTATCTTTCTCATCCTGATCTCGTTCTATGTCTTTCACCCTGAAAGAATCACCATCAACAAAACTATAAATCGAGAAATTCACAAAGGTTACAGCAAAATCGGACAGCTGTATACTCAAGCGGAATCTTTCGCCGTCTCTCTATTCGATCAAACGGATACTCTCCTCGATTCTTTAAAAAACAGCAATATTTTCAAAGGAAAAGAGGACTAAATTCATATAAATATGGAGGAAGAAATGGAAGAGAAAATTATTCTCAAAAGACCCCCGAAATCAGGATTCTTGGCAGGTCTCCTGTCCGTCATATTCCCTGGACTCGGAACCCTTTACAACCGGCAGGTCATGAAAGGCGTGATGTTTATGGTTATCTTTGCCGGCCTGATTACGCTGCAGACAACCGGAGAAGGACAGCCTTTCGCGGCCCTGCTTCTGGCCGGATTCTGGTTCTACCAGCTCATCGATGCAGTCCAGACAGCCAAAATGATCAACCGTAAAACACTCGAAGGCGACTACCTAGAAGAGACCGTCGATGAATTCCCGGAACTCGTAAAATCCGGGTCCATTTTCTGGGGAATCGTTCTTATGGCCATCGGAGGAATTCTGCTCCTTGCAAACTTCGATATCATCAGCTATGGGACCATTTTCGATTTTTGGCCCGTTATAGTCATCGTCATCGGCATCAAGCTCGTCATGGATTACATGACAAAAGACAAAGAAGAATAGTCTAGGAGGATAAAATGGCAAGATCCAAACGCAAAGATCCGCTCGTATGGGGGATCATACTCATCGTCATCGGTGTGCTCTTCCTGCTGCATAACACCATCGATATCTGGTGGACGATCGCTCGTCTATGGCCCGTTCTGATCATCGCATGGGGAGCTCTAAAACTCTATAACGGTCTCAAAGAACGCGGGCAGGAAACGCAGGCCCCCGAAAAAACACAAGATTAAAAATGAAAGCCAAAGAAATATTTCTGCTGATCTTCATCATCCTGGTTGGGGTGTCTATCACCCAGGTCTATAAAGGTGATTTCCACCTCGATTGGGGATGGGGAGACGGCCTGCTATTTGGATATGAAAAGTTTGTCTTCGAGGAGACCGAAGAGATCGAATCCCCTCTCCCCGGTGAACTTCGCATCAGAAACTCCCATGGCTCCGTTGAGATTTTCGGATCGGATAAAGAAAACATCACCATCTCGTTTGAGAAGAGAATCTGGAGAAAAGATGAAGTTGAGGCCCGAGAAATTGCAGAGCAATTAAAAATGTTCACCGAATTAGAGGGAAAGGCCCTAAAGATCTCAACAAATCGCCAGGAGTTCAGGAGAAAAAAAATCGAGACTCATTTTGTCATCCGTGTTCCTGAAGGAATGAATGTAACCATTGTCAACTCCTATGGATTGGTCAGAACGGAAAGAGTTGGACACACCGATATCACTAACCCTTATGGGGAAGTTTTTGCATCAGATATCAGAGGAACTCTTGTTGTGTCTAACAAGTATGAGGATATCGAAATTGAGCAAGTCAAATCCAGCTGCAAAATTGAAGCCTCATATTCGAGTGTGACAATCAGCAATATCCAGGGGATGACCGAAATTATTAACAGTCATGGAAGTCTCGCTATGGAAGATCTCCCTAATGATGTTTTAATCCGTACGCCGTACAGCAAGATATATGGTTGGAACATTTCCGGAGCACTGGACATCGAAAATTCCTATGAAAAGATTGAATTGACCGACGTGGGGCCTGTCAAAATCGTCGCCAACCAATCCCGCATTGATATAGAGGGTGCAAACGGAAATATAAATATCTCCAATCGATATGACAAAGTGAGACTCAAAAACATCCATGGAAATGTTTTTGTCGATGGAAAGAACCTTGGTATTTCCGGAAATAATGTTCACGGTGACAAAATCACACTCAGCTCGACATACCAAGACATCAAGTTCGATAATTTCTCAGGGAAAACATCGATTTCTCTCGCACACGGAGATCTTTATCTCTCCCCTTCCCCTCTCACTTTTCCTCTGGAGGTCAAATGCAGTCACGTGGATATCAAATTTTTCTGGCCGGAGAATGAAAGATATCCCCTCGAAGCCCAGGCAGAGCAGGGAGACATCCAGTGGAAGCTGGATGCAGGAATTGATTATCAAAAAGACAACGGCCTATCCATTGTCAAAGCGTTTTTAGAAGAAAAGGACAAACCATCTGTGTTCCTGTCCACAACCTACGGCACGATCTGGATAGAGAAATCCATCATCATTTAGTCAATAAAATCCGGGGTATGAAGTGATAAATGTTAACTGTGAATCTTTTCAGAGATAATGCCGTGGATTTTGATGTTAAAGAATGAAATGGTGTTTGCAATGTCCTTTTTGTACTTGGTGACATAACGGACAAAGTCATTTTCCTCATTGGAGCGGAGATGGCTTGCAAATTCAGCCACTTCATCGTTCAGTTCAATTAGATAATGATTTATCGATCGATATTGGGCATTGATATTGATAAGATCATCCCCGCTGACTTTTTGAAAATCCAAATAGGGAGGCAGCGGCTGAAGGATAACAAGGCTCTCACTCTGCAGCTCGTTGATGTATTCCTTGATCTCCTGGAAAAATGATTTAAACCGGAAGGGTTTCTTCAGCTTTTCCTCGGCTTTATCAAGAAGGGAATCATACTGCTCTTTTAAGGAGGAGATGATGCTTTTCACACCAAAATATTTTCTCTTAAACTTAAAGAGATCGATAAAATCTCGACCGATATAGATCTTGTCCTTATAATGGGTCAAAAGTTCTCTCGGAGAGTGCGTGTAGAATTTGATCTCATACCGCCTTCCTCCTGAGTCTTTTTCGCGCAGCCGGGCCAACAGAAGGAAATTGTTCTGTTCGATAAAATAGCTGTTCACATCGAGAAGAACGGAGTGGACTGTCAGGTTTTGGATAATGTATTCTTTAATATAATTGAGAGTATTCTCCTCATTGCGGATAAAATCATCGATCACATCATTGGGAGCTGGATTGATGACGGAGTAGGAGGGAGACAGCAGATAGAGAATCGGACCGGATCCCAGCTCAAGGTAGAGGTGTTTGCGGACGTTCTGGTGCAGATCATCATGAAGAATCGGCTTTAATTCCGGCAGCGATTTGAAATTCAACTTGGTGAGTTCTTCGACTTCATTCATCCTTCATGTGTCCTCATAGGCAAAAAAATACTATCACCATTAACCAAAAAAATCAATCGGGGCCTGGCTTTGATTATGTGAATTATTTGAACAAATAATTCACATAATCAAAGCCAGGCCCCAAAAGTCCAATCTGCGTTAGTGTAACGCTCCCTTTGGATTTGGGACACAGTTTCTTTTTCTTTCTCCGTCAAACTTCTTGGCATCAATTCAACATGGAAATAATCGGAAATCCCTTCAATAAAAAAATCGACAGCCCTATCAAACTTCACTTCTTCACCGAGAGCCTGAGAGAGAGAAATCAACCGGATATCCTCTTCCCTCTCCTCCAGGAAAGATATTTTCCGCAAGAGAGCTCTATTTTCTTCAAGCGGGATAGAGCCGTGTTGGATAAATATGGATCCCACTCTTTTTTGGGCACTCCCGATAACCTTTTTCTTTTTGACTTCCACTTCATTTCGGGCAGGATAGGAAAAACAGGGCAGATTTCCCCTTTTGTAGGTTGAAGGAGGCTCTTCGGCCAGCACAGAATCCAGGCCCATCTTTTCGAGGCCCTTCATCAGCGCTTCTGAAATCAACCTGTATGAGTCCGAAAGTTTGTCCGTGAACGCGCTTGCATCTGATGAGCAGATGGAATAGGTCACCTCTCTAAAATGGAGAACCATCTTCCCCCCGGTTATCCGCCGGACTACATCGATCCCATTGTTCTGGCAGTATTGAACATCGAGTACCAAGTCTGCTTTTTGAGAATAGCCAAGAGAAGCGGTCGGATTCTTCCATGAATAGAACCTGACAGTTGTTTGATGTTTTTCTCCCAGCGACCGGAAAAGATAATCATCCACCGCCATATTCCAGGAACCCGGAAGCGGTTCTTTATCAACAATCAGAGACCATTTTTTCATTTTTCCAAAAAAAAAAGAGAGCGGGCAACGGGATTTGAACCCGCGACCCCGAGCTTGGGAAGCTCGTACTCTACCACTGAGTTATGCCCGCACTCTCTAAGACACTTTTATCATAGCTTCAACCGTTTACTTTTTCAACAAAGTAACGTCCACTAAGATTCATTTCCGGTACTTCCTCAAGCAGCAGCGATCTCTCACGTACTTAACCTATTTGGAAATAATAGATTGCTGGGCATTTTTGATCAAGTAACAACACTTCCCTGAGGAAGCACCAATTATTCCAGCACAAACATCTCTTTTAGCTTGACGAACAGTTGATCCAAACTTATATTTATTTTGGTAGGAGGCCGAACCTCTCCTCTTTTGAGGAACGAACCAATGAATAGAGGTTAGAAGGAGGGAACGAAATCTTATATATCCATCTAACCTATTCTGGCTGAGACTCG
>SDBS01004773.1_pt1 | contig 13283 bp, 11 predicted proteins | sample 2277091 | NCBI WGS metagenome assembly SDBS01 (sample SAMN10404972, study PRJNA504765) | marine sediment metagenome | isolation source: marine sediment core GS10_PC15, 163 cmbsf | place: Arctic Ocean: Southern Knipovich Ridge | collected 2010 | reverse complement strand
CTATTCCAATTGACAGGTTCTGTGATTTGGCTTAGTGTACTCCTACCCGCTGTTTTAAAGGAATCTCGTAGATCGGGATCTCTATATTCTCTTCGAAAAAAGTTCTAACAACGTCCTGCCAGGGGGACGGAAAAAACGGGTGATGGGGTAGGCATAAGGCCTGATAAATCAGGTGTTTCGGATGGTTCTAACGTGTCTTTTCTGGGTTTGCTTTGCTTGAGGTCTTCGGTGAGGGATAGCCAAGGATTTTTCAGTTCTAAAGAGAGTTTCCGGTCCTTCAGGATAAAGTTCGAACCTATAGTCTTGAGGATTGTGTTCTTTTGTTCGATAGTGCCGTTCTCAAACCAGTAGTCGGCATAACAGGCAAACGTGAAGGCTCTTTCGGTGAGTTTTAGCTGTTTTTCAGCAGAATGATTGATGTCTTCCAGCTTTTCTTTTACTCTCTCCCTTTCTAGAAGGAGTTTGTTTTTGTGCTCAAGATACTCCTCGTCATCTAGTAACCTCTTGAGACGCATTTCGGTGAGACCATTGATCTGTTCCTGAATCTCTTTGTGTTTCTTCTCTAAGGACCTTCGGATGGATTCCCGGTCTTTTGCCTCATCCTGATAGACTTCCCTAAAATACTTTATGGCAAGGTTCTTGAAACTCTCGTCGATGGAAATCTTGGAGAGCTCCTCTTTTATTTGTCTTTCTAGCTCTTCTTGTCGTATTGAGGACTGAGAACACTTTATGTCAGGTTTTTTCTTGGTACAACGGTAGTACACGTAGTGGTGCAGTCCCCCTTTAGTAAGTTTGGTTTTCTCCTCAACGCTTATGAAGCAGCCACACTCTCCGCAGTGAATGATCCTCCGGAAAGGAAAGGCGTGAGTCTCAGGTCTTCTCCTTTTGCCTTTGCCAAGAATGTTCTGGACTCGGTTAAACTCTTCCTGGGTCACCATCCGTTCATGCTTCCCCGGATGAAGCTCTCCGTTGTACCTGATTATTCCGGAATAGAATGGATCAGTGAAGATCTTGTAGAGTCGGGATTTGAGAAGTGGGCCGCCGCCTCTTCTTTTGAATCTTCTCATTTCGAAGTTCCAGTCCTTATTGGCAATATCTACTATCTGACTAAAGCTGTAGTCTCCGGCAAGCATCATCTCCCACATTTTTTGAAGGAGAGGAAATCTTTTGGGATCTCTAACGATGTCTTTTCCTTCCTCTGGCCTATTTTTGTTGTTAAGGTATCCCAAAGGTGCCACTCCCGGAAGCCAACCTTTTTCAACTTTTGCTCTAAGTCCCCTTTTAACATTCTTGCTCAAGTCTCTTATGAATTGATTGGCCATCCCGAATTCAACATTCATCAAGAGAACATTATCTTCAGGGTAATAGCTTCTCTCTGCAGTCTGAATATGTTTGATGATTTCCTGCTGAAGCATCCAGGAGATTTGGCCTCCATCGATGGGATTTCTTGCCAAGCGATCCAGTTTCCAGCAGATTATTCCATTGGCTTCTTTCCGGTAGGTCCTTCTCACCATCTCATCAAAGACTTTTCTGCCCGGTTCTTTGGCTGATTTGGATTCGGTGAGAATGTCAGAGACAGGAAGGTTTAGTCTCTCGGTTAGGGCAGTGAGCTCTCTTATTTGGGATTCAATGCTCAAGACTTGTCGATCTTCGTCTTCTGAGGATTTTCTGCAGTAGATAAAATACTTATCTTTTTTCATTGCCTTTACCACTTTGATTATATTGTGAAGAATCATTTCTGTCAAAATTCTCTATAGGCCGGTAAATCACCTGAAAAAGGGCCAAAAGATCTGCAAATTGCTCTTCTGCCTGAGCATGAGTGATGCTGATTGAGCATTGCTTTCTTACCAGATTTCTATATTCCTCTATGCCCTTTTTAGGGATTTTCATTTCACCGCTCGTTTCTGATTTCAACTAAACTATACATTTAATCCGTTGCATTGAATTCTTCTAAATCTAGAGAGACAATCATCTTTTCTCCTCAACACCACTTTTCTTAATCCACTCGTTTATTCTTTCAAGGTCGAACTTAGTTAGTCTTCCACATTTCACAAAAGGTATCCTCCTTCGGCTTACCCAGGAATAAATAGTACTAATGCTTAATCCAATATATTCTGATAACTCATTAATATTAATTAGTCGTTTATTCATAAATTTATCTTATTTCCTTGATCCTCTAATCCCTCAAATTCATAACTGAGGCGGAGAAGTCACACTGCGCAGACTAAAACCCCAATTCTGTAAAACTTTTATGAATCATTAGCTATATTATTCTGAAAAGTTTCCCCAAATCTGGGATTTAGTATGCATAGTATGTATCTTTGAATACAGTTCTGCATTATAGCGATTCTCACTACTGTCAAATATGTCTCTTTCATATAGTCTGCTCTCCTGTGGGGTCATTCCTCTTTATTCCTGATTGTGGGAAACTGATATTCCCAAACTCGTTTGTTGTTTCGGTAGTTTACCCCGTACACATCATGAAGAGCTTTCCGAATATTGCTCAAGTGCATCCCCAGTCCCTTGGGGCTTTTGAAAAGAAATAGGTCTTCAATCTCGGGGATCCCCTTCCATGTCCCATATAGGTCCGCAGTGCTGTACCATATACCACCGTCATGTTCCCACTTATCCAGAATCTGGGGAACTATGGAATAATCCAGTACCTGAGCCGACTGCTCCTGCTTCAGTCCCTTGATGATGGCATTGAACGTTCCAGTACCGTTTTTTTCCTGACTCAGGAACTTGTGGCAAAGCTCTGCCCAATCTGCCATCCTGAAGTCCACCTTAATGCCTTCTGCTGTTAGACATTTTATGTCTGAATTGAGCTGTATAAGGAGACCTGCCCAGAGCTGATTTCTCTGACTCAGCACATCTCCCTTCATTGCTCTTTCCGACATATACGTACGCAACGGCTTCATCTTGAGAAGGATAAACCTGTCTACTACGGGGGCCTCTTCAAAGGGGGGCTTCACAGTAGTGAGAGCCAGGAAGCAGCGAGGGGTCACTTTGTATTCACGATTGGTTTCATAGAGTACCCGAATGGATATGCTTTGTCCTGTGGCTGCCATATCGAGTTTAACGGGAAGCCATTTGAGCTGCTTATCTACGTTATCTAGGACAACAAGATGATTGCTTGTGATAGTAGGGGTCCAAGCCTGTTCGTCTTTTACGCTTGAGACCTCTCCTCTTGGTCCAAACAAGAAATAGAGGACCCGTCTTAACGCAGTAGTTTTCCCGCTTCCATGGTCTCCAGTCAAAACCAGTATGGGTTTAGTGGGCTGAATCTCCTCAAAAAAGAGAGACCTTAGCCACAGCCAAAAAACGGTTCCCTGGTAGCGTGGTGCTAACAAAACTCCTTCTCCTGAGGCAAAAGATAAATCTTTTATTAGGACTTGGAAAGGGTCTTTTGGGTTGTCTAAATCGGCTATCCAGGATGCTTCCTTTTCCATTTCCTCGAAGAAGACTCCATCGCTTCCGTTATTCACAGCCAGTATCTTTCGACCATTCAGTTTATACACTAATCCTTCTCCAGCATAGATATAGAGAACATTATTCTTTATATCATAGTGAGAGAATCTATACACTCTTACTTCTTCACCTTGGCTGAGAGTTTCAGTTCGTAAAGAAGCTATCACGTTTCTCATAAGTCTGTCTGCGGGATTGATTCCATACTTGACATCTAATACTGTTTCTATCATTTGGGAGTCTATGGCCGTCACTTTTCTCTCTTCATCGTTAAACCAGTAGCATTGACCTCCCTCAACCCGTAAGAATCGCCCTTTTTCTTTGAGGTCCCTTACCACGGCTTCACAGACTTCCCTATCAACAATGAAAGGTGGTTTTCCGTTTTGCCCAGTTCTTGGTTGGCATCTAATCCTGTCGATTATTCGTACTTCTTTGGATATCCTGCGCTCTTTTGCCAACTGTTCCAGTTTCTCCAGGTCACTTGCTGTAAGAATATCTCTAAGCTTCTCCGAACCAGCTATCGGCTCCCCAGTCTGCCATCTTCTATAGGCAATCTCCAGTGACCTGAGGCGGTTATCAATCTCTTCATCCTTAGCAGTATTCCCTGCGGCACTAAGAAGGCTTCTGGTCATAGCCCACGGCCAATCCAGCTTACACAGATACGCTGCTACGCCCAGGGCCAGTTCATCTTTTTGTCCGGTCGTCTCCCAATAATTGACCAATATCTCCTCCAATGCATCGGGTTCAACAGTTACATTGTCCTTCAGCTCCGTCTTTTCAGCATCAATTTCGGGGACCTTCTTCGAGTTTGGTGACTCTTCTAGGATATTAGCTCTGCTTTTTTTTCCGATTGAAGACTTCTCTTCTTTCTTCGTTTTTGCCTTGGCAATAGTATGTGACAAATACTGCCTGGATAACCTTTTATCCTCATTGTACGGAGCGGCAGTGAGGATGGCTGCAACCTCACCATCGTTGAAGTTGTACAACTTCAGAAGATTGACCAGTGCCATATCATGCGCACTTCTGGAGCCATCATTAAGGTCATTTCTTTCCCCTTTCCAGGTAGTCCTCAGTTTTCTATTCTCTTCTAATATCCTCCAGAATCTATCTGGAATCTCACCAAGAATAATGTCGGTGGAAACTGCAGCTTCCTCTGCTTGTACCCAGAGCTTCTGAAAATCCGTGAGCTTATACTTCCTGCTGGGATACATCTTCAACACTTTTACTGGCAGGGGATTGCGGGGGTTCTTCGTGTTTTGAGTCCCAGGAACTCTCAGCACTCTCGACAAATCAAAACTGCTATCCCCGCCCAGAGCCTGAGTCAGTCCTTTCACATAGCCTTTCAGGCGGAGCAGGTCCCCCTTATTTCTTATTTCGTGTGGCTTTTCGAGGAGCCAGTATCCGTGAAATCCGTGTCCTGAATCAACTATGATTGAAGGCGGTCTGTCGAACTGTTCCAGTGAGTTTAGCTTTTGCTCTCGTTCCTTCTCATTCACACAATCGATGTCTATCCACAGACAAGTTACTCTTGCCACGTTCTCCTCCTTCCCTTTTTTCTCTCGTCTCGGGCAGACGCCGAAATAGACATTGCTATTTTTAAATAGAACTGAGTCCTGGTTCGTGATATCAGAGAGCAGACGCTGAAGCTCTGTTGTGAGATAGAAGTCCCTTCTTATTATCTTTCTTTCCTGGCTAAGGACTCGAATCTCAATGTATCCTTCGGCTGACCCGCCAAATATGAGGGTGAAAAATTGTTTTGTCACTATTTTGCAGCTCCCCGAAACCTCTTTGTCTAACATCTCTCCTCACATCCTTCCAGGAAACCTTGGATAAGCTCCCTTAGGAAAAGCAATGACAGGATTTTGTTGAATACGAACCAAGATTCAGCGTAATCTGCTACTATAAGTAACTGTGAAAACGCCTGCATTTGACCATACTACATTTTAGTATATAGATACGGGGATTCAATTGACCTGAAAGAGGGAAATTTTGGGGGGGTTGTGGTCACCGATTTGAGTATTTGCTGGTGAGATGCCTAAGTCGGAAAGTGGTAGAAGAGAACCAAGAGCGATGCTGGCCGCAACAAAACCTCTGTGTTCTTCTCAACTTCAAGACAATATTGTTGCATTTTGGCTTCGCACATCTGCAAATCTTGTGTTCACCAACCAATAAACTCGCCAACTCGTCGTAAATCTTGTAGAATAAAGGCCTCAGGCTAAGCCCGTAGTGTGGGAAGCGATCCCGGGAGGAGATGCTCTCGTTTACGAGAGTTTTCCATTTAGGTACCACAAGAAATTTGGAGAGAGGGAATTTCTTGAGTTTCTTGAAAAGTTCGTCGTGAGGAAAGCGAAATCGCTCACCTTTAGGGTCCTCTATGAGAATTTGGAGCTTACGTGAGAAAGAATCCCGCTGCATCCACAATAAGCTGATCAGAGAAAGCTCTCCCTCAAGGTACTCATTCAAGAAATTTGTGAGTTGGCAATACTCTTCAGCAAAAAGCGAGAAATGCCTGCTTTCGAACCAGCATACGCCAGCCATATGTTCATACCATCCTAGATTGGACATCTCACTAATGTTCGCCCTGATTTTGCCATCTGGACCGGTGTATTTCCTCCTTACTTGCTGAGCTGTCGTGTGTTTGACCTGCTGTGAATCGTGCTTTTTGAAGAACCCCAACAGTTTCTCTCTCTCCTTTTGGCCAAGAAGAGTTTTCATCGTTTTTTGGGGTTTCGCAAGGACAGAACCTGACTCCAGATGCAGATTGTAGAGGTCTGTGAATATAAGCCTTTTTTTATGCACTTTCTCACTCCCATTGGTATTGCCACTATCTTAATAATCAGAGTGCCTGAAACGGTGCCTAAACTGCTCCAAAATTAAAAATAGAATAGCATACCGCACACCATCTTCCTCCTGACAACTCCATGGCGCAACATTGATCAATAGTTGTTGTACGACTGAGGTTACCAGTTATTACTCGAGTCTTTCTCCAATAAGCTCCCTTTCAATCTTTGCTGTTGAAATACCGCTTTTCGATAACTGATTGATTTGGACATGGACAGCAGCTTTTGACCTGCCCCCCAGAGAATCGGTCCAGTTCTTATGTTGGGCCAGCTCTGTTAGAATTGTTCTATCTCCACCTCAGTCCTTTCCTCGCTGCTGATAAACTTCTCTCCCTCTATCTTCCAGAAATGCCTGTCTTGAACTTGGGGAGTAGGTTTACCCTTTTCTTTCGGAAACAGACATTCAGTAACCTCGTCTATGATCTGGGCAGTTGCATCGTGAATGTCAAGAAGCTTTATTCTTTGAGGTATACCGTAGATACGGGCTTTAAGCTCGAGCCTTCCTCCTTCTTTCAATGCTTTCCTTAACCAGTCGCTGAAGTCTGTGTTTTCCTCTAAAGAATCTTTCAGATTATGAAGCCATGCCTCGTATCGTTCTTTCGTTGTGCCACCTTGTGGCCAATCAATTGCTGTTTTGCGACTGATAAATGGACCCTGAACGTTTATTCTCTTTGGTTTTTCGTTTTTGCTTTTCCGCGTACTTTGACCCTCTATTATCTGAAGATTCCCTTGTTGATCAGGGGCAAGCCTTGGTAAGGATGGGTCTAAAGGTTTCCTTTCCGGAATCTGATTTCCCGTGATAGAACTCAAACAGATATTCTGCAAATAGATGCGTATATCTTCTGCCAAATGTTCTTGATCAAGCAGAATTTGAACATTATCTTTGGCTTCCTTCATAACATCTTCACATGTTTTCGGTCGTATTTCTGTAGTAAACACGCGGCGGGCCTGAAGCTCGTTCAAAATATATCCCAAGTATTTGTTTATTTCAATATCTCGAGCTATCAGACTCTTTCTGCATTCCGCGGTGTTAGGAAAGAGAATCTCATAGTCCTCTAACCGAATAGCCCATGTTAGTGTGTGTCTGGACCTAGAGAACAACTCAGTGAATCGGTCAGTTTCCTTCTTCCAATCTATGGGATGCCCTACTTCCGACAATGAGTTCAGAAAAAGAATTTTGGTGTAGACTTGACCTAACCAATCTTGATGTTCTCTAATAGCCTTGGTTATTTCTAATCGAGCGTCATTCAAAACCCGATTCAAGAAGCTCTTGTTCTGAGCTTTGATACTCAGATAGTGTGTGGTCAACCAGCCGACGACAGCAACGGCCACTGCTAGAATAATTTCCATTTCTCACTCCTCACAAATGCCATTCGTGATAATCACCTATTCCGTCCCAACAAATAATTTGGACTCTCTCAAACATCACCCGCTGTCCAACTCCACCACAACCGGAATATGATCACTCGCCTCCTCTATATCCTCAAACTCCTCCGGGTACACATGATCAATCCCTATGAACTCCTCTCCGACCCCTTCCGTCAAAAAGAAGTAGTCGAACAAGACTTTCCCGTAATCAGTCGTCTTTTCCGTCCACACATCACCATCAACATCCAAATCCGATTGCTCTACAGTTGGGCAAACGATTCTCACTTCTTTCCCATCATCCAACACAATCGTCTTTCTCATCTTCGCAATTAAGTTTTCGACTCCCGCAGCCTCTTCCTGCTCGCCCTTTTCCGGGAGGTCATTGAAATCTCCACAGATAATAACATTTGCCTCAGAATCGTCCTGCAATTTCTCGGCCATTATCTCCCGAAGTCGCTCTCCCTGTTTATCTCTTTTGAGCGCAGACTCGCCTAGATTATTCTCTATTCTAGACTTGAAGTGAACAAGGATGAGAGTGAATTCATAATCATCTTTCGCAATCTCAGCTACGATTATACCTCTCAAACTAAAAGATATGGGCTCAACCAGCTCGACCGATTTTACCTCTAGATCCTTTTTAACCATAATCCCAAGTGGGATTCCGTAACTCCTCGAATCATAAGCTCGGAAACTCCAGCATCGATAGTCCCCTTCCAGAAATCTCTCATTGAAGTATATTAGCTCAGTCAGACTTGCACATTCCAGTATTCCGACTACGTCTGGTTCTTTTTCGTTTATGATACCTGCGATAATTTCCAGCTTCTCAAGGTCATCGTTGTCTAGTCCAGCGCCTTTATTTGTGATAGTGCCGGGCTCGCCATCAAATCTGAGCCAGAAGTCCTTGATGTTGTAGGACATGATTCGTAAATTGGCTGAGGTTGGTAAGGTGGCAAGGAGTAATATGAGTGAAGCTGCGAGGATACTTCTAGCTGTAAGGTATTTCATCTTGCCTCCTTTGCGTCGGCGTTGGGGGGAAGAGTAGATTCGAATTTTGGCGAGGGAGATGGCGGAGGAGGTGTCCGACTTGGTTTTTTGTCTTCTGACCAACGGGGATTTGTTATCCGCGTAGACTATCTAAAGAGCACAGGGCGGGTTAGTCTCTAGATATTAGCCTACAAGGCCAAGCTCAGTTGCTTTTTATTTTCCACAGAAGTATTCCTAGTAGCGAATATCTCTTCTGTATTCTTATCATCTTTTGTTTTGGTGCCATATTTTATATGATATTCAATTCCATTGTTCCTGCAAAAATCAATAACGGTGTCAGCGCAGTTATCATAAAACCGCCTACTATCCTTAAACTGGCGTGATTTGATATTGTAATTCAACTTCCCAAAAACAATTTTGTCTACAAAGGATATTTCTTCTAAGATTCTCAATAGATCCTGTCTCACCAAGTTTGGCGTAGGATAAGGTTCCATGCTGACCCAAGTTTCTAGTCCTTGATTACATAAATACCTTAGGGATTCTATTCTGTCTTCATAAGGAGCAGAATAAGGTTCAAGTCTTTTCTTGAAGCTCTCATCCAGAGATACAACGGTGATTCCATATTCGTTGTCTTTACCGTATTTATTGGTGTTAGCCAGGTCTCGTGGACAAACTCCTTTTGTTAGAACAGTGCATCGAATATCGTGCTTATTCAGTTTTTCAATTATGTCCAAGGTCAAATTTGCGATTTCTGGATATCGGTACATAAAGGGATCGGTTGAGAAGCAGAGGTGAACGAATTTAATTCTTTTTTTAAATTTGGGAATCTCTCCGTCCAATAGATCTAATGCGTTAGCTACGATCTTGGGTTCTATCCACTCCTCGTAGTCTTTTACGATACCGCACCTTCTTTTCATCATCATTGCGTAACAAGGAAACCTGCAACCATGTGCACATCCTTCAACATGGTTTATGGAGAAATCAGCATATTCGACACCACTTTTATACAGAAGAGTTTTTCGCAATATCTTTTTCATATTGATATTATACCATTCTTCTTGTATTAAATCAAAAGATTACCAAGGGTGGCTCTTGCAGCTTAACAACTAGTTTACAAAAATCTCACAATGCAACGGGAAGGAAAAGTTCTTCCCTTTCTTTTAGGTGCCGGACACTTTACTCTTATCTCTGGTGGCTTCTTTGCTTCCATTGGTGCAAGAATCTGTTTTTTGTAATGCGTCTCCCTAAAAGGTGTCTGTGTAAGTACAAAATATTCAAGATCTTTTATGCTAACCGAACGTCCTTTGAAGTTTTCAAGCATAGTCTTCTTGAGCAGTTTATAGTTGGGTTCTATTTCAAATAACATTGGCTGGTCTGGATTGTGGGTCGCATCTGAGAATTGGAGTGAGTCGGTTTTGCCAACTTTCCACATGGCTTCTTTCATTTTCGTGAGTCCGATCTCATGGTTTGTGCCAAAGAATAGGAAATAGTCAGGCCTATTGGTCTTATTCACCATTTTAAATGATCGTACGAATTCTATGCCTGCTTCGTGCTCTAACTGGTTTTCATAGATCCCGTGCAACAAAACTAGCCTTCTTTTTGGATTGCTTTCTTCTATCGCCTTCTTCCATTCATCAGTTCCAAATGTTTCTTCAAGGCTATCCCATATTCTTTTGTCTCTAACGAACCTGTTGATTTCTTCATACATGAATGTGATTAGTATCTCACATTTTTGGTTTTGCATGATTCTCTTTATCAGCGTGAAAGGGATCCCAGTGAATCCAAACGGATCTATGAAAACAAAGGCGGGTGCGAGTTCTTTTTTCTGCTTGTCAACATAATCAAGAATCTCAGCCATAGCTTTGTCAAACTTGGCACAAAAACATACCGTGTTGATATTCCGGGGAACCTTTAGGTCAGCTATTTTTTGTTTTAAGAATTCGTATCTCTTTTTCCTATTTTCAATAAAGAACATGTTAATTTCAGACGTCATTTGTGACCTGTGTTCTAAAACTGCCTTAATGGCGATAATTGGCGAACCGTCTTTCCCACCAGTATATTCACCGGGGCCGGCGAAACCGTCAATATAAAGAACTCGATCATTCCATCTTGTAATTATAGGTAGCCATGCATCCAAATACTTCCTCAGGATAGCATGTTTGGCTTCGGTATGTGGCTCTATTTCCCAGATGGTAGAAGTAATCTTGGACATTTGTCAACACCTACCTAATCAACTCAATCTATCTTTCAAATAACTCAGTCTATAAATCGCCCAGCTTGCTTTTGTAAGAAAAAACAATATTGTTTCTTATCCTCACTTCTTCAGTGTGCTCCGGCTTCTCAATAGTTCCTACCACTTTACCCCATATTCTTGGCCTATCTTTCCCAGTCCATGTCATAGGCTCATACTTAAGATGAATAGTCTCCCTTAGGGATAGTGCCTGATAAGTGTTTGTCAATATTGAGGATTCCGTTTGTCTGGAACACATCAGACCAGAAATTGTTAGCATTAAACTTTCCATAGCATTTAAGCTCATATAGTCTGTACAAGTCCGTTGTCGTTAGCGCACAGATTTCACTCATATTTGCGCTTTTTCGCCAACCATCAGCAAAAGGGCTAGGACGCTGATCAGGAGGCTTATTTCTAGAGTTATTGCCAATGAAAATTCCCTTGTACTTCTCTTTGCGCAGTCTGATTCCTCTGTTCTTCCATTTAGCCAGCTGTCCGATTCCATCCTCATTGAACTGGTTGGATTTTGTACTTTTTATCTCTAAGACACCTCGATAATTCCAATTTGCGACCTTAATGGAGATCCATCCGTCTCCTTTGTCTGAGGCCTTGGGTCTCTCAACCTTAGCGCCAAGTTTTTCAAGGATATCCCACACGACAGGCTCCAGCTCAAGGTCACCAGCATACAACAGTTTTAGGCATTCTCTGACCTTGATGCGTTCATCTTGATCGTCTTCGAGACGCTTCTGCTGCCTTTTTATTGCTTTTCGACGTTTACCTATTCTCTCATCAATTGATTTCTGACCTGGTGCTACGCGCTGTTTAACCCAATCTGGTTCGGGTGTCATCATCTCTACGCCACAGACATCGCGTAATACAATCCCTAGTGTTTCTTCTTCCATGGCGTTGATTTCAGGCAGGAAAACAATTGCTGCTGTGAAGTCGTCCGGTTGAGGTCCTCTTCGAGGTATCCGGAAGTAAACTGAGAAAGCGAGTCCTAAACCCGACACGTTCTGATAAAAGACTCTCTTTTCAAGGCGCACCTCTTTCTCTTCTAAATAGAGGTTAGTGTATCCCCGGGTGTTGTTGCTTATCTCGACACCGCTCAATGAGTAGTCCCATTTATCCAACTTTTGTATGTATCTCTCGAGTGTCACCGGAGGATCGCTTGGATACTTAGTTGTACCCGGAAGATTGTCCCATTCGTACGCCAGGCCTGTCCACCATAAAAACGGTATCTTTGTTCCGTCTTCAAGAGGGAATTCAAATCGAGGGTCACCAATCACAATAATACAATGATTAAGTTTCAGCATGTTCCAGGTTTTCTTAACACGAAGTTTTGATTTTAGTTCACGCCATTGAATATTACCACGTACCGTAATATTACGCACACCTAACAAAGAAATAACCAGGGTATGATAATCGTAAGGATTAGGTAAGCTTTGTACTTCGTCCCACCCAAAGGATTGTATTTGCCAATCCTGGGTGGACATAGTGAAAGCCTTGGATCCGATTATCAGAATTTTCCTAGTATTCGACATATTGACTTAGCCTTTTGGTTGAATCTGCTTATAATAACGGCGAGCATTTCAGGAGCGTTCCTCCCTCCACCCTCTTCACAACCCTGACTACCCTGCCAATTGCCTTAGGGCTATCTTCCCTTTTCCAAAAGATAGGCGGATACATTTCGAGAGGGACCGCCTCTCCAAGATGTAATCGTAAATTACTGCCCTACGTGTCAATAGAAGCCCAGCTGAGAGGTCACAACCTGTAAAATGTCTTCCCCATTGAACAGACACAAGCCCCTTATTTTGGCTAGTTTGGCGTCTAATATTATTCCTACTTCTTCACCACGAAAAGATAGGCTACATCAACTCAAAGATAACCTATCGTACTATTATGAATAGAGGCATTAAATCTTATCATTGATTTAAGTTCACTATTATTAGTTCGATGGGAAAGTAAGGTGACATACTTTAGCCTGGAAGGAATTAAGGTCTCACATTGACTGCCCATAAGCTATTCCTCAATAATAGAGATGCTTGGGGATAATCTACTGATAATGTAAGTAAACCTTTGTGATATTGTTATTAAATAGCATAAAATGGGGTTTTTGTCAAGCTAAATTTAGGAGAGATTGCCTCAGCCTGTTCGAAATGACAGACACGCCGGAATTGCTTCCCCAGCTATCATTAGTTGGCTCTAACTTAATAACTTGTACAATTAATGGTGGCAGATCACTTTGCCGCATGGGCTGCACTTCTTCTAATGAAGATAATAAACATACCTCCCAGTATCATAGCAGCAGAAAGAATCTGGCCCATAGTAAAAGGCCCAAATATCAATCCTAACTGAACGTCGGGTTCCCTTGCAAATTCAATAAGAAACCGTAGTGA
>SDBS01004772.1_pt1 | contig 13289 bp, 28 predicted proteins | sample 2277091 | NCBI WGS metagenome assembly SDBS01 (sample SAMN10404972, study PRJNA504765) | marine sediment metagenome | isolation source: marine sediment core GS10_PC15, 163 cmbsf | place: Arctic Ocean: Southern Knipovich Ridge | collected 2010 | reverse complement strand
CCAGCAACAGCGAGGTTTTCCATAGTTCTTACCACGGCGGGGTCATTATCACTCTTCTCAGATTTGTCACCAAAACGTAGAAGGCTCGTTTGAGCAAAGTGAACAGCCGCGGACTCTCCAGAAAGACCAAATCTTACATATTTCTAGGACAGTCTGATACTTAAATGTAAGATTCAAAATTTTTAGGAGCCTTTCTCCCCTTCAACCCCGTAATGATTGCACCGCAGCAAAATCAAGGGCAGTCACCGTACTACGACCTGCATGATTAGCAAATGTAATTGCCTGCTGTGAAAGGTCAATCGCAATTCCCTCAAGAATCTCTGCTAACTTTTCACTCGCATCCTGACTGACTCTCTTTGCTCCTGCTTTGCGAATGAGTCTGTCAATGGGTGCAAGAGGAATAATTCTCTCACTCAAATTAAGAAATGCCTCCTTAGCAATTCGGCAATCTCTTTATCTCTGTTCTTGATTTTCTTCACTTTCTTTCGTGTGTTTGGATTTTCTAATCTCTTCAATTCAAATCCTCCTAAGAATAGAACAGATTTGCACTCACTTGAGATATTCTCAATGCCCAAGTGTTAGCGTTTGTAGTGTGTATTCTGAGATAGATTGCTGCATAAAGTGTGAAGTCTGTTTCTGCTAATCCTGTAATCGTTTTCAATCCTGTTGTACTATGGTCTGTCGAGTCGGTTCGAATCACGACCTCAGTACCATCAGTTTTGACGCCTAGCAATGCAATATCAATCACTTTGTTAGTTGGATTTGCAGTATGAATGTAAAACCTGATTCCATTCGCTACAATATGAAGAGATTGAGAACCTTTGTTTGTAGGTAGAGGTATGACGAATTGCCAATAGCCATCTATTGCTTGAGCATTTGCAAAATAGACAGAGAATAGATTATTATTGATACTTGCATGTAAACCGTTTACGGAAGGATAACACAACTCAAAGGGTAATGGGTGCCATGCTGCATTTCCAGCACCGTACATCAGCAAATCAAAAATGATGTTGAAATCAATGACCATACCTTTCCATCTCAGACCGCCTCCCGCATTGAAATCATCATCCGTTGTTAGGTGTATCCCACCTGCTGTTGACCGATACAGGTTGACATCTTGAGCAGCCCCAAAACGAATTCCAGTATCACCTAAAAATAATTTTTGCCAAATCAATGAAGAGGTTCCAAGTTGGCGAACATTAGTTACCTTCGGATATATGTGTCCATCCGTTTCAATCGCTTTCACATTCAATACTGCTTCTCCCTCGACTGCTGCAACAGCCTCCGAGTCTGCATATCTCGCATGATGTGCTGCTGCAATTGCTGCATGAGTATCTATTTCGTCATCAATCTCAGTACTGATTCTTGCAGGCTCTGCTGAAACATCAACTCCGTCAATTTGCATTGGGTTTCCGCCGATTGCATCTATCTTAGGGACATTGGCTACTGTGGAGCATTGGATAAAATTGGTGAAATCACCTGAAGCAATTAATCTTAGAGCATGAGAACTAGCAATGCTGGCGTGGACTAATTGTTTGTCCCATTTCAACTCTAAGTATTTTGTAGCATTCTCTTGTATCCTCTGCATAACTGAGTATGTATCATCACTTTTGAGTTGAAAATAATGACTTCCTTTGATTGTGATAATAGGAACATTATTGATTGTTGAAAACTCAAGATAGTCGTCAATATCACCTGAAGGCTTGATATTGATTACTCCACTATTGACTATATTAGAAAGAGTTACTGGGTCAATGTTCAGAAGGTCGTTGAAATTGACCTGAGTAGGGTCTGATGCTGAATGGTCATGTGCTCCATACTCTGTGTCTAGGATGTTGATTGCATCATTGAGTGCTGACGTGCCAAAAGTCAGATTCAGTTTGCTCTCTGCAATTGCTGCTGATGGATCAATCTTTGCATCAGTGATTACATCATTTGCAATCTTAAGAAGTGTCACTGAAGCATCTGCGAGTTTCGCAGAAGTAACAGCCAAATCAGCAAGTTTGATTGTTGATATGATCCCTGTTGGAATCTGATATTCTGTTAGTTGTCCAGCAAGAGAACCTAGCGGGCCAATCTGCACTTGTCCTAGTGGAGTGTATTGATTACAAAAAATAGCCTCTGCTGTGCTGAACACTCGTTTAGCAGTACCAAAACCATAGCAATAGCCTCCCCTGTAATGACTGCATTGATTGCAACTCTTCAGAGGAATGGCTGCTATGTCCTCACATCCTACTCTGTAATGGTGCAGGTAATGCTGCACTTACACCTACACTCTTGCTTGGTAGAAACTTGTCACTGATAGCACGATACTTGATTGTGAGAATGCCAATTCTCGCAGCCAAAAATACCGGTGTGATCTTCAATCTCTTGATGTTGAAGAGTTGAGGTCGAATCCAAGGGAACGTACCAAACAACACGGTCTTATCCATGTCATTGACAACTATCTCTAGGCTGTCACCAGTTTCTAAGTTTCCCTCCAATACGATCTCTTCAATGACCTGAATTGGGTCAGCCAAATCTTTGACGTCAATCAAGACATCAGTTGTAGTATTGAAAGTGACTGTGCAAATCTTGCTCGGATTTCTCATCGTTTCTTTTTACCTCCTTTCTTTGGTTTCGATTTCTTCTTGGTCTTGGGTTTCTTCTTTGACTTAGATCGTTTGGCTTTCAATTTTGCATCCTGTTTCACTTTCTTGGCCTTCGACTTATCTCTTCGAGTCTTAGCCTTCTTCAGTTCACGTTCTGCAATCGTGACAGCCTTTTCATCTAACTTGTATTGTTTGTTGAGTTCTAATGCCACAGCAACCAATACTGAGATTGCCATTATTCAACAGCCTCCGGTGCCTTTCGAAATCCCTTCACCGCGAAGTAGATCACTACAATCAGGATTGCAGCAACAAGTGCTATAATCGCAGTTTTCTTGTTCCTCGCTAGAAGAGGAATGACACCTTCAAATCCCATCTAAGTAAGTCCCCTTTCTCTTGGGAGTGTACGATCACTCGTTTCGACATCTCTCTCGTCAACAGTTCTCTCCTCGATGGTTTCATCGATACCTCCACCCTTTGCAATCTCAGCAGTTTCACCAGCATCTTCTGTGGTGCTGGTTCCTTCATGCTGTTTCTGCTCCGGTTGGCCGTACCAAAAATTATGCCACCATTCAAAGACTTCATCCAGTATTGTTTTCTCACTCATTATTTGAAAATTCCTCCTAGTTCTCCTAAGATACCTGATTGCCCTTCGAGTTTTCCAACTCGTTCAATCAGATCTTGTATTTTCTGTGTGTGTTCTAACAGTTCATTCTTTGCTGTGTTGATCTCACCTAGCGCCTGATCACGTAGAGCCTCAATCTCATCCTTTGCAATATCGAACTTGCTCTTGATCCAATCCTCAATTTTGCCCTCGATTTGGTTGCCCATAGCGACACCCTGATTGTATGCAAAAGGTTTCAGGTTCTCCTGCAAATCATCAAAGACATTGTTGAAGAATACTTCAAGTTCTGACAGTGGCCAAAAGTCGGGAATGAAGAAATCCGCGATTGCTTGAAACAGGTCAGTAAGACCTATGAAGAGGGACTCATTAGCCTCTCCACAGATCTTACCCAACATGCTTGCTATTGCAGTTTTCGACACAGGAATTGGCAATCCTCCTTCCGATACTACAATTGTAGTAATTGGAGTTGGAGGAGGAGTTGGAGTTGAAGGCGGAGGTTCTTTTCCTATGAATCGATCTCTGCTCAACCTGATCCCTCCGTCATTCGTTGATCTCTATATCAAATCTTTTGCCTAGACTTGTGAACATTGCAAGAACAAATGCAAGTACTGTTGCATAGATTGCTTCAGGTGCCGGTGGAAATCCGAATGCCATCAACACAGATATTCCTGAGATTGATGCAATGATGCCAGCATCGATCAATGCTTTCTTGTAGTCCCTCTTGATCTCTACGCCACCTTCAGGATTGTTTGTTGCATAGATGGCTCCAATAGGCCTTCTAAGCCTATCAACAACCATTAACCTATGCACTCTCCGAGGAAAATGACGCCTAGACCAATAGGTAGTGACTTGTCACCAAAGGGCTTTTGCCAAATGATTCCTACTCCGATCAGGAATGAAACCAGTTCGAGTAGTGTCAATGTGGATTTTCCCCACACTCTAGCATGTCCTTTCTCTATTGCTTTTTCTACTAAGTTTTCAGACATAGTTTTTTGTACCTCCTTAGAGTACATATCTCTCCATCACTCGAACACCAACTTTGGTGCCTGCTGATGGAATATTCAGTTCAGACTTCAGTGAAGTGAAGTCACGAGTTTTCAGTCCTTCCGGAAATTCAAGCATGAAATATCCTGTTGCAAGTGCATTACCAAGGAAGGCATTCTTGTTTTCCTCCTTGATGTCAGCAAGTTCGATCTCATCATAGGGAATGATGGTTCCACTTGCCTTTCTTGCAATAACTCGTATTTTATCGATAATGGTATCACTGAGAGTTCCATTGTCATCAATAGCATACATGTAGGCTTTGACATTGTTAGAACGCTCATGGTCGATGACCTGATAGAGTGTGTTTGCTCCGAAGTCGTATTTGGTTCTGACGACCTCGATTAAAACTGGCCATTGCTCGATCTTCTCACCATCATAGTCCGATTCGACTCCTGTGAGAACTAATTTTGTCCCTGTCTGTCCAGTTGGAGTTCCAGTTGTGATTGCAGCATCAGTTAGTGACTCCCAATCAACCTCAAGAGTCAATGATGTGAAACGCCATGTTGGAAGTGGTTCTGCTTCTGTGATTTTTGGATCCACAAAGAAGAGTTTGCCCATTCCAGCACTCTGTTTCTCGTGGTTTGCAATGCATAGTTGCTGCATCTCCTCCCACGACATTTTCTTGAAATACTTGCCACCCTCAGCAAAGAGTGTGATACTCTTCACGAGTTTGTCTTCTGCTCCTGCAACCCATGTCGGAGATGTTCCACCTGACAGAGTTCCTTTGACTACACGCAGTTTGAGTGTGTGTAAGAAGTGATCTGTTGGTAGTGGTCCAACCACAGATTCTCCTGCAACTACACCGTATTTGTTGGCTACATAGGGTCTGCTATGAGCAACTTCGGTGCGCGGAGATTTCTTTGGTTGAGGTTGTAAACGAAACATAGTATGTGAAGAATGAATAAGTTATATTATAGGCTCTTCTATTGTAAGATTTTGTAATCAGTTTTCCTAAGTAATTTCTTGGATTTTGTAGAGAATTACATAGCAATTTTGATTTTTCCTGATTCAATCAAAGCCTTCAATTCAGAATTGACACTGACCATTTCGGGTTTTTGAGCAATGTACTGATCTGTCGATTTTGCAGGCTCGTTCGAAGTGAAAACCTTCTGCCCCTCAAGATGTGCTAATCGAAGTTCCATGTCTGCGAGCCTAGCCACCAGTTCATTATCTATTGTCACCAGTGGCTTTGGCTCAGGTTCTTCATTTACAAAGTCGAGGAGAGAGGTTTGATAGGTTGATTCACTTCTTCTTTGCTTTCCTCTTCTTCGTTTCCGTGTGGATCCACTTATCGGATTTCCCCTCTTTGTGGAGATTAAAAGCCCAATTATGCCACTTCAGAAGGTTTTGAACACGTTTCAGAATGTATTCTTCTTGCTCTGAAGGATTCTCAATCGCCTTCAATTCCTTTATCTTGGCTTTCATGCCCTTGATTTTCTTCTTGTGGGTTGTCCAGTTGTATCCACTGAATTCCTTTGATGGCTTCGATTCCTTCTTGGTCTTCTTACGGAGTGCAGGATTATAGAAAGGATCCTTCTTGGCTTTCTCAATCAGTTCATCGAATCTCACTGAATCAGCCTCCAAATCTGCGTTGTAGAGATTGAGGTTTCGAAACCAATCCTCATCGAATTCATCATCATTTGACATACGCTAGTAGCGTTTTTTCCATTCATAGGTTTTCCTCCTTCGTTATAGATTCAATTTATTCAAGTATTCTCGGAGTTCAGTGGGATCTGAGCCTGCATAGAAACTTAGGAGCGTTGATGCATCGGACCAAGGACCCTGTTGCATTATGTAGTTCAGAGGGACTTTCTGAATCGCCATATGTGTTGCAAACGTGTGTCGAGTAATATGCCAACTGAGTGTGTGACCGTGAATCATGTCATTTCTGATTTTCTTGGTCTTACTGCTTACACCAGTATAGCAGATTCCAGCCCTTATTCCAGCAGCCTTCAATCGGTCTGAATAGAAGTGTTCTCCTCTTGGAAATATTTTATCTTCAGGATTCCCATTTCCACCAAATTTCAGTAGTGCAAGATACTTCTTCAATTTCTTGACGGTTTCAGTGTTTAAGACTTTCTTCACATATTGACCGGTTTTTGATTCGAACGCATTCCACCATTCTGAACCTTCATTATCCAAATGCAAGTCTTTGATCTGTGCTCTGTAATAGGATCCAATCCTGCCTCCGGTGTTGATTGCCATGATGAATAGTGTGAGCGTGCCAATCTCATCAAGTTCTTCTTTGAGTTTTTCAATCTCATCCTTTCGAAGCCACCACTCCATTTTCTGTGGAGATCTCTTCGTGCCTTTTGTAGGAAATTCTTCAATCCATGCCAGTTCTCCAACTGCTTTGATGATACTGCGGAGCATTACGAGTTTGTTGGCTGTAATCACTGGTTCTCTGCTTTTCTGTTTGGCTCGTTCGAGGTCGAGGAATGCAGGATTTCTCTTCAATGCGTGGAAATCTTCAAGATTCCAACTGATAGGGTCTTTGTACTTGAGGAATTTCCAACATTCCTTTGCAAAACTCAGCCTTTGTTTGAGAGTGGATTTCGTGACATTAGCAAATCTCGCGTGCCAATCAATGATCTGTTGCTTGCCCTTGGTCTTATCCCATTTTGTTTCATATTCTGCTTTGATCTTGCGAATTTTCTTCTTGGGTTTCTTGGGATAGCAGAATAGGAAATCCCGTAACGTTTCACGAGAGATTTGCTTTCCATTTAGTTCAGCAATTTTCTTTGCTGCTTGTGTCAGTCCTTTCCATCGACCTGAAACTTTGACCTGTTTGCATGTTGACCAAATAATCTCTGCTTCAGGAGTTCCGATGGATCTAAACTTGCGAGTCTTGCAATCAACTTTTCTCAATCAGATACCTCCAATCTTCAAAGTCACCTTCGCAGTTCCCAGCACGAAACTTTTTCCACATGCAAAACACGCAGTTAGTACTCCTGTCTGCATTTTCAGTGCTAGTTCAACGGATGCATCCGAAACTTCGACATCTGCATTACAATGAGGACATTTAGTTTTCATTTCTAAACCTCCAATATTCACGACAAGTAGCAAGAAAGATAATGACTGAAGCAATTGCAAATATCCATGAAAGAAGATAAAAATTCATTTCTCAACCTCCAAATGGTACTGGCTCGCAGATCTGCGACTTGCCATTGAACCAGTGTAAGAAGTGATAGTCTTCAAGTGAACTTAGTTGATCCACATCGTCACCGATGAATTTTCGAAGATAGGTAATATCATTCGGTAAGTGACATCGAAAGATGAAGAAATGATGTGCCTGACTCGGAGGTAACTTGTGAACATCAGCAATCCTTCGTGCAGTCAGTATCAATCCGATATTCTCATGCCTGCCCAAACTCACAAGTTTCTTGAACCAAGGTCCTATCATACTGCTAGTACAGATCATATCTATCTCTTCAACTAAAGCAACCATGTTTCCTTCTTTGTAGATTTTCTCAGCCCAAAAATCGAAATCCTCAAGTGAAACATCGCTTGGAACCTCTCTTTTGAAGTTTGGATGATCTCGAACAGTATCATAGCAAAAGGTCTTGTGACCTTCATTATCATATTGTCCGAGTAAGTCATCAGCGAGTACAGATTTACCCGTACCACGCTGACCTATCACCATTGAAACATCAGTCGGTCTTAGATTGATCTCCATCTGTTTCTTGCTCCTCCGTGAATTTCACTCGTGCATGGATTTCTCCTTTCTTGAATCGAATCCCAATCTCAAGTGGAATATCTTCAATCGTGGCTTTCAAGTCAATTTTTGCACCCTGCATCATCTTAATCAGTTCAGCAGGATCTGCGTTCATCATGGTCTGCATGAGTGCTTGAACAAATTCTTTGTCCATTGCCATAGCCTAACTTCCTCCTCCTAGTCCACTCGGTTGATTCCAAGATGGATTTCCGGCCTCCTCTTTTGTGAGTGGGCGACCTGAATCTTCAATTTCTGGTGGAGTTGGAGATTCAGCAGCCTTTCTAGCAGCCTCCTCCTCCTCTAGTTCCATTTTTCTTTTCTCTGCAATCTCAGCCTGTTTTGTAGCCTGTTCTTTTGCCTTCTTCTTGGATTCCTGTTCTGAAGCGAATGTAGAGTAAGCCCTGTACTTAGCAACAACAATCTCACCAACTACTAGGATGAATACGATCTCTACAAAATATTGCGCCATCAGGTCAGGAACGTACTTGAGCATGATTGCCCTAGCCATCGGAGTTATACGTTTCTTCTCTGATGCTGTGAGTTCTGCACCATCCCAACCAGTGAAATCAGCAGCCATTCTGAAGGGCACACTGATCAGCATCTCGACATTCTCTTTTGACAAGATTTGATCCAGTGGCATCTCTTCGGGCTTTGGTGTTTTCTCTGTGGATTCAGATTCCTCCTCATCCTTAGGCTCTTCAGGTGCATCAAACTCCCAGTTGTCCGAATCTTCAGGTTCATCATAGGGATCAAGAGCATAGGTAGATTCATCCGGCCCATCCTCCTAATCCTCATCAGATTCTTCAGGCTCAGATTTTGCAGGTTCAACTTTGAATTGCACCTTTGCACTCGAATCCTCTTTTCGTTTTATTATGCGCATGACGTAGGTTTTACTGCATGATTCAATATCATCTCTCTTTGCTACATTATCCGCGATTGTTTGGGCGTTTTCACGCATGATCTCTATTGATGTGTATTTGTCTAGTTCTTCAAATATTGCTTGTTGTAATGGAGTAGTCACTTAGCGACCAACCTCCTCTAGTAGTTGCTGGACATCTCTTTGCAGAGTTTTTTGGTCTTCGATATTGGTGAGGTCACGGTCTTGCATGAGTACTCTAGCGTGCTTATCCAGCAATGCAACGCATAGAGCATTCATGCTACAACCAGCGACCTCTCTGATCTCTTCGAGTCGTGAGTTGATTTTTCTGAGAATACGGATTGAAGTGTTCTTGTAATCACTTTCAGGCATTGAGTAATCCCTCCAATGTTTCTTGATTTGCTTTCAGTTTGAAACCTGAGCAATTCCCCTTTTTCCACTTGCCAAGTGACCTATGACCTGTCTTCTTGCAAGAGTAGTGAATCTTGCCAGTAAGACGGTCATTGTAGGTTTGCCAAGATTCACATTTCTCACATTGAATCAATGTCATTTCTTACCCTCCGTTGAATAGAATGCTTTCTTGACAGCCTCAATCAACTCTGTTGATCCATTGATGACAAAGATCATTGCACCGTAGGCGTTCCCCTTCTGATCGTAACCAATCCATTTCTTGCCCCATAGTTCATCTTGTTCAGTGACTTTCCAAAGGTCTTCTTTCAAACATCCCAAGCCTCCCTTCGACAATAATCGGGTACTGGTTCTCCGTAGATAGGATTATACAGACATCGATTGCTAGATTCCACATAGTACTTGCAGCCTGAGCATGGATGTCGAGAGAATAATTCTCGTAGGAAACTAAGTATCGACATGATTCAACCATCCTTTCTCTACGAGAATGCTTTCAACAAATCCTCCGAATTGCCATTTGCCATTGTCATTTTTCAACCTCCACACGAACACAGGTTCGATCTCGTGATAGCAGAGAGCCATCTCAAGAGTTGACATGAAGAAGGCTGGACCTCCGATCAATGCTTTCTTGCATCCACTGAGTTTTGCAATGCCAGCAAGTTCATGTGCTCGATCTTCGAGAATGATTTGGTCAGGCATTACTGGAAAACTCTGCAATCCTATGATGTCACGTTTGACTTTCCAAGTTGGTTCAATCACTCCCATCTTTTGTTCTCGCCAAGTACTTCGATGCTTAGTCAGATTGAAGATTTCTGAAAGAGCATTCTTGTGAGGTTCTTTCGAAATGACGCCAGTTCGTAAGCGGATCTCTTGAGTTGACTGTGCCTTCATTCAATCACCTCATAGGTTGCATAGAATATCCCTTTCTCAATGGGATAGAGTTCACCTTTGATTCCGCGAATGATGAAATGCTGGTCAGGATGACATGGCTTGTAGCCTTCGAGAGTTTCAATGCCTGTTTCATCAGGTTTTACCTCTCGAAAGTCAATTATGATTGGTTTCTTTCTCGCCCTTTTCCAATTCATTTCTTGGATGCCTCCTCGAATTCTTCGACTCGTTGAAGTGCTTTCTCAAGTTTCTGAGTAATGATCTCTTTGACTCGATCACGACCAAACATGAAAGAGAGTTGGTCAATCATCAAGTAGGCATCCGCAATCTCACTGAGCAAATCTTCAAAGGATGGTTCCTGATAGAATTTCATAGGACTGGCTTCGATTGTCAACAGTTCCCTACTTAGAACCTCAATGAGTTCAGACATTTCTCCTATTGACTTCAAAACTTGACTCGCGCTTCCCCAGGCATTGATGAAACGAAGATAGTCAAGACTCATATCATCAGGTCGCTTTGGCAACATCATTCAGAATCCTCCTGTGTTGGATTGAGTTCTTTAGATTGTCTAGCAAATTCTTCAGGAGCAATCTTACCTGTAATTATGTCATTCAACAGTTCACGGTTTGCATGTATCTTGGGATCTGAGAGTTCGAGTACTTTCTTTGCCCATGCTCGCCAATCACCAAGTGAAAGCAGTCGTTCAAGTTCCATCTTCTCAGCATCATTCAGATAGAGTTGTGGTCGCTTGAGTCCTCCACATCCAAAACAGAGATTATTCAATCAAAGACCTCCATCATGGTTTCGATTCTTGAAATTCTGTTGTTCAACTTTGCAATGTCTTCTTGGAGAGTAGTGATTCTATTCTGAAGACTGTTGATAGTAGTGTTTCCGACTTTCACTTCTAGGCTGTGAATCCTATCAGACAATCCCGACAGTTTGCGAAGGGTCAGGTGAATACCTTGGATCTCTAGTTGGAGGTTCATTCGATCTTACCCTCCACATAGTTTTGGATTGTGATCGTCAGAGGACTATCATGAGAGTGTATTCCAGTCTTGTTGTCAAGAAGTTTCAAAAGTCGTGTGAACTTGTCTTCGAGTTTCGTCAATCGAGCAGCGATTTCATCTTGGTACTCGTCAACTCCTTTGAATTCAGCAAGTGAAACAAGATTGAATTTCTTCAATCGTTCACACTGTTCTTGCCAAAGAGGTTGATTGAATTTGCCATCGTTAGGTTTGATCTGAGTTGTCATTAATTCCTCAAAGGGCATTGCTGTGAAGTCGGGATGTCGGGAATCAAAGAGAGGTTTCTCGTCAGTCATTTCGAAGAAGCCTCCATTATGTTTCGAAGAATCAGAATACTCTGTTCTAAAGTATCCATTTTCACCAGCAAGCAAACTCCCTGTGGTTTGGTCTTCATTGCTTCAATGAAATTATGTACTGCTTCTGCATGAGTCGGACAAAGACGCCAACCTTCAAATTGCCTGTGCTCAGTCATTTCTTTTCCACAGACTGAACATTTAGCACGGCTCATTTCGGAGAGTCCCTCCCTGACCGGATGTGTTTTCGATATATATGTCCACAGTTGGAACATTCGAATGATCCGTTCTCAAGCCACACTCCACCGCGACCTTTCATCCTCCATTTCTTGATGAATTTCAGTCGTGTAGAATTTGGTTCCTTCTTCTCCTTCTGCACACATCGTTTCTTTGTGCAGTAGAAAACTGGGATTGTGATTACGCCTGACATGAAATAATACCTCCATAGTACAGCACGTAAGATTCAAAAGTAGAATATTCTATATTTCCTTTGAAGGGAATTCGCCTTGGATACATCGGATGACTTTTCGAAGTCATGTCTGTGTTCTCAAATCCTCGGTGGTTCCCACCTTCTTTTACTTGTTTGTTCAATTTATACTCATTCAATTTATGTTCATTCCTCCGTTTTCGTTCATTCGTTCATTTGCTCTCCGAATTGCATCTGCTTCTTGTTTTCTTAGATCCATCGGTGAACCTCGGAGAGGTTTTGTTTCACTTTGCGATGCCGGATTCTGATTCTTTTTCCAGCATGATAAGCAAAGGGTTTTCCAATCTTCTAATTTGCTGATGTCTTTGCCACAAGTCAGACATTTTCGATTCTTTGACTGTGCTTTCTTCAAAAACTCCTCTTTCTCTTTCGAGATAGAATCCTGTTTCTTAGGAGCAGATAGCGAAAGTGTATTTAGACTTCCACCGTTTTCATGACAGTTCTTACAAACCTCAATGTAGATTTCATTGGTTTTGAAATATTCTCGGACCTTTGGATGAGTGCACCATATCATTGGTTCCCTTTTCTTACTGATTTTGTGGTAGGGATGGATCAAGACACGATACACACAGTCCCAACCTTCGAGTAATTCTAGTTCCGAAGTGTGATTTGTAGAAAGAGTTGGTGTGTCTGACGGATTTATTTTCTCTGAATAAATTGCATGATACAGTTTTCTAAGTGCTGTTGAGATTGGATTCGGTTCTATTCCGAAGTATTTGTAGAGAAACAGTATCTCTTGGTACTGCTCTTCATTGAGTTCAACACTCAACATATGTCTGCTTGATTTCATGCCTGTGTTCTCAAAAATGGCATTCTTACCGAATCTAATAAGGTTATTGATTTACCTTCCATAGGATGAAACTGTATAGAAACATATTTTCGTTCTCTGATTTAAAGGAAATGTCCAATCCTTATAGAAAATCAAGTCGGCTAAGAATGATTTCTAAGACGAGAAACGGTTTCTAAACTCTGCATTTTAAAAAAGGACAGTGGATATACGAAATAGAGTGTTTCTTAGCTCTAAGGAAAAGTTGTCATATTTCTAAGGAAAAACACAGTTTTACATGGAATCTTAGAAGTGCTGTGTATGCAATAAAACGCATCTCTGGGCTATTTGAGTTTATGCTACATTCCAATGTGGAAATCTTACATTTATCCTACATTTTAGCCCTATTTTGCTTTACAATTACTTAGGTTTTTGTAATATACCGCCTATTCCAGAACCTGATGATTGTTCCATCTTGGAGAGTAAGGACTTCCCTTGAGAAGAAAACTTCTTCTTCTGGGCTTTCAGTAGCGCACGTCGATTAGTTGTTCCTCGAACAACTGACCTAGTCCA
>SDBS01004771.1_pt1 | contig 13291 bp, 14 predicted proteins | sample 2277091 | NCBI WGS metagenome assembly SDBS01 (sample SAMN10404972, study PRJNA504765) | marine sediment metagenome | isolation source: marine sediment core GS10_PC15, 163 cmbsf | place: Arctic Ocean: Southern Knipovich Ridge | collected 2010 | reverse complement strand
TCCTTCATTGACTGAAATCGTCTTTGATAAGCATCGATAACATTTTGAGAAACTAATTTTTTGCTCATAATGACATTAATTTTCCTAAAAATTTTTAATTTTTGGAATATTTCTGAAGATGATAAAAATGGCAAAGAAGAAAAAAGATGCCCCGATTACTGGCATAACAGTATCAAAGGAAGATGATTTTTCAGCTTGGTACACAGAAATAATTAATAAAGCAGAACTAGCAGATATAAGGTATAACATAAAGGGATTTGTATGTTATAGGTCTTGGGCGACGATTACGATTAAAAAAATGTACCGAAAATATGAAGAACTATTAGAGAAAAATGGACATTTACCATTAACAATGCCTTCTTTAATACCAGAGAGTAATCTATTGTTAGAAGCTGAACATGTGGAAGGATTTGCTCCTGAAGTTTTCTGGGTAACAGAGGCAGGAAGCTCTGGTCCCTTAAATGAAAAACTAGCTCTTCGTCCTACTAGTGAAACAGCATTATATCCTATGTATAGTTATTGGATTCGTAGTTATAAAGATTTGCCATTTAAAAGATATCAATCGTGTCAGGTATGGCGATATGAGGGTAAAATGACACGACCTTTCTTTAGAGGAAGAGAATTCCATTGGATAGAGGCTCATGATGTTTTTGCCACAGAAGAGGATGCTATGGCTCAAGTCAAGGAAGATATGGAAATGACATATCTAATGATCCAAGATGAATTTGCTATTCCAGTTATATTCTTTCAAAGGCCTAAATGGGACAAGTTTGCGGGCAGTGTCAATACTTATGCTGCGGATGCTCTAATGGGCTCAGGTAAGGTTTTGCAATTGCCTTCAACACATTATCTTGGCCAGAATTTTTCAAAACCTTTTAACGTTAAATTTATTGACACCAACGGGAAAGAAAAGTATGGTTATCAGACATGTTATGGTCCTGCCATAAGTAGAATTTATGGTGCGATGATAGCTTACTTGGGAGATGATAAGGGTTTAATTTTACCATTCGATTTAGCGCCAGTACAAATTGTCATAATTCCAATATTAATAAAGGGAAAAGAAAAGATTGTTTTGGAAAAGTGCAAGGAGGTTTACGAAAAGTTTAAAGAAATATATGTAGTAAAATTAGATAATTCAGATGAGTCTCCAGGTAGTAAATTTTATTACTGGGAAATGAAAGGAATACCTTTTAGAATTGAAATTGGTCCCAAAGATATCCAGAAGAAGCAAATAGTTATAGTTAAGAGACATGATGGCCAAAAATTTTTCGTAAATGAAAATGAATTAGAGGAAAAAATTAAGGAACTTGCTGATAATTACACAAAAGAGATAAAAGAAAAAAATTTATTAGATTTTGATGAACAAATTGAGCTATGTTATGAACTTGATGCTGCAAAAGAAGCCATAGATAAAGGTAAGATTGTATGTTGTGGGTTTTGTTCAATTGAAATGAAATCTCAACCCTGTGCTGAGGTTGTAGAAAAAGAATTAGGGGGATTTGTAAGAGGAAAAAGAGTAGATGATGAAAAACACGAGTTTGCCAGTTGTTTGATTTGTGGTGAACCCGCTGGATGTACTATCTACATTGCTAAAAGCTATTAAATTCTAAAAGCTATTAAAAGAAAACAAATTTTTTAATAGTATAATTAAATTAATGAGTGTTTAAAAAGTGTTTATAGAAATTAAGGATGAGGAATTACATGAAATAAGAACGTTATTTGCGAAGTGTGATGAAGATGGGAGTGGAGCTATTACGAAAGACGAATTAGGAAGCATTTTCAAAGCGCTTGGACAAAATTTTTCAGATAAAGAACGTATAGAAATGATGAAAAATATTGATTTAAACGAAGATGGATTTGTAACTTTTAATGAATTCCTTAGTTTGTATAAGAAACACGTGCTATTTAAAGTTCAAGAAGAAAAATTAAGAGAAGCCTTTAAAATCTGTGATTATGATGGAAATGAATTTGTTACCTTAGATGAACTTAAGCGTGTTGTAAATATGGTAGGGGAAAACTTAAATGAGGAGCAGATCATAAAAATGATAAAAAAAGTTGATATCGATGGTGATGGCAAAATAAACTTTGAGGAGTTCATCCAATTAATGAAAAATCAATAATCCTATATCGTATACTAAGTTCATCTTTATTCTCATTAATAATAATAGAATATTTAGAAAATTAAGAAGTAGATTTAATTAATTTTTGAACTTATTGTATATTATAATTTAATAACTTAATTGGTAGATCAAACTTCATTTGTAATTGATTATGTCAGATAAAAATAAAGTTTTAGACTCTTTTAAAAACTCAGAAAAGCCTTTAAGACCTGGGGATATTGCAAAATCAACGGGCATTGAGTCAAAAGAAGTTTCTAAGATAATCAAAGAATTAAGAGAAGAAGGTAAAGTACACTCTCCTAAACGTTGCTATTATGCATTGAAATAATTTTTACAAATATGATTTTAGCATCTTAAACTCAAAGACACCAGAAAATTTCCTATCAAATACCATACTTTCGTCTCAAAATCAATAGTTTAATTAAGAACTCCCACAGATACTGTTGATATCTGGATACTAATGTAAAGATTTGGCCTTGCGTTACTGTATGGGATGAATTGGTTTAAAGTAGGTTATGTCTTCTTTAACAAATTTTTTTTCAATATCTTGTTTTTTACAATCTAAACATTGTACCTCTACCGGAGGAAAATAATTTGTTATTCTTGGCTTTCTCATACTACCACAATAGGGGCATTCATATCTCATTTTTTTTCAACACCTCAAAATTTTATAATTGCAAATTGAAATTAATTAACCACCTAAATTTGATATAAAAACTATAAAAAATACAATATTTCTCCCAATAACCCTTAAAATTACATTTGTTCCTAATGAACCCATAATAATACGATTATAAATATTTTTGCATTTTTGTCAAAAATTTATCTATTAAAATCTATCAAAAAGCGAATTCTAATGATTTCTTTATAAGAATTAATTTTTACCAAAATGTGAGTTCCTTTATAACAAAATGTTAACGAATAATCATTTTTATAAAATCAAATTATTTTATGGATATTAAAGTTAGAAGAGCAATTACAAAAAAGTTAGAGGAGTAAATACAAAAAATGATTAGTACTATATATCCTAACAATACGACGTCTATTTTTCTGGAGGAGAGTACATCTGATAGTTTTAATAAGTTAAATAATGTGAGCCCACCGTGTTTAGGTTGCTTAATTTCCGATAAAGCTGGTAAAACATTATTTAAGTACGAAGTTTTTGAAGGCGCACTTGATTTCTATCTAAAGAAAGATATCGAGGAAGAAGAAAAGAAAATTTCCTTTGATGTTGAATTAATACCAATGTTTATTAGTGCTTTACAAAGATTTTCTGAAGAAATAAATATTCAGGACTTAGCGGGATTTAAGTTAAAAGGTACTAATATAAAAATGCATATAATTTTTTACTTTAACAATTATACTGTTATTTTCTTTCTTAATCCAGATGTAAACTATAAATTAATTGAAAGTAGAATTAATAATTATTTTAAATTCTTATTTGATGTACATTTGAGTGATTTCAACAATGTAAAAAAAATGTGCTCAAGGCATTTTATTTCCCACTTGGAATTGCTTGGGAGAGTTTGGCTTAAAGATTTAAATAATTCTTATATGAAAACAATAAAACATTAAGAAAATTTTATACTTTAAGGATATTAAATAATGAATTTTTAAATTTTTAACTCTCCTTTCTATTTGGAAGCATTTTAATTATTTAGTATTTAAATTATTAGTATTGAAATAGTCAGAATCTAAGTTAGGATATAATTTCTTTTTCCGTCCTTCCTTTTTTATTAAAACTAACCCAAGATCAATCAATTTCTTTATATGATAGTGAATGGTTTTATGGTCTACTTTCTGTCGTTGTGTTATGATACTATTCCAAATGCCTGGTTCTTTTTCGATCATTTTTAATATGCCTAAAGTTATATTACTTTTATTTAATTTTAGATTTAAATTTGAGATCGGATTTTTTTGATGATAGGGAAAATAAGTAAGATAATTTGAAATTCGCTTTTTTCCAATAACTTTGTATGTTTCCAAAATATCTAAATGCCATACTAAATTACCAGCTGCGAGTTTAGTTTTACGCAATAATTCGTTAAAATGGATTCCAGGTTCATTTAATATAAGATCAATTATGTGATTTCTATTTTGATTTTCTAGGACTTCCTCCAAAGTTAATCGATGAGCTCCTTTCTCAATAGGAGTTGATCTTGTTCTTAGATATTGAATAAAATCCGTTTTTGTAATAGCAATTACTATTGAAATTACGCCAATAGCAAGTATTATTGATCCCCAAATCCATACATATGTAATATTACTAACTTCATAAATCGTTATATAATAATCTGTATCTGCTTTAAGATCCTTTACTGAACTTTTAAGATAAATCCCTGAATCATCAGATATTTCCTCTGTATCTAATAATTCCCATGATTTTTCATCTTCTTCATATAAAGCTAAGGAATATTCGATGTTGGGATCTAATCCGTATTCAAAATCCTTTTTAAACACGAGCTTTATTTTATCAATCGATTCATTCATTTTTAATTGATATATACATTCATAATCAGACTCCAACTGGTTTTCTTCTTTTTCTGGATTATTAGGAATATTTGAGAATCCATAGTCTTTCATACTCCTTTTAACTCTTATTTTAATGGAAATTGGATTAATATTTTGTATTTCAAAATAAGTTTCTCGATTTTCAATATTTTTATCATATTCAATATCGAGATTAGTTGGGATTTCAGTTTTTATTCCGAATTCAATATTATTAGAAAAATGGTAATGTACTTCTTCACCTGCTTTTAATTGTGACTTTTTTCTATATCCTGATACATTTCTTTCTTTTTTAGCAATTCCAAAATAAACAAATAAATTGAATTCAAGAAGAACTAGAATTAAAATTAATAAACAAAGACTAGATCTCTTCCATTTTTTTGAAAATACTTGTTTCAATTATGATCAATCTCTCTAGTTTATTTTAAAATCTAAAAAAAAAAAAATTATAATTAGAATTATGTTTTCTATCCTTTATTTCCTTCTCTTTATAAGTATGATCGCAAGTCCAACTAACACAGCTGCTCCGATTCCAGATCCAACAATTAACAATAATGTATAGTCATATTCTGGTACTAATATTGTCCATGTCGAAAAGTGATCTGTCTTGCATTCTAAATATCCATTTTTTGAAGTAGTTTCTACTGCTACCCATTCTTCATTTTTCTCATCGTAATAAGCCCATGTTCCGCCTCTATTTTCATCATTTTCTTCAATTTTTAGTTTCGCATCAATATCATCTTCGCTAGATTCTATTTCTACAACAAAACCTTCTTGATACCTATGACGGATTCGATTTCTTACTTCAACTGTATTTCCTTTTCGTAATCCAAGCATAGGACGCTCTTCTTTACAGTTCATTGTTAAATTGTGTGGATCTTCCGTTTCAATTTCAATTTCAAAATCTTTATCTCCAATTCTCTTAGCATCACAATCAATAGAGCAATTAACTTTTTCCTTACTTTCAACAGTTATTCTCGTTCTTTCCCTAAATCGAAATCTTACCCGTTCATTGGCTTTAATTTGTTCTTGAACTTGGCTTCCATCATCGATATTGACTTTTTCGTTATCTTTCGCAGCCGCAACAGGTTGTGTGTTATAGACCATTATCACTGAAAATAGGATTGAAAACAAAAAAATATCTACTAATAACTTTTGTACTTTTAGCATTATTATTTATCACCTAAATTTGTTCTATAAAACTAAAATTGATTTGATATAAAAAGGTTTAAGGTATATTTTTCCCCATATTAGAACAATTTTTCCCAATCAAAACTTAAATTGGGAGGAGGATCATCAACATCAAATAATGAATTTTTAATTTTTTTTTAACGCCGTTTTTATCTACGCTTTAAAAAACAAAGATTTAAGAAAAGTGTTAATTTTAAAATCTTAACTCTTAAAAGAGATGTACCTATATGCATGAATTTATAAAACCCCTCTCAGATGAGTTCGAAAATATTTATTATATTGCAGGAGCGCGAAAGGGAGGATATCCTTATTCAAATTCCCTTTTAATTGAAGATTATTTATTTGATACTGGAATTTCAAATGGATATATTAAAAAATTAAAAAGACAATTTGCAATAAATACTGTTGTGAGCAGTCATTGGCACGAGGATCATATAGGAGGCAATAGATTGCTAAATAATGCTAAATTCCTTTGCCATGGTAAAGATAAACCTATTATAGAAGATATTATCAATAAGATTGGTCCATATTACGGGTTCGACAGTAATACTAAAGTAGCAGAATCGCTTATAAGTACATTGCTCGAAATGTATAAATTAGAAGATACTAAAATAGATAAAACTATAGAACATGGTGAAATTATTGACATTTGTGATTGCAAATTAAGAGTAATCCACACACCTGGTCATACTGCAGGTCATTGTTGCTTTTATGAAGAAAATTCAAAAATTGCATTTTTGGCCGATATCGATCTTACTAGGTTTGGTCCATATTATGGATGCATTGATTCAAGTGTAATTGATTTTGAAGATTCTATTGAAAAACTCGAGAAATTGGATATAGAAATTGCTGTATCAGGTCATAAGGGAGTCTTTAGTGGAAAAAAGTTAATAAAAGAAGAATTAAACAATTATAAATCAAAAATTTATCAATATGACGAGAGAATTTTATCATATCTCTCAGAAAAGAAATCGGTAAGTTCTCGAGATTTGATGAATAAAAATATTATATATAGAAAATATGGAGAATGGAGTGAATTTGAAATTACTTCCGAAAGAATAATGATTGAGAAACATTTTGATAAATTTCTTGAGAAAAATATAATTGAAGAAAAAAATGATGGTTTTATTTTAACGTAAATTCGACTATTATAATGATGGAGAAAAAAAGCTTACCTATCGTTAATAAGTGCTGAAGAATGTCAAAAAAAAATAATTACTTCTTTCTGAAATAATCAATATTGATATCTTGAAAACAGGAATCAATTGATTCCATATCTTCTAAATCTTGCATTGAAATTCTATTATGTTCTGAAAATTCTTTCGCAACCCATAATAATTTATTGAATCTTTGATGATGTTTGTGAAATCTTTGGTTTGCATATTCTTTAGCTTGTTTTGTGTATAGTAGAAATGGCCAATCGCTACCTTCCATTAACACAAGTTCTCTGGAAGCCTGCTGTAGAATACGTTTCTCCCATTCATTCGGATTAAGATTATTCTCCAGCACACTTTCAAAATCTCTAACTGAGCCATTTAAATAAGGCCAAATCCAACCGTGTTCAGGATTCTGCCAAACTTGGAAGTGACCTCCTTCACCCCAGCTGCTTTCTCCCATTCGAATAATCGAGAAATCCTCTTTATACTTTGAAATATAATCAGAAATAGTGATCATATCAATATATTCATTCTTGAATGTGAGTTCAAATACAGCCCTTAACCATTCAACGCCTTCCATCCACCAGTGACCATAAAGCTCAAAATCATATGGAGAAATGATAATACCACTTTTATTGTATTTCTCTGAGAATTCTTTTAATTCATCATAAATTAATGAGAAAAAGTGATCTGCCTGTGACTTCACTACGGTTTGGGCTAAATCACTATCATAGAGCAATTTATCTTCTTGGTTTGCAGATTTATCACTAATTCTCCAATAATGAAGACCAGATTCATGATCTTTCTTATGAAACTCACGATAATTTGAATCACCAGGATATCCTATCTTAGCATCCCATACTTGGCGACTTAATCTCTGATTTCTTCCAAATGTCGATACACCAGACTCTAATTTATAACCAAAAATCGTATTTAGACCAATACTATTTCTTGTTTCTATTAGTTCAGCGTCTAAAATTCCATGTGAATCTACAAAAAAATATTCTATCCCAGAATTATTTAACCAATAATCAATACTCTCTCTTAAAGTCCCATTTTTCTCATCCTTTGGTCTATAGGCACATTCAGGAAGCCAAATTCCCTTAGGCTCTCTGTGAAAATACTTTTTATGAGTATCTACTGCTAATTGTATTTGACTGAATATCCCAGAATCATTCTCCATTAAAGGTAAAAATCCATGAGTTGCTCCACAAGTTATTAATTCAATCATTCCTTCATCTTGAAGCCAGTTAAAAGTTCCATTTAAGTTCCTATAATAATATTTATAATATGTATCTAAAATAGTTTCAAAATTTTGGTGGTGGAATTCTGCAATTCTCGCCCTTTCTGGATGATTCTCAAATCTCTTTATATCAGAATTTGCCCTTTTAATTAAATCTTCCATGTACTCTATAAAACGCCATTTCATATAGTCATCTGCTAATTGTTCAGCCAGAATGGGAGTTATGTTTATTGTTATAGCAGTTTTTATACCTTTATCTTTTAATTCTCGTAAAACGTTACATAATGGAATATACGTTTCATACATTGCCTCAAATAGCCATTCCTCACCTGCAGGCCAAGTTCCAGATTTTTTACACCATGGAATATGAGCGTGGAGCACTAAGCCGAAATATCCTAGAGTCATTACATTAAGTTAAATTTTGTATTTAAAATAAAAAATTGGAAAATCGATTTTCATTTATTATTCGATTTTTCGTTTAAAAATGAATGTCTAAAGTCCAGAAACAACTCTCTCATTTATCAGTCTCCATCCTTCGCTACCTAAATCGCTAAGAAATGCCGAATATTCAGAATGGTCTTTTACAATCGACTTTGTTATTTTTTCCGTTTTTACATTTAAAACCTTATATTCATATTTTACCATTATCATTTCACTCCTTAAGTTACAATTTAAATATTGAATTATAAATGAAAATGGAGCAATAATCATTTAATTGTTTGGATTCTAGCTTCAATCCCTCGATTAATATTAAGAATTGCAAAAGATGTTGGAGGTCCAAAGTAGCTTTCTTCTATGTATCCTTTTCCGGGGTTTACTAGTAATATCCCCTTCTTTTTTTCAATTAAAGGATCATGAGTATGACCGTAGACAATAATATCTACATTATTTTTTTTAAACTCTGCCAATACTCTCTTATATATAACTTCACAACTTCCACCTTTAGCTGGATGAGTTATTCCTATTTTTTTACCCAAGATCTCAATGAATTCTTTTGAAGGTACTTTTTTTCTAATCTCAAGGGGATCAGCATTACCATATACTCCTTTAAAATATCTTCCCTTGAGCTTCAAGAAACCATTTAAAACATTAATTGAAATATAATCGCCACAATGGATCACCCAGTCTGCGTCTCTTATCGCTACTAACATTTCTTTAGGTAATTTCTCATAAGTATATTCATGAGTATCACCTACAATAACAATATTTACTGACTGATCCATCTCCCAATCTTCTATTTATTAATAATATTTATTGATATATAATGTTTTAATGATAGAATAAACAATAATAGTTATATTTACCTTATACGAAAAGTATATAATAATTTCCGTTGATTGTATATTTACAATTAAACCATTTTAAATCGCTTTGATTAATTTAAGATTTAGGAAGAAAAAAACATGTTAAATAAGCCAAAATCAATTACAGATCCTCCAAGCAAGGAGGAACTATTTAAACGATTGGAAAAAGTAAGATTTTTAATGGAAAAAGAAAACCTCGATTATTATATCTCTTTTGATCCTGTAAACATATATTATCTTACAAACTTTGCAAATTATGTCCATGAACGTCCTTTTATTTTAGTGATTGAAAATTCTGGTACTCCAAAAATGGTAGTCCCTCTTTTAGAAAAAGTTCATGTAGAGACACGAGCTCGATGTGATCTAGATTACATTAGTTACTATGAGTTTCCTGCTCCTGAAGGAAATAATTGGCATGATCTCTATCGGCCTCTAATTAAGGATGATGCTCGTGTTGGAATAGAACCAGCCATGCCTATAGGGATTGCTGAAAAAACACCCGGTAAGAAAATCGTTACTGATATTATCGAGGAGGTTCGCCTTATAAAATCTGATTATGAGATAGGTCGGACTTTTCATGCCTGCCGAGTTATTAATAAAGGTATTAAAGTTCTATTAAAGATCGCTAGACCAGGTGTTCTTGAATTCGCCATATATCAAGAAGTGACGAGTTCTATGACTAAAAAGATAATTGCGGATATCCCTAACGCCAATTTAATAGTCACCAGAGTAATTGGTGCTGTTTGGCCACCAAAAATCTCTCATGATCCTCATAGAATTCCTAATCTTTTCCAAGAGATGGAAGAAGGAGGCCCTCATGTCGCTATTGTTGGGGGTCAAATAGATGGCTACGGTGTAGAAGTGGAGAGAATATTTTTTCTAGGGGGGGGTTCCTGAGAAAGCAAAAGCTCCGTTTAAAGCTATGTTTGAAGCCAGAACCTTAGCATACGATCTCGTAAAGCCAGGAGCTGTTATGGGCGAAATTGATAAGAATGTACGGAAGTTCATTACTGAACAAGGGTACGGAGAATATATCATTCACCGCACGGGGCATGGTTTGGGAATCACCGGTCATGAAGCCCCATATATTGCTGAAGGATATGATAGGAAGTTAGAGCCTGGAATGATAATAAGTATAGAACCGGGGATATATATTCCAGGTGTAGGTGGTTTTCGGCACTCTGATAGTGTATTAATTACAGAAGACGGTAATATGAAACTTACTCGAGCCCCTGAAGAACTTGATGAAGTTCTAATACATCTGTAAGGTGTTTTTTATTTAATTTCTCTTTTTATTTTATTTAAATCCTTTCTTGGTGTCGGTTCAGGAATTTTACCCTTTATATATCCCAAAGGTAAAATTGTTAAAAGAAAATCGTCTTTTCCAAGTCCTAAAATACTTTTAACCTTCTCCCGATCCATCGAGCCTAACCAACATGTTCCAATATTTAAGGACCAACCCATTAATATCATATTCATTGAAACTAAAGTTGTATCTTGGATATACCAGTTTGGGTTCTCTGAAATTTTTCCAACTATTGCTATGCCAATCGGTGCTTTTCTTACGAATTTACTGTATCTACCAGATTTTGAAATTTCTTTTAAAAGCGTCCGATCTTTTATTACTATAAATTCCCAAGGTTGTTTGTTTGATGCACTAGGAGCCCACCTTCCTGCTTCTAAAATCATCTCAATATCTTTATCTGAAATGTTTTTATCTTGAAAACTTCTAATGGATCTCCTACTTTTTATAAATGCTAACATTTCCTCTGGTTCAATAATTTTAAACACACCATAATCTAATATTTAATAGTAATTAATTAATCATGTATTAAAGTAGCTATCCATTTAATAAATGGATTATGGCAGGACTGGTCTTACATATGCATTAATTATATTTCAAAAAGTAAGGTATTTGGTACTAAACAAAGTAAAAAAAAAAAAAGATTTAATTAGACTATTTCTCTACTAATCTGATCTAATTCCTTCCTCAACGGTGGTTTTGGGATCTTACCTTTAACATACCCGATAGGTAGAATGGTCAAAATAAAGTCATCTTCCCCAAGTCCTAAAACTTCCTTGGATTTTTTTCTGTCCATACTCCCAATCCAACATGTACCTAGATTTAGTGCCCATGCCATTAACATAATATTCATGGAAGCTAATGTCGTATCAGTCTCGTACCAATTTGGACTTTCATTTGTTTTACCCACAATTGCTATTGCTAAAGGTGCTCTTCTAAATGGAGCGCTAAAAACTGCTTTAGTCTCCCATAATCTTTTTAACAATTCTTTATTTTTAATAACTATAAATTCCCATGGTTGTCTATTTGAAGCACTTGGAGTCCACCTTCCCGCTTCTAATATCATTTCAATGGATCTAGAAGGGATTTCTTTATCTTCAAACCTTCTAATAGTCCTTCGATCTTTTATAAACTCAAAAATTTTTTCTGGATCAAACATTTTTTCAGCCTATTTCATTATAAAAAAAGAAACAATATATAATATAAAAAAATCTACTTTTTATATAGCTAAAGTTTTAAAGAATTAATTTTATTATGCAAATACAAATTTTTAAGTTAAAATATTAATATTAAAATTGATTTTAACTTTAATATAATTAGAATTTTATAACAAACTTAATTTAAATCATAAAAGAAATTTGGAAAAAATCATGTCATTAAAAGAATTCACTAAAGAGGTATTTACTCGCTATGGATTGACAGAAGATGATATTAAAGTTTATATAAGGTATTTAAGAGTGCCAAGAGCAACTATGAGCGAGGTTTACCTATCATTTGAGGAAGAGGAAATCGAGTATGCTAAAGTAGAGGAAGTAACTAATAAGCTTGTAGAATCTAAATTTTTACTAAAAGTTGATGGAATAGTTGAAAGATATATTCCTCTTGAACCTTTCTTTGAGTTATTTACCAATGAATCTGGAATATTTAGAAACGAAATCGCGACTATCAAGAATAATGTCTTAGACGATCAATCCGTAAGATTTGAAAAACTTGAATCAATTCAAAATAAAAGTATTGGAGAAATTGATAGTGCTATAGATGCACAAATTAAGGCTTTTTTTGAAGATTCCGATAATAAAAACACCAATAAAAAGGAAAATATTGAAAAACCAACAGATCGGTTTAGAAATACATCTAAAACTTTAGAAAACGCTCTTCATAATAATATCGAAAAAGATTATTCAGAATTAAATGCCGATTTGGATCAGTTAGATAATGAACTATCATCAATAACAGATTCACATAATACATCATCAAAAGAGTTAGAGAAAAATATTCATAATACCATAGATAGTTTAAATCTTGACCTTAAGACAATTTCTGGATCTTTCGTTAATGATAATGAGAGTGAAATTAATACCGCTAAGGATAATTTAACCAAACTTACTGCTGAATTATTAGGAGATTTTGGATCTCGAGTAGAAAGTTTAGAAATCGAATTAAAGAAAGATTTAGACGGACATGTCGACCGTCATAAAAATATTGCCAATGAACTTAAACCAAAGATGGAACAAATTCTTGAAAAATATCTTGAAAGAATGGATAAAATTATTACTGATTTAAAAGAACGAATTACAAAATTATTAACAGAACACTCAAGTCATGTAAAAAGCACGACTACCAAAGTTGAGTCGGAGATTCATGATAAAGTTGAGAATAGATATACAATATTTAAAGATCAAGTAAATTCATATAAAGACAGCGCTTTAAATTTACTAGAAAATTTACTTGAAAATTCTAATAAG
>SDBS01004770.1_pt1 | contig 13296 bp, 14 predicted proteins | sample 2277091 | NCBI WGS metagenome assembly SDBS01 (sample SAMN10404972, study PRJNA504765) | marine sediment metagenome | isolation source: marine sediment core GS10_PC15, 163 cmbsf | place: Arctic Ocean: Southern Knipovich Ridge | collected 2010 | reverse complement strand
GGCCAACTGTCGGAAGGACGGCTCGTAATTGGGACTTGACTCCGTTTTGGTTAGATATCTATGAAGATAATTCACCGAGCATAATGGTAGTAGCTGGCCGTCAAACTTTTAAAACGACATTTTGTACGGATCTTATTGGCTGTCTCTCAACAAGCACGGCACGATCTGAGATATGTTATGTTACTGACAACGAACCTCACTTGTCAGCTTTCAGTAAGCAAAGACTCCGTATCGAAACATTTTTACAAAATCCAATCCCACGACAATTTCTTCGACACGATAGGGCAAACATCGGAGAGTTTTCACTCGTCAACGACTCAGCAATTTATCTCGTAACTGACGAAGGCCAATACAAAAAAGTTGAGGGCAAATCTTTACTTGCGTTAATTCTGGATGAGGCCCAATATCAAGACATACAATTTCTAGTCAGAGGAAAATATGCACTGTTTCAAACACACGGACGTTTCTGGATGCTCGGCATTGGAGGAGAGGCCGGAAGTGAGTATCATAAAGAGTGGGAGAAAACAGATCAGCGTGAGTGGATTTATGAAGATAAGTTTTGGTATGATAAAATAGAGAGAGACGCTCAAGGCTTTATCATCAATGACTCTGACGAACTGAAAGTTATTTTGAATGGCCGATGGATTGCACAAAAGCCAGAGAACGCTCAGCATAGAGGCTATCATTTACCTCAAACAATTTTTCCAATGATTCCAAGAACTATTGAGGACGCACAATTACATAACATCAATCCAGAGTTTTCCATTGAATATCAAGAGAAATATTCTCCTAATTCTGTTTTACAATCACACTGTTACGGAACGTTTTACAAAGCCGAGCGAAGGCCAATCACTCCGGCTATGGTCACAGCTTGCTATAATAATTACATGACACTTTTATCTCCTGGAGAACTCAAAGAGCTCAAGGCGATTTTTGGTAATGAAATCCGAACTATCATGGGAGTTGACTTTGGCTCTGGACGGACGCAAGGAAAAACCGTTATTAGTATTCTTATTCACTGGAGAAAATCTGGACGCTATCAAATTGCGTGGATCGAGCAAAGACCTCAAGAACATCAACTCGATCAAGCAAGGTATATCGCTGAACTTGGACAGAATTACAATGTGGATTATGCAGTTGGCGACCTTGGCTACGGAGCAATCCAGGTTAAAGTGATTCAAGACGGAGGACGAGATTCACATGATGTTAAATTTTCTGGCCTCGGCCGAAGATTGTTTGTCGGTTGTAGAACGATTGGCGATGAGACAAAACCTGAAATGCGATATAAACAAGACACTGACGAACATGGGACAGAGCTCGGAAGATTACAAATTGATAAGACAACGGTTATACAAAATTTTATCGACTTCATTGGCACTTACATATCTCATCCCACTAGAACCGAGGATGAGGAACTTAAACGAACTAAACTAATCATACCTCACAAACTAGATTATCAGTGCGATTTTCTCATGGACGATCTTTGTGCAACGACACGAAAAGATATCGAGGAGGCGATCGATCAGACTGTCGAAGATCCAAGACAGAGAGCTCGCAAGGAATTTAATCATCCGAGAGATTCCGTGATGAGTTTGATATATGCTATTATAGCAGACACAAATTATGACAGTGGGAGGTATGCGATATTTGGCACTAGAAAAAGAAAACGCTAAACTTCCTCTTGTTACTCCTCATTGGATTAAAGTAAGATTTGAATTTGTCAAGATGTGTAAGGAGCTTAAAATAAGATCGCTTGACGATCTAGATTAATTGATTTTCATAGTTTAATAGAAAACTATTCAATACTACTATACGGTTACATGAAATGCCTTAATGCTGATTGTCCAGTCAAAGGAGGAAAATCGTGCCGTACTCCAAAAGCTCCAAATTGGAAGCTGTGGCAATTATGCTATCTATGTGCAATAAAATACTCTAAGACTCCAGACACGCCTCAAGCCAAATATTATGAAGATAAACACAAACACGGAACTGGAGGAACTTGGATGGAACCGGCTAAATGTATGCCTATGGCTTGGATCAAAGTCTAAACACTTGTATATTTTGACGAGAGATAATTTTTAGCATGGCCTGGACGACTCGACTTCGTAATGGACTAGTCAAAATGTTAGCTCCAGAGAATCGCTATGATCATTTAGCTCCCTCTGGCCCGGCTCCAAATAATTCCCTTGACGTTAATTCAATGAGGATGAGTTTTGAAGAAGCTATAATGTCTGGCTCTCCTCCAGGATTATCTCAGCCAGTTTGGGGCCCTGAGATATCAACTGTCGGAAGATACTCAAGAGAAGGTTATACAAGCAAAACTTTTGATAGGCCATTAATTTCGTTTTCAGCTCAAGCTTTACCATTAGCCAATGATGAGGACGTGACACTCGCATTGAATCATTTAGCGTCTCAAGTTACTGGAGGCGAACATTTTTGGAAGGGACAGAATGATCAGATTACAGAATACATTGAAAATTTTTCTCAAGCAATAGACTTTGACGAGCTTGACACAATTATTGTTAAAGAGTTGTTATGGTTTGGAAATAGTTTCTGGAAGCCTAGAATGGGAGTCGGAGCAATTAGATCCAAACATGATATAATGCACATACCAATTTCATCGGCTGTTCGTATATGGTGGGACAGACAAAGGATTCCATACAAGTATGAATTTAGAGGAGCCGAATACCAAGGCTATCATAATCCAGATGAGATAATTCACTTAAAATGGAATCCAATTAATGCGTCAGCGTTTGGCGTAGGATTTGGAATTGCCATGACAACTTCGCACAGCTTTGAACAAATCACAGCTAACGGAGCCGAAACTAATGTCGTGCCATCACTACTTGATCGTAAATATTCTAATCAATTAACCATGCACGTCACGGAGAGACGTTATACTCCTCGCAACGTTTGGATAGCTCCAGATGCCGATGAGGAAGAACGTGCAATACTAACAGCTAAAATCCAGGATTTGAAATTAGCTGAGGACGTTGTAGCTGGCTCGCAAGTTGAGATCAAAGAACTTGGAAGCTCAAGCCGTGCATTTAATCCGACTCAGTTCACGGACACCGTTCTAGGGCCCATTATGAAAGCACTCCAAGATTTCAGAGGTAAGCAAGGAACTGAATCATCTCATCAATTCGCTAACGCTAAAACGTCAGCCGTCCTTGACGAAATAGGATTATCATCTTTTCCATTAGCTGTGACTCGAATGTTAATCGAGCAATTATTCCGTCCTTGGTATGACTTGAATCCAATCTATGATCCAAGCTACGGAGGAGGGATTGTGGCGATTCCCTGGGATGATTGCGAATACGAACTACACTTCGGACGTGTGGCCAAGCAAGATATCGATTTACCTGATCAAATTAAATTAATTGAGTTAGCGATTCAAACTGGAGCCGTTCAAGATCCAGTCGAGATTCGTGACTTGTTAGAGGATGCCGGACTCGGATTAAGAAAAGAGTATGGCGAACAGATGCAAAATGAATATCAAGATTACAATGCTGTGCCTCCAGACTTTGAGCAACCAATGGAAGAACCTTTAGCAACTGACTCACAGTTCGGAGGAGGGCCAGTTAATTTCTCAAATCAAGGCATGGGATTACCTCCTAATGATATGCCAATTTTTAATGACATGATCCAAGATGTGCGAGGAGACAATCCGGCCACTGATATTCCTCATGGACGATATCCTTTTGTCCCGGAGCCCTATGACGGACAACCTAGCGATCCAAGATTAAATTTTACAGAAACAAAGAGGAGATTATTTGACCGTAAGACATTATACAAGAGATAAGAGAAAATTAATTATGATCCCACATGAGGATAAGAAAACTCTCGTTGACGCTATCAATGGCTTATGGGTATGCACATGGGAGGACGAAGATTGACTCACTTTGACGTTGTAACATCTAACGGAGGATTGATTGCGACAGAAGTTAAGGACGCTAATCCAGAGTTTGAAACAAAAGTATATGACTTTGTAACACCTAACTGGATTGTTCAACCTTGAAAATGAGTTTTAAACTAAAAGGAACGCTTAAAGATAAAAACGGTAACATTTTCCATTTTACAGAAAAAGACGTAAAAGCTTTGGAGATTGTTCAGCCTTGATTCCCGATCATTTTTGCTATATCGTAGGTGACAAAGACGTAGGCCGTTGTCCTCAATGTGGACGCAACAAAATAGAAATTTATCAGGAACTCGAACGTCTTGGTTAAATGTCCTGAATGTGGCCACGAATTTGAGCTAGACGAAGGCGAACAAATAGCTAAACAAGAATTTATCAAAAGTATAGTGAGTGATATCAATGCCTGAGAAATTAGAACGATGTGTCAGTGACGTTAAGGGACAAAAGGGAGCCGACTCAGCATGGGCTATTTGCACAGATGCACTCAAAGAATTACAAGATCATCCTTACAAGCCTCCCTACAAAGAATCTATTAATCCTCAAGACAGACTCGACAAATCAAAAGACGTGGGCCCTCCAGATCCATTCGATAAAATCGAACAAGAGGCCGTCTCAATCGGAGGAGACTTATCCGGTATTTCTATCGGAGGCAAGCGTCACGAAGATCAAAAACTCCTGGAGGGAGGCCCAGGCTCAGGCTCACACCGTCAAGGCAAAGCGATGCCATCAAGTGCCGTGACTCCAATGGGACGAGGCAAAACTTCAACCTCAGCTACAAGAGTTAATGAAATAGAATCTATTTGTCCATGCGATAATTTTGACAATGTTCACAGAGCATTAATGCAAGAGGCCAGTGAGGACGATACTGAGTGGATTACTGTTAAAGGAGCACACATACCAATCAAGAAGGGAGAAAACAAAGACGAAGTTGTTAAGAGTTTTCTAGCAAAGCAAGGAGGAGGAGAGAAAAAGAAAACCGATAAACCTTCTGGCTCTTTATCTAATCAATCCGAAGGTGAATTAATAAAATCAATCAAAGCCGGAAGTAAGGATTTCAAGGATTGGTATAGAAGTGAAAAGAATGAAAAAGAATATGCAGAGATTGAGAGAAGAAATAAAGAAGTCCCAAAACCCAAAAGGCCAGAGGGAGCCGGAGGGACAATATTCCAAGATGATCCAAACGCTATTTCAAAGTATGAAACTAAAATAAAATATTTGGAGGATGTGGGAGATTACTGGAAAAAGATTACTAAATTTCCGGCCAGAGATTATCATACACGGCCTACACAATTAGGCGATGCAAAATATTATGAGATGAGCAATAACAGTGCAAATTTAAACACTACAAGAAAACAACTTGCTAAAGTAAAAACTAGAAAAGAATCCGGAGCGACACTTGAGAGAAAAGTAACTTACAAGGGAGGAAAACCGAGGTTTTACTACAAAGAAAATCCTAAAGAAGGAACGAGCGAAACAATAAACTTTGACGGTATTTTTGATAATGTCCTTAACGCACTTAGAAAAGAAACAAAATAGTGCTAGCTGTGGCAACTGTGCTCACTTTGTAGCCGGAGGCCGATGCTCACTAGTTCAAGGTAGAATAGAAGCTGAGGACGTTTGCGATTTATTTCAGTCTGGAGCCGTGATGCCAATGGTCACAGAAGTTGATCCGGCTTGGACAAAACATGAGGCCAATTATCGTCCAATGACAATTCAAGAAGCTATCGGCAACGTCAATCAATTAACTCCAGAGTATCATTCGGAACCTATGGCCTCTTTAGTTAACTCAGTAATCGAGAGATATTATTTTCTATTAAACCAAGGGATTCCTCCTATGGAATCTAAACGCACAGTCATAGCAGAATATTCAAGCTTCCTTAATGTGACCGATGATTGGCGATGGAATCCAGATCCCGAAGTTGGAGGAAAAACAAATCCAACTGGAGAACTAACTGACAAAATTTTTGACAGTGGTTATCCTCCTATTCTCCCTTTGCCAGTCTTTGCAGTTACATCACCGTTTGACAATGACGGCACAGTTGATCACACTAATCCCGATATTGTTCAACGAGAGTTTAACGAACAGCATGAAGGCTATGCCGGAGGACGTGACGTTGAGAATCTTTATCAATACCAAACGTCAGAGCCAGAGATTCAAGTGACACAATCTCATTTTATTCCAACTGACACAAATCAGAATACTAAAAATTATGTGGATGCTCCCTTCCAAGTCCCGGCCGAGCCATCAATGCACAATGAAAACGCCTTTGTTAGTTTCAAATCAATACCTGAATGGCAATACGATATCGAACAAAGTCAAGGAGGACTCAAAGAGTTAATCATTGAGCGTGACAAAAAGACTGGCCAATGGGTTAAGCATGGCCTAACAAAAGGCGAATACAATACTGACCATTCACTCGCTCCAATCCTGGATCATGCGAGAGCTGATTACTTACACGGCAACAAGAACAAAAAAGATGATCCTATTGAAATGCCTCACATGGTAGTTAGCACTCCGGAACTTCCAGACGATCCTCACATGACAGTATCGGAGCTTGATCTTGACGACAAACTTGAAGAAGCTCACTCTCAAATTCATAGAGACTTATCATTAGTCGATATCCCTGGAGACACGCCAGAGGCGAAAAAAGAAGAAAAGAAAAGCCGTCTAGCAATTCTCGCTCCTTGGCTTGTATTACTCGGAGGATTGGCCGGAGCCGGGTATTTCTTGAGTCAAGATAAGATGCAACTCCTAGCTAAATTCGTCTATCATGGCCACGAATATCCAGAAATTTGTCAAGGCTTTGACGGACGCACGTTTGATTTATTGAACAAGAATAATCGTCCAGTCCCTCCAAGCGAAGGACTAGGATATACTAACACTCATCCAAATTGTAAATGCACATGGGAATTTAAGAGAGCCATTGGAGACAAAGCCACTCCGTTGAAAAAGACTGAAAAGAAACACATCAAGTTTGTCAATAAAGAAATCAACAAAGCAAGCAAGAAGGGAGAATTGCATAGAGTCTATGAGGACGGCCATCTCTCTAAGAAAACTTACAAGACTAACTTTAGAAAAATACAAGAAGCTGTCGAGCAAATTCGTCAAGACTTTAGATGGCTCGGTGATGATTATCTTGAGAGAATTAAACAAGTCGATGCTCCAGGCCAGATGTTTTTAATTCGTGCCAGTAGTGAGGCAATAACTGATCATAGGCAAGACGGAGAGCCTTTGCGTAGATGGCTAAAGCCAGACGAACTTCATGCGATGGCTCGCACAGCCGTAGGTATGAACATGGACATTAATCATCATATAGAAAACAAAACAAACTCTCAAGTCCTGGATTCTGAATTTGACAAAGAGCGAAACGAAATTCAGATGATTGTGCATGAGGAAGATCCCGAAGTGCTCCAGGCAATCAGAGACAACACAATCACAGCCGTATCAATTAACGGAGGAGCTCCTCGTTCCGAAAAGGTAGAGTGTCCGGACTGTGAGGACGGAACTAGCTGTGAGTGTTTTCTAGTGCCAGAAGGCGTGATTCTCGGAGAGCTTGACAACGTAGCTTTAACCTGGGTTGTCACTGATCCTCACGGCATGATGTTCAAAGGTAGATGGATCGCTCCGGCAACGCCTGGAGTTAAAGTGACAGCCATTGAGCCATTATAGTTATTGAGGATTAGAGCTCTGAATAAATGCCCTAATGCCCAATTAGTTAAAAATAGGAGCCAAGGTTGACAATAGTGTTTCCTTCATTTTGTCCTCAATAACATACTTAGATTTCTGTCTCAAATTCTTTAACAAAATCTACGCAATACAGCAACGAGGGCTCTATTCTCATGCAGAAGTCTCTAATTTAATGAGAGAGATTGAATCAGTCTTAGATAAGATTAAAGAAAAAAATCAAACTCAACAATTACTCGATTGGTATTCCAGAGAGTTTAATCCCGAATATCAGCTTACATGGCTCCGATATACATTTCATCAACACTTGAAAAGAGCTGGCAAAGATCCACTCAAAACACTTGTATAGTTTTAGATTGATTTCAAGACATGAGTAGTTCTCTTTATGAACGTGCTAAGGCTCTCGGAACGTTTGCTCAAAATATCGCTTGGTTTTCACCTAGCTTTGTGCCAGTCGCTCCCTCAGCTCGTTCGTCAAATCTAATTATACAAATTCAAAGTTCAACTTCTGTTATTGTCGAACTGACAACTGACGGAACTAATTATTTCGTAATTAACTCCGGTAATGCTATTCCAATAGGCTTTTCTCAATTTGAAATTTTTGCAACAAAAGATGATCTAATCAATCTAAGAACTTCGGACGGAGCCGGAATATCAGTTGATTGCAGACTCGTCAATGACTTGGACGCTTAATGACTAGATTCCCTATTCAAGGAGTAGGCTCCGGAGGAGGCCAAGGAGGAGGAGGAGTTGAACGAGAAAATGTCGCCTCACCTAATGACGACTTTTGGATTTACGATGAATTTTTTTATCCCACTTTTTCAGACATTGGATTACATTTAGAGAACGTTCAAGCTTCTGGAAGTGTGCCATCTGGAGTCGGAGGACTTGTTCAACAAAATACCAATGCCGTAAATAATAACGATACAAGACTCAACACCTGTGGGGCCGGAGGAGTAGCAATCGATATCTCCAAAAAAGCAATTCTCAAGTGGCGAGCAAGAATGACCGTTGACAATGCCTTTACAGCGTTTATCTGTGGCTTTGTTGTCGGAGGCGATGGGCCTCAAGCTCCTTTTCCTTACGTCAATAAACCTGGCCCGATAATCACATTCTTTTATGAAGGAACCGGAGGAGCGTCCGGAAATATTGACACCTATTCAGCAACGGCTCCCGGAGGAGTTAACGAAGAACAAACGGACACTGGAGTAGCTATGGGAACTGGATTTCACACTTACGAAATAGAAGTCGATTCCGGAACTATAACGTACAAGATTGACGGAAATATCGTCAAAGTTCAAACGACAAATATTCCAACTGGAATCCTTGGAGCATGGATCGGAGTGCAAAACGGCACGACAGCAAGCCGAGGTATTGTGATCGATTCTTGGTTTATGTTTAATTCAAGGTAATCAAAAACACTTGTATAGTTAGACACGGAAACAATTTTAATGGATTATAAAACCAAACTTCGAGAATGTCGATCATGTGCCGAAGCTAAGCCAATCATGGAATCTTTACGCATGGGATCAAGCCAAACTCAACTTATGGATTACTATTATCAGTTGAGAGCTAGCAAAGATCCACGACAACAAGCTCACGGAGAAAATGCTTTTGCGACAGCAATAAGAGAAGTTGAAGAAAATCACAAAAACAACGACAAACATCAAGAATCTAACGGAGGCCTTCATAGAGATCAAGGAGGAGAAGCTGATATTGCCGGAATCATCGACAAAGAAAAAGAGGCCGATGAAATTACCGGATCATTAGATTCTCATCAATCCTCAGATATCGATATGCCTTATCCAAAAGAAGGTAAAGACACTCCAGAATCAGCTATTGAATCAATGCAAGGAGGAAGCTCAGCCGGAACCTCACAGATGGGAGCCGGAGTATCGGACGGAAGTAAAGAAGCTATGCCTATGATGCCTCCAATGCAACCTCAAAATGGTATGCCTCCAATGGCCCCAGAAGTTCAACAAGCTATGCAACCAAAAATGCCTCAGATGCCTCAGATGAATACACCTCAAGCTATGAGACAGATGCAATATACTGTCGAAGCTAACAACAAACAGCTCTTTAATCGTATCATCAATCCTCTCATTAGAGAAGTTAAGAAACTACGAGAAGCTAACATCGCATTAGATAAAAAAGTTCAAGAGACACAAAGTAATGCCGGAACTATGAAACTTGATATAAATAAAATCAGACAAGATTCTCCAGTGCATGAACACCGTTTAAGAGAGACTGTCCCAGGAACTAACATTGAAATCCCAGAGACACGATTCCCAAGAGCAGAGCTTGAAAACAAGCGATATCAGATCGCTCAACTCGATAAAGAATTACAAAAAGCTAAACCTTTTTACCAATAATCCCACTTTTCTTTTTTTTAATAACACTTGTATAGTAATACGAGAGTAAAATTTTAAGCATGACTGATAAATACTTTGGACTTTTTGACGGAGCGATCGATGAGAGAGCTTATGTCATAAACGCCATAGCAGACGAACAAATTACTATCGGCTCACCTGTCACAGTAGTAGCTCCGGCTGTCGGAGAACTATTGCCAAGAGTAGAACCCACGGACTCAATCACGGCTTACATACACGGTGTATGTGTCGGAGGAGATTCTAACGGAACTTACGGAGGATCTAGCGAAATAGCTGGAGAGGCCGGTGACGCTGTAAAAGTTTGTATCAACGGTAGATGTAAAGTTAGAGTCGATGGCTCTGGCACTCCAGTAGCAATAGGATCTCAATTAGGGCCTCAAGCCACTGACGGAGTAGCCGTAGTCGCAGTAACAACTAACTCAGCTTTTGCTCGAGCTTTGCAAACAAGCACAGCCTCGACAGATTTCATCGCTTGTTCAGTTGACCAAGAGGGAGTTGTAGCATAATGGTAAAATACAATTCCGAAAAGGTAACTCGACAATCTTTAATGGACTTGCCAGAAATGACACACATTAGAGAAGCTTTGACAATCGGAGCAGAAGCTAATCGACAAATTGGCCGACCTATGGACACATGGCGACCAATCCGAGAAACTCCTCTATCAGCCTTCTTTGATAAATCTCAAGGCTCATTAGAGAATATGAGATTAAATCCAAATCTAGGCGAGATTTGGTATAGACAGTATGGTATTAGAATCGGTGATATGGCAAAGACGAATCCGTATATCGGAGGTAAGCCTTTGCAAGAAACAATCGCTGTGCCAAATACACTGTCAATATTAAAAATCGCTGACGAAATAATTGAAGGAGCTGAACCCTGGAGTGATTGGAAACAATACGACAGACTAATTGATATGGACACGCCAAAAGTTAACGTCCCACGAACTCAATACACTGACACTGTCGGAGGATCTAAAACAGACAACCCGACAATCAATATCTTCGCAGAAGCCGGAGGAAAACCTCCAGTAATCGGAGGTAAGGTTGAACCAATAGAACTTGATTGTAGCAATACAAAAAATAGTTTTAGAGGAACGATACAAGTTGAGAGAAATGATGTAAAGGATAATAATTTTTTGGCCGTTGAGCAACCACTTAAAAATGCAGGTAACATGATTTACTTCCTTGTTGGCAAACGTCAAATCGACAACCTTGTCGCAACGACAACCGTTAACACGGACACAAAAGCAAATCTTGACCTAGCTACTCCAGTGCAAAGTGAATTTGAAGCTTTGTCACGAGTTATCAGATCACGATTCCCTGGAACTCAGAGGAACAGAGCAGATACAATGTTCATCAACCCGGCTGATGCTTTCTTAGCAGTAGCAACTTCAACCGGAGCGAGTGGCACATATCCGTTCTTATCCCGATTCATCTTAGGGCCAACTGACAACAAAGACGTTGTAAATAATTCTGGACTAGCTTCCAGTTTAGGCCTCAAGAATGTCTGGGAAACTCCACAGATTGCAGAAGGAACCGTGATGATAACAAAACGTGACGTAGCTCAAGTAACTGGACTAAGAGAGGACTTGACGCTAGAGAACTTTGACTTAACTGTCGGAGGACTTTACAACACTGACTTAGTAATTCGTTTCGATGTTCAACAAGCGTTTGAAGATGGAGCATTTAAAATCACGGCATTTAATGTATAGGTGATTTGGATGGGAACTCTAAGCTGTCAACGATGTGGGGCTCAAGCCGAAGGCAATACCCAAAAAGAAGCTGACGATAAAATCGATCACGCAAGAGGTCAAATGATTGGCCGTCCTTGTTCGGGTAAGCAATCGGATCTCCGATGGACTGACTCTCAGAAAAGAGAGGAACGTCCAGAAATTGTTGTGGCTGAAAACATAACAGAGTCAAAAAAGTTCAAGAAAACAATAAAGAAATCCAAAAGGGGTTAAACCCTATTTTCTCTTTTTTATCATGGAAGATTTAATCTACGGAATTGAGCCAGCTCATGTGCTAGTCGTGCTCGTAGGCGTGGGAGGCTCTATTATCGCATATCTCTATAAAATCAATAGATGCCTTGGAAAACAAGAAGGCCGATTGGATTCCCTGGAGAAATCTTTTGGCCGAATAGCCGAGTCACTTTTATCACATCTTGACAAAAAGAAATAGTCAAGGTAGAAATTAGCTTTTGATCGTAGCCGATCTTTGAGACACAAAGCTTCTTCTTGATCTACCTTGACATTAACTTAACCAAGTGTCAAATAACATTAAACGCATAAACTAATAATGTAATTTTGTCGAGCCGTGTTAATGACAAAGACAATAGGCGTTTCTAACAAAACGCACAAAAAAATAAAACGAGACGCAAACGAGGAAGATATGACAATCAGAGACTTCGTTCAAGACAAACTCGGACTCATCCTGATCGCAACTATGCTGTCAGTCGGAGGACTTGGACTCGCATACGCTGAGGAAGTTACTGTCAACGTTCCTTTTGACGAATGGGATATGGAAACTTCAATGTTCACTGGCGAGAAACTCGGCAACGGAACTATGGTTTATGTTTTCGAGTATCGATGGATTGGCTCACTTGATCAAATAATGAGAGAGTGGCTTAGCCGACTACCGGAGACTCCAGACGAATTTGACAAGCTGACTATTCCTGGCACGGAGAAAATCATAATCCCTCCAGAGGAGAGCCCAATCAAAATAACAGAACGTGAAACAAGAGAGGAAGTCGATGAACGATTAATTGAGTTAGTCGATGAACGGAGAGCCGAGATTCAAAGAGAAGCTGATACACTCATTGAAAATTTAGCAGAGTGTAGAACTGGCCTTGGAGCTTTCGGAGCTTACCAAGAACAAGAGGCAATAGAATCCTATACAGATCAAACTCGATGGCAATTTGCAATACGAGATAATTTGTCGCAAGATCCTCAAGTCGGAAAAATTCTGAAAGCTATTGAAGAATGTCGTATTATGAAAAAATATGCTGACATGAATTTAATAGGAGCTTACGAATTGAATCGATACCTTGCAGACTTGGCCGGAACTGACTATCTAGGAAGAACAGCCGAACATCCATTGAATCCGAGTGTCACTGACCAATCAGACTCTATGGTAGAAACTGATCCAGTGACAGACAGAGACATAGCTGACGAAGTTCAAGAAATGGAAGAACTCAGAGACAAACTAATTGAAGAACGAAAGTTTGAAGATCCAGATGCCGACTTTACCGGAATCAACCGAGGAGGACAGCCAGAAGGATTAAAGTGTCAGACACTAGGACAGCCA
>SDBS01004769.1_pt1 | contig 13296 bp, 15 predicted proteins | sample 2277091 | NCBI WGS metagenome assembly SDBS01 (sample SAMN10404972, study PRJNA504765) | marine sediment metagenome | isolation source: marine sediment core GS10_PC15, 163 cmbsf | place: Arctic Ocean: Southern Knipovich Ridge | collected 2010 | reverse complement strand
ATGAAGCTACATGAACTCAAACCGAGACCGGGCGCGACGAAGCGCCGTAAGAGAGTCGGTCGTGGTATCTCGGCAGGGCAAGGAAAGACAGCCGGACGGGGCACGAAGGGCCAAAAGGCACGTTCGGGGTGGGGTGGAAAGTTGTACCACCAGGGTGGAAATGTCCCCTTTTATCGGAGGCTTCCTTTTAAACGGGGTTTTACGAACATCAACCGCGTCCGATGGTCTGAGGTAAACCTTGAGCGGCTTGAAGATTTCAAGGCAGATGCGGAAGTGTCCCCTGAAAGCCTGGTTTCTGTAGGTGTGCTGCGTGACCTCAAGCATCCGGTCGTATTGCTTGGAAGAGGTGAAGTTAAAGTGCCATTGAAAGTTCGAGTGCATCGGATTACGAGTGGCGCACGGTCAAAGATCGAAGCAGCAGGCGGCAGTGTGGAGGTCATTGAACGGTGAAACCACCAGGACGACGTGAGAGGATCAACCTATGAGAAGGTCAACCTTTCGTTTTCTATTTATTTCGCCCGATATTCGAAACCGCTTACTGATCACCATTTTGCTGCTGGTCATCTACCGCTTGGCCGCGCATGTACCGGTTCCAGGTATCGATCGAACAGCTGTGCAGGCTATTATGAGCGGATCCGGGGCGGGACAGACACTCTTCGGGTTGCTGGACCTCCTCTCCGGTGGGACCGTATCGAATTTCTCTGTGCTGGCCATGGGCGTTTATCCATACATCACTTCCCAGATTATCCTTCAGCTTCTGGGCCCCATCATTCCCGCCTGGCAGGCGCGCTCCGAGGATGACCCACGAGAGTACAGAAAATGGATGGAGAAGTGGACCTACTATCTGGTTGTTCCGATGGCTGCACTCACGGCGGTCGGTCAGATCCGCTTGTTTGAGCAATACGCGACCCAGCAAGGTGGGAGCGTTCTGTCGTATCAGTTCGGGCTGAACGTCCAGACATTTACAACCATCCTAACTATGACGGCGGGAACGATGTTTGCGATATGGCTCGGTGAACTCATATCCGAATACGGGGTTAAGAATCAGGGTCTTTCGCTTATTATCTTCGCGGGTATCGTCTCTCGAATGCCGGCCAACTTTGGTCAGATTCTCTCCGGACAAAGCCAAGTCGTGGTCTTGCTCCTGTTCTTAATCTTCCTCATGGTGTCTACGATTTTCGCAATCGTGTTCGTCCAGGAGGGGCGCAGGAATGTGCCTGTGATGTACCCGGGACGACGTGTTGGGAATCGGATGTCGATGCCCGTTAAAGGGACGCTCCCACTGATGATCAACATGGCAGGAATGATCCCGATCATCTTTGCACAATCTTTGCTCACCTTCCCGGCTGTTCTGGCACAATTCTTCGTGACATCTTCAAACGAGACAATTCAGAACATTGCCATCTGGTTGCAATCCACCTTTGGCGGTATCAGTAATACTTATTGGATCCTGTATTTCCTGATGGTCGTAGGTTTTACTTTCTTCTATACAGATGTCTTGTTTGCACAGCAAAACTACGGCGAAAATCTGAAGCGCTCGGGTGCGCAGATCCCTGGTGTAACCAGGGGCGCGCCAACTCAACGTTATCTCACGCGAGTCCTCCGCCGCATCACATTTCCGGGAGCTGTGTTCCTAGGATTGGTTGCGGTCATGCCGTTTCTCGTGGGACTGATCTGGCCGGTGGGAGGGGGCAACACAGGATTACTGCTCGTATCTTCGTCGGGTTTGTTGATTGTTGTTGGTGTGGTTCGGGATCTATACAGGTCCATCGAAGCCGAGTTGAAGCTTCGCGGTTACGACGCCGCTGTACTTGTGCGGTAGGATTTCTCACAAGCGTGGTCGTTATATGAACCTTAACAGGAACAGAGGATGGATCTCCAGGTATACGGTCGACCCGCGAGCGGGCGAGATTTTGGAATACAGCGAATAATCATGCATTCGAATCGTGGTGTCATTCTCAAAAGCAGCAAAGAGCTCGCATTGATGCGAGAGGCGGGGAGAATCAACGCTCAAGCGTTGACCGCTGCGGTGTCCGTGGTTAAACCAGGGGTCAGCACGCACGCCATCAATGACGCCGCTGCACGGGTTCTACGCGATTTTGGAGCCGAAGCAGCATTTATCGGTGTCCAGGGTGCGTACCCATACCCGGCCGAGACCACCATCTCAGTCAATGATGAGCTGGTACATGGCATCCCGGGGAAACGGGTGCTGAAAGAGGGCGACATTGTCAGCATAGATTGCGGGACAATCTACCAGGGTTTTGTCGGAGACTCAGCTCTGACAGTCCCGGTCGGAGAAGTGTCGGATGAAGCTCAGCGTTTGATGGATGCAACCCGCGAAGCGCTATTTATCGGAATTGCAGAGATGCTTCCTGGAAATCGCAGCGGTGATGTTTCTGCCGCGATCCAGTCCTACATTGAGGCTCAGGGGTTCCAGGTTGTACGTGAATATACTGGGCATGGTGTTGGTCAAAGCATGCATGAGGATCCTCAAGTTCCAAATTATGGCCGCGAGGGCAGAGGGGTAGGGTTGAAAACAGGCATGACGGTTGCCTTAGAGCCCATGGTGCTTTCGGGGGGATATGAAACCCGTGTCCTCAAAGATCAGTGGACGGTGGCTTCCCGTGATGGAAAATTGACCGCCCATTTTGAACATACCGTCGCAGTAACAGAAAATGGACCTTGGATTCTCACCCTGGTCGATGACGATCTGGACGAGGGTGAATGGAGTCGGTATAATCGTTACTTTGCTGATCGTCGGGGGGAAAGTGTGCGTGAAGGAGGCAAAACCAGATGAAAGTATCATCATCTGTACGAAAACGTTGTCCAAAATGCAAGATCGTTAAACGGCGTGGCAAAGTGTATGTAATCTGTGAAAATCCACGTCACAAGCAGAGACAGGGATAAATACATGGCAAGAATTGAAGGCGTTGACCTACCGAGAGAGAAACGTGTTGAGATCGGTCTGACCTACATCTATGGGATCGGCCGGAGTACTGCTCAGAAGGCGCTCGTAACTACGGGAATAAGTCCTGAAAGACGCGTGCGTGATCTGACCGAGGAAGAAATCACCGGCTTGCGAGATTTCATCTCTCAGAATTTAACCGTGGAAGGTGATCTGCGGCGAGAAGTCCAAATGAATGTCAAGCGATTGATAGAAATTGGATGCTATCGCGGTTTGCGTCATCGACGAAGTCTTCCGGTGCGTGGTCAACGCACCAAAACGAATGCGCGCACACGCAAAGGACCGAAGAAGACCGTTGCGGGGCGTGGCCGAAGACGAGGGACCAAGAAGAAGTAAGTTAACCGTCTCTCAGACAATCCGCAGTATGGATCTGGGTATTCTTCCACCCACGCGGCGACCATGCAGCAGGAGTGTCTGGGTTATGGAAATTAAAAAATAACAAAGATAGGCGGAGATATGGCAAGAGGATCAACAGGTTCACGGCGCAGCGGTTCCCGAAAGGTGAAGCGGACGCTCTCGCATGGACGAGCATATATCCATGCAACTTTCAACAACACGATCGTGACCATCACAGATCTGCAAGGCAATGTTGTTGTTTGGGCAAGCGCTGGCTCTGTGGGATTTAAAGGATCGAGAAAGAGTACACCCTATGCAGCCGGTCTGGCGGCGAAGGAAGCGCTAAAAGCAGCCGATGACCTTGGTTTGCAAGAAGTTGACATCATGGTGAAGGGCCCTGGCCCGGGACGTGAAGCTGCCATTCGTGCTCTTATCGCATCAGACTTGCGTGTGCGGTCGATCAGTGATGTCACACCCGTACCCCACAACGGCTGTCGTCCGCCAAAGAAACGCCGCGTGTAGGTAGAAGGAAGGAAAACCTGAAATATGGCAAAGTATAGAGGACCAGTCTGCAAGCTCTGCCGTCGAGAAGGCGAAAAACTTTTCTTAAAAGGGCAGCGCTGCTTTACACCAAAATGCGCTTTCGAACGAAGGAGTTATCCTCCTGGAGAACATGGGAAAGACTCCCAGTTCAAGCGGCGACGAGTCTCCGATTATTCCAGACAGTTAAGGGAAAAACAGAAGACTCGCCGGGTTTATGGAGTCACCGAGCGCCAATTCCGACGCTATTACCGCACCGCACTGCAAGAGAGAGGTATGACGGGTGAGAATCTTCTCCGTCTCTTGGAGAGGCGACTAGACAACGTCGTCTTCCGCCTTGGCTATGCAGAAAGCCGTGCACAGGCACGCACACTCGTGACCCACGGGCATTTTAATGTCAATGGACGTCGCACAGATATTCCATCCATGCTCGTACGGGAAGGTGATGAGATTGAAGTGCGGGAGGGCTCTCGAAAGCGAACCTACTTTAAAGAACTACCCGAGATTGCTGAATCAAAAACCGTCCCCGACTGGTTGGAGAGAGATATCAGCATCCTGTTTGGAAAAATCGTAAAGATGCCTGAACGCATGGACGTGGATGCCAATCTCAACGAACAATTAATCATCGAGTATTACTCACGGTAGACCGAATGAATTCGCAGAACCGCGGATTGAATCGTGGAGGCTAATGTGGTCGTTACCACCAATATTGTCATGCCGAAGATCGAGCGCGAAGCCGTAGCGCTCAATTACGGCAAATTCGTTATCAGTCCATTGGAAGCAGGATATGGCATCACGCTTGGGAATTCGCTCCGTCGGATTCTTCTCGCCTCCCTCGAGGGCACTGCTGTAACATCTATCCGCATCACCGATGTGGCGCATGAATTTACGGATATCCCGGGAGTACGCGAGGATGTGCTGCAACTGATGTTGAACATTAAAAAGCTCCGTCTGATCCTGCATGAGGGAGAGAGCGCACGACTTCGGCTCGAGGTAAAGGGCGAAGGCGTGGTGACAGCTGCCGACATCATCGCACCAGCGGAAGCCGAGATCGTCAATCCGGAGATGTATCTGCTCACCGTAGACGATGATAAAGCGCATCTGGAAATCGAGATGAACGTCGAGCGCGGCCGGGGCTATTCGCCTTCGGATGAACGTGGCAGACTTCCCATTGGGGAACTGCCCACGGATGCGATCTTCAATCCCGTTAGAAGGGTGAACTACGAAGTTGGTCGGGCGCGCGTGGGACAGGATACAAGCTTCGATCGTCTGATCATCGAGATCTGGACGGACGGGACGATTAAGCCGGAGGAAGCGCTCAGCCGAAGCGCGCAAGTGCTTATGGCGCACATTCGGGATATTGGGGGAGTTACAGAAGAAAGCCTCATGGTTGCTGCGACAGAAGAAGAACCTGTCCACACGGCCAACGAAACATATGAGACTCCTATAGAAAATCTAGACCTATCCGTACGGGTATTTAATTCCTTGAAGCGAACGGGAATCACCAACGTTGGTGAGGTCCTGGATATGCTTGAGAAGGGTCCCGAGGCTATGCTTTCCATCAGGAACTTTGGTGAGAAAAGCCTTGATGAATTAAAGGATCAATTAAAGGAAAAAGGCTACCTCGACGATGAGAACGTAGAAGCAGCCGACGCGGAGTGAGATAAAGATGAGACATCGAGTTTACGGGCGACGCTTAAGCCGATCGAAAGGGCATCGAAATGCCCTCAGACGCAACCTGATCAAAGATCTATTCTTGCACGAGCGCATACGAACTACCAAAGCCAAGGCTTCTGCGGTGCGTGGTAATGCTGAGAAGATGATTACAATGGCTAAGCGCGGTAATGAGGCCGGTGGTTCGAAAGCGGTGCATGCTCGCCGCACAGTTGCGGGTCGCCTTAATAACTCCGAGGCCGTGATGAAATTATTTGATGATATCGCTCCTCGGTATGTGGATCGCCCCGGCGGGTATACGAGGATTCTTAAACTGGGACCACGGCAGGGAGATGCTGCTGAAATGGTCCTGCTGGAATTGGTTGAAGAATAAGCTGGGATGGAACCAGCACAGGTGAACGCCAATGATCGTTCGCCTTATGTAGCTTACAAATCTATCGTTGCTTATGACGGGACCGATTTTCATGGTTTCCAGCGTCAGAAGCAGGGCGTTCGTACGGTGCAGGGTGTCCTGGAGGGTGCCCTCAGACAGCTTGGATGGGATGGTGCATCGATTCTCGCAGCCGGACGTACAGATGCTGGTGTCCATGCCCGTGGTCAGGTGATCAGCTTTCGCTTGAGGTGGAAGCACTCTCCTGAAACGGTCTGTGCAGCGTTGAACTCGTATCTCCCACGCGATGCAGCTGTGAGAGAGGCCATGTGTGTTTCGGATGATTTTCATCCTCGATTCTCGGCCCTGAAGCGCTGCTACTCATATACGGTGTTTCTGGGGAAGTCGCGGGAACCGCTGCATGAACGCTATGCCTGGCGACTGGCTCATGTTCCTGACCTTCAAGCATTAAACAGCGCATCCGCGCTAATGCTTGGCGAGCATGATTTCGGGGCATTTGGCACTTCTCCCACGAGTGGTGGAACGACGGTCCGAACCGTCTTCATCTCAATGTGGCGCCAGCATGGTGAAATGCTTCGGTTCGAGATTACGTCGAATGCGTTTCTCTATCGGATGGTGAGACGGATCGTAGCAGCTACCTTGGAAGTTGCTCTCGGACGAGAGCAGGAGAGCTCCATTCGACGGCTGATTGATGATCCGAGTGCACGTTGGGAGACGAGGCTTGCACCCGCTAGAGGGCTGGTGTTGGAACGAGTTGATTACCCGAGCGACGAAGATGAATTGGTTCGGAGCAATGTCCGTGGTGCTCCTGATTGAGGGACAAGTTAGTCAATTTGCAATCCTGTAGGTTGAAGTTAGGAGAGCTAGACGTGCAGAAAACATATTATCCAAAGCCAGGCGATGTGACACGTGATTGGGTTATCATTGACGCGGAGAATCAAAACCTCGGGCGTCTTGCAACTCGAATTGCGACACTACTGCTTGGCAAGGGCAAACCCGAATATACGCCTGGCGTGGATGTTGGCGATTTCGTGATCATCTTGAATGCCGAGAAAATCACGGTTACTGGAAATAAGCTAGACGACAAGATGTATTATCGACATTCAGGTTATCCTGGCGGGCTAAAGGCTATTAGCCTCCGGAACCAATTAGAGAAAAATCCAGACCGTGTGATCACAGCAGCAGTTTGGGGCATGATCCCACATAGCAGGTTCGGTCGAAAGATCATGAAGAAGCTCAAGGTATATCGGGGTAGTGAGCATCCTCACAAAGCGCAGAAACCAAAAAAATTGGAACTCACATCATAAGACCTTGAGCAGAATTCGATCAAGGATCAGCAGAGGAAGGCATGCATATGACGGATAAGTATTTTGAAGGTGTAGGACGAAGAAAGACAAGCTCGGCTCGAGTGCGCATTGTGCCTGGGAGCGGTGAGTTTGTCGTGAATGGGAAATCAGGACCTGACTATTTCACGCGACAAGGGGATATGGACATCATCCTGGCCCCGCTGCGCTTAGTGGATTTGGAGGGTAAATTTGATGTTTCCGTCCTTGTCATGGGGGGCGGCGTAAGCGGGCAGACTGGTGCTGTTCGCCACGGTCTGGCGCGGGCCATCATAAAAATGGAACCGGAGCTCCGTCCAGCTATCCATGCTGAGGGTTTCCTCACGCGGGATTCACGCATGAAAGAGCGCAAAAAGCCCGGTTTGAAGAGAGCGCGGAAGGCGCCTACGTATACCAAGCGATAGGAAATAAGAATTGCTTCATATCGTATAGGCAAGATGAATCCGGTCGGGGAATAAGTTTTCCCCGACCGCTGTTTTATTAGGAGCGAAGCGTGAGTGGAAAAATCACAGTCGTAGGACTCGGGCCCGGGCGTATTAATTTACTCACACGGCAGGCGTGGGAGGTACTATGTGCAGCTGAGAAGGTTGTGCTTAGAACTCGGCATCATCCTATCCTTCAGGACTTCCCGGAAACAATTAGCTTCACCTCGTTCGATGATCTTTATGAACAGGAGGAAAGCTTCGAAGGCGTATATGCGCACATTGTGGCAGAACTCCGAAAGATGGTCGTGGAAGGTGACGTTATCTATGCTGTCCCGGGTGATCCTCTCGTTGGAGAAACGACCGTCTCTGCGGTGATAGATGCAGCCAAAGAGGATGATTTTCCTGTTGAGATCGTACACGGCGTGAGCTTTATCGAGCCTTGCCTCCGTCTAGTGGGCTATGATGCCCTTGATGGCATTACGATCGTGGATGGTTTAGAACTAGCGGGTGCCCATCATCCGAGCTTCCCACCGGATATGCCAGCGCTCGTGGGTCAGATCCATTCAAGATTGGTTGCATCGGGGGTAAAGCTCACCCTCATGAATCAATATCCTGTCGAGCATGAAGTCGTCCTCATCCACGCTGCAGGAACAGATCAAGAATCAACCTCGCATCAGTCGCTCTTTGAGATTGATCGAGACATGATGATAGATCATTTAGTAACGTTGTACATTCCACCGCTTTCAGCCGAGTCGGCGTTTGAGAGTTTCCAAGAAACGGTCGCACATCTACGAGCACCGGATGGATGTCCATGGGATCGGGAGCAGACCCACCGCTCCTTACGAGGTCACATATTGGAGGAGGCATACGAGACTCTTGAGGCGCTGGATGCAGGAGATATGCCGGCATTGAGGGAGGAGCTTGGGGATTTGCTTCTTCAGATCGTTTTACAGGCTCAGATCGCGACGGAATCAAATGACTTTTCTATGGCGGATGTGATTGCCGGCATCCAGGAAAAAATTGTCCGCAGGCATCCCCACGTTTTTGGCAGTTTGGATCTCGAAGGTGTCGCGGAGGTATTACAGAACTGGGAAGCGTTGAAAGAAGATGAGCGCAGACAAGGTGCGAAATCCGGAGGGCTTTTAACAGGAGTTCCGATCACATTGCCCGCGCTGGCGCAAGCAGCCGAGATACAGAGCCGCGTGGTGAGGGTAGGTTTTGATTGGCCGGACATTACAGGAGTGATTGAGAAGGTAGAAGAAGAGCTTAGTGAGGTAAAGATGGCATCCGGTGAGGATGACCAGGCAGCGGAGATTGGCGATCTACTTTTTGCTGTTGTGAATTATGCACGCTGGCTTGATGTTCATCCTGAATCAGCTCTGCGAGGGGCGAATGCGCGCTTTCGAGATCGATTCACTCAGATCGAGGAAGCCGCACTCCGCCAAGACAAACGGGTGTCTGATCTGAGTCTGGATGAGATGAATGACCTGTGGGAGGGGGCTAAAAAGAACTCATCTTCAACTAAAGATCGAGATAGTTGAATGGAATAACCCCCGTGAGGTGTCTAGGAGCCGCTAATGGAACTACCTAAATTCTTGAATCCCCTCATTGGCCCTACCAGCCTCGTCGTCTTCAAGCATCAGATTGTGAAGCAATCATCTTGATATCCCAGTGAAGTCATCCATTCGAGGAGCAGTCGGAGTAATCTATCCATAAGGCGAGATCGATGTTGAATAGTTTAGCCACAGTGAAGTTCTGTATAACGGTATCGTGTCTTTCCGTACTTATTGCCAGCTGCCAACCTTCTCGCTCGGACGATCAGCAGCAGCTTCAATCCACGGTCGCAGAATTAAGTGGACTAGCCACGAAGCAACTACTGCCACGAGCTGAGGTTCTCCCTGCTTCGGGGGAAGATGCGTTTTTCTATGGGTACACCTACCATCGCGCGGATGGGAATCGTCTTGTGGGTGGTAAGGGTGATTTACCCGCGCAGGAGCCGATTGATATCCGCCTTGGCGGGATCCCTGCGTGGATTGTCAGCGCGCCGTATGAGGATGGAAGCGTCTGGGTGACGGTCTCGGAGGAAGGGGAGGTTCAGGCGTTTCTACTTCAGGGAAGAGATGTGTTTGACGTCGGAATAGCACCCGAAGCGCTCCCGGAGATGATGCCGCCGAGCTTGAAGGTTGACGGCGGTTCTATGACGTTGCTTATCGGGATTCCGGGAATTGCCTCCACCACAACTTCTCCTATCGAATCAATTCTTAATTCGGGAGAGATCTTTATCGGTAAGAATGGTGATCTCGTTTATCAAGATGAGAAGGGTGTGGCCTTCAAAGAATTAGACCTGCTTCGTGATGCCTTGATTTTACAGAATGAGGAAGGTCAACTGCTCATTCTGTCAGAACCGACTGAACAATATCCGCATGGTGTCTTAGGAGACGACTTTGAAGCGAGGTCGATTTCTTTGACAAGCCTTTATCCAGAATTCTCATCCCGCACAATTGAAGTCCAACAACCTCTTGTGATTGAGGGTCGCAGCGCTATCTGGGTGGATGTCGATAAAGATGGGGAAGATGAGATCGTCGTGACCGCGAGTGAAGCCCAGCAGGGGGCTCGTTTGCTGTTATTCAGCGAGGACGGGGCTCTTCTTGCAGAGAGCACACCGATCGGACAGGGCTTTCGCTGGCAGCACCAAATCGCTGTCGGTCCTTTTGGTCCACAAGGTGAAATTGAAATCGTGAGTGTGCGTACTCCGCATATAGGCGGCGAGGTGAACTACTATCGCTGGGAAGGAGATCGTCTCATCCTCGTGGCGAACATCGATGGTTTTTCTTCGCACGTCATCGGCTCTCGTAACCTCGACATGGCAATAGCGGGTGATTTCGATGGTGATGGCGCTCCTGAAGTGCTTGTCCCCGATCTGGCGATGCTGAATCTTGCGGGGCTTCAAAGGGTAGCTTCCGGAGTGGAGGTTGATTGGGTGCTTCCCATAGGATCGACGCTCCGCTCTAATCTTGCGGCAGCAGTTCTACGTAATGGGAGTATCGTACTTGGAGCCGGAAGAGCAGACGGAGTTCTGCGTTTGTGGCCCTCGGATGGTTAATTAAAAGAAGCACCCCCAGACCTGAGGGGGGCAAGCCCGGGGGCGGTCGCGACATTGGCAAAAGCCACGTGACGACGTTCGAATTATAAAAAAGATAGGCTCATTCTTGCCATAGGCAAATGGTCCCGATATTTGGAGCATGCTTATAGTTGATGGATGTGATACCTGCCCAAATCAAGGTAATGATCCATCGAAAAGACCAATTCAGCATTGGTGGGTTTATCAAATATTGATTCAATCCGTGGGCATGCTTGCGAGGATTTCCTCACTGTGCTTTGCGGGTTTAACCTTCTCGAACACCGCCAGGATTATTCCATCTTCACCTATGAGAAACGTTGTGCGGTGGACTCCCTCATACTCCCTACCCATAAATTTCTTAAGTCCCCAAACGCTGTAGCGATCAGCAATTTTATGATCCTCATCCGCTAACAGCGTGAAGGGTAATTCAAATTTCTTTTTGAATTTTGCCTGGTCCTTAACAGAATCCGGGCTCACCCCGAGAATCACGACTCCGGCCTCTTCATAGGCGCTGTAATCATCGCGGAAACCACAAGCTTCCTTTGTGCATCCGGGGGTGTCAGCTCTTGGGTAGAAATAAAGTACAACGACTTTACCCTGAAGATCCGATAAGCGCATGGATTTGCCCTCATCGGTAATTGCTTCGAAATCGGGTGCCAGTTCACCAACTGAAGGAAGTTCCATTGTTCGCTCCATGATCACAAAACTCGAGATGGGGGTTGATGGAAGAATTCTAACACTTAGCTGAGGATGAATCCCACCAGTGTGAGGTAGGCAGTGAGTGCAAATAATCCGATTGCACCAAGTGTGAGGGTCAGCCACCGTGTTGGGTATCCTCGTCTGAGCCTCTCAATTTGCCAGAGCTGAGCCAATGCCACTGGCAGGGCGATGAGTGAACCGAGCACTACCCGAGGCGGGAGACCATTGAAGTACGCCACCACGAGGCTGATTCCTGCTATGGCAATTGCAGCATCATGCAGCCTCATTCCCGTTTTCCAACCTGCTCGGACCATCAGCGTGCGTTTATTATGCTTCAAGTCTGATGCATAATCCGGGAGCTCAAATGCAAGCATCATCGCGAAGTGCAGGGCGATTAGGGGTATGGTGCTCATGAAGACCAGCTTATGAAGTTCATCTGTTTGAAGAGTGAAGGCAACTGCCGGAACGAAACCAGCGACGATGAAGGATGTTGTCAGTTCACCATATCCTGAGGTCGACAACTTTAAAGGGGGGGAGCTGTAAAAGAATGCCCCCACGAACGCGATTAAAATAATGAGCCATGAGACGATGGTTGTCTCTCCTGCTACAAGGAGAACGACAGATGCGGTTGCTGCTATTGTGATGGCTGCTGCCGCCGAATAGAGTGCGGTATCTCTAGAAAGTTTGTCCGGCCCGATTGATCCACTCCCTCCAGTGAATGGTGTGCGATTTTCGTTTTCCTCATCGATCGTAGTGTCATAATACTCGTTGAGGTAATGTGTCATGAGCTGAATCGAGGTGACAATAATCTGACCCAGCAAGTAGATGCTTGCGACAATCTGGAAGCCAAGGTAAGCGGCGATGGCAGCGCCCAAAGCGTAGAGAAGGATCCCGCCGAGAAGGAAGAGCGGTCTGCTAAGTTGGAAGAATAAGCGCAATTGCCGCCAGGTGATCTTCAAGCTTTCGCCTCCCAAGCGAAAGAGCGGTCGCCAGGGTGGGACCCTTCATCATACGTCGCAATACGGATTAGGCTTGCAGGATTCTCAAGAGCATAACAACCGAATGCCACCCCGAAAGGGGCCAGAACAAGCGTAGGTTCGTCACACATCAACTTGTGGACCTGGTCAAAGGTGGGTGAATCTTGTCGGAGATCATGCCAAATGAACTCGACACTACCATCGACAAGGAACCAGATCTCATCCGCTGCTTCTCGCAGGATCATCATGCACTCAGCGCTTGGATCTTTTCGGATCAGCATCATCTCGCCAAATCTGAGCAGAAGATGATCGGTCTCTCGAAGGAGCATAAGCGTAGTCCCAAGAGAAGATTCAGCGCTTGAGATCTTCTTTATGAAGTAACCATAGATCGCCGAGTCATTATTCATTGGAATCCTTTGTTCCTTTCCCCCATCCCTAATCCATATTTCCTGTTCTTCTGTGCCTTGTTGCCCAATCCCCAATCCCTGATCCCAATTCCCTTTTTCCCTTTCCCTTTCCATTTGTTCATTCTAATTCTACCCCGGGTCGAAAAAATTCGATTGTCCCCCCGGGTCGATCGCCCCATCTAGAACCGATAAGGGTTGTGATATCCGGATAGTAGGTGGACGGTATTTTCAAGGAGGTGTCGTCTTGCAAGGATGAGGTAAGGTTTAGAGAAGTTTGTTCCCGCCATCAACAGCCAGAGTCTCCCCTGTGATGTAATCATTTTCACAAAGAAAGATGACAGCTCGAGACACGTCGCCTGCGTTTCCCGGCCGCTGGAGTGGCACCGCCTCGCCGATCTCCTTCCAGCGATCATCATCC
>SDBS01004768.1_pt1 | contig 13298 bp, 11 predicted proteins | sample 2277091 | NCBI WGS metagenome assembly SDBS01 (sample SAMN10404972, study PRJNA504765) | marine sediment metagenome | isolation source: marine sediment core GS10_PC15, 163 cmbsf | place: Arctic Ocean: Southern Knipovich Ridge | collected 2010 | reverse complement strand
TGCGCCCCATGCCCACCAGCGGCCGCAGCGCCAATCCATCCGACCGCTACCGCAAAAGGCCGCAGCAGATGTCGCCGCCCAACAACCGCCTGCCCGTAGCCGGCACCGCGCCTCGGTCGTTCTCCTGAGGCGCCCGGGCGCGCCGACTTTTTTCCCCGCCGTCGGAAATTTCGCTTTGACTCACGCGCGCACCGGCGTTACCCTCCTACTGCTGATACCTTCCTCATAACCTAAACGACTTCCCAGTCGGACTCGAAAAGGCAGTGATACATGGCGGGTGTGGATCCGGCACTTTGGCAACGAATCGTTCAACAGGTAGTTGCCTCCGGGGGCAACATTATTCGGAGCTGGTTCACCCAGTTGGAGCCCATCTCGCTTGAACATGGTCTGCTGGAGATTCAGGTTCCCGGCCGGCGCGAGCAGGAGTACTGCCGACAGCACGCCGTCAGGCTGTTCACCGAGGCGGCCCAGTCCGCAACCGCAAGGCTCGTGAGCGTCTGCTTTCTGACCAAGGCAGAGGCCGGGCCGGTCAATGACGGACAATACAGCAGCAGCGCCGCTATCCAAGTCGAGGATACCACCCTGCCGCTGAACCCCCACTACACCTTTGGGGCCTTCGTTACCGGTCCGTGCAATCGCCTGGCCCACGCCGCATCCTTGGCCGTAAGCGAATCGCCCGGCAAGACGTACAACCCGCTGTTCCTCCACGGCAGCGTTGGGCTGGGCAAGACGCACCTTCTCCAGGCGGCTTGCTGCAAGGTCAGCGCCGAGGACCCGCGGGCGCGCATCGTCATCCTGTCCTGCGAGACGTTCGTCAACCACTTCATCAATGCCGTGGAAAAGGGCCAGCTGCATGAATTCCGCTATCGCTTCCGCCACGCCGACGTGCTGGCCATCGATGATATCCAGTTCCTCGCCAACCACGAGCGAACACAGGAAGAATTCTTCCACACCTTCAACACCCTCTACCAGGCACAGAAGCAGATCATCCTGACCGGCGACCATGGGCCGAACGAAATCCCCGACCTCCAGGACCGCCTGGTCAGCCGCTTCAACTGGGGCCTGGTCGCACGCATAGACCGGCCGTGCTACGAGACCCGCGTGGCCATCGTTCGCAAGAAAGCCGATATGCGCGGCGTCGAACTGCCCGAAGAGGTAGCCTGCTTCATCGCGGGAACCATCGACTCAAACACCCGCGAGCTGGAAGGCGCAATCACCAGGGTTGCCATGCTGGCGAAGGTAGCCGGCCAGGCGATCGACCTTCCCCTGGCCGAGACCGCTCTCAGCGCCGAGCACAACCCCACCCGGCGCGAAATAAGCATCGAGGATATCCTCAGCGCCGTGACCGCACGATACAACGTGCGCCTCGCAGACCTTCAGTCCAAGAAGCGCTCGCGATCAATCGCCTTTCCGCGCCAAATCTGCATGTTCCTGGCAAGGAGGCTCACCCGGCACAGCCTCGAGGAAATCGGCGGTTACTTCGGCGGCCGCGATCACACCACGGTCCTGCACGCACACAGGACCATCGAGGGCATGACCAGCCAAGACCCCCAGTTGCAGGCAACTCTTGAGACGATGACCCGGGAGATACAGGCCAACACCTAGCCCGCGTTTGTAAACACCCCCTGTGGATAACCGTTCCGGAGCCTGTTGCACACCGTCGCATTTCAAGTAGCCCCAACGGCCGAACTCGGCAGGCGGCCAGCCCGCTACGCCCAAACCACCCAGTTGCCCGGCCCCCGTAACAGAAGATCCAACAGGTTATCCACACGCCCCCAGCCCATCAATTTCCGCAGAACCTGTTGTAGGCACGCCACTTACACCAACGCCCACAGACAACCCGCCGAACTCACAGGCCATATTAATATACTACTACTATATAATACTCTTATTAGAGGAGTCTCCCTGTTGGACGTTAGTACCGCATTCTGGCAATGGAGTAGAACGGTCGGCCCTGGGCAATATACTTCCGCTCAAAGTTCGTGCCCACAATCTCGCCGTTGGTACCGGCGGTGCGGGGAAACCTGATCCTCGCGAAACCCACCGCATTGCCGATCACACACTGGATCTGGCCGAAATAGTCCTGGTGGTCGGTAACGATGACAAGCTGGCCGCCGGGCTGGAGCACGCGGCGAACCTGGGCGACGAACGTGGGTTGGATTAGCCTGCGGCGGTGATGCCTCCGCTTTGGCCAGGGGTCGGGGAAGTAAATGTGTATCCGCCACAGGCTGCTGTCAGCCAGGCAGACCTTGAAAAAGTGTACGGCGTCGCAGTGCAGTATACGGACGTTGGTCAGGCCGGCCCGGCGGACTCGGTCCGCGGAGTACACTGCGTATGGCTTTGCGTACTCGATGCCGAAGAGGTTGATCTGGGGGCGCGCCTCAGCCTGGGCCAGGAGGAACCCGCCCTTGCCCACGCCGATCTCGAGCTCCACGGGTTGACGGTTGCCGAAGACCGCGGGCAAATCCAGCGGCCCGCGAGCTGTGGCGTCGTCCAGCAGTACGCCGCCGGGATCCAGGGGCCGCTTACCTTTGCGAGTCAGGCGTTTGAGAGACACCGTCCGCATAATTGCAGGATAGAAGGTCGTATACCTGTCGGCAAGCGTAGGCTCCGCTGGAGGGGCAACCTGTCGGGATGGGTTAGGCCTGTCTGGCTCGAGCGGCTGCCTTGGTTACACTCAGTGAGGACATTACGGACTGGGACAGGGGCTAGGCTGGGGCCAAGGTTTGAAGCAGTTCGACAGCCTTAGTTCCTGGTCCTCGTATTGGCTCTTTTGCTCTGGTGGGTTGGCAGGTTTCGACATCCGCTTGAAGATCACGTTTCCCAGCGGGATGCCATCGGTGAGAATAGTGGGGATGTTGTGTCCGCGCACCTCGAACATGAGCGGGGCGCCTTCGGAGCGGCTGTGGCCGAAGTAAGGATGAGCAAAGCCGGCATACTCGATGCGCCATTCGCCCATGGTCTCCGTGTATGCTTGGCACTCAAGGGCTAGGTGTGCGGGGAGGCGGAGGCGCTCCTTCGACCTGAGGATGTACAGCCTGTCGGGCTCCAACTCGATAGCGTCTTTCTTCTTATACACGGGTTCCCAGAATTCCGTGGGGTCGTATTCTCCCTTCTTACTCGGGTCGATCGGTTCCTTGCAGTCGGGCTTGGCAACGAATCCAGAGCAGCCGGCATGTGGGTCGGGCGTTAGATCGAGACAGAAGGGGTATCCGGTCTCACGCGAACTGTCTTTACACTCGTCGGTCAGCCGCTTGCCCTCCCGATCTACGACGGGGAAGAACTCGTTCTCATATTGCAGAGCCTCTTTAGTTAGGGAGATGAGATGTTCGCCACCCCGGAAAAGACGCAGTTGGGATAGGCAGGTCCCAGGCTGGACGACCAAGTCGAACGTTATCGGCGCAACCTCCACATATAGGTTGTGGGAGTAACCAGCCGGGACGCAGTCGAATCTTGTCCCCTCGTCAATCAGGAGGCGGACGAGAACGTCCAGTCTCCCAATCGAGCTGCGAGCGGTTGACTTGCCTTGTATGTCTTCATCTAGGTTGGGGGCACAGTCAACCTTGAAAAGATAAACGTTCTGCCTTTTCAGAACCATCTGGGCGCTCATTTTCTTAGGCTTTTCGTGCTTGGCGTACTTGCGTATTATGTCGCTGACCTGGTACCTCCTCCCGGTACGGCAGCTTCCTCGCATCTCCCAGAATTCTTCTGCGATCGGCAGGTCAAGCGAAGAGGCGTCTACTTCTGTAAGAGCAGCCCCGGATGGCCGTGACAGCCTACACGGCCCTCCGTCTGGCTCGATGAGCTTCTGCAACTGACGCTTACAGAGGATCCCTGCGCTCATTGCCAACCCCTATTAGTCTGCGCAGACCCCAAGCGAGGCCAATAGCGGGGACGCGGCCTCAAGTACCTTGAATGACTGTGGGGGCCGAAGTTTGGGATCAAGCGCTCTGGCACCTTCCAGTGTTAGTTGTCTTGGCAAAGGGCGGCACCGTTGAAGAAGGATGGCGAACCCGTGGGTGACGCCTTTGAAATAGCGCCTGAATGCGTTTCGAGGAAGCCCGCTGGACTGGCCGTAGTCTTGCCAAAGCCTGGTCGTCGAACCGTGCTCTACCTCTGATATAACACCGGAGAATAGGAACTGGCGGATGGGATGGGTCACATAAAAGACAGCGGTGGTGCCGGCGTGCTTCCGGGAAAACCGCCGTCGGAACTCCACAGATTTCCTGCCCTGGAGAAACATTTGCGCGAATTCCGGCCTCAGGGAAAACAGCACAGCCCCGTTGCGGCCCGATTGTTTCTTTGCACCCGCGTGGTGCTGGAGCATGTCCCGTAGGATGTGTCGCAGTTCCCTTGCCGAGCCCTTGTATATGAGCTCGTCTACTCCTCGAACGTATCGGCCCTTTTTATGGGCGACACATCGGAACCCGAACGCCTCAAAGAACGGCTGACAGCTCGCGCGCGCCGCCTCGCTGATAGTGACAAGGACGTCCTTCGTCCTGCTCTGTAAGAGGGACCGTAAGCCTTCTGCCATTAAGGCGGTACCGAGGCCCTGGTTTCGTGCTTCCTCGCGCAGGCGCAGTGTGCACACCTTAGCGTGTATTCCTCCCTTTGCAATGAACACTCCGTTGATCTTGTCAGCCCCGTCGAGCAGGATGAGGACGCGGCGTCGGGTGTGGAGTTCCGGGACGACGGTCTTCTCCCACCAAACCTCGATGCCAGGATATAGGTGGCTACTCTCAAGGAGCAACTTGCGGATTGCTGGCCAGTGTTGGCGCGAAGGCTGGCGGAGACTGTGCGGCTGGGCGATGCTTGTAGGTGTTGTGGCGGACATTTACTGTTGCCTATCCTGTTGCTTGGCGAGCCCGGTCGTACAAATAGATGGCTTTCGCGGCGCTTTTGACGACCTTCCCTACGAGGACGACGCTAAACGCCAACTGACCACGCCTGAGGATGCTCTTGAGAATCCGCTTGTCCGATGTTGTGACGTAAATATCCTTCCCGTCGCTGAAGAGCTTTTTTTTCAGCAGTGCGTCTGAATCTGGGTCCCACTTATTAATGATCTTAAGCGCCTTGCGTATTTTCTGCAAGCTGACCCCAACTTGCCTCAGTTCTACCACGACGCGGAGTTTAAGGAGATCGGTGTAGGAGTAGCACCTTGCGTTCCCCTTTCCACAGTCGCGGTTCAGGGATGCTGGGACGAGACCAGATTTATCCCAGTAATCGAGCTGGCGTTGTGTTGCCCCACTCACCTGGGTGCCGACCCCAGCGGAGTAGCCGTGTTGGTTTACTGGCCCTGGCACACTGGAAATACAACCATGTTGTGCTTTCAAAGTCAAACTCTTTTACCAAACTGTCATTCCGGCAAGCAGAAAATTGTGACCCCGGAAGTCCTTGCAATAGCCGTACCGCTGCCCATAATGGGGCGCTTGTTCTGATTAGATCTGACGCACCAGTTAGACGGCATAAGGAGAAAAGTCATGAAACTTGGTGTAGTGGCGGCGTGTTTCGGCGGAATGACGATCCAGAAGGCCCTGGCCTACTGTAAGAAGGTGGGCCTGGACGCGATCGAACTGCCCGCCGGTGCCTATCCCGGGGACCCGTGGAACCTGAGCGGAATCCACGAGGACAAAGCCAAACTCAAGACGTTGAAAAAGCAGATCGCCGACGCGGGACTCGTTGTGCAGGGCATCGCGGTCCACGGCAATCCGGTCCACCCGGATGAGAAGATCGCGCAGGAGCACCAGCTGGCCCATCGCAACGGGGTCATGCTGGCGGCCGAGTTCAATACCGTGGTTATCAACTTCTCGGGTGCACCGGGCGGCGCGCCCGGCGACAAGGCCCCCAACTTCGTCACGTGCCCGTGGCCGCCCGAGTTCGAGAAGGCGGCAAAGTACCAGTGGAACAAGGTCATCATCCCCTTCTGGAAGAAGGAGAACAACTTCGCGGCCAAGCATGGTGTGAAGATCGCCTTCGAGGCCCACCCGGGCATGGTGCTGCACAACCCCGAGGACATCGTGCGCCTGCGCAAGGCAGCCGGCAAGAACCTCGGCGCCAACCTCGACCCCAGCCACTTCTTCTGGCAGGGGATCGACCCGGTGGAGTCGGCCCGGTACCTGGGCGAGAATAAGTGCATCTTCCACGTGCACGCCAAGGACTGCTCGATCGACAAGCGGGCAGCCGGCATATGCGGCGTCCTCGACACCAAGAGCTACGGCGACCTCAAGAACCGCGGCTGGGTCTTCCGCACGGTGGGCTACGGCCACGGCGATGAGTTCTGGAAGCCCTTCATCTCGATGCTGCGGATGTACGACTACGACGGCGTGCTGAGCATCGAGCACGAAGACTCGCTGATGAGCATGCGCGAGGGCTTCGAGAAGGCCGTTGAGTACCTCAAGGACGTGATCATCCGCGAGGAAGCCAGCGTCGCGACGTGGTTCTAGCCGCTGCGAGAGCTTGCTGCCAGGTCGAGTTGCGCAGGAAAAGCCTTGCGCCAAGCGCGGCCGGGGGAGAGCGCGCGCATGACCGAGAGAACAGGCAAAGATGCCGGCAGGACCATCCGGGTTTTCAGTTGGGCCCTGCTTGTGGTCGACGTGTTGGGCTATGCCGCCCTGGCCGTCGTCGTTCTTGCCACGCTGGGAGCGTGCCAAGAGGTCTTTCCGCGGATGGGGGCCGATCTGCCTACCGTGACGCGGATGGTGCTCTCACTGGGCCGGGGCGGGCTGGTCGGGATTCTAGCGTTTGTGGTGCTTCTGGCCGTGGTTAAGGAGCTTGTGCTCCCGTGGCCGCGGGCGAGGCTGTGAACGAACTTGGCCGTTGCGCACATCTGCGCCGGTTTCTGGTTTGTGTACTGCTTTGCGATAGTGCTGCCCGTCACCAAACTGCTCGCGAACGCAGCGGACTAGCAGGGCCTTACCGCGGCCTGACGGACAGGCTGGTTTGCATAGACACAGGGGAGAGCGATGATGCCAACAGGCTGTGCGCGCCGATGGTGCGCCGTTGGGACGGTGCTGGTCGGCGTACTGGCTGGTGCTGCTCGGGCGGCGGCGCCGGAGGTGCTCAAGATCAAGGTGATCGACACCGCCACCGGCAAGGCCGTGCCCGGCGTGTCGCTGCGGTATACCGGGTATTCGGGCGGGAGCTCCACCACCGAGACAACCTCTCTGGGCCCCGGCGGCACGACGGCGCTGACCTGGTCCGAGGTGGACAAGTACGATCTGACCTTCTCGTTCAGCATCGGCAAGCGGAGCGTTCAGGTCAAACGGACGGTGAAGGCCACGGACGCGAATGCCGCATCCCTGATCCTGCGGATTCGCACGGAAAGGTACAAGAAGCCCCTGATCGTGACGGTCCTGGACGCCGCAACGGGCAAGCCCCTCCCCAACGCGCGCATTAACCTCGCGTTCCACGATCCCGGCGGCGCCGGCTCTAACGTCCACGGGTGGGCTGAGACCACCGCCGCGGGCAAGGCCACCTTTAATTGGGACGGCGAGGGAAGGTACCGCATCTGGTGCCCGCAATTCCGCGTTGGCAAACCCACCGGCTCCTACCCTTCCGCGGACCTTACGGACGATAACTGGAAAGCCGGCAAGTTCACCTGGAAGATCAAGCTACCGAAGCTCTCAGCCCGCGTGAAGGTGTTCGTGCTGTCGAAGGGAAAGAAGGCCCCCGCGCCCGATGGGACGGTAGTTGCCCTCAGGACCGTCAAGAAGGGCATGTCCGGCACGAGGAGCACGGAGCGGCCAGCCGTGTGCAAGGATGGGAACGTGGCGATCTACGGCCTGGAGGCAGGCTCGGTGAACACGTTCTGCATCTTGAGGAGGGCCCTGGTGGACAAGCACGTGCCGATTGACGTCAAGCCCTGGACTTTCAAGGGCAAGGTGCTGGACCTGGAGGTTACGCTCGTGCCGGTGGGGGAGTACCGCGCGAAGATGACAGTGCGAGTCATCGACGGAAAGGGCGCGCCCGTGGCCGGTGCCGGCGTGGACATCAGCGGCGCAGCCGGCGGCGAGAGCTCCACGAACAGCGCGGGTGTAGCCACGTGGTCACGCCTGTCCATTGGCCGATACACGGTGCGCGTGGTGAAGGCGGGCTATCCGGTGGTGACTCGCAAAGGAATTTCCCTGCCCGGAACCGCTGAGGTCATAATCAAGCTGATGAAGGGCTACGGCATGGCTGTATCGGTTTTCAGGGAAGGCAGCAGCCCCGCGGCGGCCGGGATTTGTGTGGCCATGCCCCTGTCGCAAGACGCGGGACAGCGAAGGAGCCTCCAAATCGAGAAGGGCCGAGACCGCCTGGAAGAACTCGGCAAGGCGTATTACCTGGTGATGGCCGCAGCAAGCAAGGGCGAGGGAACGCTTTTCGAAGGGGATCGAGGCGGATCGGTTGTGGATGCAGGCAGGATCACCCACGTCGGCATCCTGCTGCGAAAGGTGCATCCGGTTCGGATAGAGCTGACCGCGGCGAAAGGCGCGAAGGTTCCGGCCAAGCCTCTCTTCACGCTGGTTAGCCCGGAGGTCAGCGACCTTCTGCCCGACACGGGGGACAAGGTGATGCTGGTCGCGGCAGCTTACATGGTGTACCTCAGGCTGGGGCCCAAACGGTACGTTCTGCTGGGCAAGCGCACGGTGACCGGGGCGGAAACCATCAAGTTCGATCTTAAGGGCGGGAATCTGGACAAGATCAATTGGGTCTCCAACGAGGAGATACTCGGGCTGCTGATGCCGAAGGACTGGCGGGCAATGACACGCCCCGCGACGGGCAGCGCAAGGCCCACAGGCTGGCCGCTGGCCGTCACCGTCCTCGACGCAACTACCGGCAAGCCCGTCCCCGGCGCCCGCCTTGCCATCGACTGTCCAAAGCGCATAGGGTGGCGGCAGCCGCCGCTGCAGAACACCGATGCCGACGGCAAGGCCCGCTTCCAGGGGGCCGGTCCGGGGACCCATACCCTGTACTTCTCGCGGCTCAGGGGGCACGACGTGTTCCACGTGGGCCTGCGCCGTACGGTCACGGAGGCCGAGTGGAAGGCAGGAAAGCTCACGTGGAAGATGAAAGTGCCGAAGGTTTCGGTCCGCGTGAAGGTCTTCCGCAAGGTCGCGGATGACAAGCACCCGGCTCCGGACGGCCTCAACGTGGCCCTGTGGAGGAGGGGCCCCGTCGGGGAGGCCTCGTCGCGGAGGATACTGGCCTCCTGCAAGGACGGGCGCGCGGAGTTCTACGGGCTGAAGATTGGGCGCACGTACCAGATCATTTACGCGCATTGGGCAACCAGCCCAACGCTGACGCCGTATGTGGCGGCGGGGGCGGAGGCACGGAAGTTTCAGGGCAAGGTGGTGGATATGGAGGCAACGCTGATTCCGCACGAGAAGTATCGCGGGCGGCTTCAGGTGACCGTGGTGGGCAAAGACGGCAAGGCTGTGGAGGGGGCTGAGGTGAAGCTGGGGCGCACGGCCCGCGTAAAGGCAACGACCGACGCAAAGGGCACGGTGGCGTGGTCTGATTTGCGGGCGGGCTGGTACGAGGTGCGCGTGTACAAGAAGGATTTCGTGAGGGAGGTTAGCACCGTGTACCTGCCGGGAGGGGAGGCCAACACCGTTACGCTGGGCGGAGCGGGCAGCGGCTAGGGTAGGACGAACAACGCGGACCGGCGACAACGTGGGAGGCTGGCATGACGCGACATCGGCTTATGTGGTTTGTAGTTGGGGTGGGCATCGTGGTGTCGGGGCACTGCGCCCTGGGCGAGGGCCCGCGCGAAGCGCCGGAGGTGCTCGAGATCAAGGTGATCGATACCGCCACCGGCAAGGCCATGTCCGGCGTGTCGCTGCGGTACTTGGCGTATGCGACCGACGGGCGCGGCCACGTGGAGACAACCTCTCTGGGCCCCGGCGGCACGACGCGGCTGACCTGGTCGCAGGTGGAGAAGTACCATCTGATCTTCACGTTCACCATCGACGGGCGGGGGCTTAAGATCAGCCGGACGATCAAGGCCGCGGATGCGAATGCCGCATCCCTCATCCTTCGGATTCCCACCGACCGGTACAAGAAGCCGCTGATCGTGACGGTCCTGGACGCCGCAACGGGCAAGCCTGTGGCCAACGCGCGCATTAACCTCTCGTTCCTGGATACCGGCGGCGCCGGCTCTACTGCCCACGAGAGGGCCTTGACCACCGCCGGGGGCAAAGCCACCTTTAATTGGGCCGGCGAGGGAAAGTACCGCATCTGGTGCTCGCAAATCGACGGCAGGAAGATCGCCGGCTTCTATCGTCCCTCCGACCTCACGGACGACGAGTGGAAGGCAGGCAAGCTCACCTGGAAGATGAAAGTACCGAAGCTCTCCGCCCGCGTGAAGGTGTTTCTGCTGTCGGGCGGCAAGAAAATCCCCGCGCCCGATGGAGCGGGATTCGGCATCAGGAGCCTGAAGAAGGCCCAAATCGGCACTTCGAGCAAGGAGCTGCAGGCCGTGTGCAAGGATGGGAAGGCGAAGTTCTACGGCCTGGAAGCGGGCTCGACAAACATGTTCTGCGTCTTGTCGGGGGTGCTGGGGCACAAGTCGGGGATCCTGGGGACCAGGCACGCGCCGATTGGCGTCAAGCCGTGGCCTTTCAAGGGCAAGGTGCTGGACCTGGAGGTGACCCTCGTGTCGGCGAAGGAGTACCAGGGGAAGCTGACGGTGCGGGTCACCGATGAGAACGGCGCGTCGGTGGAAGGTGCCACCGTGGACCTGGCCGGAGCGGGCAGCGGCAAGGGCGTGACGAACAGCGCCGGCCTGACCGCGTGGTCGGGTCTGCGCTTCGGCCGCTACCACGTATCCGTGGTGAAGCAGGGCTATCCGGTGGTGTCCCGCAGTGGGATTTTCCTGCCCGGAACCGCTGAGGTCATAATCATGCTAAGGAATGGCCGGCGGGCGACAACGCACCCCGCGTCGGGCGGCTCAAGGCCCGGAAGTCGGCCCGCGGTGCAATAAGGCCCGGCGGTTGCGTTAGGGGTGTCGATGCGAGGTCCCTCGCGTTAGACTCACCCTGTGCGGATTCTTATCAGCAACGACGACGGCATACTGGCGCCGGGCCTGGCGGCCTTGAGGGCGTGCGTTGCGGACCTCGGCGAGATAACCGTCGTGGCGCCCGACTCGGCCCAGTCCGGGGCTGGGCATGCCATAACGGTCAATCGCCCCCTCAGCGTGCAGGAGGTCCGCGTCGAGGCCGGCAACCGCAGCTTCACCGGCCTGAGCGTTGACGGTAGCCCGGCCGACTGCGTGCGACTGGCCATACGAAATCTCATGGCCGAGCCGCCGGATATCGTCCTTGCCGGCATAAACGCCGGTGCCAACGTGGGGGTGAACGTCTTTTATTCAGGGACGGTGGCGATTGCGGCCGAAGCCGCCATGTTTCACATTCCGGGTGTCGCGATGTCGGCCGCGATGAGCGGCGAGCAACCGGATTTCGCAGCCGCGGCACGCCTCTGCCGCTGGGTGCTTGACAATCTCCTGCAAGAGGGACTCTCCGGGCGCGAAGTGATCAACGTGAACATTCCCGCCCTTGGGCCGCAGCGCCCCGCGGGCGTTCGGGTGGTCAGGCAGTCGACGGCCGACCTGGAAGATGTTTATCGGCCCGCGGCGGAGTCGCGCGGTCGGCGGCGCTTTTACCTGGGGGAGCATTACGGTTTTGGTCCGGCCGGCGCCGACACCGACGTTGCCGCGCTGGCCGAAGGCCATATCACCATCACCCCGCTGCGCGTGGACATGACGGATCACAGCCGCCTGGAAGCGTTGGCCGGTCACCGGTGGCCGGACATGCCGGGCTAATCCCCCTGCTCGGGGAGGGGTCGGCAGGCGAGGCACTCACTCGCGGTCAGGGCGTTTGTGTGGAGCAGGCGGGAGGGGTTTTCCGGCTGGCAGGTGCGGTCGGAAAGGTACATCGCGTCGATGACGGCCAGGTTCAACAGGTTCTCGCGGGCCGAGCACTGGTACTTGGCCGCGTCGGCCAGGATGGATCGGGCAAAGGCCTCGCCCTGGCGGCGAAAGAGTTCGATGGGTGCGGATTGGTCGGCTACGCGATTCAGCACGTTTCCGTCGGGGTCGCGCAGCGTGCAGGTCTCGCTGTTTGCCGTGAGCGATCCGTCGCGCCCGTGCAGGGAGAGCTGTTCGCTGACGGGCCCGCTCGATCGCGAAGTGACTATGCTGGCGATGCACTCGTCGGCGTATTGCAGCAGCGTGGCGGCTGTATCGTCCGTGTCGTACGGCGGGTGGGGCTGCTCGCCGCTGCGGGGCAGTTGCGGGCGGTTGGCCCCGGCACAATGGCAGAAGACCGTTTCCGGCACCCCCAGCAGCCACACCAGCAGGTCGACGGCATGATAGCCCAGCTCCAGCAGCGCGCCGCCGCCGGCGCTTGCCTTGTCGCCTCGCCAGTTGAGTTCGCCTCCCCAGTTGAACAGATAATGGGCCCTGGCCAGAAACACCTGGCCGAGCCGGCTGCGCAACTGCGACGCCCGCCCGTAGCTGGTGGTGAAGCGCCGCTGCGTGCCGACGGCGAACTTGAGGCCGGCCGCCTCCATCCGGCGGACCATCGCGGCCCCTTCCCCGAGGTTGCGGGCAAGGGGAATCTCCTTCCACACGTGAATGCCGTGCTTGGCGCAGGCGGCGACGATGTCGGGCGCTGCGGCCGGTGGAATGGCCAGGTAAACCGCGGCGGGCGCGGCCTCGAATATCAGCCGGCGGTTGTCGGTGAAGGCCGGAACGTTGAAATCCTGCCCGGCACGCTCGGCCGTCAGCCGGTCCCTGTCGCCAAGGGCTACAACGCGGACAACGTCGCTGCTGAGGAGGGCTTCGAGCGTGGACCGCCCGATGCCGCCCATACCGATAACCGCAACAGGTAATGTGTCCTGCATAAGCCGCCGGCCCTTTCGCAGGCTGGAGCGTCGAGCCTATCCGCGGCGGAGCGAATTGTCAAGGCGAAGCGGGTTGGCCCGGCCCTGCGCGGAGCTTTTTCAGGCCTTCGAGTGTCGAGATGTAGACCATGCCGTCTTCGATGATGAAGCCGGCGGGGCTGGCTATCTGGCCGGCGGCGTCGGCCAGGGTCAGGTGCAGGGCCGTCCTGAACGCACCGCCTTTAAGATGAAAGCTCACCGGTGAAGACCCCTTGAGGCCCGCGGGCCTCAGGCTGCGCCAGTCCATAAATATGTTCAGGCCGGTCGTGCCGCGGAAGAACTGGATCACATCCTTGAGTTCGATGTCGACGAAGTTAAGCGTGGGCATGCGCTCGGACAGGATCTTCAGCGCACGGAGGTTCTGCTTGGTCTTGGCG
>SDBS01004766.1_pt1 | contig 13300 bp, 6 predicted proteins | sample 2277091 | NCBI WGS metagenome assembly SDBS01 (sample SAMN10404972, study PRJNA504765) | marine sediment metagenome | isolation source: marine sediment core GS10_PC15, 163 cmbsf | place: Arctic Ocean: Southern Knipovich Ridge | collected 2010 | reverse complement strand
GTCCAGTCATTACTGGACGGAAAATAGACCGAACCAAAGTGGTTCTTTGCGCACAGTGTAACACCAGCGAGACTATGCGGTCTGAGCAGTGCCATATTGATCAGGTACTTGGCCTGAGTATAGCACTGTGGTATATTTACATTTCCGTTGTTCGCAATGTTTGGATTCGCAAAATGTATTGTGTTATTTAGGTCGCGAGCTGCTCCGATACGTCCGTTATATGTTCTGTCGGCCACGAACCTGACATTCTGAAAATTTGGGTCGGGATTGCCCCTGACCTTGTCGTAAATCGGGTCGCCAATGTACCGCGAGGCATCGCAAAGGGTAATCGCTGAACCTGGCACGCCTACTACATTTATAAGCTGATTTAGGACCGAGTGAATCACATGGGGACTGGGCATACCTTGGCCTCTACTCCACATAAGCGAACGGTTTTGGTTCATATTAATCTTGATAACAATTTTTTCTCCCCGCTGGTAGCCGAGGTCCCCTGAGCCTTTGGTTTGATTAAAGTGTCTGAAAAGTGCATCCCATGCACTTACGTCGTTCGGCTCGCCTGTCAGCTCCTGAACGGTTTTTGAGACCATATAATCGACTGCAAGCTGGTCGGTATTATCATCGTCCCACCAATCGCCGGTGGAGCCGTCCCAACTGGCTGAGGCTGGGTCGTGAACCCACACGACACGGCCGGGATGAATCCCTTTTGCCACGCCCATCGGGCTGTTAGGCGGGTCGGTCGGCGTAAATGCCGCTTGTGCAGGGGGTTCTCCGGTTACATTGAGAGACCACCATACTGCCATAACACTCACAAGAATACAGATTCCGGCAAGCACATATCGCGATTGACCAAGGGATTGTTTTGCTTTACGGTATGCCAAAGTTGAAGCAATCAGCCCTGTAATCCAAACGACAAAGCCGCCGGCAAGCGGTGCCGCCACTCGCTGGCAGGGATATGTCGCACGGGAAGGCTTCGGCAGCACGCGTATCAGGAACCATATCAGCGACAACAGCCCGGCAATGGGAAACAGCCATATCAGCCAGTGATACTTTCTGCTGGGCCCGAGATACTTGCCTGTCTTCGGGCACACCTGCGGCGTCTTGGTCTGGTGCCTGTCGTTGGGGGTCGTTCGAGAAACTGAAGAAATGGTTTTTGCTTTTCTGAATAACATTTCTGCACCTCCATAATTTTCGGCGCCTGCTTCGGCCCGTTTTTTCATCAACCTGTATTATACAATCCGGAGCCGAGGCATGCAATACAGAACTTAGCTGCATATAATATAATCCGAACCGGAAGGCCTACGATTGTAGTTTCGTGGGCGATATGAAAAACAACCGGGGCCTATACCGAACTAATCAGTATAGGCCCCGAACTGGTGCAAAATCATTTAGCTCAATTAAGAGCTATCGTAGTATGCTCATTTGAACACGACGTCGTCGACGTAAATGTTGCTGCCATTGGTGTTGTCAGTGGGCGAAACGCCGATCTCAAATGAGTAGAGCAGATCGTCTCTGAAGTCCCAGGCTGTCTGGTCACCCCACACGCCTTGCCAGCCACCGCCGGCATCACCAAGGATCGAGAGGTCAACCGTTTGCTGATGCCATTGGCCATCGGCAATCAACACGCCATAGACCCCGTTACCGTACCAACCACCGCCACTCCAGGATTCGGTGCTCATTATCCAGTGTAATTCAAAGTTTCCGCCGTTAAGATCGGGATCATCAACGTGATACCAGAACGACAGGGTATTAAGACCGCCCACAGCGTCGTCGTCTGTAAAGACCCGTGGCGAAGTCCAGCCGGCAATCTGCTGGCCGTGTGCGGCCTCGTCAATCGTGACGCGCAGAGATTGGCTGCCGCCGGCGCTGGTCTCGCTCGAAACGGTCGGCTCTATGCCGTCTTTGAGGCCTCCCCAGCCTTGAGCATCCGTCTCAAAATCGAAAACCACAGTCTTGACGACCCGAATGTCGTCTATGCGGATTGTGCCGGAGCCACCGGGCGCTCCATCGCCTACACCAATGTACAACTTCGTGGCTGCTGTTAGATCCACGCCGGCGAATTCGCTCAGCGGAATCGTCCAGTCTATCCACTGGTCAATACTTGTGGCCTCAGGATTCCCATGAGTCACTACGGCAACTGCACCGGAACTATCTTCGAGCGCCACATATATCGGCTCAGGAGAATTGCCGCTGGTTGCGCCGCCGATGTCTGTTGATATCTCATTGCCGGTCACGTTGCCGGTAGTACTGACGTTGTCGAACGTGTACGTCCGCAGCTCGCCGGCTTGGTGTGATGTTACGGCCAGACCGATGAGCACGGGATCCGTCATTTCGACAGTGTGCGGATTATCACCTTCCAGTTCCCAGGTAACACCGTCTGCAGACATCTCGCAAGTGAAGTCGTTGCCCAGGCGAGTAAGGCGTACCCAGTACGGCGGGGCAATTCCGGTCAGTGTGCGGCTCGAACCAGAATCCTGGCCTTGGACCTCACGCCATTGGAACGTGCCGCCGTCACCCTCGCCGCCGGTGATAGCACCCAATACGTTGGAGGAACCGCCGGTGGCGTTTTGACGGATCATGACGCCGCCCTTGGCCCAGAGATTCGAGCCGGTACCGTTGTCGGTGACACGTACAGTCATGCTCCCATCGCCTGTCAGCTCTCTGTAAACGTAGTGGAACTCGTCGTGACGGTTGCCTTCGTCGCCGAGATTCCAGATGTCCGCGCCGGCACCGGTTATCGTGTAGGTCCCGGTCGCTTCATCAAGGCTGAGACCAGAACCAGGTCCGCCATGGAACTTTAATGTCAGTCCCGAAACTCCTCCCTCCGTCAAGTCCGCAGGGGTATCCAAAGCAAGCTCAGAGAGGAACGGCTCGGCACTGTTGTCATAGTCCAGAGTTAACTCATCATCACTGATTATTAAGTAGTTAGGAGTAGAGAAGCTCCAGACCGGCCCCGGATTCGTCGCGATACCAGCAAACTCATCGACTTTCCAGTAGTAGGTCGTAAAGGGCTCCAGCGGCCCGGGATCATACGACGTATCCATCTGCATCATGGAAACCGGTAGCATCGCCGCCGGGTCCATGCCAAAGGACACATTGTGCAGAATAGCACCCTTACCGGCCGTCCAGCTTAGCTGGGTACCATCGGCTACTTCCGTGGCGCCGTCTTCCGGGCTTGGGAAATGGGCCTCGATAGCCAACGTCGCGAAGGTCCAGACGTCACCCTCGACAACGGTTCCATCGGCTTCGACCGCATCAACCCGCCAATAGTAGTCCGTACCCGGAGTCAGGGTTACGGCGATTAACGGAATCTGCGTCTCACCAGCCAGGTCAGCGTCGTCGATTGTCTCGTCTTCGCTCAGATATACCTTGTTGGAAGCAGCCGTGTATCCTGGGATCCACTCCAACGTCACCGGATCTACCTCAATGGCACCATCTTCAGGGATGGGGGCAAAAGCCTTTACCGGGCCAGAGCCACCACCGGGACTTTCGGCAGGGCCATCACCCTCAGGTACGTAGTCAGGATTCGTCGTCAGGACAATCTTGTCAACAAGAGCGCCGTCCTCACGCATGTAGAGATTCAGGGTATGGACACCAACGTCTGTAATATCAATAGTCGCTGGATCGGGATCTCTGGTGTGGTTGGTCCATGTATAATCTCCACTAAAACCATCTATTCTATCAGCACTGTCTGTTACCTGTCCGTCCAGCCCTGCGTGTAAGGAGTCATCGCTCCCACCGGAGCCCCAGGCCCGCACCCAGACATAATGCGTGCCGGTCTTAACGAATGTGATCTGGAAGTCCAAACGCGGGCTACCATCGACGTATCCAGTGTCAACGTTGTCCCCGCTGTTTGGCAGGGCCTGCATACCAACGAGACCGGTAAAGCCCTCTGTCGCTGTGACCATATCCCAGGTGTGGTCGCCCTGGGCGACGTTGTCATGGAATCTTTCAGCTTCCATTGACACGATACCGTCTGCGTCATCGGCCTGCAGGAACGGGTCTGCTGGCTCGGGTTCTGCTGGCTCGGATGCAGAGTCGGCCGAGAGAATCATATGCTCAAATCCGAGACTCTGGTCATGAGCTGCAATGCCTGACCAGGTCATCTGAAATTCTGTATCACCGTTGTCGATGTCGGTGTCGTCAATACAGGGGTGGAAACCAAGGATACTGCCTACGGACCAGTCCAAAGGAGTGATTTCTGAGTGTGGGATAGAGACTTCACAGATGTATCCATCGGCAGTAATGGAAGAGGCTATCTGGAGGTAATCAGGCTCGCTCTGACCAGGACCATCCATGTTGCACCAATTATATTTTTGATTGTTGGCGTTAAAACCGTACTGGTAATGTATAGTAGGATTTGTCCAACTATGTGCTGCATCTGCGTCTGTCGTAGAGAAAAGTACTTCTATACAGTCCGCATTCCAGATATCGCCGCCGGATTTATTCATGGATAACTTATCGTCTTTCACCACTGCGGCGATGTAGATGTTCTCGTCATCCCATAGCAGATAGAATTCTCCGCCACAGTCCTCAGGGCCGTCCCAGCTATCCTGCCCTGAATTCAATTGCTCTACCACATCAAGAACTGCTGGGGTCATAGCTTCAAGGTTCCAGTCGCTCAGATCTCCGTCAATTGCATCAGGAGTACCCCTGAGACAGTCTATCACCAGCGGTTCTCCAGTCGTTGGGTGTACAGGTTGGGCCGAAATCGCCAAACTCAGGCTGAGCAAAGTGACAATTCCCACCAAAAGGCATTTCTTAGCTAACATTTTTGTTCCTCCTAATCTTAAGTGAAAACTGATATGAAATTTTGCTCCGGCCACACACCGAAGTATCAACAAGACAAATCAATTTTCTATACATAATACTTCTCCTTAAAAAACTCTTCTTTGTGCAAGAAGAACGAAATTTTGCTTTGGCAACAAGCCAAAATCCCGACAGGTCGGGATTGTTATCAACAAGCAAACAGACAGACACTCACCACCTGGTTGTGCTTGTCTCAAACAACCTTTATTGCACAAGCAACAAAGAATCTTCACCAAACCCTGTGCTTGTCAAAAATAACTTTATTGTAAGACCTGACTTTTTGTCCACCTCCTTGTGGAAGCCGTGTTTGAGCTGTGAGTTTAAATAGAGATTCACCCTCCGAGGGTTGCAACCTCACTCCAACTCTGTTCCTCACCTAAAAACGCTTTAGGTGTTGCCCAGGAACTATGGAAATCTTACAATCCAGAAAGTTCAACTCCGTACAAACTTCCTGGTTTTACACATTATATTTGTACCAAATTAGCTATATTCCCGTCAAGGAAAATGTCATAAAATGTGATAAAATTTCAGTATAATTTCTTATAAAAACGTATAACTTTTGAATTTACAAAGTCTTACAAACATCCTGCGAAGCCAAATTCATCTAAAATCCCTGTTTCAGCGCTGTTTTTTTGCTCTTACAACTATATCAGCCTTTTTAGCCTTAAAAACACATCTTATGACCATCAATCAAAGCTCAGCCACGTTCTCTACACTCGAATCATCCAGAGGTTGCATCCTATAATGCGCAATGTGAAAAGACAATAGCGAGGAACGCGGCACTGAAAGCGGACAAAATCACTCCCTGCTTGACTTATAGAAGCCTGTTGAATTTTCTATTAATCGCTTACGTTTCCTCGGTTTTCTCCTGGGGACTACTATCGTCACCGGCCTGGCCGGCAGTATCTGTGCTTTCCTGAGGCTGCTCGGGTTGGGCCTGTCCAGGTTCTTCCGGGGTTTCCACTTTGCTGGCCGGACGAACATTTTTTTTGCGTTTGAAAATCCTCAAAATGGGATTCTTTGATACTTGCGCCTCATCAGTCTCACTGGCTTGGGATACAGCAGCTTCAGCTTTATTCTTATCCTCATTGCCTGTCTCGGCGTCCGCCTCTCCGGCTTCGGATACAGCAGCTTCAGCTTCCTTCTTACCTGCATCACCTGTCTCGGCATCCGCCTCTCCGGCTTCGGATACAGCAGCTTCAGCTTCCTTCTTACCTGCATCGCCTGTCTCGGCATCCGCCTCTCCGGCTTCGGATACAGCAGCTTCAGCTTCTTTCTTACCTGCATCGTCTGGCTCGACATCCGCCTCTCCGGCTTCGGATACAGCAGCTTCAGCTTCCTTCTTACCTGCATCGCCTGTCTCGGCATCCGCCTCTCCGGCTTCGGATACAGCAGCTTCAACTTCCTTCTTACCTGCATCGCCTGTCTCGGCATCCGCCTCTCCGGCTCCAGATTCAGCGACGTGGGCTTCCTTCTTATCTGCATCGCCCAATTGGGCATCAGTCTCTTTGGACTGGTCGGTCTCGGCTTTTGGTTTTGTGATCCGGTTCAGATCAGCATGAGAAAGAACCCTCTCAGGGCCTGCCGGCGCTCGCCGCCTGTCGGATTCGGCTGCTTGTTCTTCAGCAGCCCACTGAACCCTTCGCAAACTCAAACCAATTTTACGGGCATCAGTATCAACCTTCAGAATTTTAACTTCAACTTCATCTCCGACCTTAACAATATCCTGAGGCTTATCAATCTTATGGTCGGCAAGTTCAGAGATGTGCAATAGTCCCTCCAAATCCGTTTCAAGTTCGACAAATGCCCCAAAATTAGTAAGTTTTGCCACTTTGCCTTTAATAATATGTCCCGGAATATATTTTTCGGGGATAGCTCGTCTCCATGGGTCTTCTGTTATCTGTTTTACACCCAGCGATACTCGCCGTTTTTCTTCATTGACTTCCAGAATAACACATTTTATTTCCTGGCCTTTTTGCAGTGCCTCGCCGGGATGGCTGTGTTTCCTTGTCCAGCTTAAATCCGAAATGTGTATCATACCGTCAACGCCAGGCTCTATCTCTACAAAGGCGCCAAAATTGGTCAAACTACGCACCTTGGCGGTAACAATCGTTCCTGGGGGGTACTTCTGAGCAGCTATCGCCCACGGATTCGTTTGGGTCTGCTTGATGCCCAGCGAGATTTCCTGCTTTTCCTTGTTAACATTCAGCACAACCACTTCTATTTCGTCTTCGAGATTAACTACCTCACTCGGATGTGCAAGACGTCTTGTCCAGCTCATCTCGCTAATATGGACCAGCCCTTCAATCCCGTCTTCAAGCCGAACAAACACGCCGTAGTTCATTACGTTTACAACCCTACCCTTTACCCTGGCGCCGATCGGATAGCGATGTTCAACATCTTCCCAGGGACTGGATGTTTTCTGCTTCAAACCCAACGAAATCTTCTCGTGCTCCTTATCAACACTTACAACAATGCACTCTATCTCCTGGTCAAGCTCAACAATTTCCGACGGATGCGATATTCTGCCCCAGCTCAAATCAGAGATATGGAGCAGACCATCCAGGCCTCCTAAATCCACGAACACGCCAAAGTCGGCAATGTTTTTCACAACACCTTTTCGTAATTGCCCCACTTCGATTTCCGCCAGGATTTTTTCCTTACTGCTGCGGCGTTCTTCTTCTATAAGTTTGCGTCTTGATATGACAATATTTCGACCTTCGACGTCTATCTTGAGAATCTTGCAATCCACTTCTTTGCCGATAAACCTGCTGATATCTCCCGGTTTTCTTATATCAACCTGCGAGGCAGGCAAAAACACAGGCACTCCAATATCAACAAGCAATCCGCCTTTGATGCGCCTTATAACCTTGCCTTTAACAACATCATTCTCTTTTTTCGTATTGAGAATTGTTTCCCAGCCTTTTATGGTGTCGGCTTTGCGCTTGCTCAACAGCACAAGCCCGCTTTCAGAATCGGTATCTTCAAGGAGAACGTCAATCTCAACGCCCTGGACTATATCGTCAGAGTCGTCAAATTCCCCTGCATCAACGATCCCTTCGCTTTTCAGACCTACCTCCACAATAACATCATTGCCTATTTGCGATACGATTGTCCCTTTAAGAATAGCGCCCGGCAGACGAGAATCAACTTTCATTTGCAGAGCTTCTTCCAAAAATTCATTTTCCTGTTCGCCGAACATCTCGCTGACCTGCTGGTCAAGCTTTTCTTCAGATAACCCCAATTTATTGACTATATTTCTATCTACCATAAATCTAAATCCTTTTGTGGAGTCTCTTTCATTTTTATCTTATCAGCGCCCCACATTTACGCTAATAAGCTCTTGTGCAATCCGGCACAAGTGTACACTTTCTGGTTAATCATTTAAAAACGCATTTGCCCACGCAGCAAATGCAAGTTATATTCTTGTCTCATTAGGCGTACAACATCGCCTGTGATTATTAAAAAGCTTCTAAATTCTTTATAAATTCGGCAATTATCCAATCCGGTGTCGAAGCTCCTGCTGTAATACCGGCTGTATTCTTACCGGAAAGAGTATTTTTATCAAGTTCTTTCCAGTTTTGCAAATGAAATGTTTGGCTATTATATTTTTTGCAAAGCTCGGCCAGCCGACACGTATTGGCACTTTCCATGCCGCCGAGCACAAACATTATATCTACTTGCCTGCACAATTGCACAGCCGATTCCTGTCTTTTTATTGCTTCCTTGCATAATGTATTTATCACTTTCAACTCACTAAAGCCGTATCGTCCGATTGCGCCAAGCACCTTGCCAAAGTGCTCCGGGCTTTGCGTAGTCTGACAAACAATCCCCAGCCTGGCATTTTGTGGCAGCTTATGCAAATCATTTTCGTCAGCAACGACAACAACATCCTTTGCGCAGCCCATAACCGCCTGGACTTCAGGGTGGTCCTCATCGCCGATAATTACGACTTCATAGCCATTGCTCGCAAGCTCCTTAGCTATGTGCTGGACCCTTTTGACCAATATACAGGTGGCGTCAACAATATTGAGTCCTTTTTCTTCGAGCTTATCCATTTGTTCAGGAGCAGCGCCATGAGAACGGATAAGAACCGTCCCCAACGGGATTTTTTGGACTCCATCTACAGTCTTTAGCCCAACTTTGGCCAAGCGTTCCACCTCATCTCTGTTATGAATAATCGGACCGAGACTATAAACGGGATTTTCACTCTTCTGGTGCGCCAGTGTTTTTTCCGCCACACTTATAGCGTTTCTAACACCGTGACAAAATCCGCACTGTTCAGCAACTAAAACCTTCATAAAATCACGCTCATACACATGTACCTGCAACTACCTTGCAGAAAAGCACAGGTGCAGGTGTCAAATCAAAAAAATACCCTATGGGTAAAATTATTTAAGGATAGCATTCTATACTAAAACTCCGATACAATCTACCAAAACTTTTTCAGCGGGAACGTTTGCGGATGCACAACCGGCACTTACCAAGAGGGGCAATTACCCCCTGGGATTCTAAGCGGACACATACCGAGCGTTTTTAATTACAGTGACCCGTATGATTCGGCTTTTTCAGCCTTGGTTTGCCAACTACGGCCCTAAAAGAAATATCAATTCTTTTCAAATAAATATTTGACAAGCCAATTATATCTTGTTAGAAAGCTGGAGACATTACAGGGAAGTAGTCAAAATACAGGGGTGGCTTTATGGAATTGGAGAAAAAAGTACTCTCAGACCGAGAAAAGGATCAGGCGTCTATAAAACTTCTGAAAAAACTTGGGGAGCTATTATCCTCTTCTGATGCCTCAAACAGACGGCGCGCCGCTTATAAGTTGTCCTGGATGCAGGAGGATGGTTTAGACATCTTAAAAGCTACCTTGTTTGGTAATTGTTCTGTACCAACGAGAAACGCTGCTGCCTATGGCCTTAGAAAAATGCGAGGCAGAATGAAAAAAATGGCTCTGGAGGTTTTGGAACAGGGAATGAAACGTCACGATACTTCTACCAGGGAAATATGCAGAAGCGCTTTACAACTGTTGGGACAGAAAGTGCCGCAAAAACCCCGCCCGAAAAGACCGCCGGTATCACACTTGACAATTAGGGAGATTCCCGGAAGAAGCAGCCCAAGGAGAAGGATCGTTAACCGGCGCACACACAGATAATGCCTTGCGAACAATAGAAGTCAGAGTCTGACCTCTAAGCTCACGTCGCCAATAGCAGTGTCAAAGTCATATAGATTGTAACGCTTATCGAATCGTTCGCGGTTGTAACTAATGGCCCGGAGCTTATAGCCGGGTCTATGCTGATTCGGCGGAATAAAAACGGTAGAAACAAACCAAGTGTCGTCGCCACCATTATTGCCGAGAACATAGCCGTCCCGAATGCAAATACAAGCTGTACAGACTTTATTGTACTTTCCGGCGCCTTCAGATAAAGCAGAATTGCGCACACCACACCACCGAAAACTCCGCAGCTCAAAGCCACGAGAACAGCGATGCGCACTTCACGCGTAAAAACCTGACTTACTCTCAGTGCCACAAGGTGACCGGTTGCCAGTCCCGAAACCACAATCGCCGAAGTTTGCAGCCCTGCGTTTCCGCTTATTGCTGCAATCATAGGTACAAAAGCAAGTGCCGCGGTATAAACAATAGATGAATCTTCGCCAAATTTGTCGTGGAAAAACATCAGGACCAGAGCGGTTACCCCCGTCCCGATTAAGCAGGGCAAAAGCCAGGTCATTCGTATACGGGCCGCGTTAAAAGCCGAAAACGTATCAAGCTCATCCGCATCCGTACCTGCCATTGTGTACAGGTCCTCTGCGGCCTCTTCCTCCGCAACCTCAATAATACGGTCGGCAGTGATTCGCCCGACCAGCTTATTGTCATTCTCCAGAACCGGCGCTACAATCAGATCATTCTTGCTGAATATATTTCGAACTTCCTCCTGGTCCATATCGACAGTTACATAAATCGTATCAGGGTCAACTAAATCACCTATTTTCGTCCCTTCCGGTCGAGTCAGCAGGAACCTGATACGAACATCACCCACAAATCTGCCGTCCTTGCTCACAACATACACGGAAAAGAAATCTTCATCAATCTGGGCAGCACGGATTTTATTGACGGCCTCAGCGACCGTGGCATCCTCGGACACACTTATCACAGCCGGATCCATAATCCCGCCCGCTGAATCCTCAGAGTAGCTCATCAATTCCTGAATCTCAGCCGATTCAGCCGGAGGTATGCTTTCGAGCAGTTCAGCCCTTTCTTCTTCGGGCAGTTCCGAAAGAACATCAGCCGCGTCGTCAGGGTCAAGTTCGCTAACAATACTGCTCAGCTCCTCATCTTTGAGCAAATCGAACAACTCCGCCCTGGTCGCCTCATCAACCTTTTCCAGAACCTCAGCCGAAGTTGGCTTGTCCATAGCGTCGAAGATAGCACGTCTTTGCTCGTTATCCACAAGCTCCACGACTTCTGCTATGTCACTGCTTCTCTGGTCGCTGAGCAGTTCCCTTAGAGCCGATTTATCTTCGGTTTCAAATAAACGCTCGATTTGTTGCACTAATTGTTTTTGTTCGTCCGCCATGAAATCTCTTTTGTTTTTCCTGTTTCGTCCAAAATCCGATTCACGAATTCACCCGCCTGCAGCATAAAATAACGTAATTTTTCGTACTAAGCAACAATTTTACAAAAACTAATCAGTTTTATTGAGCCGTGCGTTATTCAGAACGTCAATCCGCACAGGTGGGACAGTTGGAGTAAATATTTTTGGAATGATTAATTAGGTTGTTGTTACTTCGTCGCGAGCGTAGTTGCTATTCACTGGTATCGAGGATCGTCATAAATGCTTCCTGCGGTATCTGAACGTTACCAACGCTTTTCATTCGCTTTTTACCTTCTTTTTGTTTTTTAAGCAGCTTCATCTTACGCGTAACATCTCCGCCGTACAGCTTTTGCGTTACATCTTTGCGAAAGCCTTTGATGGTTTCTCGTGCGATGATCTTTCCGCCTATAGCAACCTGCAGAGGAATTTCAAACTGATGCCGTGGAATTGCTCTTCGCAGCTTTATGATCAGCTTGCGGCCTCGAGCCTCAGCTTTACTGCGATGGACAATCAAACTCAAGGCATCGACCGCAACCTTATTTACAAGAATATCAATCTTTGCAAGGTTACCGGCCTGGAAACCGGTAAACTCATAATCCATCGTTGCATAACCTCGACTGATACCTTTGAGAATATCATAAAAATCATATACGATTTCGGCAAGCGGGGCTTTATACTCAAGCATCACTCTGGTCGTACTGAGGTAATCGGTCTTTATGAGCTTACAACGCCTGGATTCAGCCAGTTTCATTATCCCTCCAATCGTATCGACCCCCGTTATAATCTCAAGTCGAACAAAAGGCTCACGAAGCTCTTCGATGTGACTCGGATCAGGCAATTGACTTGGCGATTCTATCCTTTTAACGACACCGTCCTTTGTCATGACCTCATAGCTGACCGTCGGCGCGGTCTGAACAACCTCTATATCATTCTCACGTTCCAAACGTTCCTGGACTATCTCCATATGAAGCAAGCCAAGAAAACCGCACCGAAAACCAAAGCCAAGCGCAGGCGAATTCTGCGGACTGAATGAGAAGCTGGCATCATTAAGGGCAAGTTTATCAAAGGCATCCCTTAGCTTTGAATAATCCGTATTATTACCGGGATAAAAATCTGAAAATACCATCTGCATCGGCGCTTTATAGCCCGGCAGTGCCTCCGAAGCCGGCTTAGCATAATCTGTAATTGTGTCACCTATCGTCACATCAGCCAGCTCGCGAATATTTGCGATAACATAACCGACCTCTCCTGTGCCGAGCCTGTCAACGGCAGTCATCTCTGGTTTGAATTTTCCCAGCTCGGTAATGGTATAAGTTCTGTCGCTGCGCATAAAGCTAACCTTTTGCTTTATATTCAGGGCCCCTGCGAAAACTCTGACATAACATATCACGCCCTTATACTGGTCGCAGTGACTATCAAAAATTAGCGCCGCGGTCGGCTCATCACTTTTGTCCTCTGGCGCCGGAAGAAATGTCACAATCGCCTCAAGAAGCTCATCAATTCCCAATCCACTCTTTGCGCTTATCCTGAAACACTCATTAGCACGGATTCCGAAAACATGGTCGATCTCTTCGGCAACCCGAGCGGGATCTGCTGCGGGCAAATCAATCTTATTGATTACGCTTAAAAGTTCAACATTGTTTTCGGTCGCCAGATAAGCGTTAGCCACGGTCTGTGCCTCAACACCCTGGCTGGCATCGACCACGAGCAACGCACCCTCACAAGCAGCCAATGCCCGTGAAACCTCATAATGAAAATCAACATGTCCCGGAGTATCGATCAGGTTCAGCATATATGTTTTGCCCTGGTGCTGGTAATTCATCGTTACCGCTGAGGCCTTGATAGTTATTCCTCGTTCACGTTCGAGATCCATATTGTCAAGAAGCTGGTCGACC
>SDBS01004765.1_pt1 | contig 13301 bp, 10 predicted proteins | sample 2277091 | NCBI WGS metagenome assembly SDBS01 (sample SAMN10404972, study PRJNA504765) | marine sediment metagenome | isolation source: marine sediment core GS10_PC15, 163 cmbsf | place: Arctic Ocean: Southern Knipovich Ridge | collected 2010 | reverse complement strand
CTCTCGGCTCACCTTGCCCAAATGCCGCAGGTTTTTTATCACACGATCAGAGACGTGATCAACGATCTCCGGATCCTGAGTGATCATCGATTCGGCAATTATCAGTTCGCCGATTGTCTCAATCAATAGATCCAAACGCCCAGTATCGACCCGGACGGTTTCCCTGATTTTTGCCTGGCGGCGATCATGCGGACCTGTGCGCCTGTCCTCAGGCCCAGGTTTAACTTTGGCTTCTTCGCTGCGCCGATCCACCGGCGTTTTCCGGCGATCAACCAATTCTCCGCGTTGAAGACGCAGGGCGTGGGCCACATCTTTGGATTTGACTGCATCGTGACGGACTAAATAACCGCCCAGTTTGATCGACTCGGGATCGGCCGCCTGCTCGGCAAGAGCCACGGCCAGGTCGTCCTCCGCAATCGCACCGGAATCAACCAGGATTTCACCGAGTTTTTTATCGATGCCATTGACGCGCTCGACTTTTTCCACCTTTTCATCTTCACCCTTAATCGCGGCGGCAATGGCCTCAATCATTTTCGGTAATTCGGGAGGGATGGGTGGCGCCTGACCACCGGATACTATCGGCCCAAGGTCTTCGATCAAATTCTTCAGCATGTCGTTGGCGTCGAAGATAACGTCGATTCTCACGCCGGTGAGTTGATGCTCCCCGCGCTGCGCTCCGCCCAGAAGTGTCTCCGCCTCGTGCGCCAGGTTGCCGATGTGTTTCAGGCTCAAGAAACCGGCCACACCCTTAATCGTATGGAATGCCCGAAAAACCGCGTTGAGCGCTTCCTCATCCGTTGGATCATTCTCCAGGGCAAGTAAATGGGTATCCACCGCCTCGAGGTGTTCTCTGGCTTCGGTGATGAAATCCGCCAGAAGCGAAGGATCGGCGTCAAGTGCGATTTCCTCGGCGGCGTCACCGGCATCACCCGAGGCACTCTCCTCCGGTGGACTCGACTCCGGCGCCGGGGCGGAGGCCTGCAAAACGGCCAGGATATCATCAAGCTTCACCGACAGCGGGCGCCGGTTTGCATAGTCGTCAAATGCCCCGGCCAGCCAATCCTTAACCGCAAGCAGCCGGTCGGTCGAGATAGCTGATCCGGCATCATCCAAATAATCCTCCAAGGCGTGGCACAAACGGGATATCTCAATCAGCCCCAAAACCCCGGCCTCACCCTTGAGGGTATGCACCAACCGGCGAAAGGCCGCCATCGCCTCCCCGTTATCTTCCTTTTCGATGCTCAGGATATGCGATTCAAGCTCTTGCAGAGTAGTCTTCTGCTCGGCAAGGAACATGCCGAATATTTCATCATCAAAATCGGGTGTCGATACTCCCGGATCAGCCGGTTCCTCGGGCATCCCCGGGGCCTGATACCCAAGCCCGGGAGGCATGGCAATCCGCGCCGGATCGCTTTCTCCCTCGGCGATTCGCTACATGGCCGTCAGGGTATTGGCAATGATTTCCAGATCGGCTGCCTTGTCCGATGATTCATTGTTGGCAATCTTTTTTGTCAGATCGGCCGCGGCACGTGCCGCGCCGGCCAGGACCGGCGGACAATTTTCGGGCTTCTCCCCGGCAAGGTCCTCAAAATGCGACGCCAGCTCGGCCAGCGCCCGAACATCATCTATCTCGGCCATCACGAAAGCCTGCGAGATGTTCGAGATTTGCGAGATGATATTGTCAGCAGTCAAATTCCGCTCCCCAATGGATTATCTTATATATGGCCTTGCGATATTTCTTCTATCATCACCGCGTTTTAAGGAGGCGGTAAAAGGGCCCTTGTTTTTTGCAGGCCCGTGGCTCAGGATGATATAAACGAGATGCATCCGGAAAAAGCCCACCCCCATTTGATTTGGAATCGACGGGCCAAATCGCGGCCCAATTTGCCAACTACAGTTTATATCGGAAAACCGGTCTATTTCTTAAGTTTCTTGTCGGGCAAGACCTGAAGGAGGTAGGGCTATGGCCGGGGAAGCCACCACCCGAAACCACCCAATAGGCCTCCTGCCGTCCTGCCGGGGTTGACAAATGGTTTATTTTACTTGCTTTTTTCCGAAAATAGCGTATATAAATGAGTTTTGAGAAAGGCTGGGCGACAGATGAAACCGAAAATTCATCCTAAATACTATGAAACGAAGATTGTTTGCGCCTGTGGCAACGTTATCGAGACCCGTAGCACGGTCAAGGACTTGCGCGTGGAAATCTGTTCGCAGTGCCACCCATTCTTTACCGGGAAACAGAAGTTGGTCGACACCGCTGGGCGGGTTGAGAAATACCTGCGGAAGTACAAGCTGAAGCAGCCGGCGGGCGCGGACGAGAGCAAAAAGGCCGCATCAAATTAGGGGCGGCCGCGGGCCGGACAGGCACTCCGACGTGGCGGAGAGACCGCCGCGTTTTTTATTACATCCGACCCGTTGCACGAGCCAGGGAGAAAGCAGATGCCGGATAAGGAAGTCGGCGGACAGGCGATAATCGAGGGCGTGATGATCCGCTCGCCCCGGCGGGTGGCCACGGCGGTGCGTTCACCCGATGGGGAAATTATTGTCACCCATCGGCCGTATGTCGCCCTAGCCAAACGGCATAAGCTGTTGAATATCCCCGTACTCCGCGGCGCAATCTCTTTTTTCGAGATGCTGGTTATCGGGATCCAGTCGCTCAACTTCTCGGCCGATATTGCCGCGCGCGAACCGGGCCAGGCCGATTCTGGTGAAAAACCCAGGGGCATGCCGGTAATCTTCCTGGTATTGACCATGGTCGTGGGACTGGGACTGGGGGTCTTTTTGTTTTTCTTTATTCCCCTCTGGTTGACCCAGGCCGGCGGCCTGCAGAAAGGCGCCCTCGGGTTCAATCTTGCGGCCGGAGCGATCCGGGTCACCCTGTTTGTCGCTTATGTGTGGCTATTCTCATTATATAAGGATTTCCGCCGCGTATTCGAGTACCACGGCGCCGAACACAAATCGATATACGCCCATGAAAACGACGAGGAACTGACTGTCGATAATATCCGCAAGTACTCGACTTTGCATCCGCGTTGCGGGACGAGCTTCCTTTTAATCGTCGCCATTTTCGCCATCCTGACGTATTCGATCTCGGATTCGGTTTATCAGGTAATCACGGGGACTCCGCCGCCGCTACTCAACCGGTTCGCGCTGCATTTTTCCCTCTTGCCGTTTGTGGCCGGCATTTCGTATGAACTATTGAAATGGGCGGGACGCAACCGCGACCGACAGTTGACCAGGATATTTTCCGCACCGGGATTATGGCTACAGAAAATCACCACCAAAGAGCCCTCTCCCGACCAGATCGAGGTCGCGGTGGTTGCGGTGTTGACATCATTGGGGCGGCCCATCCCGGACTCGATCCGGGTCACATATACTTAGCTGTTTTGCACGACATTCCAATACAACCGAAAAATTCGATAAAGCGGTTGAAGGACAACATTTTCCCAAAATGGTGCCAAAAGCACTGCACATTATCGGAAGCGTATGGAACTGACAAAGTTAATAGATGAAGCCGCCCGGCGGCACAAGGAACTGGGCGAAAAACTCGCCGAGCCGGCGGTGGTCCGCGACCACAGCCAATTGCGGACCCTGGGCCGGAAACATGCCGAACTTTCGAGTATCGTGGAAGTGGGCAACGAATTTAAGGCCGCAGTTGAAGCCCTCGAACAGGCCCGGGAAATCATTGCGGCGGATGAAGACCAAGAATTAGTGGAACTGGCCCGGGCCGATATCGAGGAATTGACCCCCCAACTGGAAAAACTTGAAAAACAACTGCAACAACTGCTGGCTCCGGCCGATCCCGATGATTCAAAAAATGTTATCATGGAGGTCCGGGCCGGGACCGGCGGCGAGGAAGCCGCGTTATTCGCGGCTGATTTGTATCGCATGTACGTGCGCCTTGCCGAGCGGTGCAACTGGAAACTTGAAGTGATCGACGCCAATCCCACCAATGTTGGCGGGTTCAAGGAAATCATCTTTTCCGTTGCCGGAGAAAAAGTTTTCGGCTCATTAAAATTCGAAAGCGGCGTGCATCGTGTTCAGCGCGTACCGCAAACCGAGGCCTCCGGGCGGATTCATACCTCGGCCGCCTCGGTTGCCGTATTACCCGAGGCCGAGGAAGTCGATCTCGAAATCAGGCCGGCGGATTTGAAAATCGATGTCTTTCGGTCATCCGGTCCGGGAGGGCAATCGGTCAACACCACCGATTCCGCGGTCCGTATCACCCACCTGCCGCCCAACACCATCGTCACCTGCCAGGATGAGAAATCACAGTTAAAGAACAAGAACAAAGCCATGCGGGTCCTTCGTGCGCGCATCTTGGATAATATGCGCCGTGAACACGACGACGAAATCGCCACCCAACGGCGTCAGATGGTTTCCACCGGTGATCGTTCGGCCAAAATCCGCACGTATAATTTTCCCCAAAACCGCGTGACCGATCATCGCATCGGCTTAACCGTTCAAAATCTTACCGGCATCCTCGACGGTCGGTTGGACGAAATCACGGCCGCGCTCAAAGAAGCTGAACAAAAAGAACGCTTTGCCAATGCCGTCACCGAAAATGGCGAAAACCGTAGGTAACCTGCTCTACTCGATAAACACAAATCCCCCCGGCGCAATTCCTGCGCCGTATTTTGTCGTGATCTGTCAGGTTGCGGCGCAGAATCTGCGCTTTTGGATAATGCTCACCACAGTTTTTTCTAAATATAGATAGATTTTTGGTGGTGTCCTAATTAGCTTCGGGAATAATGGACTGAACAAACGTATAGTGGAAGTGAGGTATTATAATGTGTCATTTTCTCTTGACAAATTACCACCGGTTATCGTATCTTAAACGTGACAGATATCATAATTCGGGAGGTAACAGTTTTGGCGGAGAAGAAATCAATCAAACGGCGGAGGCCCCTTTTGTCTAGGATGCTCTCTGAGATTGGCCAGGGCCACGCTACGCGGCAACCATTGATCGAAAAGATACAAGCGAGCCTTAAACGTGAAGTTATTACATATTTCACATCAACAAGGCATCCTACTGGTATATCTGATGCCGATAACGATATGATTGAGACTATGTTGCAAGCCGCTGGTCGTGATTTCCCTCTTACTTTAATTTTGAATAGTCCGGGGGGCGATGCGCTTGCCGCTGAGCGAATTATCAACACTTGCCGCACGTATACTGGAGGCGATTTCGAGGTAATCGTACCCCGAATTGCAAAGTCAGCCGCGACAATGATTTGCATGGGTGCGAGAAAAATATGGATGACAGAGACTGCTGAATTGGGGCCGATAGACCCGCAAGTTCGTATCGCCAAAGAACATAGCTATGAGTATCGAGGTGCGTATTATTTAGTGGATACTTATCGCAAGCTTTTTGATAGGGCAGTGAAGACAAAAGGAAACATTCACCCGTTTTTGCAGCAATTGGGTCGGTATGATTCCAGGGATATAAGGGAATATGAGAATGCTTTAGATTTGGCGGAAGATATTGCTATAAAGTCCCTTAAGACTGGAATGATGTCTACGGTAACTGAGAGGATGATTAAAAAAAGAATAAAGCCATTTTGTGACCCTTCTCAATTTACTAAGACGCATGGTAGACCGATCTATTATGAGGAGGCAAAAAAAGCTGGACTCAATGTAGAATTGATCAACGTTCACTCAGAAAGATGGGAAATTCTCTGGGAACTCTACTTGCGAACAGATAGACTGGTAAATTCTGATATGGCAGCAAAGTCATGTGAATCGGCATACGATTCATTTCAGGTAGCACCACCACAGCGAGACTAGCCGATGGAAAAGAAGAAGAAAAAGAAGATAAGTAAAGATATTGGAATGATTGATGACCCGCTCCGTTCGTACAAGAACGTGATGCGCATCATTCGTGATTTCTCAAGGGACACAAGCGAAGATTCCATACCTCCTATCATGGAAAATTGGAAAACTGAGGGCGGTAAGAATTTTTCGCTTGACAAGTTATAATCTATCACTTATCTTAGCGACATGGGTAAGGTAAAGCACTTAACTAAGGCAGTGGCGGAGAAATACTTGACCGTGGAAGAGGCCGCAGAACTTATGGCAGTAAAGACGCCGGTTCTCCGCAATTATCTCTACCAAGACAAGCTAACGACCTATAAGTTTAAGACTCTCACTCTGTTAAGTAAATCAGAAGTGGAACAATGGAGGGGGCGAGGGTGATCTATGTCTCTTTTTTTGCCTACAAACATGAGACATTATAATCTATCACCTGTCAGGGGGCCACCATGATCTCAGACCAAAAATAAACCCCGTCGGTGCGCGAACATCGGCGGGGCATTACTAACCGCGCGAATAGGCCACGCGGTCACAACTCAAACATTATACGCGGTCTATTCGCGCTCTGCAAGCGGAGAGAGAGTGATGAATAGGCTAAAGCAAGAAAAACAGCAAATGATCCTAAGTCTCTTAGTAGAGGGTAACAGCGTTCGGAGCATTGAACGGATTACCGGAGTACACCGGGATACGATCATTCGCTTAATGTGTCGCATTGGAACACGTTGTGAGCAAATTCTTGATAAGCGGCTGAGAGACTTATCGTTAAAGCAGGTGCAAACCGATGAAATTTGGACTTTTGTCCACACCAAAAAAGAAAAACTCCCGGCAATAGAGCGGTTTGGTGAAAAAGGTGACCAGTTTGTTTTCATCGCTATGGACGCGGAAACAAAACTTATTGTTTGCTACGTTGTCGGTAAGCGTAACGGTCACAATGCCTACCGGCTTATGGACGAACTGAGAAAGCGGGTCGTCGGTCGAATCCAGCTAACCACCGATGCTTTTAATGGTTACGTGGATGCGGTAGATCGGGCGTTTGGTTGTGAGATAGATTACGCCCAATTGACAAAGATTTACGGGAAAAGCAATGGAGATGAACGGCATGAAGCGTACTCGCCAAGAGAAGTGAAAAGGACAGAGAAGTCGATTAAAGGGGGAAATCCTGATCCCGACTATATTTCGACATCCTATATTGAACGGCAGAATTTGAATATCAGAACGGGCTTACGCCGCTTTACTCGGTTGAGTCTCGGCTTCTCTAAGAAGCTGGAATGTCTGAAGGCGGCACTCGCCATCTATATTTGGCATTATAATTTCCGCCGCTTACACCTGTCGCTACGTGTGACACCGGCAATGGAAGCTGGGATCGCCAACACATTCTCAGATTGGGGAGAAATTATTTGTTGAAATTAGGACATTACCGGATTTTTCTTGACATTTAATCGCCCCTTGTTATTTGTTAATTAGGACCAACTTGAGTGGTGTGGGTGTATTGTGATTCGGCAGTATAACCACCCGGTAAACGGGCGGCTTTGAATATAACGAAAATTCCCTGACTCGCGGCGGGGAATGCATATAATCGGTGGTGCGTGCTCTATGCCCCTCATTCGCGCCGTAAAATAGGCATAAACCCCGGCCTCCGGCGGTCTTTTAAAGTTGCCCTGTGACTGAGATAAACACTATTTGGTGGTGGAATAAAGTAGGGCGCTATCGAACGCGGTAATAAGGATTGTTGAATGGCAACCCTAAATAAGTATCCCCTGAAGGTAACCGTCCTTATAATATGTATGACGGCCGCCGCCAGCTCGACTTTCGCGCAAGAGTCGAGAATTTTCGCCAACCCCCCCGATTCTGCTGCTCCCATCGTTTTGTTGCGGCCCGAAAAGTCGTCGGATGCTCCCTTTACCACCCTCAGAGTGCATGATCTCAGCAACCTCCAACTTTCCGTCACCAATTGGGGCGTATTTGGTCGCGGGGGCTCTCCCAACCCCAAAACCGGGCTGGCCATTCCCGGGGCGCATTTCCCCGCCGGATTCTTATTTGAACATATTCATCGAGGTAGCATTTGGATTGGGGCGGTGGTGGGTTCGCCGGCAGGTAATGATACCCTTGTCTCCACCGGCCTTGATGCAAAATTAGTGATGGCGGAACTCCTGCCGGAAAGCTATGCCGCGGGCGGTGATTTTATCGAAAGATCAGATAATCCCACCAGTCCGAATTATGATCCCGAAGCCACCTCTCCGCAGGAGTTCATCTGCACCTATACCGACACGATCACGAACCGGTCTTATGTCAATTATGACTGGGAAACCATGAGGCCCCACCGCCCCCTGGGGATTAAGGTACGGCAGGTCTCAAATGTATGGCCGTATGAATATGCCGAAGATTTTGTGATTATCCAATATTGGATCACCAATATATATTCCCGCCCCCTTCAATCGGTCTATGTCGGCTTTATGGTGTATCCCAGCGTCCGCCACATTATGAACCGCAAAAGAATGGTGGGCGCGGAAAACATAACCGGATTTTTAAACACCGTTCGCACTATTACCGGCCATGATTTTGCCGATACGGTGATGACCGCCTGGTGGGCGGACGCCGACGGCGACCCCTATCACCGGACTTCCTGGGATGAATACAGCGTACTCTCCGTCATGGGCCTCAGGATACTTGGTATTGGCCGGAATGCCGCCGATCGCGACCGCGGACCGCTAAAACACTCCTATAACTGGTGGTCCGGCCCATGGGGGCCGCAACGTAAACCGGGTGATAAGTCAATCGACGGCGGGTACGGCATCCCCCTTGGCGACCCCCAAAGGTACCGCTATCTGTCAAATGGCGAGATTGATTATGATCAACACTTAACCAACCAGGAGGAAATGGAGGAGGCGGGCTGGAGAGAAGCTCCGGATGTCGTGGCCGATGGCGGGGGCCGAGTGACCAATCATGCGGACGGGAGCGTCATCGAGTTGTTGCTTTCGGCCGGCCCCTTCGAGCTCGCCCCCGGTGATTCGATCCCCATCGGTCTGGCGATCGTCGGCGGCGATTTATTCCACCGTAATCCGCGCAACGGCCGCAACCTTCCCAAAAGGCCGTATGAATGGTATAAAAACCTGGACTTCTCCGACTTGAATCGAAATATCCAATGGGCCGCGCGGATTTATGATAACCCCGGGGTAGATACCGACGGTGATGGTTATCGCGGGCGGTACTTCACTGCCAACTGCCAGGATACGCTGATCTGTTATGATGAATACTGTTTCGAATGGAACGATACAATTATCTGCTTAAATGATTATTGTCTGGAAACAGAATCTTGTGATACGATATTTTATGCCGGCGATGGTATCCCTGATCTAAAAGGCCCGACCGCGCCCCCTTCGCCCAGGATCACCATCCGTACCGCACCGAATACGATCCGTATCAGTTGGGACGGGCGGGAAATTGAGCATGTCTTCGATCCATTTATTCAGCGCGAGGACTTTGAAGGATACAATGTCTACGGCGGCATTGGCGACAATCCGGTTAAAGCGACTTTGATGGCCTCGTGGGACCTGGTCAATTTCGACCGCTATCGCTTTGTCCCAGCGGCGCGGCCCAGCCCCTGGGTGCTCGATGGTCCGCCGTTGACCCTTGAGCAAATCGCCATCCAACAAGACCCCATTGTTGATCCTTTTGCGTACGACGACAAGATGTTTCCCTACGAGGACGAGGACGGCAACCTGTTTTACTTCCGGCCGCATGGCGGTAACCGGGGCAATGAATATCTTGATGGCGGGATCATTACCGCCAACCCCATCCAGTACCTGCGCACCGATTCACTCTGGGATGAGAACAACCAAACCTGGAAACGGTTCGGCCATTACGAATGCACGATTACTAACCTCCTGGCCAGCCAGTCATATTATGTCGCGGTGACGGCGTTTGATGCCGGCATCGCGGCCGGGGGCATCGAGTCGCTGGAATCGCCGATCCAGGCCAACATGCAACTGGCCTACCCGACATATTCGCCGGAGTACGTCGAAGAACAACGCCTGAAAGTTTCGGTATACCCCAATCCTTATAAAATCGACGCCGGGTACCGCCAACGAGGATATGAAGACCCCAACCGGGAAGGGTTCAAAGAGCGTGTCCGACGGATCCACTTTGTCAACCTTCCACCGAAAGCCACGATCAAAATATTTTCACTCGACGGCGATTTAATCCGCGAGTTACACCACCCTTCCAGCCGTTTTTCCGACACCCCCTCGCACACCGCCTGGGATCTGATCACCCGCAACACGCAGGCGGTCGTCTCAGGGATATATCTGTATACCGTCGAGTCCGACTGGGGCACCCAGATCGGCAAGATCGTGATTATCAAGTAAATTCAGCTTCTGAGCCTCCGACGGTTGACAGATGAGACCGGCTCGGCTATCTTTTATCGGCCGCTGGTGAACAATGGCTGTCTCGGGCCGGCGGCGAGAAATATCCCGACCGGTAGATGAGGAATTGTCGTCAAAAACCTGTCGCAGAGAAATCGGCATAGGATTACCATGACCATGACCAAACGATTTTTAATCATCGCCGCATTGGCGCTGCTGGTCCGGGTATGGGCGGTTTTTACCGAGCGGTTACCGCTTTCGGGTGATGAAATGGCGCATGGGAATTACGTCGCTTATATTCACGAGCATTGGAGTCTGCCCGACTCGGCGGTGGCCAACGAATTTTTGCCGGCCGGCCAGGAAGGGCTGGTGCTCATGTCGTACGAGTTCTATCAACCCCCGGGATATTATATTCTGGCGGCGGTGTTCGGCGGCGGCACGCCGCTCGGGTCGCGGTTGGTTTCGGTGGCCATGTTTATGGTGGCGTTCTTTTTTGTCTGGGCCGCCACGCGTAAACCGGGGAGCGAGGGTGACCTGCCCCTGCTATGCGCCATGGCTTTTATTCCCGGAATCATCGTAACGACCTCGCTCATCGGCAATGACGTCTTTTTAATCATGGGGTCAGCCATTATGCTCTATGCCTGCCTGAAAAAGAAAACCTGGGCGTTCATTGTAGGCGCGCTCGTGCTGGCCACCTCGAAGTTCCATAGCTTGCCGATCTTATTGGTACTTGGCATCTACTATCTCGTTAAGCGGAATAACCGCTGGGGCATTATGGGCCTCGCCTTTGCGGCCGTGGCTGGGGGAATCATTCTTTGGCGGTGGAATTTACAGGTGGAAAATACCGGGCTGGAATTGCTTGTACCCTCGGTGTTGAACGTCGCCAAGATAATCCACGAAACGCTGATCACGGGTTTTATCTATCCATTTTACGATCATGTTGCCCCGGATTTAATGGGCCTGGCTACTCTGGGTGGCATCGTCCTGATATTCTTCGCGGTTCGACGATTTCGCCGACTTTCCGATATCCAAAAATACGTCATCATCGCTGTCTGCCTTGTTTGGGCCGGATGGTGCATCTTCAAAATGTTTCCCGCAGGCCGGTATTTATATGCCGCCATCCCCTGGTTGGCGGTGGTGGGGAAAAAGGCAGAAAGCCCCAACGAGCCGACCGGACCCGCCAGTAAGTATCGGCGAAAACCAGCGCGGAACAAGTGAGGAACCGGTCCGCATTTATGTTGCGCTATTGTTCCGTCTTGCGTAAAATTGGGTGGGATTGTTGGAGGACATGTTGACCGATCCGCAAATCAATAAAGCAGGCGAATCCGCCGTAGATTTATCGGCCGCATCCGGGGTAACTTACGCTGACTGCCGGGTGGTGCGGGTGACCGAGGAGGAAATCTCCGTCGGTGACGGCGCGGTTGATGCGCTATCACGGTCGGAAAGTCTCGGCATGGGTGTGCGGGTGCTGGTTGACGGCTCGTGGGGGTTTGCCGCGGCGGCGGAGATCACGCCGGAATCCGCGGCGGCACTGCGAAAACGCGCGATCGAAATCGCCCGGGCCTCCGGGAAACTCACCGGCGAGAGGGCCAATCCCGCCGCCGCCATAGCGGTCACGGGCTCTTATCAGACCCCGATTGAAAAAAACCCGTTTGACATCCCCCTGAATGAAAAACTGGAATACGCGGCACACCTCGAGGCCCAACTACGCGCCATCGAGGGATTGAATCAGACATCGGCCGGCATGTCTTTCCGCCGAGAGATGCGGTATTTCTTCTCCAGCGCGGGCAGCATGATTGAACAGGAGATATTCCAATCCGGCGCGGGAATCACCGCCGGCATCAGCCAGGGCCATCGCAATTCGGTTGAACGATCATACCCCACATCCGGTGGACAGTATGAAACCGCCGGCTATGAGTTAATTGAACGGCTCCAGTTGGAATCGAGTATCGAAAAAATCGCCGAGGAGGCCAAAACCCTCCTGCAGGCACCGGAATGCCCGACCATGACCGGTGCGCTGATTCTCTCCGGGGATATGACTTCACTGCAGGTACACGAATCGATCGGCCATCCGCTGGAGTTGGACCGGGTTTATGGCTCCGAGCGGAATTTTTCCGGTACGAGTTTCGCCACCCCCGACCTGTTGGGCAAATTGCAATATGGCGCGGAAATTATCAACGTATACACCGACCCGACCGCCGAAGGTGGACTGGGATCTTTCGGTTATGACGACGAGGGTATGCCGGCGGTGCGGTCGCCGCTAATCGAAAACGGGATCCTGGTCGGGTATTTGACCTCGCGGGAGACGGCCGCGAAAATCGGCGCCGTGTCCAACGCCTCGATGCGCGCCAAATCGTGGGCTTACCTGCCGCTTATTCGCATGACCAACACCATGCTGGCGCCGGGAGATAAGACTCTCGCCCAAATGATCGCGGAAACCGATGACGGGATCTATATCCAAACGCCGACCTCCTGGTCGATTGACGACCGGCGGGAAAATTTCCAGTTGGGCGGCGAAATCGGCTGGTTGATTACTAACGGCAAACTCGGCGAGATCGTCAAAAACCCCGTTTATTCGGGTAATACAGTTGAGTTTTGGAATTCATGTGATGCTATCGGCACTGCGGAGGAATACCGCATCTGGGGAACGCCATCGTGCGGCAAGGGACAGCCGGGTCAGACTATCGCCACCGGCCAGGGCGCCGCGCCGACGCGCTTTGCCCAGGTGAAAATCGGCGGCTAGACAAACGGACAACAAATGATCGAGAAGGATACAATTCTCAAGCGGCTGACCGACGCCGCTTCCGGCGGGGCGGGCAGGCAGGTCGAACTCGTCTGCCTCGAAAACCGCACGGCGCTGTCGCGTTTCGCTGAGAATGTAATTCATCAGAATATCGAACAGGCCGACCACCGCATTATGGCGCGCGTGAGTTTGGGTGATCGGGTCGGCCTTGCAGTCGGGAACGATATCGAACCGGCGGCAATTAAATCCGCAATCGAAAGCGCCACGGAAATCGCCGAAAACCGGAACCCCGATCCGGATTTCCCCGGGTTTATCGCTTCACCCACGGCAACCTCGACGCCCGGGGCATTTATTAATCGGACCGCCGATTTTTCCCCCGCCCACCG
>SDBS01004763.1_pt1 | contig 13303 bp, 32 predicted proteins | sample 2277091 | NCBI WGS metagenome assembly SDBS01 (sample SAMN10404972, study PRJNA504765) | marine sediment metagenome | isolation source: marine sediment core GS10_PC15, 163 cmbsf | place: Arctic Ocean: Southern Knipovich Ridge | collected 2010 | reverse complement strand
ACCCGAGTGGCGTTCCCGAGGAACTCCATCCCTCCGTCGATCTCAGCCATGGGGAAGAAGGCGTTGGTCTTCCGGTGAATCCCCTTACCGATTGCTACTGCGGGGACAAGCTCAACCTCGTAGTCGAGTCCCGCATGAACGATGGCCTCTTGAGCGTGAAGCTCTTCGGGGACCACCGTGCCGATACCGTGCCAAGGAACTTCCCTGGCACTGAACATCGTGTCGTTGATTTCGAGTCCGTGACTCATTTATCCGACCTCCTTTGGGTCTGTTGCTGACATGGCAATTGTATCACAACTATGAAACAGTTGCAAACTCCTCTGGCTTCATTCCCTGGGTGACATCGATCTCCTGTTTCACTCCAGAGCGCCACACCTCCACAAAATTGAACCCCCGCATATGCAACGAGTAAGCGAGATGCTTGGCCTCAATCTCTCGATCGATGTGATCGCCACCAGTGACCGGCAAAGTCATCGTGATGCTGCCTGACCGATAGCGAACATTCCATCCTGTAGGTCCGTTCATACCTCCTTTTCCTCCTGATCCAAAAGATCGGCCACGTCTCTCACAGACTTGGCGATTGACTCGATGACATCCGCTGCGATCCTCAGAGACCCAGCGGCCATCTTCATCTTCTCAGCGATCCGTTTGATCTGACTTGCTTCTTGATTCATGAGACCTCCTTGGTCATTCCTGGATTGCGGGCATATCCCTCCAGCCGCTTGCTCGTGGCTCGGGCGGAACTGATCAAACCGAAGTTCAGCCTTCGGCCTTCTACGTCCATGCCGAGTGCGATGTGGAAGGCGTAGTAATCAGCGTCTGAAGCCAACTCGGTTGCATCCACCGCTGTGAGGTTCAGCCAGTACTCCTTGCCAGCGTCGTACACGATCACGTCCCGAGCGTCAGCATGCTGCTCTTGCTCTGGGCATTCGTCAGAGCAGAGACAACCTCTCTCCTCGTGGTCCTCCCAGAACCGCTTGGGGACCTTGATGGTCCTGGTCCCCTTGTATGTGAATTGTGGGTAGTCGAGCATCAGTCCTGAGCCTCCTCTTCGGTCTTGGCCTGAGAAGCGATGTCCGCTCTCTTCTGCGTCCTGATCTCCTCATCGCTGGGGAGGGCGAGCAGAGCGAACAACCCTGCTGCCACGTTGTTCTCCTGGTCTGCTTTCTCCGAAGCATCCGCCCAGAAGTCCTGTCGTTTGGTGGTCATGATCTCCTCTACTTGTTGCGGCAGATCGGGCCGATGCCCAACTCCACGGATGTCTCGTCTTCGAGCTTGCGGTTGCACCGGTAGCAGTTGGCAGTGATGGCTGCGTAGGCACGGCCAGCGGCCTCAGGGTCACCAGCAATGGTGCGAAGCTGATCTTCGATCTTGCCCTTGTAGGTTCCGTCAGGAGCCTGCATGCCGTACTTGGTGCGTGAGCCGTACTCGGCTCCGTCGTGAACAAAGGTGAACCCATCCCAGCGGCCAGAGGTCGCCTTGTTGACCACAACCTTGAGCCTGGTGTCGCCACCGGGAACGGCGTAGTAACCGGCAGGAAGCTCGGAGAGATCAAGTCCGGTTTTTGAACCACGGTTGGAACCGGTGTTGCGCTCAGTCTCACGAGCCTCAACCTTGGCCTTCATCGAGGTGGCGCTGACTACCTGCTTCTCAGTGAGGTATCCACGGTCGGCGTAGAAGGTGGCGAGAGAGGTGGCGAAGTCAGACCATGTCTGCTTGGCGAGCCATGCAGCGAGATCAGCGTGCTCGGGGGTCTTGGCCTTGGACTGCTTCACCTCTTCGTTGTAGAGGGGTGTGGCCTGACCGGTCTCAAAATCTGGGTCATCGAAATGGAGTCCACCGGCAAGCTCTGGGCCATCAGTGTCGTTGAAGTCGAGAACGTGCTGAGGAGTGCTCATGCGACTGCCACCTCCTGGTCTGGTGTAGCGATGATCTGGACGTGCTGCCCATCAAAGGTGATGGTGGTGAGAATGACCTTCGTGTCGAACTCGGTTCCGGAAGACCCCATAACCAGAGCGGAGGTTGTCTCCTTCTCGGGGTGATCAAGACCGATGACATCACCTGGTGTGAGGTCGATGGCTTGCTTGACGCTCATATCTGGACGTACCCTTCGTCGGTGCGGACGCATGAAGGCTGGGCCTTCAGCATGTCGTAGAGCGCAAGGGCCAGCCCAATGCTGACCAGTGCGATGGTGATGATTGTGATGGCTTCTTGCATAGGGTAAGTGTATCACAACTCTGCAACAGTTGCAAACTCAGAGGGTGTTTCTCAATTGTGCCAGGGCTGTCGATCCGATCTCAGTCTCCAACTTGACGTGGCCGATGACCATGCCCTGATAGGTATGACGCTTGCTCACAGCACCCGTCTTGGTAAGGATGTCGCCTCGGATTGTCACGCTGGTCACTGCACCATTCGTGACGTGGACTTCTGCCGTCGTAGGACGGATCATGCTGTTGTCGGCTTGCCCGCCGAAAACGCTCTCTTCCGTAGTGGCTCTGATCGGCTCCATATCTTCTAACTCAACCTTGATGATTATCCAACTAATCTTGGCGGTCATGATGAGAGTCCTTCCAGTACTTTCTTGACGGCGTTCCGACGCTTGTCCCCGGTCTCGTTGATGCCACCGTTCACCTTGTCGGCAGAGATTTTTCCCTGAGCACTAGAGGTGTAGAGAAGGATGGAGGTGAAATCATCACCGGATCCGTAATGGGTACCCAGGGTTCCTGTGCGGACTTTGGCGTACTTGGGGAAAAGAGCAGTGAAAGCGTCGGCCTCTTCCTTGGTGTAGAAGGAGGCATCAAACTTCCAGTCCGCACCATCTCCGGTGTAACGGGTCTCAATGATCTGGGGAAGCTCATCCGTGGGAACTCCGCCCCGAGGATCCTGAACTCTCCAGTCCAAGAAATTGTGTGTTACTGACATAGGGGTAAGTGTATCACAAGTCTGCAAAAATTGCAAACTTAGAATCGACCAGTCCCGTCGTCATAGGTAACGAATCCGAAGTCCGTATCCATGATGTCAGCGAAGCCAGTGAGAGACCGGGAACAGGAGTCGCAAGAGATGCCAGCGATGCCAGAGGTCCGAGTGGCGTCGATCGGAACCCGAGGACCACAGATGACCCGAGCACCCCGACCCCGCCGAACCCGCCGCCGAGCAGAGACCACAACGTGGATCGCACCATCGAATCGAAAGGGGTGAGCGAACATAGGGTAATTGTATCACAACTCTGCAACTGTTGCAAACTCATCAACGAGGAAAGCCGCCTTGCGGCGGCTGTCTCGGGCCGACCTCTGAGGCCGTTTAACGATGGGTCCGCCCGCTAAGGCAGACCTTGTATCAAGTACGGGAGTTGAACCCGTGTTTCCAGGTTGAGAACCTGGCGTCCTTGCCTACTAGACGAACCTGACGAGGCGGTGACAACGGGACTCGAACCCGTAGCCTCATGGTTGACAACCATGCGTTCTGACCGATTGGAACTATGTCACCTTGGAGGGATATGTCGGACTCGAACCGACCCCATCTGCTTGGAAGGCAGAGATGCTATTGCCACTAACACCAATATCCCATGCCGCACCCTTTGAGAAGAGGAGTCCCTGTCGTCACGGCTCGTTGGCTCTCGACCAGTGGAAGGGGATAATCCCTTTTCGTACCCGAGGCTCAGGAGGACTGGACCGGCCTATCCCTTGCGGGGACCGATGCGCCCCCGATCAAAGGGGACTCCCATTTCTACTTCTCAAAGAGCTTGCAAGCATCGCCAGCCCACTGGGTCTGGGTACTGATCGCTGCGGGCCACATGGTCTTACCACGCCATTGTGTCGCCGTCACTCTCTGAACATCCTTCCGTTAGGTGGATGCCTCGTCTTTAACTCATTCGGGTTACTCGCCCCCGACCAAGGGGACGGGCATAACCGAGGAGCTACTCGACCAGTGAGAGTCGTGCGGGAACTTCATAAGGTTCCTGTTTGGATGCGTGCGACCGCTCAGGCCATCACTGCCACGACTTACGTTGCCGCAACCCCGTTCATCCTTCGCCCAGTGTTTTCACTTGGTTAGATGAACCGACGTTGCTTGCAAGCTCTTCGTTTTCTCCCTGGCCCCATTTCGCTGGCTTGGGGAGATTGGTCACTTGGCGGTTGTGTCCCCGTTGCTGACGGGGGTAAGTGTATCACACCTCAGTCCAGAGTCAAGCTGAAATCGAGGGGACTAAGTCATCCTCACAGAGAGACCTCTCGCTTCTCTTCACGAGGATCTCTCTGCTAACACCCCGCTCCATATAGGCGGACCTTTGCTACCCAGTCCCCTCAAATTCAGTGAGGGGCCTGACCGAGATCAGACCCCTCATGTGGACGTGAGGAATTTCAGTCCTCACAACCGAGGGTCAAGAGTCGAATTGCATCGTCCTCGGTACCAGTTTCTTGTTTGTCAACTGCTCGTGCCTCGGGGACATCTCCCTCTGACAGACTTCGCAGGGACACCTGTTGGCCGACCCTGCGCCTCTCGGTGGGCTTAGTAGCCCTCGGTCCTTTACGAACCAACTGTGCGTTATCCCCCGGCCTTGACCGTAAGGATTGTTCCGCCAGTCCTCTGCCAGCCATGAACCGGCAGATGAGGTAAACGTATCACCAAGTCATGCAAGAGTCAAGTAAGGGGGTTGACCACCTCCGGCTGCTCCTTCACGGGGACCACCTTCGGTTTACAAACCCCCTCACTCCCGAGCAGCCATCGAGGAAGAAAGGAAGGGCAAAACGTGTAGCCCAAGAACCTCACTCTGCTCGTGCCAGGGTTTCAAGCCACTCCTGGCTTGGCTATTTCTTCTTCTTCTTCTTCCGGCGTCTGGTCGAGGCCGACTTCACCCTCCGGCTCAGTCTTGGCTGACTCCGAATTCGCCTACGTTTTGGCATACCGGATCTTCAATCTTTGGGATCTTGTTCGACCACCCCAAACACCTTCTGGCTGATTGGTGCTAACGGCCCAATCGAGACACTGTGCAGAGACTCCACACGTTCTGCATACTGCCTTCGCTTCTTTCCCACCATAGGTATCAGGGAAGAACCGGCCATCAAACGATCGCCAACACGCTCCAAAAGGTCGCCAATCCTCATCCGGCTGACTCCCGTTCTGGGTCATCGATCAGCTTCCACGACTTCCACATCTCCTCATCCTCATTGAGCACGAACAGATCTCTCGCCAACAGGGACTCGAACATCCTCATCGGCAACCTAATGGAGGGTCCTCCTTCAACGGGAATCCAGGCAGAAAACCCTCCATGACGATGATGCTCCAAATCCACCAGACCATCAGCGGATCGAATTCTCATCAGCCACCCTTTCTGATGCGGACCTAGAGGAGCCTTAGTCACTGCCAACCAACCTGAGTCTCGGTGATGGGAGGGATCGTGGTCGGGTCCATGGCGAGAAGCTCAGACTCCTCAGTTGACTGCATCACCCGCAGGACTGCCACCGCATATTTGATGGCTGTCCGAGGGTCATGCCAGTAAGCGAGGATCATTCCCTCTGCGGCTCGAATCCATGCCCTCATCGCTTCTTGCGGGTCTTGATCTCCGTCCATCCCTGGTTCGGTTTCCGTATCAGACTGATCCTCCCGTGGTACGAGCACTGCCCCGTCCCCTGTTGGAAGCTCTTTCCCTCGAACGAGTTCACTACCCAACTCTGGGGATCCTGGAGAGGACGTGAGCACCTCGGGCAAGTCAGGTCGCTCATCAGTCATCAGGATCAGTCTCATAGATGGTGTAGACCTTGCCTAGTTTGAAGGTCACCTTCGGAGGGGATTCACCACTGGCAAAACTAGGACCCCACATCCAATCTGTGTTATCGGTCTCGGCTGTGAACCGGCTCACTTCGAGTCCCATCGGAATCTCTTCAAGCGGGCCTCCACCGGCACCTCCGGCGTAGTTGTGGATCTCGATAATCGTTGGTTCAGCCATTCATCCTCCTCTTTCCGATTGTGCAACAATTGTGGAAACCTGATTGAGATGGTCTCCCTTCAAGCTTCCATCTTCCTGAGGAGCAGACCACCTGACAGCAGCAAACCCAGAGCCGTAGCTATCCACGCACTTGTGTTGGCCCCTGTGTTGGGTAGCTCAGACGGAACCGTTGTTCCTGGATCTGGGACTGTGGTGGTGGTCTCCGGAACGGTGGTGGTGGTGGTGGTGGTGGTGGTGGTGGATGTGGTGGTGGCGGAAGCTGTGGTCGTGGTCGTAGTCTCCGGAACGGTGGTGGTTGTGGTCTCCGGAACGGTGGTGGTCGTGACCTCTGGGACAGTGGTGGTCGTGGTGGTCTCCGGAACGGTGATGATCGTGTAGTGGCTGACGTTCTTACCGTTGCCGATCAGTTCAGCCAGAGTCTGTATGCCGTCCGCTTCCACATAGACGACAGTGGTGCCTGCTTTGATGCACACTTGGGTGCCAGCGTCCAACACGATGCCGTCTAGATCACCGTCTACTACCGACTCCACCTTTCCCTCACTCGGGCAGACCTCTTGGCCTCCTGCCAGTGCTGGGGAAGCGATGAGCATGATGCCCATGAAAACCATGATTGCTAGTTGTTTCGTCATACAGACCATGGTAACACGCCTAGGGTCAGATCCACAATAGCTGGTAGAACAACTCCCCGAGAATGAACCCCGCTGTGGTCAGTGACCACCGGTAATCATTGCTCATACCTTCATCATCCGATCCCAATACACGATCGCCCAGACCACATGACCCCACATCGGATGAAGAGAATCGGTAGGGATGTGAACATTGTGTCTCCGCAACTTCTGCAATTGTTGTGGAATATCTTCGATCACCCAATTCCTGCTATCAGGTCCGATCATGTAGACAGCGATGGAGGGATGAACGAAATTGGGAAGAGCAATGCTCGGAGAAGCCTTTGGGTCAAACTGCGGGCGATGAGTAAGCACCACCAACTCCGGATCCGGATCGATATGGAGATCATCAGGAGTGAAATTGTGCAACGTGATCTTCCACAACTGTTTTGAAACTTCTGGATCAAGAGCGGCGCTCAGTCCTGGAGGATCTGATTCCGGCACCCTGTAGAGAGCGATCATCGCTGCTTCCTTCGGAACCTCTCACGGAGCTTGTCGAGCAGGGTGGCAGTCTCGCTCATAACACCCTCGATGTTGGCCGGTGAGAACTTGGGCCTAGACCGAGAAGTCATGGTGTGCATCGAGTCCCTGGCGAGTCGCCCCGACTGGGTCCCGACATGATGGCGACCCGCAAGACGACGGTTGATTCGAGCTTCGTTTGAGCCTCTACCCTTCGGCATCAGGACCTCCTATGTGATAAGCGGAGATTTCTCCAGGGTTAAAGCTCTGAGCCATCTTATGCATTGCTCCGACCGCTCCGGTGAATTCCTCGGGGATACGATCGAAATTGATTCTCTGAGCGCCGAGGAACATCCTCTCCACAGTCAGAACGAGTTTCCCACGAGCCTCGATTTCAGAGTCAGCCTCGAACGTCCCCTGGAGAATGATTCCGGTTTCCTCATCTCGAATGGAGACCAACCAGATCCGATTCTTAAGACTCATTGTGCTCAAACCCCTCTGTCAGAGATGTCTCAGTGACCCCGCCACGACGCCACCTACCATTGTCCATCCGGTACTCCCAAACCACCTTACGGATCGTGAAGGCACCCAGCTTGGTCAGGTGTGCTAGAAGCAACCGTCGAGCCACCCAGATCCGAATCCTGGTCCCTCGGGTGAACCGCACGTCTACGCCCATCATGGAGGAACTGAGAGGCATCAGTCTTCCACACCCAACCAGCCCAACAGATCGATTAAGTTTGGGGCGACGTAGTCAACCATCTTGTACATCAGTTCCGGCTCGAATCCATCCTGATTCAGAAGGATGGCCGTCTCCTTGCCCTCCTGCCCAGTCATCCAACCCAATTCGAGATGAGCCGATCGGCCACAAGGCAGAACCAGCACACAAGTGTCAGCCCATATCATGGCCTCGACATCACGATTGAACCCGAGATCAGCCTTGGGATGATTCATCATCTGAGAATACGTTTCAGGAGTCCAAGTCAACCAACCAGGATCGATCTCAGACCAATGGAACCCATCGGCGTCACGGAAGTCATAGACCTCGAACCCTGCCTTGCGAAGGGTGATCACCACAGCTTGCTGCATTGTGTTCCGCCACGAAGACGCCACATAGATCTTGCGCTCAGGTTGCATAATCATGCTCCTCAGGAAATTCGGCCTCTTCTAACCAGTCGGCCAGTTTCTCCAGATCAATTTTGGTCCTCTCGGGATCTCCGTCTGCCACCTTGACCCTTTCTCGAAGAGTGGCAATCACCCCATCGAGATGAACGAACTTCTTCCCATGGAAATTGACGTAGGAGAACTTGAGACTCATTTGTGGAGGTCATCGGGAATGGTCACAAAGCATTCCCGGTCCTAACAGGTGATCTCTTGAAACAGGGCCATCAATCTCGCTCCTCGATGTCGTTGTCGGGCAACTCTGCATGATCTGTGTGTAAGAAATACGGGCAATCGGAACCGAAGTAATCGCATCGCTCTTGCCCCTTGTTTTGCCCTCGGGGAACGACGTAGTGCCATGTCTCCTTGTGGGTGGCCTCTTCAGTCATTGGTCCTTCAGATCTTTGAGGGTGTCGGTGTACTGATCAATGATCTTGTCAGCAGACCTCTTGAATTCCTCGTTGGAAACCCGCTGTGCTTCGAGCATGTGACGCTTCTCGGTTTCGAGCACGTCGAGGTCGATCTTGAAGTAGCGAGCCAGTATGTCGAGACGATTGAGGCCGATCAGGAACAACTGCTGATCTCCGAATCCGTTCTCATCCCACTCGCCCAGATGCCAACCCTGCTCCTCGGTCCACTCCAAGAACGTCCCGATCTCCTGGGACAAGTCCTTAACAGTTGCAAGCTTCTCGTGTTGAGGGTAATCAGTCATCGAGTCGCCTCCCATATAGCAAAGGGAAGTTGATTTGTTTCCTCAAAGGATGGTCGGCTAGAAGAGCTTCGAGGTGCTCCTTCAACCGACGTAACTGATACACATTCAGGTTGATGACGTTCATAGTGAAACCGTTGTCGTCCACCCCGATGCTGATGCTCTGCTGTGGTCCCTCGCTTTGGACCATCAGCACGGCCTTCTTCTTGTCACCATCGAACTCCTCAAGGAGGTACTCAATCGTCATCGTGGCTTCTTCCGCTCGGCCATCAATGTCTCGATCTCTTCATGGATCTGGGTGAGACAGTCCCGGTTCCAAACCGTCTCATCCGCAGGAAAGAAGGCGTACTGCCGCCATCTGCCGAACCACTTGATCGCTCCCAGCAATGCCGAATCTCTCATTGCGTACACCAAGATGTGCTTCGTCTTTCCTGACACTGACAGCCCTAAGTAGAACTTCAGGTATTCCGTTTCTCGATAAAGCTCATAGCCCATCAGATCGTGCGGTCTTGGCTCTTGACGTGGAACTCACGACTGCCCATAAAGGTTGACGTATAGTCCTCGATCCGCTTCTCGGCTGTGTGAGCACGAGTAAGGATGTCGATGAGCGCATCACGTTCGGCACGAACCTGCTCAAGATCGAAGCGAGTCTCGTGAAGCTGTTGGTCCACTCTGTTAGCGCTCCGATGCAACTCCTCCATATTGGATTCGAGCGTGCTCCGCTCCTTTTCGAGATCGCCGTAAGCCTTAGCCAGTTCTGAGTAGATCTGCTCATACCACTTCTGAATCTGGTCACGTCTCGGGGACTTCGCTGCGGCATCCCGATCTCTGTAGGTGATCCTGGTGGTGTTGTCACTGGAACGCTCATGAAGTCGGGCATAGAGCCACCTCTGCCAAGGTGGTTTGTCCTTGACCACCTCGTGAGTAGTCAGATCGAGAGCGATTTTGGGTGGCTTCATCGTGACTCCTTCGTAATCCCGAGAACGGAAGCAAGCCAGCCCCGCTTTTCTGACGGGCTTAATACGTGTTCGTCTTTAAGCCGGATAATGGCAACGTCTATCAACGCATCGTAAAACTCCTCGATGGTCACCTTCTCATGAGTGCCGCCATCACAATGTCCGACCGAAGCTTCAGTTGATCGATCGGCTACAAAGTACGAAAAGGCATGCGGGTTGACGCTCCCGTGCTCCTCGCATGGTGCCTCTCGGAACAACAAGTCAGCCATCACTCCTCCTCCTCGAATGTCTGCACAACCTTTGTCCAATTGTCTGAGACTCTCTGCAACAGTTGCCGATCATCCTCTTGCTTCGCCTTGTCCTCTTCCCAGATCACAAGATCTCGAACAGAGTCGATCTCATCCTGAATCAGAGCGGACAAGACCGAAGGCTCCAGAGCATCCAACTCCCACGAGTCGTACCCGTAGTCAGCGATGTAGCCCTGTGCTCGTGAATCGGTGAGCTTGGTCGGGTTGGGTGGCGGGCCGTACTGATCAACCTGATCCATGTTGAGAGCGATCCGGCGCACCTCAGGAGTGACCTTGTCGCCAAACTCGTAGGCGAACAACCTGAGCCGTTCATAGATGTCACGACTCATATCAATCCCCGAAGGGTCGTGGTCTCCGAGATGAATGATCAAAGGTATCTGCCCTCCCTGGATGTAGCGCCTCATCCGCCGTCCCGCACGCCATGTCTCCGACTGAGAGGTGTAGCCACGACATGAGAAATAAGGAACGTCGTTATCCTGAGAGACGCCCTCGATCACACCGAGGAGCGCATCCTTCTCGATCCAGACCTCAGGGCGGTAAGGCTGGTTGGCCCAGAGATCGTTCCGGTAGCTGAATGCCACCGAATCAATAATCGAGGATGGAGAGGACCAGTGAGAATTGGCAACCAAGTTCCGAGTCCGGTCAACGATGTAGCTCCAGTCGAGCACCCCGGCCAGCCGAGCGTCGTTGATGATGGAGCCGAGCCGCTTGTACTCGGTCTGCCTGTTGGCAATGAGATCCCGAGCCACGAACTGGTAGTACAACTGTCGCAGAGTCAGATCGAATCCCTGACCGGCGTACTCGGCGCAGATCTCATTCGCCTTGGCGATGATGGCGAGGCTCGAATCGCTGAACCTCTTGGTGATGTAGGCGATCTCAGGCATCGAGAACTGACCCCGTGTAGGGCATCACACTCGCCGTGTGAACCCCGTAGATCGTGCAGAGACGGTCCAACCGTTTCACGGTTATGGCCCGCTCTCCCCGCTCGTAGGCTCCAAGAACTGACGACTTGAACTCGCTACCGGTTCGGAAGGCCACATCAGCCAGGGACATCCCAGTGCTCTTCCGTGCCTTCCGAAGATTGACTCCGAGCACCTTGTTGTATTCAGGCATCTGATTCTCCTTCTTTGTTGATCATCTCGTGGTCAGGAGCCAAAGCTTTAGTGACCACCTCAAGCTGCGGCTTGCCGTAGGGGGCATAGTCGGCCTCAGCAAAGTCGGCTCGCAGCCCATCGAACTCAGGACCCATCAGCCACAACCACTCGGTGAGCTTGAGGATGGACCGATTAGCAGAGATCCCCCGCTCACCGTTGGCCTTCTCCCAAGCGAACCCGAGATAGCTGACAAGCTCGTCCCGAGGATCGAGTTCGAACTCTGCGCCGTCTGTATCGATGGCCGTGACCCAATCCTCTCTGGTGGTCTCATCTCTCAAAAACGGCTGGGCGTGATCAAAATCGAGGTGACCAAGAAGAACTTCGGAAGCCCAAGGGAAGAAGTCACCCTTCTTGTCATCCATGCGCTTAGCGATCTCAGATTGCGTGCGTACTGCTTTGGTGAGGATCATTAAAACTGCTCCCGCTCATAGACGACCAGAATCGTGAGGATCTGGACGGTCATTGGTGGCACATCTCGATCCACGACCTTCTTCACCTCATGAAGAGGCTCCAAGACCTCGGTGAGCCGAACGCTCCAACCGCTCTTCTCCATGCGCTCCACAGAGTCGTAAAGAGCGCCGAGGACGAGATCCTGATAGAGATGGGTCTCGGTGTACGTCTGGCATTCAGCTTTCATCGTGAGTCTCACCCCTGTGGTCAATGTTGCCGATGTGGACCTTGACCAGTTCTAGAGCCTCACTGCGTTTGAACCCCGCCCGCATATAGGAGAGAAACATCTCGTGAAGGGCAACGGTGGCAATATCGAGCGTGGCGTGGTTCTCATCGCCATGAGGGTTCGGCAACCGATCTGATGTCATGCACGAGAGGGTAACACACTTAGGGGGTCTTGGTCGAATCATTCTCCTCTTCGACCGTCTTCCTCATCCGGACGGCGGCTGCGTGTTGAGCCTCGGTCATGAATCCGTGAGAGACATAATAGAGCGCAACCGACCTCGCCCATGAGCGTTGCTCCGGCGCTTCTTCGGAGTACTCCCAAAGCCAGTCGGCCAGATCTGGATCGTTACGAATCGCCACCTCAATTAGTTGAGAGAGACGTAGAGGTAGAGTCAACAACCAGGACCGCTGCTTGCCGATCTGGGTACAGAGCACGAAGTTGACTTGCGGCCTTCTCTGGAGAGGGAGCCTCGATTCGATGGACCGTCGCCTTTTCATCAGAGTCGAACCAGGCGTAGTACTTCCGAAGGACCCCCTTACGTTTGTCACACTGCCAGGTGTGATTGAAGATGTCGGTGACGCTGGGATCGCAATGCGAGCAGCACCTCCCGTAGATCGGCTCCAGAGGAAGAGTTCGACCACACCCATTCGGACACGGAGTCGGATCCTGATGATGCTTGAGAATCTGACTGACCCGCTGTTTCGAGATCCCGTACTGGGCAGAGAGACTGGCGATGGAGACACCCTCTTGACGCAACTGCGTCATCTCATCGTTTCGTTCATCAACGTGGATAGGCATACAGATAAAGGTAACACAGTTAGGGGTATGGGGCGGAATATATGGCGCAGATTCTTTCAGGCTCCCTGGTCCTGAGAAAGAAAAAGAAGAGAAGACGCAAAGTTAGCAACAGTTGCAGAGTCCAAATCGAAGAGGAGTGTCGTTGTGTTTGAGTGATTGATCAAGTGAAAGAGCTTGCAACAGTTGAAGGAATGAGGTGTGAACAAGAGCGCATGGCCCCTGGTATGAGCACCCCCATATGTGGACCTCATACGGGGCCAGCTTTACATAACGGTCATTATGGGTCAATGGATATCGGCTTGACCTGGGCTTATGAGTTTGGGCCTACGAGATCCCCACCCTCTGTGGCGATACGGGCCTCTCACACCACCCCTCCCCACCCCCCTCCCCCACACCGGACACCCTCGTGGAGGGGTCCTGGTGCGTGGTACCTGCAAGGGGCAGGTGGTCGGTAGCATGCTCGACCCCCCTGGGAC
>SDBS01004762.1_pt1 | contig 13304 bp, 10 predicted proteins | sample 2277091 | NCBI WGS metagenome assembly SDBS01 (sample SAMN10404972, study PRJNA504765) | marine sediment metagenome | isolation source: marine sediment core GS10_PC15, 163 cmbsf | place: Arctic Ocean: Southern Knipovich Ridge | collected 2010 | reverse complement strand
CTCATACAAATGTGTTGTACACAAGCTGTTAATCTTTACATCGACTATTGTTTTGATAAAGCCTGAAAATTTTTAAATTATCGCGTACAGCTAGAGGAAAATAATCCCCAGCTGCCGAGCATCACGGGAATTTATGTTGCGGCATTTACTTATGAAAATGAAATTCATGATTTATTTGGCGTTAAGATTGACAATATTGCGATTGACTTCAAAGGAAAGTTTTATCGTAAAAAAGAAGCAACGCCTTTTCTTACTAAAAAACCGGAAGGGGAGTAACAAATGGCAAAACAAACGATCATTCCATTTGGCCCACAACATCCTGTTTTACCAGAACCAATTCATCTTGATTTAGTATTAGAAGATGAACTCGTTGTTGGCGTTATTCCAAACATTGGCTTTATTCATAGAGGCTTAGAGTTACTCTGCCGTAAGAAAGATTATCAAACCATGAGTTTTGTTGCCGAGCGTATTTGCGGCATTTGTAGCGTCATTCATGGTGCTGCTTATTGTCAAGGCATAGAGCAGGTAATGAATGTAGAGATACCAGAAAGAGCGGCATTTTTACGTGTTTTTTGGAGTGAACTACATCGCATTCATAGTCATTTGCTCTGGGCGGGACTTGCTGCTGACGCAATTGGTTTTGAATCACTCTTTATGCACACTTGGCGTGTACGTGAAAAACTGCTGGATATTTTTGAAGAATCCACAGGCGGACGCGTTATTTTAGGCGTTTGCCAAATCGGTGGCGTAAGACATGACATTAAACCTAATCAATTACAACGCTTCGAAAAAACATTAAAAGAAATAGAAGCAGATTTTAAAGAGCTTGCAAATGTTTTCATGAACGATCACACAATTAACACGCGCTGGAAAGAAGTTGGCGTTGTATCAAAAGACGAAGCATATGAATTGGGCGCGGTAGGTCCAACGGCTCGAGCAAGTGGCATCGCACAAGACATGCGTCAATTAAAATATGGCGCGTATGAATACCTTGATTTTGAATCGATCGTCGAGACTTCCTGCGATTGCTATGGCAGAGCAGCTGTCCGAATTAAAGAAATTTTTCAATCATTTGATTTAGCACGACAAGCCATCTCAAAATTACCAGAAGGCGAACTTGCTGTTGTTGTTAAGGGCGCGCCAGAAGGCGAATACTTTTCACGAGTCGAACAACCTCGCGGCGAAGTCATTCATTATGTCAAAGGCGATGGCACACAATTTTTAACACGATATCGTGTTCGCACTCCAACCTTTGCAAACATTCCAGCAATGGTTAAAATGTTAGAAGGTAGTGATTTGGCAGATGTACCTGCAATTATTTTATCGATCGATCCTTGTATTAGCTGTGTGGAGAGATAATATTATGTTTAAATTTTTTAGAATGTTAAGTGTCGTCATCAAAAGTTTATTTAAGCCCTCTGCTTGCAACATGTATCCATTAAAACAACCGAAAATCTATGAGGAAACACGCGGTCATGTTGCGATCGACGCACCACGCTGTATTTTATGTGGCATATGTGCAAAAAAATGTCCGACGCATGCGATTCAAGTTTTTCGCGAACAACGAGAATGGAAAATTGACCGCTTACGATGTATTCTTTGCAAAGAGTGTGTCAGAGTATGTCCACCAAAATGTTTATCAATGCCAGCTGAAATGATGAAAACGCAAACGGACCAACACTTAGATACGTTTGTGATTCCGTTAAAGCCAAAGGATTAAAAGTTAATGCACGAATTCAGCATTATTGAAAACCTCTTTAAAATTATTAAAAAAACTGCGCAAGATAATAATTTAGCATCTATTTCCTCTGTCTCTTTAAAAATAGGCCAACTTCGACAAATTGTCCCTGACTTTCTCGAAGAAGCTTTTCATATTGTTGCAGAAGACACCATTGCAAAAGATGCAAAATTAAAGTTAGAGATTTTACCGATCGTGATTCAATGCAATCAATGCAAAAAAGAAGCCCCACTTAAAAGCCGAACTTATGAATGCCCTACTTGCCAATCCACTGATTTGGTTTTTATTTCAGGCAAAGAATTATATGTTGACTCAATTGAAGGGGAACAAAACAATGCTCATTAAAATCAAACAAAACATACTAGAAGCAAATGATAAAAAAGCCGCTGAATTAAAAGCGCGACTCGACGAAAAAAATATTTTAATGCTAAATTTAATTAGCTCGCCAGGATCTGGCAAAACAACCTTACTTGAAAAAACGATTCCTATACTAAAAGACAAATATCGCATAGCCATTATCGAAGGCGATGTTGAAACCGATCGTGATGCACAACGCTTAGATCATTTTGATGTGCCCGTTTCTTTAATTAACACATCGGGCGCCTGTCATCTTGAATCTGTCAGCATTGAAAAAGCACTTGAATCATTTGATCTGGATAATCTCGATATCATCTTCGTCGAAAACGTTGGGAATTTAGTATGCCCTGCGGAATTTGACATTGGCGAACATCACAAAATCGCAATCTTAAGCGTGCCAGAAGGTGATGACAAGATTGCAAAATATCCTTTATTATTCCAAGAAGCCTCTCTCGTCTTATTAAATAAGATCGATTTGATGCCATATTTGCCGTTTGACATAAACACGTTTGAAAAAGATTTAAAAGCAATTAATCCGGAAGTGAAGACAATCCAACTCTCCTGCCAAGAAAATATCGGATTAGATAATTGGATTAGTTGGATTAAATTTTTATAAAAGTCGCCTCTTGATTTTCGTTAAAATGAATTTTAAACAATCGATACTTTTTGTTTTGATCGATGCTGCCCTGAAACATTGAGCCATATTTTTTCCAAAAATATTTATTCGTTTTTACCAACAATAAATAGGAATAATATGGTGATTCATTTGAGATCTTTGTTTCAGCGCCATTATAAAGCCAAGTAGAAAATGACTTGCGAGAAAAGTTTACTGCCCATAGCCCCTGTTTTTCAAGCCACTCACCGCTTTCATTGACTTTACGAGGCATAAGATAGTATCTAAAAATCATGAGATCAAGCCCACCAGATCCTTGAGATATAATCCAAACATTTCGATCTGCAGGAATATGTTGTTTGGCAAGCAACAGCAATGGCTTTAACTTTTTTTGCAAAATACCTGAATAAGTGTGTTTCAACGCAAAGGTTTTAGGTTTAAAGATGCTGGTGAAATACAAACTCGTCCTAACGTGGATAAGACAAAAAACTATCGTTAACATCACAAAAAATGCAACGAGTACTTTTTTATTTTTTTGAGCAATAATGCTGGTGGCTGCTAGAAAAGCTATCCCAATAAGAAAACTATCTGTATAGCGCACAAAAGACGCCAAAACCAACTCATCATGCAAAGTAAACATGAAAAAATATGAAATTAACAACATTAATGTATACGGAATAATGCCAGCGACGGAAGCAAAATATAACAGAAGTGTTTTTGATAATTCATGCTTTTCACGATCAGGATTTATGGCGTGATTGATACAAAAGATTACTGAAAACACAGCAAGTAAAAAAATAAAGCCACTCGTTAGCATCTCAAGAAAAAAACTTTTGATCACAGCTGCTTGTATATTGGTAGGATGAAACAGAGTTGCAATAATGTTTTTGGGGCTAAAATAATGATAGGGCAATTTCACATTCAAATTGGCTAGATGATGCATCCACAATGCGCGCAAAATAAAAGGGGAAACAAAAAGAATAGCAATACAAACAACAACCTTTAATAATGTGCGAAACTTTCGGCTTTCAAAAATATCATATAACACGCATTTTAATAAAAAGACGCCTGTTATAATAAGCGAAAACAACAACCCCATTTCTTTGATAAGCATCAAAGAACAAACTATCGGCAACAATACTAAAGTTGCTGCAACGACGTTACATCTCTCAAAAACAATAAAAACCAATCCCGCGCCAAAAAATATTCCTAAAATTCCATCAACAATTATCGTGACAAATGGAAATGGATGAAGGGCTATGACAATGAAAAATCCTGACATGACAGCCACTGAAATTGACAATATCTTTCGTTGCGCAAAATTGACCAAATAACATATGCCAGATAAAACCGTGACACCTGATGCAAAATAAAGCGCGCCTGACGTAAATTGATTTTTGAATGTAAAAAAGTAATACTGAAATAATGACATGCCCGGCAAATATCGAACATGGCCTTGAAAAACTGCATCTTTGATCCCATAAAAAGCGTTACTATGGTAAAGTGCTTTTGCAAACTGCCCCCAGAAAAATTCATCCCAGCCAAAAATAATTGCTTGTTTGCTTAGAAAGTAATAGGTAACACCGCACACAATAAAAATAATTGTGCCGACAGGAAGATAAATCTCTATAGCCCTCTTCCATAATATTTTATGAGACTTTAGCGCAACGAACGTATCAATACAGCAATAAACAAGCAACAACAAACCAACAACTGTAATAGCTCGCGCACCAATCTGCAATAATCCTACAGATCCGCATAAAAACAACAAAACTATGATTAAAGCAATAGAAAAAACCGGGGCTATTTTTTTTGTTTGCGGAAACAATTTAGAAAAAAAGAATATTATTCCTATAATCGATACGAAATTTAACAATGTCATTAAATGTTACCTTTGCTAACTCTTGAGTAAATAGCTCTTTCGTTTTTTCTCAGGAAATCTTTCGATGGCATAGCGAAGCATCGTACGCGGCATTTTGGCGAGATGTTTCTGTAAGAAATGCTCGAGCACTTTGACATCGCGCTTGCCGACTTCACGCAACATCCAACCGACTGATTTATGCATTAAGTCTTCTTTATCGTTTAGCAACTGTTTTGCTAGTTTCAACGTGTCATCGAATTGATTTTGGCGAATAAAATAAAATGTCGCGAGAATTGCAACGCGTCGTCGCCATAATAAATTTGAATTTGCCCACTTTTCTAAAACAGATCTGTCTTTGTCGAAAAGAAAATGTCCAACAATATGCGGCGCGGTTAAATCGACCAAATCCCAATTGTTGATAAATTTTTGATGCTTGACGTAAAACTGGTAAATCTTTTTTTGAACTTTAATTTCTTTTGTTCTTTGATATTGTAAAACTAGAATTAATAAAGCTAATAATCGTTCTTCATGCCATTTTGATTGGATTAATTTTTCTAGATCCGGCATTGAAAGATCAATGTATTCTTTCGAAAATTTTCGGATGATGGGCACGACGATCCCATGAAACTTATCGCCTTCACCGTAATCACCCGGACCTGTTTTAAAAAAACGCTGTAAAACAAGCGCTTTTTCAGGATCCTTTTGTTTTCGGAATTCACGGGTTAGTTTTTGTAGCATGATTGTTTCCTTTAAAAGGCAAAAGGTGTCAGGCTTTGCTTTTTCCACCCAACTTTTGCAAATAATACAAGAATTGACAAAGTTAAATAGAAAATGCAAAGCCAGACACGCTACTTCTCAATCCTTTGGCAAATATAAATCCGTTACGGTGCCATCAAATACTTCTGTCGCTAACGCTAAAGTTTCTGATAACGTCGGATGCGGATGAATCGTTGAAGTAATATCATGAGCGGTACAGCCTTTTTCAATCGCCAGGGTCATTTCTGAAATCAATTCACCGGCATTAACCCCTACAATTTCTGCGCCAATCACTTTATTTGTTGCATTATCAAAGATAACTTTTGTCACACCTTCTGTTCGACCCAATGAATAAGCACGGCCACTGGCAAGCCAAGGAAAAACACCTTTGCCTACATCAATACCTTGCTCAATTGCCTGATCTTCTGTTAAACCAACCCATGCAACCTCGGGATCCGTATAAGCTACGGACGGGATGTATTTATCATTATTAACACTATCCATTCCTGCAATCACTTCTGCTGCAATGCGTCCCTCGTGTGTTGCTTTGTGTGCTAACATCGGCACGCCAATCACATCGCCAATAGCAAAAATATTCGACACATTAGTACGTTGTTGATTATCGACAACAACAAATCCTTTTTCATCTGCAATTATGCCTGCCTTATCAAGGTCAAGCGAATCAGCATTTGATATACGTCCAACAACACATAATACTTGATCAAATTTTTCGGGCTCAGTTGTTGCATGATCGCCAGAAAAACACACATAGATACCATCTGACTTTGCTTCAACATTCTCAACAGACGTATTAAAATAAATGTTTTTGTATTGCTTTTTAATCCGACGCTGCAAGGGCGCTGCAATGTCTTTGTCAACACAAGGCAAAATACGATCAGCCAGCTCAACCATTGTAATTTCAGCACCAAGCGCGTGGTAAACTGTCGCCATTTCAAGCCCAATGATCCCAGCACCTATAATTAATAATTTTGACTGTGGATTTTGCAATCCTAGTGCGCGAGTTGACGTCATAATTCGCGGATCGTCAGGGAGCTGTCGTAATAATTTTGGTCGCGAGCCTGCAGCAATAACAGCTTGCTCGAACGTAATAATTGTTTTTTCATCGCAATGATTAACTTCAATCTGATTGGGTGAAATAAATTTTCCAATGCCACGGACAATTTCAACTTTGCGTTGTTTAGCCAACATTTTTAATCCACCAGATAATTGACTAACAATTTTATTTTTCCAGGTTCTAATTTTGCCGACATCAATTTTTGGCTCACCAAAATCGATACCATTGCCTGACATTTCTTTAGTATCAGCAATCACTCTCGCAGCATGCAAATAAGCTTTTGATGGAATACAGCCGGTATTCAAACAAACGCCGCCAACACAAGCATGCTCTTCAATTACAACAACTTTTTTTCCTAAATCTGAAGCACGAAACGCAGCAGTATAACCACCAGGACCACTACCTATAATTGCAACATCGGTTTTTATTTCATTCATATTAACACCTTCTTAATGGATCCCAGATATTTCGTCTACGACAAACTTCTGGGATAACCAACATATGCTTCTAACTTGCCAGAAGCATATATTAGTTAAATATTTTTACAATCGCATCAACCACACTTTGATTCATCGCACTTTTTACTTGATCAAACATTATATTCGGCTGCGGTGACCGTGTTATAACTCGAGTTTGATAACGATTCCAACCTGTTGTTTGTCCAGCACCAACCTTTTCTGAAACTTGCATATCTAATAACATTACAGGTATTAAACCTGAAATATTTATCGTATCAGCACTGGTATCTGCAGAAGTAACTTGCGGTATTGTAATTGGCAACAGCGTTAATAAGGCATCACCATAATCTGAGTTCAAAAGAGTTTGCAATTGATCTGGATCAGCCAATCCAATTTGCAATAATGAAATTTGCAGCAAAAATTGCGCCTTACTTTGATCAGCCACAAATTGGTAACCTTTTTGAGTAATAGAAGATCTGATCTGACTCTTTAGCGTATTGTTGATTGATGTGTTATTTTGCCAGATTAAATAAATCGTTTTTGTCTGCGTTGAAACAGCATTTAATTCAACAGCGGAACTTAATTTTGTTTGTGCAGAAAAAGTTTGTTGAGGAACAACAACCGTTGCACAACCCGCAAATAAAACAACAATCACTGATATTGACAACAAATAAAATATTCTTTTTATCATCATGACGCCCTATATTAACTTATCAAGAAACCATTTTAAATTCATCGAGTTTGACCCTTTAAGAAGTATAACAGAATCCTGCCCAACTAGCGGCTTTAAAGAGTCAAATAATGATTGATGATCCTTAAAATGCAAAGCATTCTGGCCAAACGTATCGACGGTTTCTTTCGTTAGCTCACCAATAGCTAACAGCTTGTTTATTCCCGCATTTTTAGCATATTCTCCAACTTCACGATGAAACTTTTTCTCATCCGGACCTAATTCTTTCATATCAGCAAAAACCATAATCTTAGTACCGGGCATTTCCTTCAACACATCGATCGCAGCATTTGTTGAAGCAAGATTAGCATTATAGCCATCATCGATTAATGTAGCACCCGATGCAAGCTTGCGAACCTGCAAACGCCTTTGTGTCGTTTCAAATTTTTCTAAACCTTTTTTTATCGATTTTAAAGTGACACCCGCTGCAATGCTTGCTGAAGCAGCCGCGAGTGCGTTCATCACATTATGATGTCCCAATAATTTCATACAAACATTAACTTCTCCCCCTGTCGAAACTAATGTAAATTCAGTTTTATCAGAAAATAACTTAATATTTTTTGCTCGCACATCGGCCGTATGATCAACACCAAAGCTTAATTGCTTATGTTTACTTGAAATGTCTTTCCAATAATCGTAAAACTCGCTATCAGCATTTAACACTGCAATACCAGATTCTTTTAATCCTTCAAAAATCTCACTTTTTGCTTTTGCAACGCCCTGCACTGTTCCACCAACTCCTTCGAGATGCGATACAAATGCATTATTAATTAATGCGACATCGGGCTTTGCAATATGTGTTAAATAAGAAATTTCGCCGAAATGATTCATGCCCATTTCAGTAATAACAAAGCGATGATGATCACTCAACTGAAATAATGTTAATGGCACACCGACATGATTATTATAGCTACTTTGACTCACAAGATAAGCTGCATCATCTCCACCACAATGATAATGAAAAATATTACCCAGCATGTTTTTAATTGTTGTTTTACCATTACTACCTGTCACAGCAACTAAAAAAATCTCATATTGATCACGATAATAACTTGCAATATCACCGAGCGCTTTTACAGCATCTGGCACAATTAAATAGGGTAATTTTGTCTCGACAAGCTTTTCTAGGATTAACGCAACCGCACCTTTTGATTCTGCATCATGAACAAAGTCATGGCCATCACTATTTTCGCCTTTCCACGCAACAAATAAATTGCTTGGCTCCAGTGTTTTTGTATTAACACTAATGCCTTTAAAATCCGCATCACCATGAAATGTCGCCTGCTTCAAAATTGAGGATATCTGCTTTAAAGATGTTTGAATCATTTTCGTCCTTTCTAAAGTTTTGCAAATATCTTATCGATTACCCTAGAAATTGCAATAAAAACCCAGGTATGCTCAAATTTTATACTCATCAAGTTGCCTTCATACAATTTTTTGTGCTAGATTTGACTCTAACAGGGAGTGAAGCATGAATATACTAAATGATCATGGCGTTAAAATCGACAAAGTCCTTCGACAAAAAGATAAAGAATTAATTGCCCGTTATCATGAAGAAGGTCCATGGGGCTTGACGCTCTCAATTGATTTATACGAGTGTGATCCTGACATCATTCGTGACCCTGATCAAATGAGTAAATTCACAAAAGCATTAATCAAATTCATCGATATGCGAGCATACGGTGAAACCTATGTGATGGATTTTGGTGATAGCCCAGCAGTTTCAGGCATCTCTATGTTTCAGTTTATTGAAACATCTTGCATTTCAGGGCACTTTTCCAACAAAACAAATGCCGCCTATCTTGATATTTTTAGCTGTAAAGAATTTAGTCCACACGAAACCGCTGCATTTTGCAAACAATATTTTAAAGCGCGTAAAATGAAATTGCATATAGCGTTTAGAGAATGAACCTGTCAAAAAAATTCAGCATAATATAAGCACCAACAACACAAACTTTTGACTTTGTAAATATTCTAGAATAGAATCGCTCACATAATACATAATAATTCATAACAGCATCGATGATTCTTACAATATGCCCAACTAAAAACCATACAAGAAAATCTAGCATTTTTTTGCAAACAACTTTCTGATAAATATAAAAATTTAACTTCTATTTTCAAGGAAAACTCTGATGAAAAAACTTAAGGACGCAAAAGCATTCCTCAGCAACCCAGCAAGTGAAACCAAACACACTATTGCCGGCAAAGTAATAAAGGTTGCCCAAAAAATCGACAAGCAATCTCAATACAGCGCCCTAATACTCAAAAAAATTAAAACAAATTTAAAGCAAATTACCTCTGACTGTCACCAACAAACTCTAGGCAGCATGCTTAAATCAGAAAGGAAAGCCTTAAAAACATGTGTTAAAAACACGCTTCAAAATATGCAATTTGACGAGCAGCTTAAAAATAAATTTTTCAACCAAAACCAATTAACACGGGTCACAGAAAACATAGCTACTTTAATTACTCGATCAATTTTTCAGTTATTAAGTTATAAAGAAAACAATGAATATACTATTTTAAAACGATTGGCCCTCAAAGAATCAGGGTTGAAAATCAGCACAAAGATAATTTCTTTAGTTCATGAGGCCTGTGATAACTTTCTGCAATCAACCAACGCTAAAGAATTACCAGAGATTGATAGATTAGATTTTAATTTCGACGCAGAAAGGCAAATTACTTTTTTACTCGAACTTATAGTAAATCATCAAGATCAAAAAGAAAAACATAGTCTTTTTATCGCTGAGATTACCCACCTAATAAGAAAATTTCCTGGTCTGGAATTAAGAAAAACGCTTAAAAACAACATATATAAAGCCTGCGGGGATGAAAAATTATCTGAAGACATTTTATCTGACATTAATATTTCACTTAAGAAAAAAAAGCACTTATGGAAATCATCTGAAACACAAGATAAAACTTTGCTTAAAGCAACGCTTCACAAAACAGAAAGAACACTTCCGACTCAAGATTTCATTTTAAAGAACCAAAAAAAAATAAATTTGGACAGCATGATTTCATTAAGCGAAAACAGAAAGGTATATCAATATGAAATTGACCATCGCCTTTTCTATCTAAAACCTGCTGACAACAAAGATTCGAAACATTCTCTGATTGTTGAATATGCTTCTTTTCTGTTATCTGATTTACTCATCGGACACGGTATTCCTCCCAGCGATTTATTTTATTTAAATGACAAATTGGTCCTTACCTCAAAAATGATCAAAACGCCAATCTCAGATGAAGAGGCAAAAAATTGCCATCTTGAAGCAAAAATGGACTCAGGGTCGTTGACTGAATTTTTTATTTTAATGTTAGTATTATCGCCCGGAGATGTCAGACATGCTAACTGCGGCTATGAAAAACTATCAAACGATGAATTTAGAATATCATGCTTTGATAATGAAGATAACTTTAAAGATGACCGTCTACTTTTCAGCAGGGATGAAAAACTTAATACAATTAAAAATGTCATTAGTGCCACAGGGAGCCAGATGGGTTTTAAGCGTAATCAATTTGCTTACCCAACAACAAATACAAATTGCTTTATATTTGGCTTAAAAGAAATGCAGAATCCAGTTGATCAAACTGCAATTAGTCGTTTTATGACAAAAAATCCTGAAAAGATTGTCTCAAGGTGGCTACAATTAATGGAAAATAAACTTAACGAACTGGGCCTCAAAACACACCCATTTAATCGTGAAAAAATTAATCAAACATTAAACCGAATGGGGGCATTAAAACTCATATTAGAACATACCTTTAAAAACAGCTCTCGCATGACATATAATGATATATTAAAGCACTTTAGCCAAAATCTTGCTGCCTCTTATTACCGTAACCCCGCTTCCTCATTTAGAGGAAAATCTACTTCCGTTGTCTCCAGAAATACTGAGTCAGACATAGCTGGTTTAAAACAAACAATAACCCATTTACAAACCATTTCTGCAGAATATGACTCTAACCAACACATCCCAGGTCATGAAGAATTTGATCTAGAAAAATTTAATGAATTATCTGCTCATCTTCAAGCATTTTGCCTAACTAAAGCAAATTTTTATATCAACAACTTAGAGGGCGAAACACGCGAAACAGCAGAGGAAAGACTAATAGATCAACTAGCGAAAATAACATTTAAACGATTGTACTCGCTCAGATTAAATGGAATACAAAAGCTAACGACTGAAAAATTAAAAAAAATATTAACAAACATTGGAAGTCAAACAGAAAAATTAACCCATATAGACTTGTCAAACTCTAATATTACGGATAATGATCTGCCAAACATAGCGCTTGCTTGCAATAATCTACAAGTAGAAAAGTTAAATCTATCTCGCACTCAAATTTCTAATCTCGTTTCAAAATCAAGCTTCACTTTGTATCTCACTTCGGGTGCATTGCTATTAAAGACTATTACAAAACTATATTTAAATGAATGTAAACAGCTGTCACAACTTAATTTGACTGTTCCTTGTTTGATTGTTTTACGGGCGAATCGATGCAAAAAACTACATAAATTTCAAGTTTCTACTAACAACAAAAAGGCAACCTCTGAACTGTCAGACTGTGATGAGTTACTTAAACCAAACACACAAAACTGGGTGAGCGCAATACAATTAAATTTACGATTAGCAAGGTTTGGCGCTATGGACATATCAGATCATTGTTTAAACTTGGCCGAACTAATTTTCCAAAAAACATATAAATACAACCATCAATATTATGTTTTACAAAACAACCTTCCGATAAATGAACAAATGATTTTCGGCTGTTTAAACATCTTACCTGAAAATTTCTATCTACAACTTCAAGAAAGAATGCAAGATATTGTTGTTAAGAAGGACATTACGGAAGAAATCTTACAATATTTAATGACCAATAAACTTCATTTTTTAGATGATGATACTCAAAAAGCTTGGGATGCTTTGCATCAGCAACAAGAAGACGCTGAAAAAGTTGAAAGAAAATCTGAGAACAGGCTCATTAACTTTTGCGAAAATGATGAAATCCATCACCAATATTTCCAACACTTGAAAAAAAACAACAAGCTGACCTTACAAACCTTAACGGCTTTCCTGTCTGCTGATAAAAGCAGAAATGTCATCATATACGAATTCGCATCAGCTGAAAATCAACTCAATAGCCTGAGTCTTTTTGCCGAACATTCAGCTGACAAAGAACCCAACGATTTAACCTTATCAAACAAAGAAAGCTTCGTTTGCAATTTTGTTGACAAGAAAAACTTCGACACTTTAATATTAGCCTTCGATGCTAAAATCAATACTTTTATCCCACTCCTCAACGCAGACCTCAGAATCAAGTTTAACCATCATTTAAATCCAGATGATTTAAGATTACTACAACTATTATTTCAATCGAAGAAGATCACCCAACCAATCATCTTTGAAATCGATCTTGGGTTCATTTCAAACCAATCTCTAGACGACATTCGATTCATAAAAACGTTAATTGCTCACGCGCCTAACCTCTCGAAATATTTAGTATCACAAAACAATAAAAAAACACCAAAATCACAAGTTGATATTTTATGTGAATTAGATCTTTTCTTACAAAAACTTTCTATGCCTAAGAATGATTTTAATCTGATAATTCCTGTAACTAAACAGTCTCAACTTAATACTAATACTCAGCCACAAGAAAACCCCAGCTTAAATCAAGACATACCTATAACAGATCCAAAAGATGAACG
>SDBS01004761.1_pt1 | contig 13306 bp, 11 predicted proteins | sample 2277091 | NCBI WGS metagenome assembly SDBS01 (sample SAMN10404972, study PRJNA504765) | marine sediment metagenome | isolation source: marine sediment core GS10_PC15, 163 cmbsf | place: Arctic Ocean: Southern Knipovich Ridge | collected 2010 | reverse complement strand
TAAATAGAAGTTTAAACATATAGAAGTTCTTGTGGAGATTTAAATGGCTCAGGAAAATATTGAAAAAGATATTTTAATCAAGATGTATAAGCTGATGGTGACTTCGAGATTCTGGGACAATAATATTGATGACATGCATGCAAAGAAGCAAATGATTGGAATGTCACCCCATTCTGGCCAAGGCCAAGAGGCAATAGGAGTTGGCGGATGCTTAGCCCTTAAAGAAGAGGATTATATGGTTCCTTCTCACCGTGGATGCGCTCATGCCATCACAAAGGGCTTATCATTACGGAAATTAACTGCGGAATATCTTGGTAAAGCTACTGGTGTTTCTAAAGGAAAAGGTGGCGCACATATTTGTGATCCTACACATAACATTCTAGGTGTTAGTGGTATTATTGGAGGAGCACTTCTTATAGCCACAGGTGTAGGATGGTCAATAAAAATAAGGAAAACTAAACAGGTTGTAATGGATTTCTTTGGAGATGGTATGGCTGGTCAAGCTAGCTTTTATCCAGCTCTGAATCTCTCAGCAGCATGGAAACTTCCAATCATATGGATGTGCGAAAATAACAGAGTTCAACAATTTACGCATTTTGAAGATGTAATGGGGATGAAAAACATCGCAGAGATGGGTAAACCCTTTGGAATGCCAAGTATAATAGTGGATGGGAACGATGTTATGGCAGTATATAATGCCGCTCAAAACGCGGTTAATAGAGCAAGAAAGGGAGAAGGTCCGTCACTGATTGAGTGTAAAACGTATAGATGGAGACCTCACTATGAAGGTGCCCCGGAGACAAGAACAATAGAAGAACTTTTGGAAATGAAGAAGAAATGTCCTATCAAAAAATTAAGAGCTTACATCATACAAAATAAAGTCATAACAGAGAAAGAAGCTATAAAAATAGATGAAAACGTAATGTTGGAAATTAAAGACGCTGCAAAATTTGCATTGGAAAGTCCTTGGCCAAAGCCCGAAGAGTTATTCGAGGATGTTTATGTATAAATGGATGGTACATGTATATGTCTGAAAAAATAATAAATGTGGGTGAGGCGATTCACGATGCCTTAGTTGAGGAGATGAGGAGAGACCCAAGTGTTATTATTTTAGGTGAGAGTATTCAACGTGCTACCTCGTTTGGTATTACAAGAGGATTATTAACAGAATTTGGGTATAATAGAGTCTGGGATACACCAATTGCGGAAAATGCTATTGCAGGATTGGCCTTAGGTGCAGCTTTGACAGGGTTAAGACCCGTTCCAATTATTATGATAGGTGATTTTCTTCCATACGCTATGGAAATAATATGTAACGAGATAGCTAAGTACAGGTATATGTTTGGAGGAAACTTCAAAGTACCTATAACTATTAGAGTGGGAGCTCAAGGTGCTGGAGCAGGTCTCGCTGCTCAACATTCTCAATGTCTTGAAGCTTGGTTTATCCACGTTCCAGGATTAAAAGTAGTATATGCATCAACTCCGTATGATGCTAAGGGTCTCTTAAAAGCGTCAATAAGAGATGATAACCCAGTATTATTCTTTGAACATAAATTTTTAGGATCGATAACAGGAACTGTACCTACAGAGGACTATACGGTTCCAATTGGTGTTGCTGATGTGAAGAGAGAAGGTGAAGATTTGACAATAGTTGCTTGGGCTTTTATGATGCATAAGGCACTTAATGCAGCTACAGAGCTTGAAAAGGAAGGGATAAGTGTGGAAGTGGTTGATCCGCGAACCCTTTATCCAATGGATAAAGAAACAATTTTACAATCTGTTAAAAAGACGGGTAGGCTTATTATTGCAGAAGAAGCTCCTAAAACAGGTAGTATAGGGGCTGAAATATCGGCTATGGTTAATGAAGAAGGTTTTGATTATTTAGATGCTCCGATTATGCGAGTTGCGGCGCCACATACACCAATTCCATATTCAGCTGCTTTAGAAAAACTTTGGATACCAAATGTAGAGGATATCATTAATATGGCTAAAAAAATCGTTACATGATACGGATAAATATTGTCAATGAAGATCATTTTTCGAGATGTAGTCAATAAAATTGTGGTGATTTGACAATGATAACTAAAGTTGTTATGCCAATGCTTGGTTGGACTATGAAGGAAGGAACCATAGTAACATGGCTTAAAAAAGAGGGGGAAGGGGTAGAGAAAGGAGAACCTTTACTTGAAGTAGAAACTGGGAAAGTATTAAAGGATATTGAGTCTCCAGGAACTGGAATTTTGAGGATAATCTTGATACCTGAAGAATCCACAGTACCTGTAACAGAAATTCTCGCTATAATAGCTGAACCTCAGGAAGACATACCTGATCTTCAAAATATGATTGAAAAAGCGAAGGTGCTTCTAGAATCACCAGAAGCTACATCTATCGAAAAAAGTGAAGATCGGATAATTAAGAAGCATCCAGTTAAAAGAAAAATTTCTCCAGTTGCAAAGAAAATTGCTGAAAAAAATAATATTGATTTTAATCGAATTACTGGTACAGGACCAAATGGTAGGATAGTAAGAAAAGATGTTTTTGAATTTATTGAAATGACAAAATATATGCCCAGGATTAAGGAAGTCATAAAGCTAACTGGAATTAGGAAAATAACGGCTGATCGTTTATCATTCAGTTATCGAACAGCAGTACATGTAACAATAACTATGGCTATGAATATGTTAGAAATGGTGAAGCTTCGTCATAAACTTCTTCCTGAAATCGAAAAGAAGGTACAAAGTCGGGTTACTTATACAGATATGCTAGTAAAAGTTTTAGCTCAAACTTTGGAAGAATATCCTATTTTAAATTCGACGCTTGAAGATGAGGAAATTAAGATTCTGGAGAACATAAATATAGGTATAGCGGTTGATACTGAGATTGGATTAGTTGTCCCAGTTGTTCGTGAAGCAAATAAAAAGTCGCTAACTGAAATAGCATTATTAACGAGGAAACTCATAGAAAAAGCAAGGTCGGGTAATCTTGCTTTAAATGAAGCCACGGGTGGCTCTTTTACTATTACAAACTTAGGTATGTTCGGTATTGACCAAGGGACGCCTATAATCAACCCACCTGAAATTGCAATTTTGGGAATGGGAAGAATCGCTGAGAAACCTGTAGTTATTGATGGAAGAATTGAAATTAGGCCCATGATGAACATCACTTTATCTTTCGATCATAGAGTAATCGATGGAGCGTTAGCAGCACGATTCTTGCAAAATATGAAACAAAAAATAGAGAAACCTTATGAAGTTTTCAAGATCAATTAATATTACAGAAGTCCCTAGATTTACTATAAGATGACAAGTTATAGAGTTTAAGTTTTAGAGTTTTCATATGTTTCCAATTTTTCAGTTTCACATTTAAGATAATGATTAAAATATTCCGGTAAGTTATTGGTCAAATAAACGGATTATGATATAAACAGAAAAGTTCTATCGTTTAGTATTGTTTTTTTAATATTATCAAAAGTCTTGTAATAGGTCAAGTAGATTGTTCTCGCATATATGGCAATATTTGATTATCCCAAAATTTGTATTGAGCCTCTCTGTATTTCTCTGAGACAAAAGCCACTATTACAAAATAATTAACGTCTGATTTAATCCATTTTTCGAGTTTTTCTATACAGCTTGCGGGTGAACCCCAAATAGATCGTTGTTCAATCATTTCGAAAGAAACATGCTCTTGAGCATATTTAATAATTTGCGTTATCATTTTCCGTAATTATGAAATTTTTTTAAAAGAGAAATTATGTGAAATTTTTGAACTGGACTAATCTAATCCATTAGCATCAAATAATGAGAAAACTTTTGCAGGAAGTTCTAAAATATGTCTAGCTGCATCATCGTTCTCTGCAACAACAGAATATAATAAGATGCTTCGTTCTAAAGCGGAATTTTTTCTGACTTGTTTTCTGAATTTAAGAATGTTTTTAAATCGTTTTCATAGTTTTTTCTGACTAGAGGTAACCAACCATCTGCAAGTTTCGCAGTCATATTCATTGTTCTAGGTGAATTTGCAGCTATCCAAACCGGAGTATGTGGTTTCTAAATCGGTTTTGGATCAATAAAAGCTCCTTTTAGTTTAAAGAACTCACCATCGAAATCAACTTTTTTTTCAGACCATAGCTTTATCATTAATCTAATGGCTTCGTCCATACGTGAGACGGGTTTATTCCATGGAATTCCAAAAGGCATAATACTCATTGCTTCTCCTGAGCCTATTTCTGTAATCACTATCCCCTTTGATATATGATCAAGGATTGAAATGGTTTGTGCAAGATTGCTGGATGTCTCGTTTGGATGTTGGTAACTGATGTTCTGAGATGTACTTTCGTAGTTATCATAGCTAGAGAATAGTATAGAATAAGCTTCTAGTACATCAAGACGTTTTAAATCCATTCCAACAATATGATCAACTATCCAGATAGAATCAAAGTTATCTTTTTCACTCATCTTTGCACGTTTTAATATTTCTTTCCAAGGATGAAACGGCAGTGATTCCAAAGCGAAGCCCATTTGTTTCCAAATAAGTCATATCTAGGAAAATATCTTTCAACAACGTAAATATTATCTATGACTGTTAACCATTCACCTATAAACTTCCAAAATATGTGATGATTTCACTTGTATCACTTCTAAAAAGATTCATATAAAAAATTGCGCAATATAGTTTTCGCAAGATGTTAATGTGACACGGACATTATAATGAAAACTTTTAGGTACAATAATTGTAAAAATGAAAAAGAGATCATCACGTAAATTTGATGAGTCTTAATGTAAAGAAGAGGTATAAGAATTGAGCAAATTATTGAAAGCATAATCATTGGATACATATTTTATTTAGGAAAATTTTTTTTAGAAAAAATATAGAAATCAATGGATTGTACATCTTCACAAAATTATTTTTTAAGATGATAATGTATCAAGTTTAAAGAAATATCTGGGCCATTGAGGCCATTGAAGAGGAATAGAGGTATCGAAGTCTACTAATAAATTCATACCTACCCTGATTTGTTTTGGGTTCATATCACGAATTATACCAGGTAGGTTGAGACCAGCATTCAATTTTACAATTCCGATAATGTAGGGGGTTTTAGATTGAAATTGTTCTGTTGAAAAGTGAATCACAGTGTAACTAATTAATTCTCCTTTTCCTTCAAGTTTCACCCAGTTAAAGTTTGTAGAGAGACATTTAGTACACATTGGTCTTGGTGGCAGAAATAAGGTTTCGCATTTACAACATTTTGTTGCCATAAGTTTTCGTTCGCATAAAAATTTATAGAAGCTTTCTATAGTGAAGGGAGAATCTTCCAACATATTGTTATCCCCTCTTAAAAATGTGTGCTGTCGCACTAGCTCCCGACCCTCCGACATTATAAGATAAACCTATTTCAGCTCCACTCACTTGCCTTTTCTCCGCTTGCCCTATCAGTTGTAAATAGATCTCATAAGCTTGAGCAGTTCCAGTCGCTCCAACAGGATGTCCCTTCGCCTTCAATCCTCCACTAGTATTGACAGGAATCTCGCCATCAAGGCTTGTTACATTCTGATCGATAAGGTTTCCACCTTTTCCTGGCTTACAAAGACCGAGATCTTCGTAAGCTATAATTTCAGCAATAGTAAAACAATCGTGAACCTCTATTATATCCAAATCTTTAGGTGTAACCTGCGCCATCTTATATGCTTCACGTCCAGCAAGTTTTCCTGCTTTAAGAGTTGTAAGTTCATCTCTTTCGTAAAGACCGATTGTATCACTGGCTTGACCTGTACCAATAATATGAACAGGTATATCCGTAAATGTTTTAGCTATGTTAGGATTGGTCAAAATTAGACAACTAGCTCCATCACTAATTAATGAACAGTCGTACAATTTCAGGGGCCAAGCTATGACTCTTGATGACATTACTTTCTCCAGTGTTATTTCTTTCTGAATGTGGGCTTTCGGGTTTAAGGCTCCATTGTGATGATTTTTTACTGCAACTCGAGCCATCTGTTCTTCCGTTGTGCCGTATTTATGCATATGAGCTGTAGCCATGAGAGCATATAACCCAGGAAATGTTATCCCATTCCATTGCTCAAATGGGAAGTCAGAGGCCATAGTTAGGAATTCTGTCACGTCCATCGTGGTTCTATGGGTCATTTTTTCAACTCCACCAACCATTACAATGTTATACATACCAGACAGTATAGCTATGATACCCATTCTAAGGGCGACACCTGATGAAGCACAAGCAGATTCAATTCTTATTGCGGGTCTCGGTAACAAACCAACCCAGTCAGCTAAGATTGGTCCAGTATGTCCTTGATGTTCAAAGGATTCACCCATGTGACCGATAAAGAGTGCTTCAATATCTTTAACTGGATCTAAATTAGGACACTTTTCAAAAGCTTCTTTCGCTGCTTCAGCGAAGATTTCGCGACTACATTTTCCTTCCAGTCGTCCAAACTTTGATAGACCAGAGGATACAATTGAAACTAAATTCTTTTGCGTCAATACAGAAACATCCAATCAGAGATTGTTAAGTAAATAGGATAACTATACAAATATTTATAGTCTCTCATATTAGCAATGAAATGGTTTGGTGATGTTTTGAAAAAAAACTTGTCTAACAAAAATCAAATGTTCATATAAAAATTGAAAAAGATTAAAAATTGCGAGACTGCCAAACTAGGAGGAGGCACATAATAAAAGATGGAAAAGAGTTAATATTTGTAAAACCCTCGCCCGGTTTTTCTGCCGATCCATCCTTTATCAATATATGTTTTAAGTAACGGACATGGTTTATACATCTCCATGTTATACTTCTTGTAAAGCTCATCTAACTTGTTTAATATCCAATCTAAACCTTTTTTATCAGCGTATTCACATGGACCTAAAGACCATCCTGTTCCCAATTTCATTCCCATATCGATACTATCTGATTCTGCTACATTGTCATAAACTAACCATGCAGCCTCGTTAATGGCAACTACCCAAATTCTTTCAATATCATATTCATCTGCTAAATTGAATGGAATTCTTGGTCTTCCTTTACTCCAATCATAAAATCCATGTTTAACTTTCTGACCGAATCTTTTCTCTTTAACAAGTGGTTCTATAACTTCGTGACAGGGTTTGAATCTTGCTCCATAGGCTTCGTATAATATTTTACCAACTTCATAGACTATGTCTATTCCTACAAAGTCACATAATTCAAACCATCCCATTGGAAATCCTCCGATGTACTTTGCAGAAGCATCTATACCTTCCTTGGAAGTTTCGCCTCTATGATAAGCCCAAAAAGCTTCATTGAACACCATACCTAAAATTCTATTTACTATGAATCCTCGAACATCTTTCTTGCAGAGTATAGGTGTTTTTCCTATTTGTTTACTAAGTTCTAAGATAATTTTTACAGTTTCATCACTTGTATCTTCACCCTTAATTACTTCTATAAGTTGCATCAATTGTGGAGGATTAAACCAATGCATTCCCACAACTTTATCAGGTCTATTAGTTGCTCTACCCATTTCAGTGATACTTAAAGTGGACGTATTCGTGGCTATTATCGCATAAGGCGGAGCAATCTCATCAAGTTTAGCGAAGACCATTTTTTTAATATTCATTTTTTCGGAAACAACTTCTATAGCCAAGTCTATATCCTTTGCAGCTTCCTCATATGATGTTGTTATTTTTATCCTAGATAAAGCTGCTTCAGCATCCTCTTTCCTTATTCTCCGTTTCTCAACAAACTTATTTAAGCTCCATTCGATTCTCTGAAGACCTTTTTTTAAAAGATCATCATTTAAATCGAGAAGATTAACTTCATATCCGCGCATGGAAAAAACTTGCGCTATTCCATGTCCAAGCAATCCCGCTCCAATTATAGCTAACTTTTTCATAGCGACAAACCTCTTTAAAGACAAAGATAAACTTAAACTGATTAGACTTATTTACCCTTAAACTTAGGTTTCCTCCGAGACATAAATGCTTCTAAGCCTAATTTTACATCTTCTGTTGAGAAGAGTAAACCCATAAGACTGGCTTCCATCCTTAATCCTACTTCAAGTGGAACCTGAGAACCAAAATTTATTGCTTGCTTCGCATATTTGAGTGCAATTGGAGGTCCGTCACATATTTTTTGAGACAATGCTCTTGTTTCATCTTTCAACTTGTCATATGGAACAACTTTGTCCACTAAACCCATTTTTAAAGCTTCATCAGCTTTAACTCTATCTCCAAGCATCACAAGTCTTTTTGTTGAAGGTAAACCAATGATTCGTACAAGTCTTTGGGTAGCACCCCATCCCGGGATAATGCCTAAATTTATCTCAGGGCTTCCTAGCTCTGCATGTTCAGAAGCTATTCTAAAATCGCAGGCTAATGCCAATTCTAAACCGCCGCCTAAAGCATATCCATTTATAACAGCGATTACAGGTTTTGATAATGCTTCAATTTTTAAGAAAAGTTTCTGACCAATTCTTGAGAATTCAGTAGCTGTTACAGGAGTAGCTTTTGAAAATGCCATTAGATCAGCACCAGCACTGAAAGCTCTATCACCTTCCCCTGTGATTATAACGCATCTTACACCAGTATCTTGATCGATTGTATCAAGAACTTCAGACAATTCTTCAATTAATGTGTCATTGAACGCGTTTAACCTATGCGGCCTGTTTAAAGTAATTTGAACTGTACTCTTTTCTCTCTCAATTTTTAAGGTTTCATACGGTTTAGACATTTTTTATACATTCCATTATTCCATTTAAATTTATTAAAAAAGAATTCTTCAATTAGAACATTCTTAACAAATATCTAAGAATTGTTAACCTTTGAATTTCCGATGTTCCCTCATAGATCTCAGTTATTTTTGCATCTCTATAGAATTTTTCAACTCTATATTCACGCATATATCCATATCCACCTAACGTTTGAATTGCCACATCAGCTGATTTCACAGCTACCTTACTAGCGTAAAGTTTAGCCATAGAAGTTAACATGGGATCCATAGATCCCTGATCAACAGTCCATGCTGCTTTATAGACTAATAGTCGAGCTGCCGCGATTTCTGTGGCTACTTCCGCAAGTTTGCATCCTATTTGTTGAAATTGTATAATTGGTTGTCCAAATGCTTCTCTTTGTTTTGCGTATTTGAAAGCTATTTCGAATGCGCCTTGTGCGGTTCCAACCGCTTGAGCTGCAACTCCAATTCTACTTATATCAAAAAACCACATAGAATGATAAAAGCCTCTATTCAACTCACCCAATATCTCGGCATCAGTTACTTTAACATCACTGAGTGAAACTTCTCCTGTTGCCGTACATCTGATACCCATCTTATTCTTCTGTTCTAAAACATCTAGTCCAGGAATTCCCTTCTCCACTATAAATAATGTTTGACCTCTATATGTAGGTCTTACTTTAGTATCTGTTTGACATAGGACTATTATGAAATCAGCTATTGGCGCATTAGTTATGAATGTTTTTGTTCCATTTAACCACCATTCATCTCCATATTTTCGTGCAATAGTATCCATTTTAGTTATGTCGCTTCCACGAGATGGTTCAGTAAAAGCCGCAGAAGATATATACTCTCCACGACTTAATGGTGGAAGATATTTTTTCTTTTGTTCTTCAGTTCCATGGTAAAGAAGTAAATCACTTCCAAACAAACCAATCAATGTAGCAATACCAAGGGATGAATCTGCTCTACACATTTCTTCCATGGCTATACTTGCTTCCAAATAACCATACCCTTGTCCACCATATTGTTCAGGAACAAAAAGACTTGTAAATCCAAGTTTTGCAGCCTTTTTATATAGTTCCATCGGATACTTTTCGTTTTTATCAAGTTCTAACGCTAGTTCAGGAATGAATTCATTTTCACAAAATTCTCTAACTGCACATCTAATCTCTAACTGTTCTTCACTTAATTTAAACTCCAAAGAATTCCCCTTAATCTAGTAGTAATGAGATATGTTATAATTATTTATGCATTAAATTCTAAAGTTTCTTCGTTCAAGATTATTCAATGATCAGTCTTAAATAAGATTTAAGTAAACATTTATCTCAAATGAATAGGAGTCTATCATGAATAGTAGGTGTAAATAGTGAAAAATTATTCTGAGAATCCATTTGAGATTTTTAGAAAAGAATGTAAAAACAGTCTAAAGGAAGCTTGGGATAATTCTCAAAAAGAACAGTCTAAAAATAACAAAAATAGTGAAACAAAAAAGATTTCTTTTTCGTTAGATATGCCACCTTCATTAAAGTTAGGTGACCTTTCATCCGCTTTATGTTTCAAACTTTCTAAACAACTAAAGATACCTTCGAATACATTAGCTCAGAATATAGTAGAAAATATCGATTTATCAAAGACGTCTATGATTAAGAATGTTAAAGTTGCTGGAGGAGGATATATAAATTTTTACGTTGACTATGAAAAACTTTCAAAACTAGCGATAGAATCAGCACTTATTCTCAACACGTCTTATGGATATGTAAAAACAGATGTCCCGAAGAAGATCATTGTTGAACATACAAGTGTAAATCCTGCGGGACCAATCCATGTTGGAACTGCAAGGAATTCAATTCTCGGGGATTCAATATCTCGTATTCTGAGAGCAAGAGGACATAAAGTGAACACACATTTCTATATTGATGATGTTGGCAAGCAAATCGCGATACTTGTTTATGGTTATAAGATGATTGATCAACCTCAACCTAAAGGAAAAGCTGACCATTGGATAGGTCTTATCTACGCCATAACAAATTGTATTCTTGAGATTCAAAAATTGAAGAAACAACTAAAAGAAGCCCCAATTGAAGATATAAATAAGATTCAAAATAAGTTGGATGATTGGGTTATTGCTGCTGATGATATATATGAAAGAGATAAGATTCTCTTTAATACCATACTTGATAAAATCAAAAAGGATCACTCACCTCAAGATAATATTGCAAAAATTATGCGTTTTTATGAGATGGAAAAACCAGAGATAAAGAGTTTAATTAGAAGAGTCGTTAAGATATGTTTGGAAGCATATAAGGAAACTTATTCTAGAGTGGGAATCTATTGGGATTCTTGGGATTGGGAAAGTAATTTAGTATGGAACGGATCAGTATCCCAAATTATTGATAAACTAAAAGCATCACCTTACTACGATTCTACTGATGAGACAGCATTATTAAAAATTGATCAAATTGCTGAGGCAATGAATCTTAAAAAGATTTTTAATGTCTCAAAGAAACTTGAAATTCCTTCCCTCGTCCTTATTCGTTCTGATGGAACTAGTCTCTATCCAACAAGGGACATCGCATATAGTTTATGGAAACTACAGCAAGCCGATAAAGTCATCAATGTGATAGGAGTAGAACAAACCTTGATACAGCTTCAGTTACGAGTAGCATTAAGTCTGTTAATATCTCCAAAAAAAGCGATGAATCTAATTCATTACGCATATGAACTTGTTAAAGTACCAGACTTTAAAATGTCGAAACGACGGGGTAGATATATAGCTTTTGATGACATCCTCGACGAAGCAATTAAGAGAGCACAATTAGAGGTAAATAAAAGGTCTCCGAATTTATCAGTTGAGTTAAAAAAAGGAATTGCTGAAGCTGTAGGAATTGGAGCCGTAAAATATGCTCTAACAGAGGTTGCCCCGAAGAAGCAGGTGACCTTTACATGGGAAAAAGTGTTAAATTTTGAGATGAATAGTGCACCATTCATACAATACGCTCACGCTAGAGCATGCAACATCCTAAAGAAGGCTGAAAACAAATCAATAAAACCTAATTACGCTCTCTTAATCGAGAATATTGAGAAAGAAATAGTAAAGAAAATTGCAATCTTCCCAGAAATATTCATAGCTACTTCTAAGAATCTTACACCATACATCATTAATGAGTATGTGAATGATCTGGCTGCGAAGTTTAACTCCTTTTATGCCAGTTGTCCCGTTCTGAACGCTGATGAAGATGAACTCAAGGAAGCTAGACTGGTTATGGTTGATGCTGTGAGAATAGTACTAAGAAATGCATTAAAACTACTTGGCATAAAAGCTCTTGAAAGGATGTAACAAAATGGAAAAAGAAGAAATAAATCTTAATGTCAACTCTTCTTATTGGTTTAGTTTTACTAACAAAGCATTGGCGTAGATATGGAAAAATAGATCCAACATTAGAACAAGAGTAGCGTTGATAATAGCAACAATCTCTATGTTTTTGTTAGTGGTGATACAAAAGAGTGAAAAATAATAAGTAAAGCATTATTAGGCAACATAAGAATAAAGAATAGCGTGAAGTAGAATCTATAAAAAAAGAAATAATGAATTGATAAACTATATAGTTCGCTTGGTTAGATTTGTAACTTTTTTAGAAAATTGAACTTTATAGTAATTATAGTTTAATAAGAAGTAATTATCAACTTATTCTGAATGTAGATAATAATTAAAGAGGGAAATATTAATGAAACTAAAGGAATATGAAGGAAAAGCTATTTTTAAAAAATATAATATCCCTATTCCTAACGGTGTTGTAATTTCTGATTTAAATAATCTCAAGGATAAATTAGAGAAACTTCCAATTGATTTAGTTGTAAAAGCACAAATATTAGTTGCTGGAAGAAAAAAAGCTGGGGGAATAATATTTATTGATAAAAAAAATGTGGAAGAAGTTGCATCATCACTTTTATATAAAAAAATTAAAGGTATGACAGTGAAAGAGCTGCTGATTGAAGAGAAATTAGATATTGAAAAAGAATTTTACATTTCGTTAATTGTTGACAGATCCGATAAAAAGGTCTATTTGTTAATATCTCTAGAAGGAGGCGTTGACATTGAAGACCTCTCACAAAGTCATCCTGAAAAAATATTGAAAGTTTCAGCAGATAATGAGAGGGATATTGAAGAAACTTTGAATAAATTACACAATAGCAAAAAGCTTGGAATAATTATCAAGAGTTTATATAAAATAATGAAGGATTATGATGCGGAATTAGTTGAAATCAATCCTTTAGTCGAATCAAAAGGTAAACTCATTGCAGCTGATTCTAAGATAATAATTGACGATAATTCACTATTTAGACATCCAGAATTTAAAATGAAAAGAGAATTAATCGAAACTGAAGCTGCAAAGCACGGTCTCAATTATGTAGAATTGGAAGGAGATATTGGTGTAATCGGAAATGGTGCAGGTTTAGTGATGGCAACGTTAGATATCTTAGATTATTATGGTGGAAAAGCAGCTAATTTTTTGGATGTTGGTGGTGGGGCTTCAATTGAACGAATGGAGAAAGCTTTGGAGATAACCATGACTAAAAACCCAA
>SDBS01004760.1_pt1 | contig 13307 bp, 9 predicted proteins | sample 2277091 | NCBI WGS metagenome assembly SDBS01 (sample SAMN10404972, study PRJNA504765) | marine sediment metagenome | isolation source: marine sediment core GS10_PC15, 163 cmbsf | place: Arctic Ocean: Southern Knipovich Ridge | collected 2010 | reverse complement strand
CTTAATAGAAATATCCAGGAGTGGAGATATAATTCGAAATCGTTTTGTTGCAATTTCCCAATATTCTATTGATTTTTCAGGAGTATTTGCGATGAAATATAGGTCTTGATGCTTAATTAAAGGAGTCTGAAAATGTGACTGTTCTTGCCAATTAAAGCGCTTCAACCAGTCTTCAGCAGGAATATAATTTTTGTTAGATCTAAAGATAACTGTCTTTGGGTGGAAAAATTGCTCAAGATCTATATGAATCTCGCATGTATATATCATATAATAAATCGCATTGTAAATATCTTCAAGCGTTGTATTTTTTGATTTCAAGATAGATTGGATAGAATTTGCCAGTGATTTGAGAGGGATCTGGTTCATACCTGAAATTATATCTCGTATTTTTTGACAAATGTTTAAATCCACATTCTGTTCAATTAATGTTTGAATCAACTTACGACAATTCCTAACCCTAAAAGATTGCTGAAGAGATTGATCTGTTGCAATGATTAAATCTATCCTAGTAACAGGTAACGAGGTTATTTGTCTTGCAAGTTGATTGAAATTCTGCTTTATCCATTCTTGGGTTTCATCATATTTTTGAATGAAATGGTCTTTATTTGTAAGAAGTTCTTGTAGATATTTTACTTCAAGGATTAGGATATGATATTCATCTTGATTTTCAACTATGGCTACAAAATCAGGTGTCCAAGTGCTTTTTGACCATTGTAGTTCTATTGATTGTTCACAATATTCTAAAACAAAGGGATCATGGTCCAAAATTATTGCCGTATCCCATTCCAAATTTGACTCACACCACACATGCCTACCAAGTTTGGGTGAATGAAAGAATATAGAGGTAGATATCTGATTAGCTCGTGGTTTTCTTAAAGGTTTTAATGATAAAAGAGACATCACAAAATGAAATCATTTATCCTTTATAAAGATTTCCATCTACTTGGCGTCATTTTTGTCGGTAAAGTTAGCCATTATAGTGAACTAAAAGATTTCATACTTATTATTCCCCAAAATTTCCCTATTTTTTAGACATTTTTTGGATTAAAGGTAAGAACTATATTTTTACCAATCTTTTTGATAGATTTTTCTATTTATTTGATTATTTTGCCAATTTTTTGAAAACTCACAGTTAGTTATGTGCTAATATTTTAATTTTAATATTAAATTTCTTCTTTAAAACCAAATCACTGAATTCGGGGATAAAAGATATGATGTTAAAATTACGCATTATATTGAGAATGAACAAAATAAAATTACAAACCACAGTAGTACGAAAAGAATTGAAATAATTCAGGAAGTTTTCACAGATGATTTAGAAATTTAAAAGAAATTGCTCTGTAAACGATTAGAAGTAAAATAAAATAAAAAAATAAAAAGTTAAAATATTAGAAGCCCTTGCGGGGCTCGTCCATTCCAACCCAAAGGTTTACGTTGGAATTTCATCCTTAGGATTTTTTCCTATACTCCAATTTTTAACTCTATCTTGTAGATTTCGTTTCCATCCTTATCCACGACAGTCAAAGAGAAATTGAATCCTACGTAAACTATGCTAAGCAATTTTTTTAAATATGCTATACGTAAACTATACTAAGCAATTTTATTAAAATACCAACAACTTGGGAGAGAAGAGAATTATATGAAAATTGTTGATGTTAAGACACATTTAATATATTTAGGTGAAGGGTTAAAAATTGGATCCATGCCACCAATGAAGAATAGTGGAGTGTTTATTCAGATAATTACTGATGAAGGAATTGAGGGTTGGGGAGTAAGTCATTTTGCGTCATCTGGTATGGCGCTAAAGATTTTATTAGACGAATATTTTAAAGGATATTTACCCGGAAAGGACCCATTTATGGTGGATATGATATTTGACGAAATTAATAATTATACAAATAGGATAATGTATGGAATGCCTCAAGCTACAAGTATGATTCAAATTGCTCTAATGGACATCATTGGAAAAGCAACGAAACAACCGATTTATAAATTAATGGGGGGTCGAAAAAAAGAAGTAAAAGCGTATATCTCATTAAATTATACAGAAAGTCCAGAATCTACAGTAGAAACTGTGCAACGCGCTATTGATGAAGGGGGATATCAAGCCGTCAAACTCAGAATCGGACAAGGAATTAGAAAAGATGAAATGGTAGTTAAAGCAGTAAGAGAAACTTATCCAGAGATGGATATAATGGTAGATGCAAATTCAGCCTATAAAACAGTGGTTGAAGCAGTGAAGTTAGTTAAAACACTTGATAAATATGATCTTGCATGGATAGAGGAACCTCTAGCTTCGGATAATCTAAACGGGCATGCTCGATTAAGAGAATTATCACAAGTTCCTATTGCTGGCGGTGAAAATGATTACGGATTGTTCCGATTTGAAGATATTCTTTCAAGAGGATGTTATGATATCATTCAACCTGATGTTACTCGATGTGGTGGTCCTTGGGAAGTAAAAAAGATAGATGCATTAGCAGAAGTTCGTGGAGTCTCATGTATTCCACACACATGGGGCTATGGGCATGTAATGGCCGCAAATTTACATAATATTATGGCATCTAGATGTGAATATTTTGAATTCCCGAATTATCCAGCAAATTTCCAATTCCTTGAAGAACCCATCAAGGCAGTAGATGGTTTTGTTCCTGCTTTGGAGCGTCCTGGGTTAGGTGTTGAAATAAACCAAGAGTTATTTGAAAATTTTAAAAAAGCCTAAATCTTATTTGAAATTCCTAGAAGCTAAATAAAATAACAAAACCAAAGGATAAACACCAAAAACATATCCACATTAAATTAAATAATCGCTACTGATTCACAATCAACCAATATTAGACAAAATTAGAATTTCGATTTTAAATATAGAATAAAATAAAAAAATAAAAAGTTAAAATATTAGAAGTCCTTGCGGGGCTCGTCCATTCCAACCCAAAGGTTTATGTTGGAATTTCATCCTTAGGATTTTTTCCTATTCTCTAATTTTTAACTCTTTTTTGTAGATTCGTTTAATGAATTGAATATTGAAAATTAAAAGGACGAACTGAAATATCAAAGAAATAAAGAAAACTATAATTTCCATAGTTTTTGAAACATTGTAATTAAAAAAAATGATGTAGAAGTAAAAAGCCATATTTATTTCAAATCATTTCATTAAAAAAATCCAAAGAAGTAATAGTAATATTTAAATGAATGAGATTTAATATTAAATTTGATTAATTATATCTAATTAGTCTTATATAAACAAAATTCTAATTCTAAAAAAATCATCTCAGGATATAATATTATGGTCGTCATATCAGATGGCAGATTTGAATTACCAGATCAATTATATTACAATAGAAATCAACATGTGTATTTTGATATTGATAAACGGTTGGTAGGCTTGGATCAATTGGGATTCTCATTTATGAAAAATCCCACGGAGTTAAAAATTCTTGTTGAAGAAGAAGTTCATATTGGTGAGCCAATGGCAGTAATTACGGCAGAGAATGGTATTACTACTATGGATTCTCCAGTTGCTGGAAAAATAAAAACAATAAACGAAAATGCTTTAAGTTTCATGAAGGATGAAACTTACTCCAGAGGTTATATATTAGAACTTGAAAACGTGAATGAAATCGATCCTTCACTCGTCACTGGGTTGGAAGTTGCAAAGTGGGTGAAACTTGAGGCAAAATCGTTATTATCAGGGGAATTTTCCTTTAAAGTGATTGCAATTGGTGATTCTGCTACTGGAAAAACTGCAATAAAAGTAAGATTTTCCGACGGTTATTTTAAAAAAGACTTGAAAACCACTCTCGGGGTTGATTTTGGAAGTAAAGAAATATTTTGTGAGTATAAGGGTGTTGATTCCCTTTTTTCAGACACTCATCGATTCAAAGTAAAACTAAATATTTGGGATGCGGCCGGTCAAAAACATTATGATAAAATCAGACCATTGTATTACCGTGGAGCCAGGGGGGCGTTACTCGTTTATGATGTTAACAATCCGGTTTCTTTTAAAAATTTAGATTCGTGGTTAGAAGAAATGGATGAGAATACCAATCATAAAATTCCTGTAATGCTTTTAGGAAATAAAATTGATCTAGAACGGAAAGTACCCATTGAAGAAGCTAAAGAATACGCAGAAAGTCATGGTTTTGATTTTATTGAGACATCTGCTAAGACAGGAGAAAACGTCCCAGAAGCATTAAAGACACTTGTCATGAGAATTTATGATCAAAAAATATAAAACAACTGAGATTTGTCACAGCTTAATCAGCAAAAAATAAAAAAATAAAAAGTTAAAATATTAGAAGCCCTTGCGGGGCTCGTCCATTCCAACCCAAAGGTTTACGTTGGAATTTCATCCTTAGGATTTTTTCCTATACTCCAATTTTTAACTCTTTCTTGTAGATTTCGTTTCCATCCTTATCTACGACAATCAAATGCGCGGCGCACGATAGTCAACAGTCGTAGGACCGGATGACCATCTCTAAGAGATTCAGGATTCCATCGTTAACTTCTACCATGTTTTTCACCTTTTTGCCCTAAATTTTTTTGAGTTTTATTAGGTTTTAACCCAAAAGAGTTTTGCCCTCCTCAATTTTGGGTAATGTAGGCACTACTATATCGAGCGCATTCTGTTCAAAGATTTGTTTGGCAACATGCATTAGGGACTTATTTATTCCCGCCAGATTGTGATTAGTTGCTACCAACAGGTTCGCTGCAGTGCAGATACCTTTTTCGTCAGATGTTAGATCATATAACAGAATTCCTCTAGGTGCTTCCGTCATGCCAACACCCCGTCCGGCTCTAGGTTGAACGTCCATTGTTTTAATGTCAGTTGACACAATATCCGGATCATTCAACAAAGTTGCAATAGTCTCAATAGCTTCTACCATCTCGATTATTCTGGCCCAATGAAAGGCAAATGTGTTGTGTATTATCGTACCGCCGCATTTTTCTTCCATTTGCTTAAGGGCGCCATCTGCAAGAGGAGTAGCCATTCTATCAGCTGCATTTGTCATTGCAAGTGTGTTTACTCTGTAAATTCCGTCTGGGTAACCCGCTTCCTTAATATAAGTGTGAGTTCCATAGCTGGTCTTAACAACTTTTTCAGCAATAACATCTAAATAATCCTTCGGTGCAAAATCCTTCTTTACACCGTTCGGACTCACAGTTCTGAGAACTCCATCATAAATATCATGAGTTCCATCTAGTTTGCACATTCCTAAATACCAGGTAGGAACAACACCGACATTTGCGATTACGCCCCAATAAGCGTTCACAACTTTAAGCGCTATATCTACTGTGGCTTTGGTAAACTCGACCATTTGGTCAATCCCTTTGAGGAATTTATCACGTTCAGTCTCAGGCCATGCCTTCTTCATGCCTCCTGGGATAGCAACAACAGGATGAACAGATTTTCCTCCGATGGAAGCGCACATTTTTTGACCGTAATCCATCATTTTCATGACCATTGCACCAGCTTCCGGTAAATCTTTGATTATTTGAACCACGTTCCTTTTTGCCGGAGGAGCAAACGGACCGTAAAGGAAGTCAGGTGCTGCTAACGCATAGAAATGCAATACATGCGAGGAAAATTGTTTAGCATTCATCAAAAGTCGTCGCAATTTATCCGCAGGTCTCGGGATCTGAACCCCCCAAGCTTCTTCCACTGCTTTTGTAGGAGTTAAATGGTGGGGAATCGGACAAATACCGCATATTCTCGGTGTGATCCTCGGAATATGTTCCATGTATCTTCCAACCACGAATTTTTCAAAAAACCTGGTTGATCCCACGTTGAATTGAACATCCATCACTTTTTCATCGTCATCGAGTTTTAACACTAAATCCCCATGACCTTCCAGTCTGGTTACGGGTTCGATTACATATGTTTTTGTCATTTTTTCATCAACCTCTTACAATTTCTCCACCAGTGCTTTAGGTCGCACTCTGTGTAATTTCAAGCTTAAATCATCGTATGTGTAACCCATAGCCAGAGCTATCAATTCCGTGAGATATAATACAGGAATTGCATATTCTTTTTCATATTTTTTCCCTAAGTTCTTCTGTTGCGTGTCCAATTGCATGTAGCATGCAGGGCATATTACAGCTATACAATCTGCCCCTGATTTGGCTATACTGTCGAATTTCTTCTTTAGAACGACCATACCAACATCAGGATCTGTATTAGATACACCGGATCCGCAGCAAAGTACTTCCTCAGCGTAATCTACAACTGTTGCGCCCGTTGCGGCTACCAGTTCGCGGAGCCCTTTAGGAGCCATTGGGTCGTCGTATTGCATAATTTCCGACGGTCTTGAATAATGACATCCTGTATGGCATGCCACTTTAAGACCCGAAAGCGGTTTAGTTAATGCGCTTTTTATTTTTTCGACTCCAACTTCCTCCCGTAGAACTTTAACAAAGTGGTGTACATTAATTGTTCCCTGGAATTGTTTCCCAACAGTTCCTAAAATTTTGTTAATTTTTCCCTTTTTACGCGGATCATGCTTCAACTCATGGTTTACCATGTGTAGAGTTTGTGTGCACCCATTGCATAACGATAAGATATCTTTTCCTCTTTCTTCAGCTAGCGACAAATTTAGAGCGCCTAAGGCGAGCCAAGATTCCACATCGGTCGATTGAGCACCTACCGGATCTGGGCAACAAGCGAATGGAGCATCCTCTGTTATTATATCTAATTTGTTGAAAACTTTTCTCGCGGTGGCTTCCAAATACGGCAATCTATTGCCGATTGTACAACCAGGGAATAATAATTTTTCTTCTGAACTTGTCATTTTATTCCTTCTCCTCCTCGGGCTGATATTTTATTTTGGTATCTAGCTTCGTGGCTTTTAATATTGTCTGAACTTCATTTAAATCGGGAGGTTGTACTGGTGGTAATTCCAACTTGTTTCTTCGTCGTTCAATTCCTGCTTGCATTGGAATCGCCTTACCGTTTTCAAATATCATTTTTGCCTGCGTTGTGTAATAATCGGGTGATGTACCCGCTTGAACGCTCAAGTTTTTAAGTAATGCAAAAATTTCCGTCAGATGTATACCCTGAGGACATTCTTCATCGCAAGTGTCGCAAACTTGGCAACCCCATACTTGGAATTGACCGGCACCCATAAGCATTCCTTTCAACCCCAGAAGTGAACCCATGATTAACATTCTCGGGTTATAAAGTCCTTCTGAAGCTTCGGATACTGGACAAACATCAGTACACCGTGAGCATTGATAACAATACTTTATTTTATCAGTGAGATGAACGTCCACAATCATTTTTCTAAATTCAAAATCTGGATTGAATGCCATTTTTTTATTCCCCCTTTGAATATTTACCCGCTTTACTAACAGGGCTAGCTGCAACAGAGAATCTATATAAGACACCGGTTTTATCCAAAATTTTCCCTTTTACAGACGGAAACTGGCTTAAAAATAATGCGCCTTGATCCGGTGTCTTATCGGGAGGTCCATAGCAGCCAAGACACGGAGCATTTGCATTATTCGGGCATTGAGTCCCACATCCAGCTTGGGTGGCGGGACCCATACAGATATAACCTTGTTTTAAAAAGCAAATTTCCGTTGAAGGCAGTCCTTCATAATCGCGCTTAAGTTCAGAAGCGATTTCCGTTAATTCACGGTCACAATGGGCACATACGTTCTGTTCCATGAATTTAAATTCGGGACTGTCTCTCAATTTAAATAATAACAAACCGAGTAAATCGTCAATTAACTCAATACCGGTTTGTTTTATTACTATGGCACTTTGTTCTCCCACCATTTTCACGGTATAAGAGCTAGGTTCTTTATGTAACCTCTGAATTGGATCACCTTTAAAATATAGATGACCAAGATTAGCAAGTCCAAGGTATAATCCCAAAAACTTCTTGATATCAACCGCTTTAATTCTGTCAAGACCGTATGATGAACTTGCCAGATTTAAGAGTTCTTGACCTCCTTGCCCTACGTAGGAAGTTGCTTTATAACATCCGACGCATGGATCCCCGTCATCAGGACATTTTAAATTGCATCCTCCTGCAGTGATCGGCCCAAAACACATCTCACCCTTATCCAAAAAACATCCAACTGCATTCAATGAACATGTATCACAGACTGAAATGTTTACATTTTTATTTTCTGGCTCGGGTGCTAGCAATCCGAGTAGATAAGCCACGGCAGATACAATATTTTCCGTTCTGGGTGGACATCCTGGTAATTTTACCTCAATATCTACCAATTGAGGAACGGTATAAATTCTATCTGTCATTGGAGAGATACTATCATAATCGTTCGGATACTCTCCTGGTACATCCGTAATCCCAATACTAGGTACATCTTGGAATTTATACTTCAACAAATCTTCGGTTTCAAATAAATTTCCAAGACCCGCAACTGAGCCGTGATTGGCGCAATTCCCCAACGCAACAAGAATCTTACATTTCTGACGCATTAACAGAACGTTTTGACGATCTGCTTCTGTTCTGATGCATCCTTCAAGAAATCCTAATACAAGTTCACCGTCTGCTCTTGCTTTTAACGAATCTAATTTGAAATCCACAACCGCCGGCCAATATACTATTTCAAGATTAGGTAAAATCGGTAGCAGACCTAAATGAGCGTTGAGTAGGGACTGATGGCAGCCCCAACAAGAACTTAATTGCATAAAAGCAGTCTTTACCATTTTTTATGCTCCTATTTTCTTTTTTTTAACAATTTTATTTTTTTTTAGAATAAAGTAAAATTGCATTTATTCAAATTTCCTTTTAAAATAATTTAAACCCATATTTTTTGACTACAGAAAAGGAAAATATAGTAATTTAGGTTAATTACTCAAGTTTATCATATTTTTTTTATATGATTTTAAATTACTCGTTGGGAAATTTGGAACTTGAATATTTAAATGTTAAGTATTCTTTTTCTGAAAATCAAAAAAACGATAAATACCGTATATATTGTATATATTAAATTCATTAAAACAAGATTTTTTTGGAATTATTAAAATGAAAAACGATTATATCAAAACGATTTTATTTTAGGAAATATCAGAGAAAACAATAATTTCCGCTGTTTTTTAGTTATTAAATATAAAATAGAAAAATAAAAAGTTAAAATATTAGAAACCCTTGCGGGGCTCGTCCGTTCCAACCCAATATTTTACGTTGGAAGCTCATTCTTCTCCAGTTTTTAACTCTTTTTTGTAGATTTCATTTCCATCCTTATCTACGACCGTAATGTGCGCCGCACATGAAAGACAACAATCATAAGATCGAATCAACATTTCCAAGATGTTCAGAACTCCTTCGTTAACTTCTACCATTTTATTCACCTTTAACCCAAAAATGTTTTGCCCTCCTCAATTTTTGGCAATGTTGGCACCACAATATCGAGTGCATTTTGTTCAAAGATTTGCTTGGCCACGTGCATCAGGGACTTATTGATTCCGCCCAGATTGTGATTGGTTGCGACCATCAGGTTCGCTGCAGTGCAGATACCTTTTTCGTCTGATGTCAAATCGTATATCATGTTTCCCCTTGGCCCTTCAGTCATACCAACGCCCCGTCCGGCTTTAGGTTGAACGTCCATAGTTTTAATATCAGTTGACACAATTTCCGGATCATTCAATAAAGTAGCAATCGTCTCAATAGCTTCTACCATTTCTATTATTCTTGCCCAATGATATGCAAATGTATTGTGTATTGTTGTACCGCCGCATTTTTCCTCCATTTGTTTAAGGACCCCATCTGCAATAGGAGTTGCCATTCTATCTGCAGCATTTGTCATTCCAAGTGGACCTACTCTATAAATTCCGTCTGGGTAACCCACTTCCTTAATATAAGTATGGGTGCCATAGCTGGTCTTAACAACTTTTTCCGCAATGACATCTAGATAATCTTTCGGTGCATAATCCTTCTTTACGCCATTCGGACTCACAGTTCTCAGAACACCATCATAAATGTCATGAGTTCCATCAGGTAAACACATACCAACATACCAAGTAGGGACAACGCCTACATTTGAGATTACTCCCCAATAAGCGTCAACAATTTTATGCGCTATATCAACTGTTTTTTTAGTAAATTCTACCATTTGGTCAATATTTTTGATGAATTTATCACGTTCAGTCTCAGGCCATGCATTCTTCATACCACCTGGGATGGCAACGACAGGATGAACAGATTTTCCTCCAATGGAAGCGCACATTTTTTGACCGTAATCCATCATTTTCATGACCATCTTACCAACTTCTGGTAAATCTTTCATTACTTGAACTAGATTTCTTTTTACGGGAGGAGCAAAAGGTCCGTAAAGGAAGTCAGGTGCAGCTAACGCATAGAAATGCAATACATGCGAGGAAAATTGTTTAGCATTCATCAAAAGTTGTCGCAATTTATGAGCAGGTTTCGGGATCTGAACGCCCCAAGCGTCTTCTACTGCTTTTACAGGGGTTAAATGGTGAGGAATCGAGCATATGCCACAAATTCTTGGTGTGATTCTTGGAATATGTTCCATATATCTTCCAACCACGAATTTTTCAAAGAACCTGGTTGATCCGACGTTGAATTGAACATCCATAACTTTTCCTTTGTCATCGAGTTTTACAATTAAACCCCCGTGACCTTCCAATCTGGTTATGGGGTCGATTTCATATGTTTTTGTCATTTTTTCATCAACCTCTTACAATTTCTCCACCAATGCCTTCGGTCGCACTCTGTGCAATTTCAGGGTTAAATCATCATAGGTGTAACCCATCGCCAGAGCCATCAATTCCGTGAGATATAATACAGGAATTGCGTATTCTGTTTCATATTTTTTCCCAAGGTTCTTCTGTTGGGTATCAAGTTGCATGTAACATGCAGGACAAATTACTGCTATACAATCCGCACCTGATTTGACAATGCTGTCAAATTTTTTCTTCAGAACGACCATGCCCACATCGGCGTCTGTATTAGATACTCCAGCTCCACAGCAAAGTACTTCCTCAGCGTAATCTACAACTGTTGCGCCCGTTGCGGCTACCAGTTCACGGAGCCCTTTAGGAGCCATCGGATCATCGTATTGCATAACTTCCGATGGTCTTGAATAATGACATCCTGTGTGGCATGCCACTTTAAGACCCGAAAGCGGTTTGGTTAATGCACTTTTTATTTTTTCGACCCCAACTTCCTCCCGTAAAACTTTAACAAAGTGGTGTACATTAATTGTTCCTTGGAATTGTTTCCCAACAGTTCCTAAAATTTTATTAATTTTTCCCTTTTTGCGCGGATCATGTTTCAACTCATGATTTACCATGTGTAGAGTTTGTGTGCACCCGTTGCATAGCGATAATATATCCTTTCCTTTTTCTTCGGCTAGCGCCAAATTTCGAGCACCTAAGGCGAGCCAAGATTCCACATCGGTCGATTGAGCACCAACTGGATCAGGACAGCATGCGAACGGAGCATCTATTGTTTTTATATCTAATTTATCGAAAACTTTTCTCGCTGTGGCTTCCAAATACGGCAATCTATTGCCGATTGTACAACCTGGGAATAATAATTTTTCTTCTGAACTTGTCATATCATTCCTCCTCCTCCACGGGCTGATATTTTATTTTGGCATCTAGCTTTGTGGCTTTTAATATGGTCTGAATTTCATTTAAATCGGGAGGTTGAACTTCTGGTAATTCCAACTTGACTCTTCGTCGTTCAATTCCTGCCTGCATTGGAATCGCCTTACCGTTTTCAAAGATCATTTTTGCTTGCGATGTGTAATAATCGGGTGATGTACCTGCTTGAACGCTCAAGTTTTTAAGTAATGCAAAAATTTCAGTCAAATGTATACTCTGAGGGCAAATTTCATCGCATGTGTCGCAAACTTGACAACCCCATATCTGGAATTGATCTGCATTCATAAGCAATCCTTTCAGTCCCAGAAGTGAACCCATAATCAACCTTCTTGAGTTGTAAAGCTCTCCTGAAGCTTCGGATACTGGACAAACATGATTACACCGGGAGCATTGATAACAATAATCTATTTTGTCGGTCAGATGCACGTCCACAATCATTTTTCTAAATTCTAAATCTGGATTAAAAGCCATTTTTTTATGCCTTCTTCGAATATTGACTATAGATGTTCGGAAAAATTTGTAAAATGTGTTTAGGGTATTTATTCATAATTCCTTACATTTTTTAATTTCAAATAGTGTTGGGTTGTTATTTAAAATTAGTAAAATAATTATTAGGTTTTTTGTTTATATTTTTTATCTAAATAATACGCTTAGGAAAGGTATAAATATTCAAGGCTGGATCTCTGGTGAATCCTACAAGTGTAATGCCAGCTTTCTCTCCTAACTTTAAACCCTCCGCAAGCGGTGCTGAAATAGAAATCAAGACCGAAATACCCGCTCGGGCAATTTTAGAAACTGTTGCAGCAGAGATTCTCCCTGATGTAACTACGAATAAATTCGAATAATCCTCACCATTAATAGCAGCAAGGCCGACAATTTTATCAATAGTGTTATGACGACCTATATCCTCAGAAAAAAAAGCCATTTCACCGTTGTGATGAAATAAAGCTGACATATGACTACCACCTGAAACCGGCCATATTTTGCTCGAATCCGTCATTATTTTTAGGGCATCAAAAATTGTTTGTACAGAAACTTTTAGGTTCGACTCTATCTTGAAATCTATTCTTTTATATTGTTCTTTGATACCAACACAGCCCGAAGAACGTATCTCGACCCAAGAAAAAAAATCCTCTATCAAACTCTTCGTATAAACCATAATTTTGTCATCATTACATTGAATTCTATCAATTTCATCGAACGATTCAATTAGACCCTCGCAGATTAAATAACCCACGCAGAGGGCTTCTATTTGACAGGGTGTACATAATATATTAATCCTATATCTGTCGTTGATTATAATTGCGACAGTTTCTTCGGATGCGACTTTAACGCTTTCTTCTGAGTAATCATTTTCAATGGCATTACGATATTTCACTGCCGTTCTTGAAGTTAATGGCTGATATTTTTCGTAGAATTTTTCAAATCAGATAAATTTTGGATTTTTAGCAGTTTCCATGAGTTATTAAAACCGGTTGCGATTAAAATAATTTTCTGTAATAACCAATAATATAAATTCACCGCTAAATCAATTTATTTTTTTCATGATCCGCCCTTGCATAATATTTTAAGCCACAACGGATTATTTTTCACGATAGTTATAATGGATTTTCACATTGCAATATTAGCGGGCGGGGGCGGAAAGCGGTTCGGTTCGAATAAGGCGATTTTTAAAATAGACGGCATTCCGATTATTTCCAGGCTG
>SDBS01004759.1_pt1 | contig 13308 bp, 12 predicted proteins | sample 2277091 | NCBI WGS metagenome assembly SDBS01 (sample SAMN10404972, study PRJNA504765) | marine sediment metagenome | isolation source: marine sediment core GS10_PC15, 163 cmbsf | place: Arctic Ocean: Southern Knipovich Ridge | collected 2010 | reverse complement strand
CACCCAAAGGGAGCGGCGCCCACGGCGAGGCCCAGGAGGCCCTCGCCGCCCTTCGCACCTGCGGCGGCCTCCTCGAATCGCTCCGTCCGCTGGACGTCCCGGGCGCGGAGACCGCGCCTACGCTCGTGCTCATACGCAAAACATCCAGCACTCCTGAGCGTTTTCCCCGCCGCCCCGGTATACCTGCCAAGCGTCCCCTGCGTTAAACAGAGAAGAAGTCACCACGAGGTGAGATGGAGACCCTCCCTGGCGAGCGCCACAATGCGGACGCGGCCCCGAGGCCGCCGACAGGGGACAAGACATGAGCTATCAGACCGCTAACCTCCGGAGCATCAGTGGATGGGTGGGAAGATTGCTCCGCCTTGATCTGAGCGTCTTCGACGAGATCCGCTCGGACCCCTCCGCCACCCCCGGCGCGATCATCGTCGTCGCCGCCGCCAGCGTCATGGCAGGCATCGGCTCCTGGCTCTGGGCCGTCCAGACCAGAGGCGTGGAAGGCGGCGAGGTCTTCTACAAGTCCCTCGTCGCCGGCAGCATCCTCCAGACGCTGGCCTGGTTCATCTGGGTCTACTTTGTGTTCCAGATCCTGGCCCGCGGCTACGGGGCCCGCACCGACGTCTTCGAGCTCATCCGCACCATGGGCTTCGCCTTCGCGCCCGTGGGGTTGAGCATCCTCATCGCCACCCCCAACTTCACATTGCCCTTTGGCGTGATCTCCCTTGCCGGCGCCGTAATGCTCACCTACTTCGCCATCCGCTCCTCGTCCAGCGCCGAGCCGCAGCAGGCCCTCGTGGCGAACTTCGTCGGATTCCTCTTCTTCGCGGTGGTCATGGGCGTCCTCGCCAACATCTGGGAGACGGAGCATAGCATTGGCGGCATCTCCCCCGGCCTGTTCTTCTTCGACCTCAACTTCTGAACCCGCCTCGCCCTTCTCCCTCCCCTTCCGACCTGCTACAAGTATCTAGCGCCCCGCATTCCTGACCCCAACAGACTCGAAGACTGTGCGACGCGGGCGACCCGGTCACAGTCCGGCCGCGGATGCCGCATCACCCTACCCCAGCATCGCCGTCCCTTTCCTGTCGGGCATTGCCCCACAGCGAGTCGGTGTGTTGCCTGACAGACAGCCGTGTCGCTAATGCAGACACTTGGTACTTGAGGGTAAATGGGGCAAATGAGGTCTCTATGTTCCAACTTAACCGCAGGGCCGACTACGCAGTCCGCCTCCTGCTGGAGGTGGCCGGCCATCCCCATGGCTACCTGGCGACGGCGGAAGCGGCTCGCCGCCAGCAGATGCCGTACGAGTTCATACGCAAAGTGGCGCAGACGCTCGTCTCCAGCGGGCTCCTGGTGAGCGAACGCGGGATGCATGGCGGTCTCTCCCTGGCACGACCGGCCGAGGAGATCAGCCTGCTGGACATAGTCCGAGCATCCGGCTCCCCGGCCCTCAACCGCTGCACCACCGACCCGCCTCGCTGCGACCGCCTGGGATCGTGTGCCGCGCACCCGGTCTGGATCGAAGCTCAGAACCAGGTCGAGAATATACTGAGTGGCGCCCGCCTCTCCGACATGGTTGAGCGCCAGGCGGCGCTGAATCGGGCGCGTCCAGAACCCGAGCTGAACACGAGACCTCGCTCGGAGGAGCGAGAAGGAGGAGACCACGACGAAGCCATTGCAACCTGAGGACCCCATGGTCCTGGTGAGCGTCGGCCTAGAGCGAGGCCCTGACGATCAGGCCCTTACGGAGATGGCCTTTTGCTTTGTGGAGGAGTACGCCCGCATCGGCTGGAGCGGGGACCGCATCCTCAGCCTCTTCCGCAACCCCTTCTACCGCGGGCCTCACCGCATACTGAGCCTCAAGGGAGACGAGTTCGTGCGCGACCTCATCGAGACGGTGATAGGGATGAAGCGGCAAGCCGGATCATCCAGCGAGGGATAAACAATGGGAAGGATGAGTCGTCGCAAGTTCCTGACGCTCAGCGGCGCCGCCATGGCCACCGGCGCCATCCTGAGCGGCACCTCAGCGCTCGCCCTGCGCCGCCTCCAGCCGCTCGCCATCGCCAATCCCCTGGAGGACTACCCCAACCGCGACTGGGAGACCGTCTACCGAGATCAGTACGCCTATGACGATAGCTTCACCTTCGTCTGCTCCCCCAACGATACTCACGCCTGCCGCCTCAAGGCCTTCACGCGCAACGGCGTGGTGACCCGCATTGAGCAGAACTACGATGTGGACCGGTACACCGACCTTCTGGGCAACAAGGCAACGGTCCACTGGAACCCACGAGGCTGTCCGAAGGGGCTGACGATGCACCGGCGGGTCTACGGGCCCTACCGCATCCAGCATCCTATGGTGCGCCAGCGGTGGAAGCAGTGGGCGGACGACGGTTTCCCTGAGCTGACGTCGGAAAACCGCGACAAGTACATGTTCACCGCCCGCGGTCAGGACACCTTCGTTCGCCTCTCCTGGGATGAGGCGTATGACTACATCACCCGCGGGATGATCGCCATCGCAGAGACGTACAGCGGCGAGGAAGGGGCCCGGCGGCTTGAGGCCGAGGGCTACCAGCCGGAGATGATCGAAGAGATGCACGGAGCAGGCACCCGCACCTTCAAGCTGCGGGGCGGCATGGGCCTCCTGGGCGTCATCGGCAAGTACGGGATGTACCGCTTCTCCAACATGCTGGCCCTGCTGGACAGCCACGTCCGCGGTGTAGACCCCGACGAGGCCCTGGGTGGCCGCAACTGGGCCAACTACACCTGGCACGGCGACCAGGCGCCCGGCCACCCCTTCGTCCACGGCCTCCAGACCTCCGACGAGGACTTCAACGACCTCCGCAACAGCCGCCTTCACATTCAATGCGGCAAGAACCTGGTCGAGAACAAGATGCCGGAGAGTCACTTCTTCAACGAACTGATGGAGCGCGGCGGCAAGATCGTCACCATCGCCCCCGAGTACAATGCCCCGGCGACCAAGGCCGACTACTGGATACCGGTGCGGCCAGGCATCTCGGACACCTCGCTCTTCCTGGGCGTGACCAAGATCATGATGGATCGCGGGTGGTACGACGAGCCGTTCGTCAAAGAGTTCACGGACTTCCCCCTGTTGGTGCGTACCGACAACCTCAAGCGGTTGCACGCCCACGAGCTGTTTGAGGGCTACCAGCCCGGCCTCTCCAAGGACGGGCCCAGCTTCTCCCTCCACGGCCTCAAAGAGGAGCAGTACGAGAAACTGGGCGACTTCGTGGTGTTCGACCAGAAGAGCGGCGGCCTGAAGCCGATCACCCGCGACGACGTCGGCGAGCGCATGCACGACAAGGAGCTGGACCCGGCGCTCGAGCACAAGGCGACGGTGAAGCTGGCCGACGGCAGCGAGGCGGAGGTGATGACCCTGTGGGAGATGTACAAGGTCCACCTCCAGGACTACGACCTCGATACGGTGCATGAGATCACCGGCGCCCCGAAGGAGCTTATCGAGCAGTTGGCGAAGGACATCGCTACCATCAAGCCGGTGGCGATCCACGTCGGCGAGGGGGTCAACCACTGGTTCCACGCCACCCTGCACAACCGGGCCACCTACCTGCCACTGATGCTCACCGGCAACATCGGCCGGCCGGGAGCAGGCTGCCACACCTGGGCCGGCAACTACAAGGCGGCTCTGTTCCAGAGCGCCCCCTGGTCCGGCCCCGGCTTCAAAGGCTGGGTCGCCGAAGACCCCTTACGGCCAAACCTCGATCCCAGCGCATCGGGCAAGGACGTCATCGTCAAGGGCCACGCCAGGGACGAGGAGCCCGCCTACTGGGACCACGGCGACCAGGCCCTTATCGTCGACACGCCGAAGTACGGCCGCAAGATCTTCACCGGCAAGACGCACATGCCCTCGCCCACCAAAGTCATGTGGTACAACAACGTGAACATCATCAACAACGCCAAGTGGGCCTACGGGATCATCAAGAACGTCAACCCCAAGATCGACATGATCATCAACCAAGACATAGAGATGACGGCCAGCGCCGAGTACTCGGACTTCGTCCTGCCCGCCAACTCCTGGATGGAGTTCCAGGCGCTGGAGGTGACAGCGTCCTGCTCCAACCCGTTCCTCCAGATCTGGGGCAAAGGCGGCATCAAGCCGGTCTACGACAGCAAGGACGACGTCACCATCATCGCCGAGATGGCCAAGAAGCTGGGGGACCAACTGGACGACCAGCGGATGACCGACTACTGGAAGTTCGCCCTGGAGGGACGGCCGGAAATCTACCTCCAACGCCTGCTGGACGCCTCCACCACCACCGGCTACAAGGTGGAGGACATCATGGCTGGCAAGTACGGCGAGCCCGGCGCCGCCCTCATGATGTTCCGCACCTACCCGCGGATACCCTTCTACGAACAGATCACCGACAACGTCCCCTTCTTCACCGACACCGGCCGTCTCAACGCCTACTGCGACATACCGGAGGCGATCGAGCACGGCGAGAACTTCATCGTGCACCGCGAGGGGCCGGAGGCCACGCCCTACCTGCCCAACGTCATCGTTAGCAGCAATCCCTACATCCGGCCGGACAACCAGGGCATCACACCCGAGATGCTCCAGGGAGAGGTGCTTGATGCCGACTTGCGCACCGTCGCCAACAACAAGCTGCCCTGGGCTGAGGTCAAGAAAACGAAGAATTCCCTCTGGGAGCAGGGCTTTCAGTTCTACTGCCTCACCCCCAAAACCCGCCACCGCGTCCACTCCCAGTGGAGCACCGTAGACTGGCACTCCATCTGGGACTCCAACTTCGGCGACCCCTATCGCCAGGACAAGCGCATGCCGGGCGTCGGCGAGCACCAGCTCCACATCAACCCCGAGGCTGCCAAAGACCTGAAAATTGACGACGGCGACTACGTCTACGTGGACGCCAACCCGGCAGACCGGCCCTACCTGGGAGCCACGGAGGACGACCCCTTCTTCAAAGTGGCTCGCCTCAAGCTGCGCGCCAAGTACAACCCTGCCTACCCGTACAACGTGATCATGATCAAGCACGCCCCCAATATGGCCACCGAGAGGACCGTCAAGGCCCATGAATCGCGGCCCGACGGCCGCGCCGTCTCCGAGGACACCGGCTACCAGGCCAACCTGCGCTACGGCTCCCACCAGAGCCTCACCCGCGACTGGGCGATGCCCATGCACCAAACGGACACCCTCTTCCACAAGAAAAAGGTGGCCGTGGCCTTCCTGTTCGGCGGCGAGGCCGATAACCACGCCATCAACACTGTCCCCAAGGAGACGCTGGTCAAGGTCACTAGGGCCGAGGCCGGCGGCCTGGACGGTCTCGGGCGATGGAAGCCGGGGACCACCGGCAACACCCCGGCAGAGGAGAACGATGACATGAACCGATACCTGGCGGGAGACTTCCTCGGAGTGGAGGAGGCCTAGCCTCAATGCCGGCAACACACGATTCCAACCTGAGGTGACGATGATGGCAACGGTCTACAACTGGCAACTGGGACGGGAGATGGACTACCGCTTCGAGGAAGCGCACCCGCAGTGGCAGTTCGCCTCGGTGTTCAACATCAACCGCTGCATCGCCTGTCAGACGTGCTCCCTGGCCTGCAAGTCCACCTGGACCTTCTCCCGCGGTCAGGAGTTCATGTGGTGGAACAACGTGGAGACAAAGCCCTACGGCGGCTATCCCCACCACTGGGACGTGAAGCTCCTGAAGCTCCTCGAAGAGGCTAACCCCGGCGGCCAGGTGTGGAACGGCTCCCAGCCGGGCGACCGCGAGCCCTACGGCGTCTACAACGGGAAGACCATCTTCGAGGCGGCCGCCGGGACCGGCAAGGAGTACGCCCTCGGCTACCTCCCCAGCGACCTGGAGTGGACCGCCCCCAACATCTACGAGGACACCGCGAAGGGCCCTCAAGGAACCCCCAACGAAATTCATCCCGAGGGCACGCAGCTTCCCGAGCACAACACCTGGTTCTTCTACCTGCAGCGCATCTGCAACCACTGCACCTACCCAGGCTGCCTGGCGGCCTGCCCCCGCAACGCCATCTACAAGCGGCCGGAGGACGGCATCGTCCTCATCGACCAGGAGCGCTGCCGCGGATACCGCAAGTGCGTGGAGCAGTGCCCCTACAAGAAAGCGATGTACCGGCCCAACACCAGGGTGTCCGAAAAGTGCGTTGCCTGCTACCCCAGGGTTGAGGGGAGCGACCCCCTGACCAACGGCCTGCCGATGGAGACGCGCTGCGTGGCGACCTGCGTGGGAAAGATCCGCCTCCAAGGGCTCGTACGCATCGAGGACGGCGACTGGGCCGAGGACCGCAACAACCCCCTGTACTACATGGTTCGCGTGGAGAGGGTGGCCCTACCCCTCTACCCTCAGTTCGGCACCGAGCCCAACATCTACTACATCCCGCCCCGCTGGGTGCCCCGCCCCCACCTGCGGCAGATGTTCGGCCCCGGCGTGGACGAGGCGATCGAAAGGTACACCCACCCCTCGCGGGAGCTGCTCGCCGTCCTCCAGCTCTTTCGGGTCAGCCAGACGATCGTCTTCCGCTACGAGATCGAAGAGGGAGAGAAGATACCGGACACGGAGATGTTCAACGATACGGTCATCGGCTTCGACAAGGAAGACAACGAGGTCGTTCGGGTGTCCGTGCTCGAGCCCTTCCACGTGCGGCCCCAGCAGTACCAGAACACCATCTAGCGGAGAGTGGCGATGGCAACGCTAACCAAGAAGAGACGGCAGGAGAGAACAGCAGAGCGCGCCCTGGCCCGCAGCGCCCTTTACCAGCTCCTATCGCAGGCCCTGTCCTACCCCAGCCCGGAGATGGTGGAGGCTCTGCAACAGACGGACCTGCCTCAGGCGCAGCAAGCAGCGCCGCACCTGCCGGCTCAGGTGGCTCCCCTGCTGGCGGCGCTGGGCGAGTTCCTTCGGGACACGGACGCCACCCAGCTACAAACCGAGCACCGGCGGGTGTTCTCCCACATCATGTCCGCGGACTGCCCACCCTGCGAGACCCTCTACACTGCGCACCACGTCTTTCAGCAGACCCAGGATCTGAGCGATATTGCGGGCTTCTTGCGAGCCTTCGGCCTGGAGATGGCGGACAAGGAAAGGCTGGACCACATAAGCGTGGAGCTGGAGTTCATGCATTTCCTGACCTACAAGGAGGCCTACGCCCTGACGCACCACGGCCCCGCCAAGGCCCGCCTCTGCCGAGAGGCGCAGCGCAAGTTCATTCAGGAGCACCTCGGTCGATGGGCGCATCGGTTCGCCGAGCGGCTGCGTGGAAAGGCCGGCGGGGGCTACTTCGGCTGCGTGGCCTCTCTCACGGAGACGTTTCTGTCAGCCGAGATCGACTTCCTGAGGGCGCGGCCGGAAGACGTCTCGACCAGCCCCGACTGGCAGAAGACGAACCCCGAGGATCTCCAGTGTCCCACCGTTGACGGGTGCCCGTAAGAGGGTCAGGAGGCGACGATGCAGATCAGTGCTAGAAGGACGGTCCTGGGGATTACGCTGCTGGCCTTCCTGATAGCGGCAGTACTGACCCTAAGTGACATGCGGCTCGCCTCTTCTCAGACGATCACCCTGGTGGCAAAGCGCAGCGACGCCACGGTTCCCATGGACAAACCCTTCGACGGGGTGTGGAAGCGGGCCAACCCCGTGGAGGTCCCCCTCAGCGCTCAGAATATCACCCCGCCCAAGGCGGGCAGTAACCGCACGATCACGGCCCGCGCCCTGCATGACGACCAGCGCCTCTACGTTCTCTTGCAGTGGAATGACAACAGCGAGGACCTGCTGATGAGCCGCTAGGCCGAGTTCACCGACGCGGCAGCCGTGCAGTTCCCCGTCACCCCCGGGGTGACCGTGCCGTCCTTCTGCATGGGCGACCCTACCGCCCCGGTTAACATCTGGCAGTGGAAAGCGGCCTGGCAGACGGACATCGAGCAAGGTTTCGTGACCGTGGAGGACGCCTACCCCAACGTCCATGTGGATCGCTACCCCTTTGAGGACGAGGCCGTCTTCTACCCCGCCCGGGCCGTCGACAACGTCTCCGCCCAGACCGACAGGACAACCCCGGTGGACAACCTGCTGTCGGGCAGCTTCGGCACCCTCACCCAGACGCCCGACCAGGTGGTGCAGGGATCCGGCGAGTGGCGCGACGGGGAGTGGCGGGTCCTGTTTGCCCGCGATCTCACCCTGGACGGCGACTACGCCCAGTTTGCTGATGAGGAGAGCTCCAACGTTGCCTTCGCCGTCTGGGACGGCGACAAGAGCGAGCGTGATGGTATGAAGTCGGTGTCTCAGTTCCTGACGCTGGATGTGTCCCCAGAGGGTGCCGCGGACGGCGGGAACGTCTCCACCTGGATCATCGTGCTCGCGGCGTTGGGTGCAGTGGCGATGACTCTGGTATTGGTTCTCTACGGTAGACAGCGCAAGAGAGGGTAGGTCGTGCTGGAGAGTGCTATACCGCGCCGGGCGGCGGTCAAGCGAACAGCGCTACCGGTCCTCCTGACATCTGACGGCCTGAAGCAGCTCACTGGCGCCCTGCTGGCGGCCGCCCTGATCGAGACGCTGCTTCTGCGCCTCGTGACCCGGGTGGGCGTATATATGCCCAAGGATGGCTCGGTGACCGACGCCATCCAGGCGGCCTCGTTCTTTGGCTCCCTCGCCTTCAATTTCGCATCACTCCTCGCGATAGCCCTGGTTGTGTTTGTCCTGTCCTCGCTGGTGCTCCGGATAGAGAGCGGGGTCCGGCGGGTGGCCGTCGCCGGCCTCTCGCTGGCGATGCTAGCGGGGCTGGGACTGAGCGTGGCCACGGGTGCGCCTGCCGCCGATGCCCTCTTCGGAATCGCGGCCGCTCTCCTGGTGGGCTTCATCGGTCTCGTCTTGGCGGGCGAGCGGCACTCGACGCCCGGCGCTCGACTGGCCCTGGCGTTGATGGTGGCCGCCTACTTCTGCTACCAGTACTACCTTCTGGGCCACCTGTTCTACCGGATTCTTGACTACGGCGCGGTGCAGCCGCTGAGCTTCACCGTCCTGAGTTTGGGCGAGGTCCTGACGTTGGCGGCCGCTGCAGCCGCCTTCTGGGCCTGGGGCCTTCCCCGCTGGCGCTGGGTGGGAACGGCGGGCCTGGCAGCGGTGGCCGCGGTGCTGGCCGTCTTGACGCTCGCCGGCCTGTCCCCCGCCTCCACCATCGCCATCCTGGCCCTCTGGACAACGGGTCTCAGCCTGTTTCTACCCTTCCCGATCTATCTGCTCGCCCTGGCGCTGTACCTGCTCACGCTGGTGGCCTGCTGGCGCAGCGGCGATGCTTTCTGGGCAGCGGCTGGGCTGCTCCTGGTTCTGCTGGCCGGCTACATGGCCGAATCTACCTACGGGCACCTGTTACTGCTGCTCGGCGTGGCGTACCTCAGCGGCGTAGTCCAGAGGACGGCGCCTCATTCGCCCATAGCCGAGTAGCTGCAAGTCATAGCCTGGGCGCCGTTCTCCTGAACTGCCCACAGCCGGCGCCAGAAGCCCAACAGAGCCAGACCGATGCGCGACTAAGGGTCGGGGGGGACGAGAAGCCGAGCGGCGAGATCAGGTTCTAACCACCATGAGGCGTGCGGCGGCCGCCCTGCGCAACCACAACACTATCAGTCACGTCCAGTGGCATCGAGTCTACTTTTGCGACTTCAAGTCACTGTACAGCAACGTAGAGGCGATCAGGGCAAACGGGAGCAGGAGCAGTGCGTACAGCCCGGCGTTCACTATGTACAATGTGTTGAAGACAGATGGCGAAGCGAACAGCAGGAAGGCAAACCCAATAATCGGTCCGGGCAATATGATCACGGCGATGATGCCCAGCAACATGCCAAAGGTGCGCCACCAATTGCCACGCACGGCATCCGCGCTCGTGCTGAGCGCGTCCTTCGCGTTGACGCCGTCCAGGATGACAGCCTGACCTACGAAAGCCCAACTGATGGTCCTGTGAACCGCCCACGGTAACCCCACGACGCTAACGGCCAGCAGGATCAGGTGAAACGCCGAGCGCAGTTGAGCACCCAATAGCGTCCAGAACCGCCTGAAGACCACGCCGTAGCTATTGCTGAGGGCTGCCCGCTGCCCCGCCTCTATCTGCCCCACAGCGGCGATCACGGCTCCCCCCACGACTACAATGGCGATAAATGCCTGGAGGCTGCTCACGGAAAAGACGACGAAGGGTACCCCCGCCCTGTTCTGAAGAAGGTCCTCAACCCGGTCCAGATCGAGCCACGCCTGCACTGTAGTGGCGAGGATGCTCAGAGGGAGGAAAACGGCGCCAATCAGCGAGAATAGCCTCCAGTGGCCTAGGTAGAGAATAGCGGCCTGCCTGCCGAGCGAGCCGACACGCACGCGAACGCCCGGCCCTTCTCTCTCCCGGGGAGCGGGTCGCCCGCCTCGAAGCCTGGAAGGCGCGCCGATGATCATTCCGACTGCAGCCATCAGCGCAAACCCTACGCCAGCTCCGAACATCGCTGGATTCTGCGTAAAGGCGTTCAGCAGAAATGAGCCGTATCGGATGATGGCGCAAACAGGTTTGAGCGGATCGTTGCCGAGCACGTCGCCTTCGGGGAGCTTTTCGCTGTAGCTTCGCAACCTCTCTTCCCAGGTAAAGGGTTTCTCCCACTTCTCCTTCTGATTTGGCCCAGTGGGCCCGCGAAACTGCGGCGGCCCCACGTCGCCCCAGCGGCCATCAAATTCGATCCAGGCATATGGGCTCTGTGGATCGGTTACCTGGGCCGGCACTAATCGTGCCTCGAGTTCCACGCGCCTAAGAGGTTGCGACGCGTCATCGCAACCGAACCCCGTGCCATCGCGAGCCACGCCTATGTACACTCGAGGCTCGTAGTGACTGGCGTGTGATCCCCGGGCAATATAGACGACAGGTCGTCCGTCCTCCTTCCTCACCTTCCCTCCGTCCCAGGATGCTGTCTCTCCTCCCGCGTGTTGCGCGTAGGCCGCCCGCACGGGCTCATCGTTAAGGGCCTCGCTCGCGGAGGAAGCGTCGAACGTCAACTGGATCATCTCCCAATCGCCCTCGTGGAGGTTAACCCAGTCGTTGAAGTAGTAGAAGAACCAGTATTGGAGCGCCAGCCCTGTGAACCCCGGTTCTGTCTGGATATGAGCATAGGCGACCGTCGGGCTGTCACCCACAATGGCACGGAAGTCTTTCTCGTAGGTGCATCCTGGCCGCCTCGGATTGCCCGGGTAGTCAAGGAAGAACTCGCTGCCCTTGTCAAAGAGGTCGCTAGCGCCCGGCCCCTCCATCTCCACTGGATGTCCCGGCACGTCACGCTTGAGCGCGATATCAGGATTGTTCAACACAATATCGACTACCGTGGGCCAGTAGGCTTCGCCATCACGGTCGCACTCCTTGTCCTGCACCCCGAGATAGACGATCGGAGCGTACTTGGCGACGAGTTGCTCCTCCGCCGACGGCTGCGTGAGATCTACGGGTTCTGGAGCGTCGAGCGGAGGCTCAGTACCGCTGGACAGCCCACTCGCAGAGCTGACGCAGGAAATGGCGAGGATCAACACGCCTATGACCACCAAGGCCCTTGTGGCCGGCCAGAACCTCATCAACACATCACATCCGCTGGACTCATGCCGCCTGACCAGGGGAACGAAGAGCCAGCAGTGACGCCGTTAGACCCCCACATCGAGGCGCGGCAGACTGACCAGCCAAGCCACGCCCGCGGAGAGGGCTGCTACAGCGATGACGATGCTCACGGAGCGAATCCACTGGCTCCTAAACTTGGTGGATATGCCCGAGAAGAAGAGCACTGATGCGAAAAAGACCATGGCGAGTATGTAATCATCGGAGTTCCCGCTCGCCTCCTTGCCTTCCTCAAACTTCTCGTCTGCCGCCTCTTGCAGGGCCATGGATTCGTCCAGGTTGGAGTTCGTATATTCCTCGATCTCGAACGGCGTCCTCGGGGCCTCCAGGTCGTTGAGGGGATCCAGGGCGAGCCACGCCTCGAGTGCAGGCTTGAACTCGTCCCGAAAAAGCCGCTCGTCGAAGATCTCAAGCGCCTCTTCATCACCCTCTGCGAAAATGATCGAAGCGTCAACGAAAGCGCCTACGTCGTAGGCGATCTCTGTGAGCGCGATAGCCAGCTCTCTATTGGACTGCGCCCGGCTACTCGATGCCTCCGCGAAGGAGATCGACTGTTTACCGCCCCATAGGGTGGCTTGCCAGGCGCTGAAAGCGGACAAGTCCACCGCGGCCGACAGTAGAAACGCTGAGACAATCTCGATCCAGCGTCCCACCTCGCTGACTTCTCCCCCGAGGCGTTCCACGAGCTGGCGAAGCTCAGACGTTTCCTCTTCGGTCGGCTTCCTGCTCTCCGTCATGCTAGGCCGCTATCTGTCCATCCTTGATCAGATCCGCTTCCCCGGCTCTGTCCTCCTGGACCGCCAGGGCCTTCCGCAATAGCCAGCGCGGCGTGCGCTCAGACGATGTACCGGATGAACACCCAGATGATGGCAAACCAGATGGCGACGGCTACCACGAGCCCCAGAATGGAAGGCCCCGCGGCCCTGAAAAAGCCCCTCTGCTTGATCTCGAGCTGGAACTGGCGCGCCCTCTCAAGATTTCCCATCTGGCGGTCCACAAGCCACGTGTCTCCGGAGGAAATCATCTGCTCGTTTTCAACTCGAACAAATAGGTGGTGCTGGGCGAATATCAGCCACCACAAGATGTATATCGCCGAGCCGACGATCGGGAAGAACACAAGGCAGAAGAGTAAAATCCACCAATTGAACGGCCCCCGCATCTCAAGGGATACGGTGGTTACGGTCTGTGATTGGACCCTCCACCCCACACTGGCGAGCACATCCACCTTTGCTGCGAGTGCTGTATTCATTCCCACACTGGCGGGCACATCCATCTCTGTTGCGAGTGCTGTATTCATTTGTGGTATCTCTTTCGCAAACTAATGTGGTTCAACCGTCCGGCGCTGGGCAGTCAGTTTACACGCGTGATTAGGCGATCTCGTCGTTGTCGTCTGGGAAGTCGGCCTCCGTGGGCCGCTCCCAGGTGAGCACTACGGCCGCCAGGACGGCCGTCAGGACGGTCAGGAAAGTGAGTACGATCAGGCGCTTCTTCATCGCTATCCTCCTTGCTGGTAGCGCACGCTCATGCGATACCATTGGCTGATGCAGGTTGTTCTCCTTGAATGCTAGAGGCTCATCGACGCGTAAGCGTTTCCAGCCGCTGCGGGCCGCTCAGATAGGCCGCTCCAGCGTTAGGCTTAGGTCAGCCGCGCTCTATCCGTAAGACAAACAGAATCCCTGC
>SDBS01004758.1_pt1 | contig 13310 bp, 27 predicted proteins | sample 2277091 | NCBI WGS metagenome assembly SDBS01 (sample SAMN10404972, study PRJNA504765) | marine sediment metagenome | isolation source: marine sediment core GS10_PC15, 163 cmbsf | place: Arctic Ocean: Southern Knipovich Ridge | collected 2010 | reverse complement strand
GTAAGCACCCGATTGATGCTTGCTATCTATGGCGTCTTTGGCGATGCCAGTTCCCTGACTTGCTCGCTGCGCCGTCCAATGGCTAACTGCCTCCCTCACGGCGTCCGCATCGTAAAAGTATTTCGCCTTTTTTGTCGGCATGAATATGTATTCATGTGCCTTCGTTTGGCGGTCAGTCACGCTTTCGGGCATCGGGTTTGGTTTCGCCCAAATGATGTCCGAGCGCAGAAAATATCCGTCGGCCTGCAGCGCAAGGGCTGTGCGCCAGGGGATGCCAACGAGGCCGTTGGGTTTGAGGCCGGTGTTTGTCTTGCTTCGGCCAACCCGCGTCTTGCCGTGGAGACGCTTTACATGCTTCCCGCCTGTCGAGCCTCCCCACTTCCCATCATTAGCATACGAATCCCCCAAATTCAGCCATAGCACACCGTCATCCCTCAGCGCACGCCGCACTTCCCGGAATATCGTCACCATATGCTCGATGTAGAGTTCCGGCGTCGGTTCCAGACCGAGACACCCGCGCCATGCCGAACAGTGAATGCAGAATTGGCCTTTTTCAACACTCCGGCCGTATCCTTCGCCGCGATTGTTTTTGTCGGTAGGTGTACCGCTCCCGCCCCGTGAACTTCCCGGCACTCTATCCCCCCACTCATGCACACACCCGTTCTCGCCGTCCCACACGGTCGGCGGAATATCGTAATCCCTCATCCCAAAATACGGAGGACTGGTCACGACACACTGAACGCACCCGTCCGGCAACTGCGGCAACGCTTCCAGCGCGTCGATGCAGTGAACCCTGTCGAGTTCAAATGGGCCGAGTCGGTCAGTCATGGGGTCCTTTAGCGATTTTTGCCGCTTTCTGGATGCAGTCACAGCAGATTTCGATTGAATCGTGATCATCTTCCGAATCAGCGAACTGAATGTAGGTTGTCTTCACGGTCTCGCAGATGTGGCAGAAGAAACTTACCTCCCCGGTAGTGCCTATAATTGCATCCACATCCTCGGCGGTTGCCGTTGTCTTGTCCAGGGCCACGAGCCGGTTATAGATTTCCTCGCTACTCTTGTTTCCAAATACGTGTCCCCACAGATAAGTCCCCGATCCGTGGTGGCGTGTATAAAAGTGCTTCTTCCACCTGGCGGCAACGCTCATAATCTGGTCGCGTTCCGTGATTAGCTCGATTTCTTTCATTTCCGCTTCCCCCTTCTGCTAATCGCCTTCCCACACGCCGTCTGGCCGCAATCTGGCAAAGGCAAGCAGTTGTAATAACGCCCTTTTCGCGTTTCCTTCGGTTGCTTCCCAATAGTCGTCGCTCACGTCATCGCCGAGGCGCGATATGGCATTTTCAAGAATAGGGATATTGTCCGCGCCTGACATGCCGCAGATAACACAGATTCCCTTCTCGCCCAATATGGGGAAATAGTGTCGGCTATAGTTGTATGTGACATTCAGCCGCGCTTCGTTTGTGCCGCCGAGACAACACGTCCCGACCGTCATTTGGTGAGGGCCGTCTAACTCCAACACTTTCCCGCTTACCGGATCACAAAGGCTAATATCGTGACTCATTTCCGCTTCCCCCTCCGCGCCTCTTCACCCGTTTTCGTGTCGTGACATCGCTTGCATAGTGCCCGCGTGTTGTCCCGCGTATCTGTCCCGCCTTCGAGCAACGATATAGTGTGGTCGCGCTTCATTGTCTTGAGCGTCAGGTCCACCATGCATATCGCGCAATACGGTTGCTCCTTGAAAAGTTGCTCCCGTGCGCGTTGCAGTGCTCGGCCCCTCATGCGCGGCACGTCCCGCCTGTTCTGCCGGGGCTTCGACTTGTCCGTAGCCAGATGCTTTTCGCACCGGCCATCGCGCGTGGTCTTATTGCATCCGGCATGAAGGCACGGTTTCAGGGGTTTAGGTGGCATCGGATAAGGGGTTTTCCTGTTGCACAACGATGATTCTGTCCTTGCCGACCATTTCTTCTAATTCTTCCACTGGATCGCGGTGTATGTGGTCGTCTCGCGGGATAGGTTCTATGTCGAAGGTGCTTCCGAATTCCCGCTCCAGTTCGGCCAATCGCTGCTCCCAGTTTTCCGGGGTTACGCCCGAAGTGTCTGCTGCCGAAAGCTGGGGAAACCAGCGCAAAAGCCACGGCGCGCATTCTCTCTCGGCGCGGGGGAGTTGATGCGTAAAAAGGTTGTCTTGTGTCATGTGGTCTAGAATTTCGTGTACTTGTGACATTTCACACATGAGATTGCCGTGTGAAATTGAGAGCACCTGCCCAAGTGAAAAGCGTTTAGTAGCCATTTCATCCTCCCCACGGCGTCAGTTGCCGCGCTTTTACCTCTGCTTCGGTCATGATGTCCTTTTCGTGTAGCGCGTTTTTGTAGAACACCTTTACCCCTGCATCGTCGGCTATCGCGGTTATGCGTTCGACCCATTCTCGCTTCGTCACCGGGCCGTGTCCGCGCTTGTTCAATGGGCCGATGATTATGGCGTCAAATCTACTCAGAGCTATTTTGTACCCATCTCCCGTAGCCCTGTGAAAATCAAATATCGCGCCATCGAGTAGGGGTTCAAGGCTTAGAAACCGGAAGCCAGGGATGTTGTAAACATCGAGCAGTCTCTTTGCGTCCCGAAAGCCAGTGACGGTCACACCAGACCAAAGGTTGATAGGGAACCGCCGATATTTGTGGTACCGCTTCGGGTTCTTCGTCAGCGTCAAGAACGTGTGCTGTGGACATGCGCGGATAACGTCGAGCACCGATTCTATCCATTCGGCGGGAACCCAATCGCCCCACATATCGGACATCGAGCCGACAAAGATTGTGGTAGGTTTCTTGCGCTGTAACGGCTCGAATATCCGCTCAGGATGAATGTGTGGCCTGAAGACTTGGCATTTCATGCAGGCTTGCCGCTTGGATAGTTGCCGAGCGTAACAGTACCAGCAACCGTGTCTACAGCCGACGATTGGATTCCACGTCGCTCCTCGCGTGCCGTCAGGATTGATAACCCATTCAATGCCCGTGTTTAGGTTCATGTGGCCTCCCTGTGCTCAACGATAACATCCCTAATTTTCCGTATCGGTGCCATAGCGTTTTTGATTCCTTCGGCGCAATGTTCCGGGCAATACGCTGTACCGTTGATGACTATTTTGGTTTCTGGTGTCAGTGTTACTCCACAAACAAGACACTTCATTTCATTTCCCCTCCTCGAAGTATTCCATTGCCGCGTCACGCGCTACCGCGACTGCTGGCGATGGGTTGAATGCCATTATTGGGTGTCCTTGTCGTGAGTTCTCTCCAATTTCCACATACCTATGTGATAGATAATATTCAACACATGCGCCCAGCCGTGTTTATTTGCTGCCGCCCTTAACCGTTCGTTCTCTTTTTCGAGGTCGGCTATTCGGGTTTTAGCAAGAGCTGTAGCGCGGACAAGTATCCATGTGTCATATGTCGCCTGTAAATTCCGAAAGAATAACGGGCTGACGCCAAAGGCCGTGGCGAGCGCGGCGGCATGGTTGGCATTAATGTCAATAGCGCAAAGAAGGATACCCCTAACCACGTCAAGTGGGAGCCGCGATTCTTTCGCCAACTTATATTCGCTCCACCCCCGCGCTTCCAACTCTTCGGCGATATACTCGCCGGGATGCACCGCGAGAGCCTTCACTTCTACATTTTCGCGTTCACTCATTTCCCTTTCCTCCTAAACCCTACGACCCACACCCACGGGTCGGCGGCCCATTGCAGTTCGGGTTTCTTGGCGTATATCGAGTCCCAAAGCTGTGCGAATGGCTCATGCCATCCCGCATGGCAATCCTTGAGAGGGCAACCATCGCGCTCACTTATACCCTCGGCAAGCACGCCTTCCTTTGTAATCTCCTGCAACCGTTCGGCGCGGATTGCACGGACAATGAGCGTGGTACGTGACGCCCATCGCGGCATGTAGATTGAGGGTAGCCACGGCGACGCTTCAGTTCCATCCTTGTTCAATTCAATACCCCCGTCGCCATCATCCTTATAGACCTCTCCTCCGTCAGCCTTATACAGTGCCTTCTCTTCTATGACGTATCCGTCCTGCTGTTGATAGCAGAACGCTTCCCGCACCCAAAGCTCGTCGCCGGGTACGCCGCAAGGACATCTTACTTCCCGAAAGAGCAACGGATTAGAAAGGCGCGGCTTGCCATTCTCCCACGTCCATGTTTGCGGCTTAATCGGCCTTCGCGTTTCGCCCTTTTCGCCGGTATACGATTTCACGGCCATGTCGCCTGTCATTATTATTGGGCGCGATTTCATTGGGACTTCCCCTTTATCCGCTCGCAGAAGTCGGCGGCGGCGTTGAACGCTCTATTCTCGGTCGCCCCTCGGATTGTGTGCGTGGCGGAACTATCAACCCCATGCTTTGGATTCCATATTCTGACCTGCCAGCCGCCTCCCGGTGCCGCTCCTGCATCACCTAACACCGCTAGGCCGGAACCACGTATGGCTTCCTTGCATTCTCTATTAGTTCTTGTTTTACACTCAGGGATTATGCCCAGCCACTCAGCTATCGTTTGCATCATCTTCCCCTCCCTCCGCTTCCGGCTTGGTGTTAGGGGCATAGGTAAGAAACCCCATTGAATGAAAATCAGCCTCAAACTTATTCGTTAATGCATGATGTACATTATCATCGAGGTATATGTCACCGGGGCATTCCTGTGTCTCGGCTGCACACAAGGCGACTGTTTTCCCATCAACGACTCGGATTCTAATTGCCATATCCTCTTCCCCTTTCGCGGCTATGGCCGCAGTCGCCGGTCATTATTATCGGGCGCGATTTCATGGGGCCAACCTCCTTTTCCGCCTCTGGATTACGGCACTCTTATTTCGCCACAAGCCGGACCGATGCGAACGGCTCCCCTTGGCGTTAGGCATCGACCACATGGCAGGCTGTCAGCCCCGACCAAGTCGTAAGCAATAGACTCAAACCGTATGTCCTCTGTTTCCTTTGGCACAGTTTGAGCGATCATTTCAACCTGTCCGGGTGCAATCGGGCTTATGGTGGCGATCAGCTCCGATACACCTTCGACGATTCGATAGACTTCCACTTTGTCAAGGTCGTCGAGCGGACTCCCATCGCAGTTGGTGGTGGGAGCAACAATTTCAACAGGAAACGTGCGAGTGTTTTTTGTCCACTCAATTTCCTGCGCCTCCACTTGCACTCCCACGCCTGTCAGCAGGAATGCCAATAGAAATGTGACGAACAGTTTGAGCATTTTCATTTTCTTGTCTCCTTTCATTCTCCTCTTGTCAGTAAATCCATTGTCTAGCAATCTCACACAAAGCAACGAATACAGCATCTTTATCCTGCTCAAGTTGGTTAAGGTCGGAATAGGGAACGAGGTCGGGGTGAACCTTCTTCTCCCGATCGTATTCGGTTCCATATACCCACCCCATTGAGAAGTATGCTTGCATCCAACTGCCGTGTAATTCTTCTGGTGATCGTGATCGTTGGTCACTGCATTGTCGAACAATAACCTTACGGAATTGTTCTTTGAATGGTTCCTCCCGATCTTCCCATGATGCAGGGGTAATGGGAGCTTTTGCAGCCTGCGCCGCAAGACGGGCTGCATCATACACAAACTGACTCCGGCGTTCTATTAAATCCATTTGATATACTTCTCCTTTCATTTCATCCCTTCCTTTCCCGCAGGAACTTCAGCGCGGCACGGGCGGCGCTGAGTTCGGTCTTAAGTGTTGGCCCAAGACTCGCAAATACGCCCTCCGTCCGCCACAATTCATATGTGAAACGCGCCTTTTTGCCTTTGCCATGCTGCTCAACGTCGAGAGTGGCATTCCACCGCTCCCTAATCTCCGCCTCAATCGCGTCCAAGTCCATCTTGTCGATGTCAGGTTCCATCGGCTTGCTCCTATTCCGGTTTCATCGGGCCACAGCCAACACAGTAATCACCCGCTGCCTCTGGCCGGTCCATACCATCTCCATCTGTGCTTCTTCCCACGGTGACTTGATAATAAGATTCATTGCGTGGAATCTCAGCACCGCAATTAAAACAGCTTTCTATTGTGTCCTTGTCAGGCATCATCTTCCCCTTTCATCGCTCGCAGAAGTCGGCGGCGTTATAGGTTTCGCTTTTTTCGACAGCGTGGACATACAGAGAATGCTCCAACTCTAGGATATCCCCATTTACAGCGGCTATCTGTAAACCATTTCCAAGATATTATTTTGAAACAGTATTTGCAGGTAATATCCGCAGGGAATGTACGAATTGCCGAATCTGACACGCCCATGCCCTTATCACCTATCGTCCGCATCTTTCCCCTCCTCCACGCTCGGCTTGGGCGGGTCACATTTGGCAGCCAGCGCCTGAATTTCTCTCAGTTCCTCTATTGCAAGCTCCGGCATTTCTGTTGCTATGAGTACTTCCGGCTTGGGCGGGTCGTCGGTGGTGAGAGCACGGGAAATATACTTACAATTTTTCCCGCTGGGATTCCTAAGATTAATAAGAAATAGACATTCAATTTCCCGCACCGCCTTGATTTGCCCCTCCAACTCCGCCACGCGCTCATTGCTGGTACGTAGGTCTCCCTTCACGACGTTGTATTTTGCTTGTAGTTTATTGAGAGTCTTGCGTTGGTCTGTGATGCGCTTTACTCGGCCCTCCAGTTCATCTTGTAATCGTTCACACTGTTCTTGCCAAGAAGGATTGTCGTCCAGTAATCGCTCTAAATGTTGATGCAACTCCTCGTTCTCCGCCTTGAGCGCGGCGAGTAATGATTCGCCGTGTTTGTGACGACCATCACAAGACGTAGTTGTTTCATCTGTAAGTTTCCCACACCTACCACAAATCCTTAAAGTCATCCCTTATCCCCTTTCGCGGCTATGGCCGCTCGTAACGGCGCGCGATATTATCCATCTGCGGAATCATCGCTTGCTCCTCACGGCTACCGGCCACACGCTCAAATCGGCTGCATGCACACGGCACGTCGGGTGGTCCAGGCAAAACCTCGATATGGACGCAGTCGCCGCAATAGAATTTACCATTGGCCTCGGAGTAGACTTGCCAGGGTTCGATTACGTCGCCGCATTTGGCGCAAACGGGTTTCATTCGCGATCCTCGATGACAAAGTGACAATTCGAGCAAACTAATACAGCGCGTCCAAGTTCCGGTCCCGCTGCGGAAAAGTTTAGGAGGTTCAAGGGGATATGCAACCCCCATATATTGCAGAATGGGCACATACGCAATCCGTATTCTTTCGGATTCATGAAAAATTCAGGGTCAGGTATTTGCATTAGCGATTCCCATGTACGCTTTCACAAATTCCGCCGCGACTTGCGGGACGATAGCGTTCCCCAATCCACGCAGTTTAACCACTCTTGCGGGTACCCCATGAGCCAGCGGGAATGTTCCGGATTCAACGCGCCTCGCCTTTCCGTCGCTGCACTGGAGGGCGTCGAAGTCGCTCCAAGGGCTAGCGGTGCTTGATCGCGGAGTTTGTAATGACCCGCCGCATCCTTGCGAATCTCCATCACTCCACCCTCGCCGTCGCTGTGGTTCGGAGTGCGCCACCCTACTAACAACGCTTGATCTTCCAACTTCCTTAACCCGCCGCCCGGTGTCAATCGTTCCGCCTGCCCGCCACCGCTCGGACATTTGGGGGTGTTCCATCCCGCCAAGAGTCTCCGGTATATCTCTGGCCCCCTGCCGTTTATCTGCCCGTGAGCCGCTGGATTTTTTGACGCTCCAAGTGGCGTGGGCCACCCACCAAAGCCTCTGTCGAATCTGAGGGGGGCCGATAATGATTGGGCTATACGCATCCCAATACACTTCATCCGTCTCTTCGGCCTGCCAGCCCCAACTCGCCGTGTATCCTTTCTCGCCCGCCCCCGCAGCGCACAAATCTGCGGCCCCGACTGCATATCCCAATGCTTCCAGGTCAGCACGTACTCCAGAGAGCCATTCGCGCCCAAGCGGTGACGCAACCTGTTCTCCAAAGATAACTGAAGGGCGGCACTCGGCGATGAGTTCTCTCCAGATGGGCCAGACGTGCCGCTTGTCGTCTGTACCTTTACCTTTCCCCGCGACTGAGAAGGGCTGACAGGGGCAGCTTCCAGTCCAAACAGGGGCATCTGACGGCCACCCTGCGAGTTCGAGAGCGTAACTCCATCCGCCGATCCCCGCGAAGAAGTGGCATTGCGTGAGTCCGTCAAGTTCATCTGCTGTTATATCCTCGATGTTCCGGTTATCGATGTGTCCTTGCGGTATGAGTCCGTTTCGCATGAGCGCGTCGAGCCAGTGAATAATTTTAGGGTCATTGTCATTGTAGAAATTCACTTCACAACGCCAAACTCAGTTGTCCTACAACCGGTTTCAGCCGATAAAGCCATGTGCCAGTGTTACCCAGGCGCATCGCCTCAATTTCGTGGCCTTCACCGCGGAGTTCGCGGATCCGGCGCGTACCCTGTGTCCCGCCAAACTCGACCGACTCGATGATATGGTTCGGGACATACTCGCCGTGCCCGTGGCGGCGGTATCCGCTCTGCGCGTCGCGGAGAAGCTGGAGCACTTTATCTTTGCGGGTTTTTCGCATCTTGAACCTCTTGAAATATGTGCCGCGTATTGGTGATGGTTTGCCCACTTGGCGTTTTTAGAGCAATTATTTCCCACGGCCGGTCAGCGATTTTCACAGCCCATGCCTGCCCGTAAGGTGTTGAAAATTGTTCAATGCGAACGGGCGCGTTCAAGTCTGCTGATCTCCCCCATACGTTGTCGCACATAACACAGGTAAACCAGTTTTCGCCGATATATTCGCCCTGTTCCCCACATTTCGGGCATTTACCGTGCGATTCGATGTCTGCGTCGTCGATGTCAGGCATCGTCTTGCTTCTCCTCGTTTGCGTATTCAACTGATTTCTCTATCGCGTCCCACCAGCCAGCCAGGTCTCGGAACCATCGGTATCCTTTAACCTGAATCGGGAACCCGAGGGCGAGCCGTTCAAGATTGGCTTCGTCAGCAGTGGTGATCGTTTTCCATAGCGCAGTCAAGAACGCGCCTTGTTTCAGGTATTGCCAGCGGTAAACTGCGGCGGCTTCCGGCGGCATATACTCAAATCCGGCCTCGGGATGGTCAATCGCGCTCATTTTGGAGCCCTCCCCCCGTTCCCGACTCGATTGGAGCGGATACGGGCGACTCCTCTTTCCCCTTCACCGTTATGAGCTGCGAAACATTGATAATGAGTTCCCCGTTGGCTGGTTGCCCGTGCGGAATGAGCCGCCGCCAGACATTCTCGCCGATTACGGATGGATTGGGGATTATTGTAATCGCGCTGTCCTTCGCGGATAGTCACGGTGCAACCTTCGACCGGCAGAATCAGGACGCGCCACCCAGCGTGACCTTGCCGCCATTCCTTAAACCACTTTCTAAGTCTGTTTAATATGGTCATTGAGTTCTCCTTTCCACGTGCGGACACTTTTCGCAGCACCTGTCACGGACGTATTCCGGTTGTTCGTAAATCGATGCAGGAGCGGCCATGCGTATATTCTCTGGGAGTTGCCACGCTTTCCGCTCTAACCGGTCGAGGCGCGCCAAGATTTGTTTATCGAGTTCGTTTTTCTTGAGAGCGGCGGATGAAATACTCTTTCTTAAATCTCTAACCGCACGCTCTAGTGGGTTAAAATTAAAATCCTTAAACGTTTCAAATTCGTGCTCTGTCAGTTTTCCCCACATGAGTTTTTCCCTCCTTTTCAAGTTCGGCGATGAAGTCAACCACATGCACACATATCCCGCACGTTCCAAGACGCATAAATTCGGCCTCAATTTTCTCAACCATCTTGCGGTATTTGTCGTCAGGCGCGGAGGTGAGGGGGCAAAGCTGTTCGGGCCAAAAATGCCAATAGGAACCATCCCCGCAATCTACCATGTGCATCCCACTCCCTGTATCTCTTTTTGGTTCCATGTTTTCTCTTACAACTTCCACAATATCGCCGCGCTTAAAGCAATCGTCGCCCCCGTCCAGCACAACCGCCCAGAACGGCTTGAACGGCTCTTCCTCCGGTATCGGGCCGAGCGCGAGGACTTGGTCGACGATGGAGTCGACAAGGGCGGGGCCGTATGTGACGCAAGGGCCATCGTAGAAACAGTACGGGCTATCCGGCATATCGGGGAATATCTTGCGGCACTCGGCGCAATCCCAAACCCTAGGGCAGTGGCCGCCATTAGGACACAACCCACCCCTACTTTCCACCCCCCGCCACTCTTCCAGCGCCTCGTGCTTCCCCTTGTCCAACTGCTCGACGTTCCATGTCAATGTGTGTTTTGTCATTGGTCTTTCCCTCCCCTTCGTTCGCGCCAGAGTATCGCCTGTATGCCGCGATGCACCTTGCCGCATTTCCGGCAGATGTAAACGCTCCCCTTTTTCACGGTGCGGAATCTGTGGATGCAGGGTTTCATTGGGTTTCCTTGTCGATCTTGGCGAGTAGAGCGTCAATGCAGTTGGCTGCCGCGCCGACAGAATAGACGCAATCCTTCAGCTCTCCATCGTCGTCGGCCTTGTGTAAATATGCGCTGGCGCGTGATAGCCATGAATACATTTCCTTGTGGTGGTTGCACGCTTTGACGATAAACTCGGCGTTGGCTTGAGCGCACTCTGGAAAGGGAACGCCGCTGCCGCAGTCAGCAACAAACTCATATTTTCCATCAGCCGTGCGAGAATGCACAAGCGTCTTGTTTGCTGACGCTGTGTTTGTAAATGATATTGGCGTATGTTTACTCATTCCCTTTCACCTCCAAATTTCTCCGTTCCGTCCCGTTTCACCACATGTAGCGGAATTGGATTCCCCGAGGTCAAATACATTTTCAGTTGTAGTTTGAATTTCTCTGTCTCGTATCCTTTAACGTCCTCATATCGCATCGAACCGTCGGGCAGGTGGACAAGAAAATCGAGTTTCCACCTTATGCCGCGTTCGAGCGTCACGGATGGATGCACATCAACGTGCGTGACGGCGCCTGTAGCCTTCAGAGCGTGGAGTTCTCGGCATCGGTTGGCCTCAGCCCTTGAATCGTGGGTAAAGCCGCATGCGGGGCAATCCTTGACCTTCTGTGCGTGATATTTGGTCGGCTTGTGGCCCGTGCCGAGCGATTGCTTGAATTCGGCGGCTGTTATAATTTCTTGTTTCATTCAGTGACCCCAGGGAGGACATTCTCGATTTCCCTTAGAATATTCTGCATGACATCTACGTGCTTTTTTATGTCGGCTACCGGCAGGGATTCAAGTTGCCGCTTTATTTCGCGCTCTATTCCCCAACTGCTGTGATTTTTCAGGCCAAGGGCGTCAAGTATTTCCCTGACGCCCTGAAACTTTTTTATCTCGCGCTCCAGCCGCTTGTTTTCCTCCTCAACATCCTCGATTTTATGTTCAATTACCTCAGTAAGCGCCTTGCTCACCTGGTAGCCTAAATCCCGGTGGTATTTTTTCTCTTTCAGCCAGTCCGCCCAGTGTTCCTTTGCGGTTCGTCTTTCGTGGTCTGCCGTGATGCACATTCGCCACATAAGCAGATATCGGTAAAGATTCTCAGGAATCACGACATCTCGGAAGGCGGCTTTTTTCTTTGTGTAAAGCCTCTTACCATTTACCGATGTGATAAGCAAGCCGACCTCGGCCGGGAGTTCTGCGGGGTCTATAAGGTTTGGCGGGGCCGCGAAGTAAAACATATTGCAATATTCAAGATATCCCCGCCATTTTTCATCGCGGAGAAAGTCATTTCTGGACACCTTCACTTCATAGGCAGTCACACCGGGATTACTCCACGCCCTTTTCATCGTCCACAGGTCAATGATGCCCAATTTATCCCCCGTCCAGCTCGGCCCCGTCTTGCATTGCGGAATACAGACATCCTTGAAATGCTTGGAGCATAAGAGGTTTATAATGGTGTCGGCTGTTATGATTTCTTGTTTAGGCATTTTCTTTTGCCACCCATTCGTCGAGGGCGATATAGAGTTTCGCTATCCATCGGAGTTTTACGGCGCGGGTTTTGAGCTTATTGATGCGACGCAGAAAACCCATACATGGGGTGAGTGTGCCAACAAGGGCGTCGGGCCATCCTAAGCAACCAAAACAGTCCTCGCCATCGATACAAGCGCGACATAGTGGACAATCTTGGCCGGTTCGCGTCCAATAAGTGTAGAGGAATGCTCCTTTATCTTTTGCCAACCGCTTCTCATAATCTTTCAGGTGTGTCCTAATCCGTTGTGCCGCTGTTTTGCGTTTCATGGGCCTGCCTCCAATCTCCTGATTTTCGTTTCGATAGATTCACACACCTTTTCTGCTGCGCCAGTCTTATCCCATGCCGCCCGGACAATATCGCCGCCAGCGCGACGTTCCATAAGGTCTCTGTGTTTGGCTTGTAGCCGCCGATACTCAACTCTTGCTACCTTCCATTTTTCCTTTAGCTTCTTGCTTTCGGGCGTCTCAATCGGCTTTCTATTGGGTTTCTTCATCATTCTTACGGTCAATTCGTCAAATTGCTTCCTGAGTTTTCCCGTCGACCTGATATTTTTCCACCAAAACGTGTCGGCCTGACTCCAACGCAACACTTCCTCAATTTGGTCTGGTGTCCGGTTATCGATACGAATCATAAGGTCAATAACCTTGGCCCATGCCTGGAGGTTTTCCGGGGTATTCGCATTCGGATTGTTCTTCTTAATGAGGGCTCGAAGTAATTCTGCGAGTCGAAGCTCATTAGAGCTTTCGACAAAGAGACTTTTCTTCTTTTTAGCAGTAGCAGTAGAAGCAGGAGAAGAAGTAGAAGGAGAAGAAGAAGTAGAAGAAGAAGAAGAACGCGCGCGCGCGCGCGAGGCTTGCTTTGCGTTTGCTTTATCGTTTGCTTGCACTTTGCTTTCGTTTTGCTTTCCGGTTTTGCCGTGGCCTCCCTGTTTGCCAGCCTCGGCCCGCTTCTGTGAAAGTTCCCAATCTCGATACATGCGCCGGTTGTAAATCGTGCCGTTGGCAAGGGTTGAGTAAACATCATTCCCCTCAAGCTCTGCCAATAAATGTTCAATATCGACCTGGCGCGCACCCACTAAAATTGCCAGATTTTTGCTTTCGATTTGCTTGACCTTTTGCTTCCCGTTTTGCTTTCCAAAAAGCGGGATTTGCTTTTTCAAATTCATGCTTTTTGACACTGTAAGCGTGCCTCGAACGGGTGCCTCGAACATGATGCAGAGCATGTCCATCCAGAGCCCTCGCGCGGCCAATGAGCAGAGCCGTAGGTTGGTATCGCTACGCCAATCACTCGGATAAAATTGGAATGAAGGTCGCTGGTCGAGCT
>SDBS01004757.1_pt1 | contig 13310 bp, 10 predicted proteins | sample 2277091 | NCBI WGS metagenome assembly SDBS01 (sample SAMN10404972, study PRJNA504765) | marine sediment metagenome | isolation source: marine sediment core GS10_PC15, 163 cmbsf | place: Arctic Ocean: Southern Knipovich Ridge | collected 2010 | reverse complement strand
TTCTGGCAAATTCTTCTTGTCCATAAGTATCTCCTGTAGAATGCGGTTAATGAAACAAAAACTATATTTCCCATATTCTACAGATTGCCTATTTTGAGCGCCAGAAAAATTTGTCACACCCGTGAAGCGCTTACTAATTGGTTACCCGGCAATACAGAACTATTCATTCTGCTCTCAGCATTTTCCTACCCTAAATGTAGGAATTTTCCCATAGAGCTATGTCTTCGGCATCCCGATAATATATGATGGCCAAATAAACATATATTTATTGTCAAACATATAACTTAACGAAGACGTGAAGGCAGCAATAATGGCAGATGCGGATAATATAAAACAGTATGAAAAGAAGGAAAGACAGAAAGCTACAAAGCCCGAAGCGGATAATATCGCCAAGGATAAGTGGCTTCAGAAATACTCTCATCAATTACTCAGACTTTGGCTGCAGCAGCAAACACCTTTGGGTGTTGCCTGTACCTATACAGCACAAATTAAAGAAGACCTTACTGAGTTCTACGAAGACCCTTTGAAAAGAAAGTTCATCGAAACAACTTATTATTGACATTCTTCTAATATCTGTGATGAGGGTTGTTAGCGCTGAAGCGTGCAGCCTTGGTAAGCCCCTGTTCCCACTTCAAGGCACTAAGCAGCAGGGGCTTTTTCTAAATCCGCTCACAGAATAGCCTTCATAGGTGTTTTACGCTCGTAAAATCGCCAACCTTGTCTTGACCCTAAATCAGATACCCTTTGGTTTGAGTTTGGCCATTGTAGAAAGATAAAATCCCTCTCACAACCATCTTACAGAAAATCCTGAGCCGGTCTGAGGCTAATGAATTTATCTGGCAAAAAAAGATGGCTAAGGAGTTTGTGTTTTCAAGGGAAGTTGGGTATCATAGGACAGTGAACATGGAAGAATAGAGTCAAATTGATGGTAAATGAGAAATCCTGGTTGATTGTATGTGAATTGGTAACTGTTGTTTGTCATGGAGGCGTATTATGTCTTGCAGAAAGATTGCGTTGGTTGTTTTGACGGCAGGTGCGGTGATTGTTCTGGGGTCTTGTGCGGGGACGTCGAGTAAGGCTTTGACGAGTCATCCGGTAACGACGGGATGGCAGAACGTTGTGGCCGATGATTTGTCGAACTGCACGTTTAGGCCGGGCAGTTGGACAACGGAGGACGGCGTGCTGACGCGCAAGGGGGGCAGTGATATCTGGACAAAGGCAAAATACGGCGATTTCATTTTGGACGTTGAGTTCAAGGTGAATGAAAGGACGAACAGCGGCGTATTCATTCGCACGGCCGATATCAAGAACTGGCTGCACACCGGAATTGAAATACAGATATCCAACGCATACGGCAAGGAAAAGCTGGGCAAGCACGCTTGCGGTGCGGTGTACGATATTCAGGCACCGAGCGTCAATGCGGTCAAGCCTGCAGGCGAGTGGAACCGTATGAGTATCATGGCTGATGGGCCGAAGATTAGTATCGTGATGAATGGTAAGCAGATTATCGATATCGATCTGGATAATTGGCCCGAGGCGCACAAGAATAAGGACGGCTCGCCAAATAAGTTCAATATTGCGTATAAAGATATGGCCCGGGAGGGAGTTATCGGATTCCAGGAACACGGCAGGGCCGTATGGTATCGCAATATTAAGGTCAAGCCGCTGAGGTAAGCGAGGATTTCATCCCGACAGGGCGGCTCGCCAACCGGCTTTCAGTATTCGTGACAAACGAGTGACATCCTGTTTGTATTTGGGCTCATCGGCTGCGGTGATGTTTTCATTACTTGAGCCAGCTCACAGAATCTCATACTGCCCCTCAGCTTTCAATTTAAAACGCCACACAGGCCATTAAACGGTGAACTCGTCTTGAGGGGTATCAAAATCCTTAAAATCTCCAGCTCTTTAACTTCCCATTTTCAATGTAGAAACTGCAAAATGGAGTTACCTTATTTCCCATATAGAACTCCCATATTCCTAATGAGTCGGGGTAGGAAGCTCCACTTCGAGCCTGAATTTTGTACTCTTGTATACGAAGATTGATATACCCATCCTGTAGTGAGTCCCAATGTGTCTGAAATACGTTGCTCTGACACCCGACAAAAAATAGTATTATTAAGACCCATGTTACGCTCAACAATATTTTTCTCGTTTCTGTCATTGTTCATTCACAGTCCTGCTGATTCTACTGTAGTCCAGTTAAGTAAATATACTTAACGTTTAATAACCATCCATCGGCGTGTTCAGGCAGCAACTTTATCACAATATAGGACTTAAAAAAGGGTATGCAGGCTTTTTTTTTATTACCTAAGCCGGCTCACAGACCTCCCACCATCTTACAATTTAAAGCCACTCACAGGCTATTTAAACGGCGAACTGGTCTTGGGGGATAACATAAAGAGTTAGCGTTCTAACATCGCTAAGAATGGCTGTTGGTTTCCACTACCAGTAAATTGCTAATCTAAATATAGGCTTCGCGAGACCGATATTTAGGAATACCCTAATTTACTTTATCTGTGTAATAGTATATTTTGTGGTTATCTGTAATGAGGGTTGTGAGCACGGAAGCTTGCAGCCATATTAAGCCACTATGCAACAGAGGCTTTTTTTATGTCCGTTCTTTTTCTCCCAGAAAAGCCGATTAAGCTCAATTCATCGACTCGTCTTCCAGCGTATCAAGGCCCATAATGACATCGTGCATAAATACCCGTCTTCCGCTCGGCGTGTCGTGAGCGGCATAAGTCATTCCCCGCTTCGAATCGTAGTAGGCATACCAGCTATAGGCGGACAACCATTCATAATCTTCGTCATCAACTTTGGCGTTCAGGCCGTTCCCTAACGGTATCTCTTTCATTGTTCCCTCTTAGTTTCTCGAATCCTTCCGTCGCTCACTGCCCTATTCTGGATCTTATTTTGGCCTGTATTGTAATTCTTAAGGGCTTAAACGGCAATGATCGGTTTGGGTGCGGTGAAAGCAATTCGTGCTCGATTTTCAACCAAAAGATCGAGTACTTTCTTGAAAAGTAAGCAAGGACATAGGTGGTGGAAGAGTGGTTTCGGGTGTTAAAATAGGTAAAATATCCGCTGGATTTTCAACCAAAAGCGCGGGTACCCTCGAGTAAAAATAAGATTTTTCAAAATTTTTTTTATTCTTTTCCACATAAACACTTAGGTGGATTGGCTCCCTGAAAAATTCATCCATTTTCACAGCAAAAACGCAGATAGCTCTAATTATGGGGGGAGGCATAAAAAATTTACTATTCACTATTGACTCTTTATATGGGTAGGCATCTGAAAAAGTGTTCTGTCTGCAGGAAGTTGCGAATTGAGCCCGGTTGTCTTAATGATTACAAGCAGCTCGCACATTATCATTACCGCGATAGTCGGCTTGGGCCGTTCGAGCATATCTTTGTTTTGAAACTTGCCCCCGGCTTGCAGAAGTCCATCGGTGTTATCGTTTATTCGATGCCTGTCCCGGGGTTGGAGCTTCGAAATGCAGCTACGGATAACTTCTTTGTCGGCTTCGACAGGAGCACACAGATGGCGCTTATCAACAGGAACATTCGCTGTATCAGCAGAGTCATTATCGAGCCGAGGTTCCGGGGGCTGGGGCTGGCGAGCCGATTAGTGCGACAAACCATGCCGAAAATAAACGTACCCATCATCGAGGCGATGGCGGTGATGGGACTGGTCAATCCGTTCTTTGAGAAGGCAGGAATGAAAGCGATGACGTCAGAGATGCCCGCAAGGTGCGTTCAGCTTATCGAAGCATTCAGTATGATCGGGATAGAAAAACCAGATCTTATCGACGCAGAAAAAGTGCAGCGAAAACTCGCTCGGCTGCCCGGCGACGAAGCCGAATTTATTGAGCGCCAAATCATTTCTTTTCTGCAAAGCTACGGTCGCCACCGGAATTTGCAGACAGGCCCAGAACGAACAAGATACATACTGAGCAAGCTTACCGCCAGGCCTATTTACTACATCTGGTTTAATCCAAAATTCGACGCTGGATGCTCGTCAAGAATCAATTGTCGAGGTTCAGGGCTTCTGCAAAATTGAGGTTAGACATATAGAAAATCAAGAAAAGAGAATCGGTAATGTGAGAAACAAGAATCGAGTATCGAGGATAGAACTTGAAAAGCTCGTTGCTCATCCGGACAACCCTAACCGAATGAGCAAGGCCAATTTTACAAAGCTGATTCGCAATATTGAGCAGACCGGTCGATATGAGCCGTTGGTAGTTCGGCCCTGCCCGCAGAAAAATTGTCATTCCTGCCCAAACAGGAATCCAGGTAACGACAGAATATCCTGTTTTCAAATAATCAACGGACATCATCGCTGGCAGGCTTTGCGAAAGCTTGGCTACAAAACTGTTGAGGCAGTAATCTGGGATATCGACGACCACGACACCGACATATTGCTTGCTACGCTCAACCGTCTCGGCGGCTCGGATATTCTTGAGAAGAAACTGGCACTGCTTAAACGGCTGAACCAACGAATGAAAACCCACGAACTTGCAAAACTTCTGCCGCAAACAGCAAAGCAGATTGAACGTCTCACCGAATTGACGGTTTCCAATTGCCGAACGGCGATCGAAAATTGTAAATCCCAAATCACAAATCGAAAATCGAAAATCCTAAATCCATTAGTGTTCTTCGTAAACGATAAGCAGCAGGAAATTATGAAAAGAGCTTTATCGCTGGCTGATAGGGACGGTTCGGACTTCGGCGAGTTCGGTCGAACCGGAACCGCCACTACAAAAGCAGCGAAAAGAGCAGCAGCTCTTACATATATAGCCCAACAGTTCCTAAACTCAAGACTTGAAATAAAACCACAAAATAATTATTGACAATTGAGAATTGATTATTGACAATTGATCATTGAAATAAGGATTCATCCTTTGTCTTCGTTGCTTCGTTTTGCGAAGCAAACTGTGGGGACTACGGAGAATAGATAGTGAATAGAAAATAGTCAATATAACAGAGGTTGCAATGGCAAAGAAAAAGAAGCTCATCAAGGGGCCGTGGTCATGGACGAAAGATGATATCAAACTGCTTAAGAAACTGTACCCGCACGGAAACACAAAAAAGATAGCTGAGCGGCTTAATCGTCCTTTGACAGCGGTTAGACAAAAAGCATACGATATCGGGATGAAAACCGATGTTTACCAATATTGGTTAAAGGGGGATATAAAACTGCTCAAAAAACTTTACCCCAATACAATAACGCAGGAGCTGGCCAAGCGACTTAGGCGTTCAGCCGGGTCGATAAAAACCAAAGCACGCCAATTAGGACTGAAAAAAACAGAAAGCTATATCAAGGCTATCAAATCCCGTCCCCGAAAGCGACGCAAGAAAAAATAACAAATATTCAACGTGTAAAAAGTAAAATTATCCTTGAATGCACGCGAACGTTAACGTGTCTGCTCACTTGATCATCTATAATATATGGGGGAGGTTCTGACAATGCCCGAAGCAAAGCGATTGACAAAAAGACAGCTTGCCGTGATAGAGGACCTGTTCGGCGGCGAGCTTGACGAGCAGGCAATACTGGACAAATACAAGCTCAGCAGAGAGCTTTATAACAAATGGCGAAATGACAATAGTTTTACCGAACATTTCGAGAGGCGCATCGCCGATGCTTATCGCCAAAGTACTGTCTTGATTGCACGCTACGCCCCCGTAGCGGCGGCGAAACTGATTCAGCTTACTGAATCCGACAAGCCCGAGACCGCCCGAAAAGCCTGCCTCGATATAATCTCTATGCCGATACTCACAGCCAACAAAAAAACTCAACTATCGGATAAACATCAACCTGCTGATACACAGCAGCCAGCCTCGCTTACCGCCCAGACCGCCGGCAGATTATTAGCCGTCCTGGCTGAAGAAAAAAATGACTAACAGGTTATCTTTGTTAACGATTTGTCAGTACTTATCATACTTTTCCTCCAAAAACTATAATAAGAATTCGCAAATGAAACAAAAGTATAATAAAATGTAGTTTGGATTCCCGCCTTGCAGGTTTCCTCTTATATATCAACGAGGTAGGAGCAGAAAATATGAACAAATCCGACTACAAAGGCAATTATCAGCTAAATCGCCGGAGTTTTCTAAGAACTGCCGGTACAGCGGCATCACTGGCAATATCCGGCTGTGCATTGGCAAGAGAGAAAGCCGCCGACAGGCCGAATATAGTTATGATTCTTGTCGATGACCTTGGCTACGGAGACCTCTCCAGCTACGGCGCGAAAGACATGCAAACGCCCAATATCGACAACCTCATTGCATCCGGTATGCGGTTTGATAACTTTTACGCCAACTGTCCTGTTTGCTCGCCGACCCGTGCATCGTTGTTGAGTGGCAGATACCCAGACCTTGTCGGAGTCCCGGGCGTCATCCGCACACACCTGACAAACAACTGGGGCTATATTGCTCCGCAGGCCGTGCTGCTGCCAAAGTTGCTCAGTCGCGCCAGATACCACACTGCTATCATTGGCAAATGGCACCTCGGCCTTGCCTCACCCAATACCCCTAACGAGCGGGGCTTCGACCACTTCGGCGGCTTCCTTGGTGATATGATGGACGACTACTACAACCATCGTCGCCACGGCAACAATTATATGCGTCTTAACGAAAAAGAAATCGACCCGAAAGGCCATGCAACGGATTTGTTCTCACAGTGGGCTATCGATTATTTTCGCCGGCGTTCCGGGTCCGGTCAGCCATTCTTTTTGTATCTTGCCTACAACGCACCGCACACGCCAATCCAGCCGCCGGCTGACTGGCTCCAGCAAATCAGGAATCGCCAGCCCGGTATCAGCGATAAACGCGCTAAACTCATCGCTCTAATCGAACATCTCGACGATGGTATCGGCAAGGTGCTTACTGCTCTGAAAGACTCCGGCCTAAGCAATAACACGCTGGTTATCTTTACCTCCGACAATGGCGGACAGCTTGGCGTCGGAGCCAACAATGGGTCTTTAAGAGCAGGCAAGCAGGATATGTACGAGGGCGGTATCCGCGTGCCGATGTGCGCCGTCTGGCCGGGTAAAATCAAGCCCGGCTCACAAAGCAATCGCGTCGCCCTGACTATGGACCTGTTCCCGACTATCTGCGAGGCGGCGGGCGCCGATATAACTCACAAGATCGATGGCCGAAGCATCCTGCCGACACTGCTCGGTAAGTACCAGCCACCAGAGGAACGTTTTCTGTTCTGGGTGCGTCGTGAAGGAGGCCGTTATGGCGGACGAGCTTATTACGCCGCACGTTTCGGCAATTACAAACTCGTCCAGAACAGCCCCTTTGAACCGTTGCAACTTTACGACCTAAAGGATGACCCACAGGAACAACGTCCGCTGGGAAAAAAGCACAGGATGTATCAGAAACTATTTACCGCTCTGCGCAACCACATCATTGAATCAGGCGCTGTACCCTGGCAGAAATATCCCGTCAAATTGAACGGCTCTTAGCAATCCTGAAAAGTGAATATGTGGAACGGGTGAGATTCTTCGCCTCACTTCGCTCCTCTCAGAATGACAAGTATATGTCATGCTGAGCCCTGCGCTGTACTTGGGGATAAACTCCACGAAGAATTTAGCCGATAAACAATGCTGTATGTACAATGGCGTCGTTAATACAGGAGAGAACGCTAAAAATGAAAAATAGAACCTCTATTTCCATTACGTTGTTACTTGTAACTCTGCTGTTGTCGTTGGCCTCTTTAGCCAAGGCACAAACAATCCTTATCGAGGCCGAAGCCTTTACGGACTGTGGCGGTTGGGTGATTGACCAGCAGTTTATGGATCAGATGGGCTCGCCGTATCTTTTGGCTCACGGTTTAGGTCAGCCGGTCAAAAATGCCACAACGGTGGTATCGTTCCCGGCTGCCGGAACATACCGCGTATGGGTGCGCACCCGTGATTGGGTTGCTCCCTGGAAGGCACCGGGCGCCCCGGGCAAGTTCCTACTGTTCGTCGATGGCAAACCGCTCATAACTATCTTCGGCACCAAAGGGGCTAACTGGCATTGGCAAGATGGCGGGGTAGTCGAAATAACGAAAAAACAGACCACCATTGCATTACATGATTTGACCGGCTTTGAGGGCCGATGCGATGCGATTGTCTTTACCACTGATACCGGCTTTACTCCGCCAAATATAGGCGAGCAGATGGCTGCCTTTCGCCGAAAGACGCTCGGTTTACCTGATGAGCCCCAAGACGCCGGAAATTTTGACCTGGTTGTGGTCGGCGGCGGAATGGCAGGAACTTGCACAGCCGTCTCGGCGGCAAGACTCGGGCTGCAGGTAGCGCTGATACAGAACCGTCCCGTGCTGGGCGGTAACAACAGCTCAGAAGTCCGCGTCCATCTTGGAGGCGAGATTAACCTTCCGCCTTACCCGGCCATAGGCAACATCGTCAGAGAGCTCGACTCGGGACACCAGGGAAATGCAAGGCCGGCTTCGTTCTACGATGATGACAGGAAAATGAGCATCGTACAGGCAGAGAAAAATATTCATCTTTTTGTCAATATGCATGCGTTCAAGGTACAGACACAGGCCGATCGCATCGTCGCAGTCATCGCCAAACACATCATAAACGGCAGCCAATTACGTTTCAGTGCGCCCCTGTTTGCAGATTGTACCGGTGATGGTACTATCGGCTATCTGGCCGGCGCCGATTATCGTATGGGACGCGAAGGCAAAAACCAGACCGGCGAATCTATGGCGCCGGAAAAGCCCGACAAGATGACTATGGGGACATCTGTAATGTGGTATTCGGTACAAACCAGGAAGCCAACAAGATTTCCGGATTGCCCCTGGGCTCTGCAGTTCACAGAAAAAAGTTGTCAGCATACCACCAGAGGCGACTGGAACTGGGAAGCCGGTTTGCTTCGCGACCAGATTACAGAATTTGAGTATATTCGCGATTACTCCTTTCGGGCCATTTATGGCAACTGGGCATTTCAGAAAAACCACAGTCGCAATAAAGACAAATACGCCAAAAGAAAACTCGATTGGGTGGCTTACATCGGTGGCAAACGTGAATCCCGTCGATTGCTCGGTGATATAATACTGCAACAGCAGAACATCCAAAGACGAAAAAGATTCACTGATGCCTTTGTAACCACCACCTGGTCGATAGACCTGCACTACCCTGACCCGAAAAACTCCAAATATTTCCCGGGTGAAGAATTCCGCACCATCTGCACGCAACCAAAAATCAAGCCGTATCCGATACCGTTCCGCTGCCTGTATTCACGCAATATCGGGAATCTGATGATGGCCGGTCGATGTATCAGCGTTACCCACGTGGCGTTAGGGACGGTCCGCGTGATGCGCACCTGTGGTATGATGGGCGAGCTTATCGGTATGGCTGCCTCGCTGTGCAAGAAATACAACACCGACCCGCGAGGCGTTTATCAGCACCACTTAACCAGGCTCAAACAATTGGCAAGACGCGGTGTCGGAAAGGTCGGAAAGCTCAACGAAACAAACGATAAAGCTTTTGAGAAGGCCGCGGAGAACGGACTGCTCGCCAATGAAGGTTTTGTTCGCTGCCGAAATTTCGTCAAGGGCTGGCTCCAGCACGCCGACCCTAAGAGCCTCCTTATACCCAGAAATTTAAACCGGGACAAGGACATCTGGAACCCACAGGACAGCGCCGCAGACAATTATCCTTTTATGGTGCTTACCGCAGCTATCACGGACCAGCCCCTTTTCAAGGGACGAATGCTCGATATGCTTCGTGCCGAAACCATACTTACATCCCGCATCGCAAACCTGCCCGATACATACTCTTTTTCCAAGCAGGACTTCCTGTATCCAAAGCCCGATATAGCTCGTATCATCTTCGGATCGTCGGAATATATCAAAGACGGTCTGTTGCCGCTCACCGAATGGCTCGGCCCAAGCCCCTGGTCAAAACGTATGATAAGCATACTTGACGATTTGTGGGAGCGAGCGCCAATTGAAACCCAACACGGAAGAATCGTTTCCACCAACCAGGAAATCAACGGCGAAATGCTCCAGAGCTTATCTCGTATCTACTGGATGACCGGCGAAACGAAATATCTGTATTGGGCGCTCAGGCTTGGGGACTATTATTTGTTGGACAAACATCATCCTACAAGGAACCAAAGCCGGCTCCGACTGCGGGACCACGGTTGTGAAATTGTATCAGGCTTGTGCGAGCTGTACGCGACGGTTCATTTTGCTCTGCCGACTAAAAAACTCGCATACCAGAAACCCATTCACGAAATGCTCGACCGCATCCTTCAAGTCGGCCGAAATGAGCACGGCCTGTTCTACAACTCCATCAATCCTAAAACACGCTGGCACGATAAAGGCTTGACCGACACCTGGGGTTATACCCTGAACGGCTATTACACAGTGTATCTCATAGACAAAACCAAGGCCTACCGCCAGGCCGTTCGCACAGCACTTACCAACCTGAATAATCACTACAACTTCAGGATTTATAAGTGGGGAGGCTCCGACGACTATGCAGATTCCATCGAAAGCGCAATTAACCTTTACAATCGTGAACCTATCCCTTCCGTCGCCCAGTGGATGGACGGCGAAATAAAGATTATGTGGAACATGCAAAAAAATAATGGCATAATCGAAGGATGGCACGGCGACGGTAACTTCGCCAGAACTACAATTATGTACTGCCTCTGGAAAACAAAAGGCCTTACTATCCAACCTTGGCGGGATGATGTCATTCTGGGAGCCGTTCAGGATGACAAGGCTCTCAAAATAAGTATCAGCTCACGAAGAGGCTGGAAAGGAAAAATTATCTTCGACCCGCCGCGTCATCAAACGATTATGAAGATGCCTCTTGACTGGCCGAGAATCAATCAGTTCCCTGAATGGTTCACCGCCGAAAGCGATAAACGCTATGCCGTTCACGACCTTACACACAATTCGAAAAAAATATACACTGGCAAACAATTACAGGAAGGTCTCACAATAAATCTGGAGCGGAGCTCTGAACGTAAACTGCTGGTGCAGACTTCACCGAACTCAGTCGAGCCATAAAGAACAATAGCCTTGTTTGACATTTGTTATCCATTTGTCGTCCCAGTTTCCGCCGAGAAGCTCATAATCTTTTCGACTAATCAAAAAGACTATAAGCCCATGAGCATTAAGAAACTGACCTAATCACAAAAAACCTTTAGCCCAGAGCAAAGTCGAAGGGGAAGAATCTCACAATTTTCGAATAAACCAGACCATTCGCTGTGCTCAGAGAGAGCGACCAAGTTATTTCGTTAGATGCCTTTATGCATGTAGGTCTTGCACTCTCTTTGCCATTGACACTTAAATCAGGGGTATAATAGTGACAAAATCAACTTTTTCAGAAATTTCGAATGACATCGAAAAGGCCGCTCATATTTATACTGAGCTTCGTCGAACTCGGCCGAGCACAAAGCGAGACCTTAAAAATTACGTCAAGGTCTTTCTCGGCATCGACGTTCCTGTGATGAAAATGTGCCCCGAACATAACAGCCCGATGGATTATCTATGGCACAGCTTTTCCGCGGACTTCCCTACTCTGCGAGCAACGAGTCACGAACGACGAGCAACGATAAACGCCGATGCAATCGTATGGGCCAATCGTGCCGGCGGCAAGACCGAATTGGCCGCAATCGCCACGCTTCTGGACTGCATCTTTAAGCCAGGCTGTCAGGTCAGAATACTCGCCGGCTCAGGGGAACAGGCCGGAAGAATGTACGAATACCTGACCGGCTTTCTACGCAACGGCTTCGAGCAGTTTTTAGCCAAACCTGCACTCAAGGCGAAATGCCGTTTTACAAATGGTTCGGAAGTTGAAGTCCTCACGCAATCGGCAACCAGTGTCCGTGGCCAGCACATTCAAAAACTCCGTTGTGATGAGCTTGAGCTTTTCGACGAAAATGTTTTCGCCGCCGCCAAGTTCACCACACAAAGCACCGAAAACCTTACAGCCGCTATGGAGCTAATCAGTACAATGCATCGGCCTTATGGCTTAATGCAAAAAGTAGTTGCCTCTGCACCTCAGTTCGGCACACCCGTCTTCAAATGGTGTGTATGGGAAGTGATTGAAAAGTGCACCGATAGAAACTGCTCACAGTGTTCTTTAAACATCGACTGTCAGGGCAAATCTAAAGAAGCTAACGGTTACTTGAAAATTGACGATTGTATAACACAAATGCGTCGGGCCAGCAAGGCCGGATGGGAGGCTGAAATGCTCTGCAAAAGACCTTCGCTGGAGAATGTAGTCTTCAATGAGTTTGACACGAACATACATGTTCAACCTCTTGATTACGACCCAAATCTTCCGCTTTACCGTGCACTTGATTTTGGATTTGTAAATCCTTTTGTGTGTTTGTGGATTCAGGTTGATAACGTCGGCGTTGTCCGCGTGATAGATGAATATATTCTCAGCAGAGCAACCATTGATGTGCACGCCGAGCAGGTAAAAAGCCGAACGCCAGCTTCCGAAGAGCAGGTGGCAGCTACATTTTGCGACCCGGCAGGCGCCGGTGTAAATGACGTTACCGGCACAAGTGTCGTTCGAGAGCTGCGGGCGCTGGGAATAATGGTGCGATTTAGACGAAGTGGGATTCTGGAGGGTATTGAACTTATCCGCCGGGCGATCCGCTCCGGCGATGGCCAAAACACGCTTCTAATCTCACCCAGATGTCAGCGCCTGATAGAGGCAATGCAGTGTTATCACTATCCGCAGTCCAGCATCGCCGGCGCCGAACTGCCCCTCAAAGACGGCCTATACGACCACCCAATCGACGCTTTGCGATACTTCTTCGTAAACTACAACCGCCCCACAAAAACCACAACCAGAAGATACTAAAATAGGGAAATTTCTAAAAAAATCGGTAAAAGCACAAAAAAATTCATAAAAATTCCTTTTTTCAGAAGAAATCCTGCACTTTTAGCCGAATTATATGGTATAATATTCTGGAATACAGAAAAAAGGAGGTGCGACAGTGGATATAGGGAAAAGATTAAAAATTGCAAGAAATGTCATCGGTTATACGCTCGAAAAAGCTTCTCAGGAAAGCGGAATAGGCCAATCCTCTATCAGTGAATTTGAAAACGATAAAAGAGAGCCTAAGTTTTCGCAACTCAGCAAATTGGCTGAGGTCTACAAAAAAAAGATTGAGTTCTTCTTAACAGACGCCCCAATTATTAATAAAGTAATTCTCTGGCGTAGCAAACCAAACAGCGAAGAGGAAAGGAAAGCAACAGAGGCGGAATTTTCCCAACTTTGTGAGCAGTACTATAATCTTGAGGTACTTACAGGAGAAGTGAGA
>SDBS01004755.1_pt1 | contig 13311 bp, 23 predicted proteins | sample 2277091 | NCBI WGS metagenome assembly SDBS01 (sample SAMN10404972, study PRJNA504765) | marine sediment metagenome | isolation source: marine sediment core GS10_PC15, 163 cmbsf | place: Arctic Ocean: Southern Knipovich Ridge | collected 2010 | reverse complement strand
CTTTGAGCGAAAGCTTTTCTAGGGGAAATAGAACCATCAGTTTCTATCTCAAAAGTTACTTGATCAAAATCAGTTTTCTTTCCAACACGAACATTGTCTACATTATAACGTACTTTTTTTATTGGAGTATAAATAGCGTCAATTAAAATTTTGTCAATTTCTTTTTCTTCTTCGCGTTCTTCAATCGGCACATATCCAAGCCCTTTATTTACCTCAATTTCTGCCTCAAATTTTCCTTTTTCACCCAAAGTAGCAATCACCAAATCAGGATTAATAACTTTTACTTGACTCGGAAGCTTAATGTCTTTGGCCTTAATAACTTTTTTACCCTTTTCCTTAATCGTAATCTTCATAATCTCATCGGAGGTAACCTTCATTCTTAATTGTTTTAAATTCAAAATAACTTCAATTATATCCTCTTTAACATGAGGAATTGTTGAAAATTCATGATCAGCTCCTTTAACTTTAATACTAATCACAGACGCTCCAGGTAAAGAAGAAAGCATCACTCGACGCAATGAGTTTCCAACCGTCATCCCATATCCTGGGTAAAGGGGCTTAACTGTAAAAATTGCTTTATTTTGGTCCTTTTCTTCACAAGTAATTGAAGGTAAAACTATATCCTTTGACAAAATGTCCTCCGTTCTAAAATTATAATATAAATTTATAAATTATTTAGAATAAAACTCAATAATTGCCTGAGTATCAATAACCGTATCTACCTTTTCTTTTGTTAACTCACTTACAATTTTAATCTTTAAATCACTAGAATCAATCGTAAGCCAAGATGGGGCTTTATGTTTTTTCAAAAATGGAATAATGTTTTGAAAATAAATTGATTTTTTGGCTTTAGGACGTGCGGCAATTTCATCTCCCACTTTCACCAAAAGAGATGGAACATCGACTCTTTTACCATTCACCAAAAAATGACCATGAGTTACAAGCTGCCTTGCTGCACTCCTGGATTCTGCCAAGCCTGCACGATAAATAACGTTATCCAATCTCGATTCTAAGATAAAAATCAAGCTATCACCAGTTACTCCCTCACGCCTGTCAGCTTCTTCGTAATAACCATAAAACTGACCTTCTCTGATACCATAAATCCGTTTGGCTTTTTGTTTTGCTCTTAATTGTTTACCAAATTCTGATATTCTTCTATTGTGAGTTAGACCATGTAGCCCAGGAGGAAAGTTACGCTTAATCATTGCGCATTTTTGAGTATTACAACGCGCACCTTTAAGAAAAAGTTTTTCTCCTTCACGTCTGCAAAGACGACATTTTGGTTCCTTTGTATTAGGCATAAATTAATTATCAATTACCAGTTATCAATTATCAATTCAAATTAGCAATTGAAAATTGATAATTGGTAATTGTTTCTAGACTCTCCGAACTTTCTTAGGACGGCAACCACCATGAGCAAGCGGGGTAACATCTTTGATTAAACTAATTTCAATACCGCTTGAATGCAAAGCTCTGATAGCAGATTCGCGCCCACTACCAATCCCCTTAACAAAAACATCTGCTTCCGAAAAACCAAATTTCTGGACTTTTTCACAAGTATTTTGAGCAGTAACTGTTGCAGCATATGGTGTCCCTCTACGAGCACCTTTAAATCCAGAACTGCCAGCACTTCCCCAAGCAATCACATTTCCTTCCAAATCAGTAATGGTTACTAAAGTATTGTTATATGTAGACGTAATATAAACTCTTCCTCTCGGAACTTGTCGTTGACTTTTTTTCTTCTTTTTCTTTTTAACAATTTTAGATTTTGGCACATCCTCTTTTTTTACTTTTTTTTGATCTTTCTTGTCCTTTCCGCCGGAGCTCTTAACAAGCTTTTTATTAGACAAGTCTTTAGTGGGAATCTCTGTTTTTTTATTATCAGAAACAGCCTTCTTGTTTGTCATCTCGAGCGACTTCGCCTTCGGCGAAGGAGTCGAGAGATCTTCTTTGTCTTTAGAAGGACTAACTTTTATAGATTTATTAACTTTTTTAACCATTTTCTTAATTATTAACTATTAATTACTCTCTAAGTCTTCTCTGATTCTGATTTACGCCCACTACCAACAGTCACTCGCTTACCCCGCTTTGTTCTAGCATTAGTCTTTGTTCGTTGCCCTCGTACTGGCAATTTTTTCTTGTGACGAATACCACGATAGGCTCCTATTTCCTGAAGACGACGAATATTCATCATCACATCTCTTCTTAGATCACCCTCAACAGTAAGATTTTTATCAATAGACTCTCTAATACTTTGCAATTCTGCTTCCGTAATATCTTTTGTTGGTTTATTAGGGTCAATTTTATTTTCCTTTAAAATTGTTCTCGATAAAGACCGCCCAATCCCATGAATTGAGATTAAGCTAGCTTCAATTCTTCTTCCCGGTGATAATTCCACCCCAGCAATCCTGGCCATAGAAATAATGGTTAATAGATAATGGTTAATGGATAATTAATAAACAATTAGCCATTCATCATTAATCATTAACCCTACCCTTGTCTCTGTTTATGTTTTGGCTCTTCACAAATCACTCGCAAAACACCTTTGCGCCTAACAAGCTTACATTTATTACACATTTTTTTTACTGATGGTCTTACTTTCATTTGTAATTCCTTATTTTTAAAATATTAATGTCTAAATGTAATTCTGCCTTTTTCTAAATCATAAGGGGTCATTTCAACAGTCACTTTATCACCCAGCAAAATCTTGATTGAATGCATTCTCATTCTCCCAGAAATATGCGCTAAAATAATATGCTCGTTTTCAAGTTTTACCTTAAAAAGAGCATTTGGGAGTGCTTCTTTAACAACACCCTTCACCTCAATTACTTCCTTTTGATTTGGTTTTTGTTCGCTGTCACTCATTATTTTAACTTATTTTAGATTATAAGTAAAGAAATTTGTTTTCTAGAAAGGCGTCAAAATTTCAGCACCACCCTTTGTTACCACAATCGTTTGTTCAAAATGAGCAGTTCGACTATTGTCTTTGGTAGCAATTGTCCAATTATTTGGCTTTACCTTGGTCTTAAAGCCTCCACGGCTAGCAATTGGCTCAATGGCAATCGTCATCCCCTCTTCTAAAATCGGAGAATGTCCTCTAACCACAAAGTTAGGAATGGTTGGATCTTCATGAACTTTTCTTCCAACACCGTGCCCCGTACAATCACGAATGACCGCAAAACCGTTATTTTCAACAGTTGACTGAATCATAGCCGATATGTCATTAACACTTTTACCAGCCTTGATCACTTTGATAGATTTTTCCAAAGCTTCTTTTGTTACATCGATCAATTTACGATCAACTTCTGATATCACTCCGACACCGATAGTCACAGAAGCGTCTGTTATAAGCCCTTCATATTTAATTCCAATATCAACCGAAACTAAATCGCCGTTTTTAAGTACTTTATTTTTTGAAGGTATACCATGAACTAATTCTTCATTAACCGAAATACATGCCGCAGCAGGATATTTTTTATAACCAAGAAAAGCTGGTTCAGCATTATACTGAGAAATTAATTCACGAATTTTTAATTCAATATCCCATGTAGTAACGCCTGACTTCACTTTATTGGTAATATTTTTTAAAACTGACGATAAAATTTTACCACTCTTTCTCAAGCTTTCAATTTCTGAAGAAGTTTTAATTAAAATCATAATACATTCTTAACAATTTTATCAATATCAACCGCCACTTCCTCTACAGAGCCTGAGCCGTCAACCTCTTTAAGAATTCCTTTATCGCGATAGAAATCAATTACAGGCAATGTTTCTTGATTATATATCTCAAGTCGTCGTTTGATTTTAACTGGCTTATCATCTTCCCTATGAATAATCAAACCGCCACATTCAGGACAAAATCTTTGATTATCAATTTTTTTAAATTTTGCAACCTCTGATAAACGGTAAATATTTTTACATTTTTCACAAACCCGTCTTTTCGTAATTCTTTCATGAATTATAGATTCTGGTATATTAATGAAAATTACTAAATCTAACTGCCTATTAACATTTTCAAGGATATTTTCAAATAATTCAATTTGGGAAGTTTTTCTAGGAATACCGTCAGTGACAATTCCCTGTTCTCTATCTAGTTTTTTAAGTTCTTTTCCTACAACACGGATAACAATATCATTTGAAACTAATTCACCTTTTTTATTGATCTTTTCGTCAATTGCTTTTCCCAAAGGAGTTTTCTCTTTTGCAGCTTTCCTAAGGATACCTCCCATTTCTAAATAAAACAGTTTATATTTATCAGCCAATATTCGCGCCTGAGTGCCTTTCCCAGAAGCTTGCGGACCTAATATAGCAATATTTAACATAATCGTTATTTAAAAACCTTCATAATCGCGCATTACCAACTGGGATTCAATTTGCTTCATAGTTTCCAGAACAACACTTACAACAATCAATAACCCAGTTCCTCCCAAAGTTAATGTTTGAACATTTGTAATACCCTGAATCATCAACGGCAAAACCGCGATAATACCAAGGAAGAGCGCTCCTGCGAGTGTGATACGATTAATAACTTTTTTAAGGTAAAAGGCAGTTTTTGGTCCAGGCCTGATCCCCGGAACAAAACCTCCTTGCTTCTGAACATTCTCCGCAATATTATCAGGATTGAAGGTAACGGCCGTGTAAAAATAAGTAAACAAAATTACCATCACAAAATAAAGGGCGCCATAAAACAACTGATTCTGGAATAAATTCGAAATTGATTGGGATATATTAGCAAGCCATACTGTTTGAGCATTAGCAAAAAAACTTGCAACCATACCAGGGAAAAGCATAATCGAGATCGCAAAAATAATTGGGATGACTCCTGCTTGATTCACTCTCAAAGGCAAGTGAGTGGATACACCACCAAACATTCTATTCCCCTGAACACGCTTAGCATACGAAACTGGAATATTTCTTTGGGCTTCTGTAATTAAAACAACACCAAACACAACAACAATAGCGATGATTCCGAATAAAACAATATTCAATATTTGACCAGGGTCAGCCAAGGCAAATGTGCCTTGTAATGACGAGGGAACACGCGCAATAATACCTGCAAAGATTAACAAAGACACCCCATTCCCAATTCCCTTTTCTGTAATTAATTCTCCAAGCCACACTAAAAACATTGTTCCGGCTGTGATCGTAATAACAATTGTAATTAATTTAAACGGATCTAAATTCTGAATAATTGGCTGGCTTGATCTATTCAAAACCGTTATCATCCCATAAGACTGCATTGCAGCAAGTGGGATTGTTAGATAGCGGGTATATTTATTAATTTTTCGTTGACCTGCTTCACCTTCTTTAGATAATGCTTCCAATTTCGGGATTACCATTGTCAAAAGTTGCATAATAATCGAAGCATTAATATAAGGAGCAACCCCCATCATCACAATTGAGAAACTGCTCATTCCTCCACCAGAAAAAATATCTAAAAGACCAAAGAATTGATTACCACTAAAAAATTCTTTCAGAGCAGTTAAATCAACCCCTGGAACTGGAATATGCGAAACAAATCTAAAAAGAATTAAAAGCGCTACCGTAAAGATAATTTTTTTACGTAAGTCCGGGGTTTTGAAAATTTGTTTTATCTTATTAATCATTGATGCGATTTAGCAAATGAAAATTATTTTTTAATGTCATCCCGAACTCGTTTCGGGATCTCCTTTTTTTTACTCACATCCACTTTGTTCGTCTTATTTACCTTTTCCGCACTACCTTTCACTTCTTTCTTTCTTTTGCCATCTTTTTTAAAATCAAAAGCTTTAACCACAATAGCTTTGCCTCCTGCTTTCTCAATTTTTTCCTTTGCAGTTTTAGAAAAGCCAAATATTTCAATCGTTAAAGATTTTTTAATTTTACCATCTCCTAAAATTTTCACCTGCTCTCCAGAACGAACCATTTTTTTATCTAAAAATGTTTTTAGATTAATTTTATCACCGCTTTTAAATTTTTTATCAAGATCGGATACATTGAATGTAACTATTTTTTGTTGTGAAAAATTTCTAAAACCTTTTAATTTAGGAATTCGCCGAGTTAAAGGCATTTGACCGCCCTCAAAACCACGTCTTACTTTACTACGTGCTTTTTGTCCCTTTGTCCCTCTCCCACAAGTTTTTCCTCTTCCAGAACCATCGCCACGTCCAACACGCCGTGAGGTTTTTTTCTTACTAGTTTTAATTTGATGTGATGTCAGCATGGAATAATTATCAATTATCAATTATTTTTCTTTCGGTTTTTTACTATCTTTCTTGGAAGTTTCGGGCTTGGCTTGAGCCTTTTTATTTTCAGAATCTTGAATTGTTTTTCCTCTCATTTTAAACACATCTTCTTTTGTCCGTATTGATTGCAAAGCAAGCAAGGTCGCCTGAATACAATTCAATTTATTAGTTGAACCATAAATTTTAGCTGAAACATTTTTAACACCAAGAGAGTTCATTACAATTCTAACCCCACCACCAGCAATAATTCCTGTACCTTCACCAGCAGGTTTAAGCAAAACTTCAGATCCTTTAAACTTCCCTTCTATTCGATGAGAAATTGATACATCAGTAAGAGGGATTGTGATTAAATTTTTCTTAGCTTTGGAAACAGCTTTTTGTACCGCTTCGGATACATCGCTCCCCTTATTAACCCCAAATCCAACCCGTCCTTTACGATCTCCAATTACAACTGCAGCACGAAAACGAAAGCGTCTTCCGCCTTTTACTACCCGAGTCACCCTGTCAATCCTGGCAACTTCTTCAAAAAATTCTTTTTCTTCTCTTTTTTTAAATCTTCTTCTATTATTCATTAATTCTTACCCATGCTCCTTTTTACTAATTGCTTGGCGATTAAATAACCACTACCAAGACTAATTAAAATATAAAATATAAATAAAAGGGGGATCACAAAGACCCAAATGCTTCCTCCACCCTTACTTTTAACTAAGATAGGTCCTTGATTGTCAATGCTTTCTATAAGATTGTCAGTATGTGAATTATTTGACCCTGTTAAACTAACTTTTATCGGCAAATTTTGATTCATTTCTGCTTCGGAATTAACGCTAACCTTAATTCCAATATCTCTTTCGCCGTCAACACCAAGAGGTTCATCAGAATCAATCACAACAAGCTGCTCGCCAATATCACTAAACTTGGGATTAGTTTCTAATAATGAAACGCCTTTGGGTAAATCAACCGATAATTTCAAATCAACAATTTCATCACTGCCTAAATTTTTTAACTTAACAATATAACTAAAAGTTTCTTGCTTTACTACCTTTTCCTCACTTAACTGGATATCACTACTAACAGCTAATTGGGAGCTCTTACCTGCACCTTTATAAATCAGTGTGATTGTCTTCCTTGTTTGCCCACCCTTAGTATTGATCGCAGTTAAACTAAAAATATTTTTATTTGCTGAAAGATAAACAGGGGCTTCAAACCCTCCAGAACTATTAACTTCTATAATTAGATTATTTATCAGAAGAATTGCCGAAGGATCAGTTTTGCCCTTGATGACAACCCTACTGTAATCAAATTCAGAAAGATTATCCGGTGAATCAATTGAAAGATCTGGGCCGTTTGATTGATTTTGATCAATTAAATTAATTGCTTTTCCATCTGCAGCTAAAAGTAAAGTCCACTTATCTGTTGTTGAATTAGCCCAAATTTTAAGCACCATACCCGTTTCAGCTAAAACCGGAACATTATCAACGGCAGGATTTTTATAAACATAATACAGAACATTAGCAACATTACCTGATTTCAATTGAGAGCTGGTTTTTTCAATGTTTGTTAAGTTAAGCTTAAAAGATCTCAATTCTGCGTTATCTTTCGAATATTTTTTTACTAAATCTTCCTCAGCGCGACTATTTTTTTCAACAACCCCTGTTAAAATCTCATTTGCTTGTTTTTTAAAGTCGTCTTCAGCAAGAGCTATTTGATTAAAAAATCCTGGTGATAAAATACAAATGATCAGAATGACCGAAAATATTTTTAATTTTGATAAGTTCATCTTTAATTAAATAAAATTAAAATTTAAGCCCACCCTTGCGAGCACCATCAGCAATTGCCTTAACCTGCCCATGATAACGATGCCCTCCCCTGTCAAAACGTACTTCTTTAATATTGTTTTTAATTGCTTTTTTAGCTAATTCTTCACCCACTTTACCAGCCAAATCAACCGTGCAGTTCGAATCTTTTTTCTTGGATAGTTCAAGATCGTTTACGCTAAAAATGGTTTTACCACTATCATCATCAATCGCTTGAACATAAATATGACTAAGACTACGAAAAACACACAGACGTGGTTTTTTTGCGCTACCCTTGACTACTTTCCGAACACGCTTGTGTCTCCTAATTCTTTGTTGATTTTTATTATTTAATTTCATATACTTCTTAACTATTAACTATTAACTACTTTCTGTTCCCTCTTCACCACCAATTGCCTTACCAACTTTTCTACGAACATGTTCGTCTTCATAACGGATTCCTTTACCTTTATAAGGTTCAGGAGGACGTAACTTACGAATGGTAGCAGCAGTCTCACCAACCAATTGTTTATCAATTCCAGAAATAATAATTATATTTTTTTCAATTTTAAAATCAATTTGTTCTGGTTTCTTAACTTTAACTGGGTGAGAAAAACCTAGACTTAAAACCAAACCATCGCCTTCAATACGTGCCTTGTATCCAACACCATTGATCTCCAATTTTCTATCAAAACCTTTGGACACCCCTTCAATCATATTCGCAATTAACGCACGAGATAACCCATGTAAAGCTCTAGCATTTTTACTATCACCTTTTCTCTCAACAAAAACTGTCTTATCTTTATTTTTTAAGTTGATTAATAAGGGCAAGTCATAACTTAACTCCCCTTTAGTTCCCTTTACCTTAACAGTTCGATCTTGAATCGAAAACTCTACTCCTTCTGGGATTTTTACTGGTTTTATACCAATCCGTGACATAATTTGAATAAGATTATTTTACTAATTGCTACTAATAAACTTCCAACAAAATTTCTCCACCAAGTTTTCTTTTTCTTGCTTCTTTACTGGTAAGCACTCCTTGGGGAGTAGAGATAATCAAATCTCCAAGACCGCCTAAAATTAAATATAAATTTTTATATTTAGAATAGACTCGTCTACCAGGTTTACTAACAACTCGAATTTTACGAATAACCGATTCTTCTTTATAATATCGTAGATCTATAATTATTTTTTTGAACTCATCCTCTTCAATGGCGAAATCGTCAATATAACCCTCCCGTTTCAAAACTTTAGCAACTTCAAGCCTAAGTACAGAGAAAGGAATCTCTACTTTTTTCTTGTTTACCAAAAGAGCATTTCTTATTCTTGTTAACATGTCAGCCAATGGATACATAAGTTAATTATCAATTATTAATTATCAATTACCAATTATTTTTACCAACTACTTTTTTTCACTCCTGGGATTTCCCCTTTTTGAACTTTTTCTCTAAAACAAATTCTACACATTCCAAACTTGCGCAAATAACCTCGTGAACGTCCACATAAATGACAACGATTATAAACACGAGTACTGAATTTTGATTTTCTTTTCAACCTCTCTGCTTTTACAACAAGTGATTTTTTAGCCATAAGTTAATAATTATTTTTCATTTTGACTATTTTTAAGTGGAAATTTCATTTCCTTCAAAAGCATTTTTGCTTCTTTATCCGTCTTGGCTGTTGTGATAACAGTCACCTCTAACCCAAAAATATTTGCTGATTCATCTGGACTAATTTCTGGGAAAGCAGTATGTTCTTTAATCCCAATAGTATAGTTCCCATTACCATCAAAACTTTTGGGTGAAATACCTCTAAAATCACGTACGCGAGGCAAGGTAACATGTACCAAGCGTTGGATGAAATCATACATTCTATTTCCTCTTAATGTCACTTTTAAACCAACTTTATCTCCTTCACGCATCTTAAAACCAGAAATAGACTGGCGAGCTAAAGTGATAACTGGTTTTTGACCAGCAAGACGAGAAACAGAATCAATAATATCATCAAGTGATCTGGATTCTGCTAATAATTTACCAACTCCAACATTAATAACAACCCGTTCTAGCCTTGGAATAGCATGCTTGTTATTTGAATCCAAATCCTTGGTTAATGAAGGTAGGATTTTCTCTTGATATTCTTTTTTAAGAATAGACGTGTAAGCCATAATCAATCAATTACCCCCTGACATTTTTTACAAATTCTCTCTTTATATTTTTTGCTCCCTTTCGCATCTTTATTAATTCGATATCCTATACGAGTTGCCTTATTACAATGAGAGCAAACCAGCTGAACATTCGAAACCGGGATTGAAGCAGGAAACTCAACTATACCGCCCTGTTTATTTTTATTACTTGGACGGACAGCTCTTTTCATCAAATTAATATTCTCAACCACAACCCTATCATTCTTAGGTAAAACACGCAAAAGCTTACCGGTTTTTCCCCGATCTTTTCCTGATATCACTAAAATTTTGTCATCACGTTTTATTTTCATCTTCTTTATTCTTTTAATACGATAAATGTTTAAAAAACTTCCGGTGCTAAAGAAACAATTTTTTGATAACCACGTTCTCTTAATTCCGTTGGGATTGGGCCAAAAACACGGCTTCCTCTAGGGTTATCATCTTCACCGATAATTACAACTGCATTTTCATCAAAACGAATCCAGGAACCATCTTTACGTGAGAAAGGGCTTTTTTGTCTCACAACAACACATCTAACTACTTCTTTTTTCTTAACAGTCCCCATTGGAATCGCTTCCTTAACTGAAGCAACAATAACATCACCTATCCTGGCATAACGAATTTTACTGTGCCCTAAAACCTTAATACATTTAAGCAACTTAGCGCCTGTATTGTCTGCAACTTTTAATTTGGTTTCTGCTTGAATCATTTGTTTGTTCTAATAAATAGCCTTCCAACGTTTTTTCTTACTAAACGGTCGAGATTCTTCAAAAACAATCTCATCGTCAATCTTGAATTTATTTAAGGCATCGTGAATCGAATACCGCCTGGTCACTTTATAACGTTTATGATACAAGGAATGCGTTTTATAAGTTTCTACCTCAACCACCACAGTTTTATCCGAGGAATCACTAACTACCTTCCCCTTTAATCTTCTTTTAGATTGTTTTTTTTGATTAGTTTTTTCCACTCGGTTTTCTTAAATAATATTGATATAATAAAAACTATTTTTTTGTTGCTTCATCCAAAACGTCCTTCTCTTTCAAAACAGTTAAAATTCTAGCAATATCTTTTTTTAAAAAAGGAATTTCACGATGATTTTTGATTTGTTTTAAAGCAGCTTTAAACCGCAACTCGCGTAATTTTTTACGTTTTTCCACAAGTTCTTTTGTTAATTCTGGTCTATTTTTTTGACGGGTTTCTTTAATTTTCATTATTTATTTACTTCCTCTTTAACAAGAAATTTTGTTTTAAATGGAACTTTGTGCGAAGCAAGACGCAGGGCTTCTTTTGCAATAGACTCTGAGATACCATCCATTTCAAAAATTATTCTTCCTGGCTTAATCACCGCTACAAATTTATCAACATCACCTTTACCTTTTCCCATTGGAACTTCCAAAGCTTTTTTTGTAATAGGTTTGTCCGGGAAAACCCGAATCCAGATTTTGCCTCCTCGTTTAATATATCGAGTCATTGCACGTCTTGCTGCTTCAATCTGTTGAGCACTCAACATGCCTCTCTCTTGAGCTTTGATTGCATAATGTCCAAAATTAATATCATTGCCCCTACAAGAATCACCAGCCATCTTCCCACGATGTCTTTTTCGATATTTCATTTTACGAGGCATCAACATATTATCTCTTTACTTTAATATAATTACTTTGCAGGTTTAGACGTAGTATTGCTACGTCTCTTTTCAATTTCTGTTTTTTTAAACACTTCTCCCAAATACAACCAGACCTTAACTCCAATTAATCCATAAACTGTTTGTGCTGGCACATAAGCGTAATCGATATCAGCCCTTAATGTGTGAAGAGGGATTGAACCCTTGGTTAACATTTCTCGTCTAGACATTTCAGCGCCGTTTAATCTTCCCGCCACAGTTATTTTACAACCAGCAGCACCGTTTTGCATTGCACGATCAAGAGATTGCTTAATTATTCGACGGTAAGGGATTCTTTTTTCTAATTGTTCGACAATATTTAATGCTATAACAGTCGCATCAAGATCTGGCTTGTTAATTTCTTTAATGCTAATTTTAACCTTTTTTTGAATTTTTTGTTCAATCTTAGATTTTAATTTTTCAATACCTTCCCCACCTTTTCCAATAATAATCCCGGGTCTTGATGATCTGATTTTAATATCAATTTGTTTTGCAGAGCGACTGATAACTACATCTGTTACACCAGCGTTTTTTAGTGTTTCTGCAATAATTTCTCGAATTAAAAGATCTTCTTGGAGAAATTGGCGATATTGTGCACCTTTCGCAAACCAAACCGATTTCCAAGTTTTGAGTAATCCTAAACGTAAGCTAAAGGGATTAACCTTTTGTCCCATTTTATTCTGCCTTTCTTCTAAAAAATTTATCTAAAAATCCTTTTTGATGTTTTTGTTTATCTCGGTTAGAATCCTTCTGTTTAAAGTCGGAAAGCTTCTCTTTATTATCAGAATCGGATGTGCTTAATTTTTTTGGATCTAATTGCGCAGACTTTTGTTTCTTCATTTCCTGCTCTTCTTGTTTGACCCTGCCCTGTTTTTTCTTATCGTCCACTTTCTTTTTATTTATAATATTTTTCTTAAGATCTTTTTCAGCTGTTGGTTTTTTTTCATCAATAACTAAACTAACATTGGACGTTCGTTTAAAAATTTGGTCAGCGGAACCTTTCGCTCTTGCTCGCCAACGCTTATTAGTCCTACCTTCATCAACAAGAATTGTTTTAATATACAGATTGTCTTCACTTAATCCATAATTATTAGAAGCATTAGCAACCGCCGACTTTAATATATCCAATAAAAGTACTGCTGCTTTTTTTCTGGTTAACTTTAAAACCTTAACAGCGTCTTCAACATTTTCTTCTCTAACCAAAGCTGCCACTAATCTAAATTTTTGTGCTGAAATATGTAAATTTCTTCCGAGTACTTTGACTTGCATAATATTTTTATTATTTACGGTTTATTTATCTTCACTATCTGCAGTTGGCGCAGGAGCTTTTCCTTCCATTACTTCTTCTTTTGCCATTCGTCCACCATGTTTAACAAACTTACGGGTGGGTGAAAATTCACCTAATTTATGACCAACCATATTTTCTGTAATTAAAACAGGTATATGTTC